>Ga0306921_10000699_pt1 | contig 30843 bp, 35 predicted proteins | sample sta12Cox44000080_FD_203760 | JGI IMG/M metagenome (GOLD analysis project Ga0306921, IMG submission 203760) | Lab enrichment of tropical soil microbial communities from Luquillo Experimental Forest, Puerto Rico - statoxic.12C.oxic.44.000.080 (v2)... | ecosystem: Environmental > Terrestrial >... | reverse complement strand
TTCGAGATTTCTTATGCGCGCGAGCATTCAGTTTTCTGGCGCGCGACTGAGGAGCGTCTAGCAAACATCGCCGCCTTCTTTCGCCGGCTTCAACCGTTTCATCTCGCCGACGCACCCGGCGGGCAAGCTTATATCACCACCGATGCGGCAGTGATGACGCGCGGTAAGGAGGTTTTTGCCGAGAGCTGCGCCGCATGTCACTCAAGCAAACAACCGGCGGCGAACGTCGATCCGCACTCGGGCGAGGGAAAAGCATGGTTCCGCGCAGCGGTTATGGCGCCCGATTTTCTGGAGAACAATTTTCTTTCGAACGACAAACGTTATCCACTAACCAAAATCGAAACGAATTCCGCGCGCGCGTTCGCAACGAACGCCAAGGCCGGGCACGTGTGGGACAATTTCTCCTCGCTCACGTACAAGGAGCTTTCCCCTGTAGACGAACTGGAATTTTTCAACCCGTTCGATGAGACGCAGCCGATCAAGTTTAAGCCAAAGGAAAAAAATGTGGCACCCGGCTATTACCGCGTGCCGTCGCTCGTTAGCGTGTGGAGCTCCGCCCCGCTACTGCACAACAACACGCTCGGAAAATTCACTGGCGATCCTTCGGTAGCAGGGCGAATCGACGCGTTCAACGACGCGATCGAAAAATTGCTCTGGCCGGAAAAACGGCTCAACAAAGATTCCATTTGGCGCACACAAAACGACTGTACGCTGCATCTGCGCAAGGAGTTTGTGCCGTGGAAAAAACTCCAGCGACTCGCCGACAATGACGGGTACATCAACCTGGGGATGATTCCGAAAGGCACACCCGTAAATCTGGTCGGCAATCTGGAACCGGACTTTCGAAACACCGATGTCCTTTTCAAGATCGCGCAAAAGTTGATCAAGCTTAAGACCACGAACCTGTCGCGCGACCAAGTAGCTGCTGAATTCAACCAACTCATTCCGGATCTGCTCGCAGCGAACAAATGCCCCGATTTCGTCGAAGACAAAGGGCATTATTTCGGCACGGACCTGCCGGATTCAGACAAGCGCGCGCTGATCGAATATTTGAAAACGTTCTAGCGCGTTAAAAGAAAGGAAACAAATGGCAGTCACAGTTCCAGAAATGTTGAAGATGTCGCAGGCGCAACTCGACGATCTGTTCACACAAAGTCCTGTCGGCGAAATTCCGACTGGCGAGGCCAAGGGAACCGCAATCGTCGCGCCGGGGACGACTTACACGCAGGACATCGCAAACTTCATAAATCATTTCGCGTGGCAGGGAAAAGTTTTCGATCCCAGCAAAGGCGTGTTGCGAAACAAAATTTTGCCCTTCGGATTGAACGCGATCATCGCCAGGGTCTACAAAGGCCCCAGCTGGCTGGACAACAAAGAGTGCATCGTTCTCGATTACTCGGACACTTCGCTCCTGGCGCATTGGATCCGCGATGAGATTCGCGAAGTCGCGCCACGCACTTACCTCGGCAAAGTTTATCTGGGCAAGAAACGGTTGATTGATTTTGCATTGGAGTTTCCGGCTGCCACGTAATCACGTCGTGCGGCCATCGGAGGTGCCGTGAATTCGAACGTCAGCCGCCCAATGCCGCGAGCCAACACTGGCTCACGGCTTCTGAACTGGATGAGCGACACGACGATGTTCCTTCTCCAGATGGAACGCCGAATCGATCCGTGGCTGCGGCCGGCCTTCGACGCCACGCTTCGCGATCCAATCGCGCGGCTGGTGACTGCGTTGATGAACAAAAACCGCACGAACGAAGGGTTGAGAATCGCTGAGGAAAAACTGTTGCCTAACGAGGAGGAATACCTCAACTCGGTGATCGAGAGCTTTACCACGCAGATGCGAGGACTCTGGAAGCCTGGCGGATTTGAGCGGGGCGGCAACACCAAAACTCAAGGGATCGTGCGCGGAGAATTAATCGTTCACGACAATCTTCCGCCACCGTTCCAACACGGCATCTATGCCAAGCCGCAAACGTTCCGTTGCTGGGTCCGCTTTTCCGGGCCCGGTCCCTACATCACGCCGGACATCGACGACGTGGGCTTCATGAGCATCAGCATTAAACTACTGGGCGTAACCGGGCCGAAACTGATGGATGAGGAAAAATTTACCCTGGACATGTTCGGCGTCTCCACGCCCACATTTGTCACGCAAGACATAAAGTCGAATGCGCACCTGCAAAAATGGAGCGTCAAAAATGCGCAGATTTTTCATTTCGTTAATTTCGAGCAACCCCACATCGCAGACATGATCATGCAGGGGTTGTGGGTGAAAACGCAGAGCAGCCCGTTTGAGGCGCCGTACTTCAGTTGCGTGCCATATTTGTTAGGCGAAGGGCAGGCGATGCAATATTCGGTCTGGCCGAAAACGAACAAGAAGACTCCGATCCAGCAGCTGCCGTTCCGCCCGCCAGATGATTATCTGCGCAACGCGATGGTCAAGGCGCTCAGCGAAGGAGACGTGGAATTGGACTTTCGGTTGCAGTTGCAAACCGATCCGTTCCTGATGCCGATTGAGAACAACGGCGTGCTCTGGCCGGAGAAACTTTCGCCGCGCGTCTCAGTAGCGACGCTTCGGCTGCCGAAACAAAAATTCGATTCACCGGCGCAAATGGAATTTGCAAAGAAGCTCTCGTACAACCCATGGCATACCATCGCCGAGCATCGTCCGCTCGGTAATCAAAGCCGTGCGCGGCGTCGAATGTATTTGGAGCTGTCACAGCTACGCCATAACATGAATCACATACCTCATTACGAGCCCACAGGTGATGAGGTGTTCGAGCAGCCGCCATGACTCCTCAGTCGAACTTCATGGTGCTGGCGCCAATTATTCCGGAGCGCGAGACCGAGCTTCGGCAGTTGCTTGATTCGATGAACCGGGGACCGGGACAGTTGGATCCGAATAACTCCCTTTTGCCTTTCGCGGAATTCGACACGCTCCACTTCGCGCGATTCGTTATCCTCGACGACCAGACAACTGAAGATGTGCGTGTCTACGGGTTAATGCCGCGCACTTATCCGTTGTATCTGGCTTTCCTCGGAGACGTCGACGGCGATGCGAATGCGTTTCTCGGCAAGTTGATCAAGCGCGCTGGCAAAGGCTTGAGAAGAATTTTCTCATGCTGTCAGGGATTCGGCCCTGACACGGACCTTCTCGGTTGGATGAAACAACGCGACGCCCCGGCTATCGCTGTCTACGTGAATTGGCGGGGGAGAACAGTGCGCCAGATTCGGGAGGAGGCCGCGCTTTACGACACCCTCGAGAACTACACGAAAGAAAATGCTGCAACCTTTCAGCGACTCCCACCTCGCGAGCTTCACGAAAAATTGCGGGCCTTCGTCGACGGGGAGCAATCGGCAGGACGGCTAACATTATCAAAAGAAGATCCAACTCCGATCGGATGGCAGATTAAAAATCTGCTGCACTTGATCGGATTTCCGTTGCTGGGTTTGCTGCTATCGCCACTGCTTGTCGTCGCCGCGCCGTTTTACATTATTGCGCTTCGCCGCCTGGAGAAAACCGATCCGGTGGTTTGTCCGACCGCAGATCAAAAACATTCGGATAACCTCTCGAGCTTCGAGGACCACGACGTCACGAATCAATTCAGCGCCATGGGCAGTCTTAAGCCCGGTCTGGTGCGACTTCTAACAACCGTCGGTGTGCTCAAAACCGTTAACTATGGCGCGCGACATATCACGCGTCCTGGCCGGCTCGGTCGGATACGCTCGATTCACTTTGCGCGGTGGGTCTTTGTAGCAGGCCGGGAGCGAATGATTTTTTGCAGCAACTACGACGGCAGCGTCGAGAGTTACATGGATGACTTCATTAACAAAACAGGTTTTGGACTGAACGCGTCCTTTAGCAATGGGATCGGTTATCCAAGAACGAATTGGCTGGTGCGGGACGGTTGCGTCGATGAGCGAAACTATAAGGAATACCTCCGTCGTCATACGTTGCCGAGCCAGGTTTGGTACAAAGCCTATCCAGGGCTTAGCGCGGTCGATCTGGAAAGAAACACTCGGATCCGTCAGGGATTAGAGATGTCATCGATCACTGACGAGCAAGCGCGAGAGTGGGTCGCGTTGTTATGAGCCAAGTGGATTACGCCGACGTGCAAGGTCTCGTCCGCTTTGGATACGGTCAAATGACGAGCGCGTCGTATGCGCTGGTGCGCGTGAAGAACATTAATGCGGCCAAAGGGTGGCTCCGCTCGGCTCCGGTAACCACAGCTGTTGGGCAAAGGCCGCCACCGAAGACTGCGATGAATATCGCGTTCACCTCACCTGGTCTTGGGGCGCTCGGCGTTCCGGAGTCAATCATTGCCGGTTTTTCGCATGAGTTTCGAGGAGGCATGGGGCAAGAAAGCCGCGCGCGACAACTGGGCGACGCTGAAAAAAATGCGCCATCAAATTGGACTTGGGGCAGCTACGGACGCGAGCCCCATGCGCTTGTGATGTTTTTTGCCGAGCCGGACCAGTTCGATTCGTTCATCCAAAGATCCCGGGATCAGTACTGGAATGACGCATTCGAGGAGATCACTGCACTTGGCACCAGCAATCTCGACGGGGACGAACCGTTCGGTTTTGCGGATGGCATCAGCCAACCACAGATCGATTGGGAACAGCAGGTGGAGAGGCCATGCACTCAGTTGGGATACACCAACGTTGTCGCGTTGGGTGAGTTTCTGCTCGGTTATCGCAATGAGTACGGAAAAATCACTGATCGGCCATTACTGGAGGCGGATGCCGGCACCGCAGGTTTGCTCAACGCGGAAGATGTGCCTGCGAAAAAAGATCTGGCGCGAAACGGAACCTATCTGGTCATGCGGCAATTGGAACAGGACGTCCGAGGCTTCTGGAAGTTTCTTTACGATCAGGCTGGCGGAAATTTTGCGGACGCTGAGCAATTGGGTGCAGAAATGGTCGGCCGTACACGAGCAGGCGAACCTTTAGTGCCGATCCAAACCGAAGCGATTCCCGGCACGGATCCACGCAGCGTTCCACAGAATCAATTTACTTATGAGAGCGATCCAGTTGCTGCGCGGTGTCCCTTTGGCGCACATGTTCGCCGAACGAATCCGCGCAACAGCGACTTTCCCGAGCGGCGCCTCAGCGTACTTCGAAAACTTATCACCATGCTGGGTTTCGGTCCGAAGGGATTCTACGAAGATCTAACTTCATCGGTTCGGTTTCATCGGATTCTCCGGCGCGGTCGTGAGTACGGCTCGAAGCTGTTGCCCGAAGACGCGCTGCAGCCAGCATCCCCTAACGAGTCGCCTCGCGGATTACATTTCATTTGTCTCAATGCCAATATTTCGCGTCAGTTCGAGTTCCTGCAAAACGCATGGGTCGCGAACACTAAATTTTCCGGCGTAACAGGAGAAAGCGACCCACTTCTGGGCAATCGTGAATCAATGCCAGGATGCCCGGTTACTGGCAACTTCACCATCCCTGGCGACGGCACGCTGCGGCGGCGCATATCCGGCTTGCCACAATTTGTGAGTGTCCGCGGCGGCGCCTACTTCTTTCTGCCAAGTTTGCGCGCGTTACGCTATTTCGCGGGAGCTTGAGCGGCTGATCAGTAGCGGATCGTCGCGCGAAGCGTGAAAAGCGCTTGTGCGCACGCTGGTTCTCCGGCAGTTTCGTTCTGGTATGGCATCCGATCGCAGGCTGGGCTGTCTAAGCATCTTTTTGTTCATTGCGCTTTGCGCCAGTCTGTTCTTGAACTTTGCGTTGATGATCGCTGCGTTTCAGCGCGTCGGCGGTATCAGAGAAGCAGAACCGATCCCGCGCTTCCGCGAGATCCTGCTTCAAAGAGGCGCCCGCGCGACCACGGACAAAATCGCGGTTATCACCATGCGCGGCCTGATCAGCTCGTCGGTCCCTGGAAACGTCTCCGACTCGATGGTGGACGACTTGCGTGCAGCACTTCAACAGGCGCGCGAGGACAGTCGTGTTAAGGCGATCGTGCTGGAGATCGATTCGCCCGGCGGAGAAGTCACCGCTTCCGACGAGATCTACAGCGCGCTTGTCAAGACGCGAGCCAGGAAACCGGTGGTCGTCTACATGGATTCATTGGCGGCCTCGGGCGGATATTATGTCTCCTGCGGAGGCAAATTTTTGATGGCTAATGAAACGACGATCACCGGGAGCATCGGCGTAATCATTCAAACCCTGAATTACGAGCAGCTGTTTAATAAGATCGGCCTCGCATCCGTAGTTTTTAAGAGCGGAAAATTCAAAGACATGCTGAACGGAGCGCGACCGATTACGCCGGAGGAACGGCAGCTTGTGCAGAACTTCATCATGAGCACGTACGACAAATTTCTCGGCATTGTCGCAAAGGAGCGAAACCTGCCGGCTGATCTGCTCCGCAACACGATTGCCGACGGCCGAATTCTATCGGGAAGAGAAGCATTGCAGAGCAAACTCATCGACGGTCTCGGCCAGTTAGATGACGCCTTCACCAAAGCAAAACAACTGGCCAACGCGCCAGAGGCGAGAGTCGTGAAGTATGGCCCGCCGTTTACTCTCTCGCGGTTCCTTCGCGTCTTTGGAGAATCGGACTCGAAAATCGAACTGCAACTTCCGAAACAACTCGTGCCTCAACTGGAATCGGGGCGCGCGTATTTCCTGCCGAGTTACTACGCTCCGTAGGCGCTGAGGGTAGCGCAAACTTCAGCACACCCTCATGCCATTCGGGAACGTTTTTGCGACATTCGGAGCGGCGCCGAGCTTCGCGTTAGCTTTACTTTCTTTTCTTTACTCAATTGGCGGTGTTTGTGTGTATGTGTCGCTGATTTATCAGATCAGTACACGAATTCGGAGCGCCTCCGGGGTCGACACACCGACGCGCGCTTTTGGAGTGCCGGAAGCAGTTCTCGCCAGCGTGCTGATCTTTTTCTTTCTGCTGACGATCAGCTCAACAGTTCCGGACCCGGCGCTTCAATTTCACCCACGCAATATTCTGGCCAATCTCCTCCTCAGCACTTTCGTGGTGCTCGTCATCGTCACTCTTCTGCAGTTTCGCGGTTTTGATGTCGGTGCATTGGCGGGGTTTTTCAGAATCAGTTTTTTCCGAACTTTAGGCACTGGAGCCATCTTGCTCTTTTTTGCTTATCCATTGATCGGTTTTTCCGAGGCCATTAATCAGCGGTTTTTCGGTGGCGGCTCAAGCAAGCAGAGCATCGTCGAGTTCTTCAGTGCATCGCGCACCATCGAGGAACGGATCACGATCGTTGTCTTCGCGGTCGCGATCGCACCGATCGTCGAGGAGTTTGTTTTTCGATTTTTCATTTACGGCGTACTCAAACGCTACGTTGGTTGTCTTCTGGGGGTGATACTTAGCTCGCTGCTATTCGCCGCCGCCCACGCACACTTTCCCTCGTTCGTGCCGTTGTTTGTCTTAGGGAGCTGTTTCGCGATTGCCTACGAATGGAGTGGCTCGATTCTTGTCTCTATGACTATGCATTCCCTCTTCAACTCGTTGACTCTCGTTGCCCTTGCGTTTCCAGAGATCATTTCTCAATGAACCTCGGTGCTCTGGGCGAAGACCGACTGCTCAATCAAATCTTGCTTCAGCTTCCGCGCAGGAAAGCCCTAAGAGTTTTTGCAGGTGCAGGCGACGACTGCGCGATTGTCAAAATGCCGGAGAGCAAAAAATATCTCGTGCTAAAAACGGACTGCGTTGTCGAAGGCGTGCATTTTGTGCCCGGAACGAATGCCTCAAACGTCGGATGGAAAGCAATGATGCGTCCTTTGAGCGATTTCGCTGCGGCTTCAGCTGTGCCTCAATTCGCGCTGATTACGCTTATAGTTCCGCGGCAAACGAAAGTCGCATGGGTGCGAGGACTTTATCGGGGACTGAGGCGAGCGGCCAGCCGGTTCGAAGTGAGCATTGTCGGTGGCGAAACGAGCAACACACCGGGGCCAATCGCCGTTTCTGTGACTGTGATTGGATTTGTTGAGAAATCCCGCGCGGCGTCGCGCTGCGGTGGAAGATCGGGTGACGATCTTTTCGTCACCGGCCGGCTTGGGAGCGCGCTAAAACAAAAGCATTTGAAGTTCATTCCACGTATCGTGGAATCACGCTGGCTCACAAAAAATTTTTCGATCCACGCTATGATGGATTTAAGCGACGGACTCGGAGCCGATCTTCCGCGTCTTGCCCGCGCAAGCAAGGTGGGATTCGAGATAGAGCCGGAAAATTTGCCGGTCGCGCACGGTTCAAACATCGACAACGCGATTTCAGAAGGCGAGGACTACGAACTGCTATTCGCCATTTCGCCGCGCCAAAGAAATCCTCTGAAGCAACAGTGGCGACGAAAATTTCCAAAATTGCTGCTTACTCGAATTGGCTCGCTCAATCGCAAATCGCCCGTAACGGATGCGAAGCAACGGCTAGGCTTTTCAATTGCAAACCGCAAATTGCCCCGTGGCTACGTTCATTTCCAACAGCCCCGCTAAAACGGAAGCGATCGCACGGCGACTTGCGGAGGATCTTGTTGCCGGTTCCGTAGTGGCTCTCAAAGGCGAACTGGGCAGCGGCAAAACGTTGTTCACGCAGGGTCTCGTCGCGGGCCTGCAAAGCGGCGCCACAGTAACGAGTCCGACTTTTACGATAGTGCACGAATATCAAGGTGGTCGATTGCCCGTCTACCATTTCGATTTCTTTCGCTTAGAAAATCACAAATCAGCCGTGCGACTTGGGCTGGAAGATTATTTTTTTGGCGATGGCGTTTCAGTCATCGAATGGGCCGATCGCTTCCCAGAATTGATTCCGGAGCAGGCGCGCTGGATTTCTTTTGAAATAAAATCGGAGCGTCAACGGATCATAACGCTGGTTCATCTGCGTCATGAAAACTCTCGCGCTTGAACTGTCCACCTCGCACGGCAGCCTGGCCTGGCTGGATGGCGAAATCGAGTTCACGCGCGAATGGCCTAACGACCGGAAAAATTCCGCAGCGTTTTTCGAGAACCTCCAAGTGGTGCGAAGAAAATTTGGCGCTCCGGAAACGATCATTGTCGGACTTGGCCCTGGCTCATATGCCGGAACGCGCATCGCAATTTCGGCGGCGGTGGGAATACAACTTTCTTGTGATGCGTGGTTGATCGGGTATCCCTCGATTTGCGCAATGGAATTCGATGCGCAGGAATACTCTGTGATTGGCGACGCGCGCAGGAAATCCTTTTTCTTCGCGCGCATACTCAATAATGAAGTGATTGAAGGCCCAACGCTCTTTTCTGAGCTGGAGCTGAAAGCGAAACTCGAATCCGTCGACCCGGCGACAGCGGTTTTCTCTTCAGAGTTGCTTCCGCAGTTTCACCCAACCGTAATTTCATTTCCCTCCGCTCTGATTTTGGCGAGACTTGCGAACGAGCCCCGACGACGCTTTTGTCTGCCACCGCTGGAACCAATTTATTTGCGCGAACCACACATAACCGTGGGGAAATGAAAGAAACTTACCGCTGCTGGGCTGAAATTGATCGCGCTGCGTTGCGGCACAATGCGAAAGTCGTGCGGGATCGAATCGGGTCCGCAGAAATGCTCGCGGTCGTGAAAGCGAATGCTTACGGCCACGGACTAGTCGGCGTCGCGGAAACGCTGGCCGATGAGGCACAATTATTTGGCGTCGCCAACCTCCAAGAAGCTCTCACGCTGCGCGAATCGCTGCCGCATCCGATCGTGATTCTCGGCCCGGCAACTCCTGAAGAACGCCAGGTAATCGCCGAGCACGGATTTATCCCGACGATCTCCAGTTTGGAGGAAGCCCAGGCGTTCGATCGTTTGAAGCGGGTATCAGTCAATTTCAAAATCGACACCGGCATGGGGCGAATGGGCGTCGTGCAGAATGAGGCGCGGGAGGTTTTCCAACGCGTGGCCGGAATGCCGAATCTTGAGATCCATAGCATATCGACGCACATGCCGGTATCGAACGAAGACGCAGAATATACGCGCGACCAGCTCGTCCGATTCCAAAGAATAGTTGATCAAATTCGCGCAGAAGTTCCGGGAAGCTACAAAGCGCATGTGTTGCAAAGCGCTGGAACTCTCGCTTTCAATCAGCGGACGCACGAAATTGTGCGCGCCGGCATCATGCTGTACGGCATTTCGCCGCTCCCGGGATTTCGCGACTTGCTCAAGCCGGTGATGACATGGAAAACACGAATTTGTCTCGTGCGCGACGTGCCGAAGGGCAGCTCGATCAGCTATGGCCGCACATTTATCGCGCCGCAAGACATGCGCGTTGCAACTTTGTCGGCCGGCTACGCCGACGGTTACCCGTGGCATCTCTCTAACCGTGGCGCCGCCGTCTTGGTTCGCGGAAAGCACTGCCCTCTTCTCGGTCGGGTAACAATGGACTTAATGGTCATCGATGTGGGGGGGCTCGATGACGTGCAGGTAGGCGACGACGTTGTTCTCATGGGGCGTGACGGTAGCGAAGAAATTCCCTGCTCTGAATTAGGCGAAAAAGCGGGGACGATCACGTGGGAAATCGTTACGCGAATTGGCGCGCGGGTGCGCCGGGTTTATCTTTAGAATTTGTGATCTCTTTTATCCCTGCTCGGAAGGGGCAGAAATGACCGAAGCGACGAAAGTGCTTTGAACTCCATGTTCCAAATCGTCTTCAATGAGTTGAGCGCGGCGGAGATCTCGGCGTTACCAAAAAAGTTGCAACTTGATTTGCTGGCCGAGTTTCAAATTCTACCCGAAGATTTGGATCAGCTCGACTCGGAACGCTTCGGCGTGATCGAACGCGAGGGAAAGAAGCTCTATCGCTATCGCGCGAAGAATTACCGCATTTACTTCGCTAAGACGGAGGAAGGCATCAAAGTGCATCGCGTTTTGCACAAAAACACGCTTCGCGATTTTTTCTTTCGCAGCAAACTACCTGTTTCCGAGGACGCGCAATTGGGCGAAACGCGCGAGTTCTGGAAGTTAATTGAGGAAGGCGAACACACGCCGAAGGCGTAGCGTGAATGTGCACGTAAAAACGCGGGTGCTCGCCGCGGCGAGCACCTCTATAACTATTTCATCAACAGCACCGAACGGCTGCGCTTGATTTCGCGCGTGATTTTCCGGTGCATATATGCGGGCATACCGGTGACGCGACGAGGAAGAATTTTGCCGCTCTCGGTGACGAATTTTTTCAGGAGATCGGGGTTCTTGTAATCGATTGCCTCCAAGGCAATATCGATCCGGCGTCGCGGCATGGGACGATTGGCACGGCGAAATGCGGAGCGGCGTTTTGGAGTTTTCGGCTGCATCGCTAATGCTTGGTCTCCCGGTGCAAGGTGCGCCGCCGCAAAAATGGATTGTATTTTTTCTTCTCTAAGCGATTCGGCGTCCGTGGACTTTTCTTATTGCGCTTGGTCATGTAACGCGAAGGCGGCTTCCCGAGCGCTTTAGCTTCGGTGCATTCGAGTGTGACAATCTCCTGCGGCATGACCGTCGATCACTCCTTCACTTCCGGCGTAGCGGTCTCCTCCTCCTCGGATTCGCCGCCTTCCTCTTCGGTCAAGCCAAACAAGGAAGTAACCGATGGTCGCATCCGGGTGGCTTTACTCTGCTTCTCCAACTGCGATTGACACTCCACCGTGAAACGGGCGAAGGGAATCGCCTCGAGACGCGCGTGCGGGATTGGTTTGCCGGACATCTCGCACTTCCCGTACGTTCCGAGCTCGATGCGCTTGAGCGCCTCATCGATTTCATAAAGCGCGTCTTGTTCTTGTGAGAGCAAACTCAGCGCGAAATCCCGATCGTACGCGTCCGATCCAGCGTCGGCCTGGTGCATTCCGAAGGCGGAAGCTTCGCTGCCTTCAGCGCGCGAGCGAAGCGTGCCCTGCGCCACGCCAGCCATCGAATCCACCACTGCATCGCGAAGCTGAAGCAGCTTTTGTTTTTGTTTGCGAACGAACGGATCCAACTTCTTTTCCCGATGATTTAATCCCAGCAGCACTGCTGCGGGCGACTCGGTGCGTTCCAAGTTAGTTTTTGACGAACGCCGCAAAGTCTTCTTTTCACGAGCGCGATTTTTCGGCTTGGGCTTCCTAGCGTGAAGTTTACTAGCCGAACGCGGCTTTCGTACAGCCGACTTTGCCGCAGACCTGTTCTTTTTCTTTGATTTGGCCATAGTGACTGTTGTAAGCGCCATTTCTAATCGACGGCGCTGGGAAAATGGACGCTTAATTAAGAACGTTTATCCCAGCACGCAAGCGGATTCGCCAAAAAAGATTTGGCTCGGTTCGCAAACGAGGTTCAGCTCTAACGTCCAGGATCCCAGCGGGATTTATTGCCAAGCGTAACGGGATGAAATCGATGGACGTATTACTGGATCGCCATTCGCAGACCGGCCGCTTGCTGATTAAGTCCGCAGCTCAAAACAATCGCGCGTCGCGCGCTCGGAACTGGCGTCCGCGAGAGTGAAAGCCGTAACGGGACGCTTTGGTCCGTATGAAGGACGGGAGGAACCTCTTTCGAACGGAGTGCTTGGGCCGCCAGAATGATCTGCCACAATCCTGCCGCGCCAACGCTCTCGCCCAAAGCGGGCTTGCCCGTGTAGACCAGCGCATTTGCAACGAGGTCCTGAAGTGCTTGGGATTCTACGTGGTCGACAAATGTCCCATTCGCGCTCGAAATAGCGAAATCGATTTCTATTTGGCCGAGATCACAAAAGATGCGCCTCAAAATTGTTTCCGCTTCGCCTCGTCTACCAAAATACCCACCCGGATGCGCGCGTTCGATCGTCACGAATCCATCGCGTGCGAGCAGGATCGCTCCCGCGCCTTCGCTCAAAATCATTCCGCGGTTCTGTTTGCTGAAGGGCTCAATCGGCGGCGCTAAACGCAACAAACGCCACCGCCGGTAAGCATCGCATAACAGCCAGTCGATTTCTTCGGTGCCTACAACGAGACAATACTCCAGCGCCGCATTCGCCATCAATTCTTCGGCCATTCCTATCGCTGCGAGGCCGACGGCGCCGTCGCCGACGAGGGTATATGTAGCGCCGGTCACGCCGAGGATCGCGGCCAAATGGCTTGCCGGCGCATTGAACACAGTTTCCGGAAACAGGAGCGGACTGGCTGACTGCGCGCCTGTGCTGACGATTTCATGGTAAAAGCGCTTCGTGTAAGTGACGCCTCCATTTGAGATGGCGAAGATCAGCGCAATTCTTTCAGCATTCTGCGACTCGGGTTTTAGTCCTGCAGACTCCAACGCGTGCAACCCGGCTGCCGCGCCGAAACGTGAAACAACACTGGCGCGGCGAAGGCGCGGATGGGAAATCCCCTTCAGCGCTGATCCCGGTACTCGAAAAACGCTGTAAACGCGATCGGCGAATTCTTCGGAAATCGTTGTCGGGGATGCCTCCTCACCCTGAAGCAATCTCTCCCAAACGGAATCAATGCCAGTGCCCAGAGGGGTAACCCACCCCATGCCGGCAATCGCCAGACTCATGCGTCACCTGTCCGCGGCAGTTCTGGCGAAGGAGGAAATTCACGCATCAGCACCGAAGCATTTGTTCCACCGAATCCAAACGAGTTCGATAGCGCGATGTTCACAACAGCCGGTCGCGCTTCGTTCGCCACGATGTTGAGATCGACGCCGTCATCCGGAGTCGTGAAATTGATGTTAGCCGGAAGAAACTGATGTTGAAGTGCAAGCAAACAAACGACGGCCTCGATGGCACCCGCGGCGCCCAAGGAATGACCCATCATGCCTTTGGTCGAGCTCACCGGCACACCATTGAACAACGCGCGGATTGCTCTGGCCTCGGCTGCATCGTTGAAAGTCGTGGCTGTACCATGCGCATTGATGTAATCAACGTCGCGCGCACGGATATGCGCGCTCTCAAGAGCCCGCTCCATTGCTTGTCGCGCTCCGACGCCTGATGGCTCTGGTTGCGTGATGTGAAAGTTGTCTGTGGAAATGCCATAACCGATGATTTCGGCGAGAACAGGCGCGCCGCGCTCGCGAGCGAGGTCAAGATTTTCCAAGGCCAGAACCGCGGCACCTTCACCGAGCACCATACCAGACCGATGGCAATCAAACGGACGGCATTTCTCGGGTGTTGAGGCTTGAAGCGAATCAAAGCCGACGAAGACCATTTCGGCGAGCGCATCATACCCGCCGGCTAACACCCGTTGGTAACGACCGGAGCGCACGCATTCAAACGCGTGACCGACCGCATTTGTCCCGGACGCGCAGGCGTTCGCGATTACCTTACACGGCGCTGAAATTCCAAAAGCGGTCTGCGCGTCGATCACTGGCTTTTGCGCCGGGTAATTAGCAATCCATGTCGGTGCATGCCGCAGATCCCCGGCTGCATTTAACGAGCGGTAATAGCGCTCGCCGTAAGACATGCCCCCGCTTGTCGTTCCAATTACCGTTAACTCCGGCTCAAATTCAGGTTGTTGCGTCACCAGTTCTTGCAGCGCGTGAATCATCATGTGCGACGCGCGATGCAGGCGTCCCGAACGGGGGATTTGCGCATGCCTAGCAAGTAGACGCGAGTCGGAAACCTGACCCGCGGTTTTGCACCGGCATTGCGTGACTGAAAAGCGCATCACGGGAGTCACACAGTCCCGCGCGCTGCGCAAGGACTCGAGCGTTTCGGCCAAGCCGAACCCGAGCGGGCTAACCACACCTGCCGCCGTAACTGCCACGCGGGCTGGATTATTCGTGGTTTCCCGCCTGTCTTCTTGAGCCATCATTTATCGTCAAAAATTGACCTTGATTTCTATTGCTTTCTTAAAAGAAGCATTTTAAAAGTGACCGCAAAACGGGAAACGGAAGCCCGGAAGTTGGTGGATTGTCAGTTGAGTTTATTCAATGGCGATTTGAAATCCGATAAGCGGAAACAGTTACCTGGCTGCGTTTTTCTAGAATAAACTCAATGGGAACCAAATTATACGTAGGCAATCTCCCCTTCAACACTACGGAGAACGAACTGCAGGAGCTTTTTTCGCAAGCTGGCGCTGTGCAGGAGGTGACTCTCATGCAGGACAGATTCACTGGCAAATCACGTGGATTCGCCTTTGTGACCATGGGTTCGGAGGAGGAAGCGCAGAATGCCATCTCGAAATTCAACGGCCAAACCATGGACGGCAGGCCGATGACTGTGAATGAGGCGCGTCCGCGCGAGCAGCGGCCGCCGGGTGGCGGCGGCGGGGGACGTTACGGCGGCGGCGGATACGGCGGTCGGCGTGACGGTGGCCAGCGAAGAGGCGGCTATTAGCCAACCGGTGTTGCCTGCAGACAGGTGCTCTAGAGTCCGCTGTTCCAGCGGATTTGCATTTGCTTCCGATTTGCTTCTCCTGCGCTAAAGACAGCGGACGCTCCAGGCCTCATTAAGCAAAATGGGCAGGGCTGGATTCGAACCAGCGAAGGCGTAAAGCCAGCAGATTTACAGTCTGCCCCGTTTGGCCACTTCGGTACCTACCCCTTTTCCGCGAGGGATTTCATATATCCTCGCGCCTCACAGCTTGCAACTCGCGTCAGCCTTCGCGCCTGTTGATAGCGCTAACGCAATCGTTTAGTTTTTGACATGGCGCTTCTGCGCGGACTTTTTTGGTTCGGGCTGTTCCTGGTCCTGACTTTTTGCTTCGTGGTGCTGTTTGATTACGGGCCGCACGATTTTGCCAACGGAGTTCAGAAAGAGTATGCCCGAGTAAAATCATTTGTCTTAAAGCGAACGGAAGAAATCGGGCAAACTAAAAAGGATCGCTGAACCTGATAGTCAATCTAGGTCGCAGCCATAGCGAGAGTTTCTATCGGCAGGGGCGCGAGAAATTCTTTTGCGTTCTCGATCTGCAACACGGGACGAGCGAGATGTGCTGCCAGAAAGCTGCTGTCCGACGTCGGAGCAACCGCGGCTTGAGCGCGAATTTCGCACTCGGCTAATTGCTCAATCACGCGAGATACCTTCTCACTTAAATTGCGGCAGTCCGTAAACTGAACTGTACAAACACCCGGCGCAGTGTCTTCCACAAAAGGGCTCAGAGTAAACGCGGAGTGAAGCAAAATTTCTTGTATCGATTTTTCCTGCGTGGGTGCACGAACTTTGATGATCACGCGCAATGATCGCGCCAACGCCTTGCTCGGAGTCATTCCTTTTCGAATACCGGCGTTTTCTGCCGCTTCATTCAGTTGAATGATGACCGGTTTCATTTTCTGTTCTTCAATCAACGCTACTGGTTTTTCGCATAATTCCGGCTGATGCCGCGTGGCTGCCTGCAAACAGAAATTCGGCAAATAAATCGTGGCGAACATCGTTCTAGTTGACCGCTGATTTCTGACTTCTGACTTCTGGTTGGAGATGCGATCGTTTCACAACAATTCGCAGTCCTGAAAGCGCGTCCTCGATTTCAAAAGTTTGAATGTCCCACAAATTTTCGAGCATCAGTTTCAGTTGCGCGCTACTCACCATTTCATATCGCGTAAGCACCAGACATGCCGTGGGCACCATCTCGACTAACCGTTGCAATCGATACCAATTCGTTTGCGGAATTTTACGCAATTCCTCCGGTGCGTTGAGTACCAGATCAACAATCACCAGCGGGAAATTACCGTCGCGCAAAAGGAGATCAGCCGCTTTCACGCTTTCAGATGCTTTGCTGCACCGGACCCAAAGCAGGTGTTGCAGCGACGCATTATCCAACCCGCAGGGATCAAACGAATCGTGTCCATCAATTAGCCCCAGGAAATAATTATCGCGATACGCGCAATGGACGAGTGCGTGAATGAGCGATGCGCTTCCCGCACTCGTTCCTGGGCTGATCAATTCGGTGATCGCTCCACACGGCAATCCGCCTCCAATTGGTTCACCAAGAAAATGTAACCCGGTAATTAAGCGCCTAGCACTCGTGAGCGAAGGATGAGGAAAACGCTCCGCCAGCAGGTTGCGTAGATCGATAATTTTGGCGCTTGGGGCCATGAAAACAAACATGGCACCTCGACTGAATATGTTCAAGTGAACAGATTACAATACCGAGAGTCGATCTCACGATTTCAGTTTTTGATCACATATGTAAGCCAAAAATGAAACGGACCCTGCATGGAGTTCTCCGGCCGCCATGCTTTGCGCTTTGCGCTTAGCCCTTTCCCTTAATGCTTTTTCCGCCGCTCTTGTTTCCGGATCAGCGATACCATTACGCCTTGAATTTTCAATTCGCGAGCTGGTACCAGATCGGGATAACGCGGATTTTCCGCCTTCAGATATGGACGGCCGCGCTCCACCACATAACGCTTCAATGACGTTTCGCCATCGATCAATGCTGCAACGATATCGCCGTCGTGCACCTCTTTTGTGTCTTCCAAAATCACAATATCGCCATCGACAATGTGCGCACCGATCATTGAATCGCCCCGCACCCGTAGTGCGAATGTGCCGCGGTTCTTCAACACATTTGCCGAGCGCGTATCGACCGAGACGTGCCCTTCGATGCTCTGCTCGGTCAACGCCGACATGCCAGCGGGAATCTGCCCGTAAATTGGAATGTCGGTAATCCGAACCTTCATGGCCGGCGTGATCAACGCGCGAGCTTTGCGCGCGTGCCGGTTGACAAAACCTTTTCGCTCCAATGCCGCGATGTATTGCATCACCGACGTCTGGCTGGCGAACCTGAAATGATTTTGAATTTCGCGCGTGCTCGGCGTAACGCCTTTCTCGCGTTGCTCGCGCTGAATAAAATCAAGCACGCTCCTTTGCCTGTCGGTGAGCATGCAGGCACGATCCTTCAAAGCGCAGGATCACGCAAGTTCAAATGAACATGGAGCGACTTCCGTCATTCCGAGCAAAATCAGGCTGCAACGCAGCGGACGAAGTTCGCGAGGCCAGGCTTTCAATTCCGAGACGGAACCGAGGGCTTTGCCGTGGGATCTTTCAACCGTGCTGCGCTCCGCTCAAAAGAACTAAAGCCGCACCAGATCGACCAGGAACTGGCACCAAAGGTAAATCATCCCGCGCCAGGAATATTTCACATCGCCTGTAGCGGTTTGCTTTAGAACGCCTTTATGAATGTTGTGCGCGATCTGGTCCCGCAGATCTTTTTCGATGTCCGCCTGCATCTGCTCTTCATCGAGCGGTTCGATCTCCGCGGCATCAACTTTGTTTCGCCGCAAAAATTCGCGATGACTTTGATCAAGCTGCCAGAAAGATCGATCCGGCCGCTGCCGATTGATCCGGAACGCGGGAGAGAGTTTTAAGCCGTACGACAACGGATAATTCCACGTTGTCCAAACCGTGCCATCTTTTGTGCGCGACGAAATACGCAGGTAATAAAATGAGAAATCACGCTGCTCATTCAGGCAAATCGCGGCCTGAGCGTGATCTTCTCTGTAAAACAATCGGAAAAACTGCCGGTAATCTTCCCAATCCCAGCCGGCATCGCTCACATAAACGAATCCTTCGTCTTCGATCTCGCGCGTGATTTCGCTAAGCGCCGGGAACGTGTCTGACGATGGCGGACTTTTCGGTCGAAGCTGCTTTTCTTTAGGGAGTCGCAGCGCACGAATCCGGGTGAGAATTTCCAGCCAAGGCAGAAACAGCCAGCCTAGGGCAGCGACCAAACCCCACACCCAATTGTTGGTAGCAAAATAAAATACAAGAAAAGTGGCTGCGAGAATCCCCAGCGCCCCGGCTTTCTGTGCATACGAATTTTGAAACGTACGGAGACCGATGCTGAGCACGGCCACGCCCAGGGTAAAAAGGAGACCGAAAAGCATCACGGAACAACTTGCCTACGGATTGATCTGATGCTCGTTCAGAAATTTTTGAAGCTGATTCGTGTCAAAATTTGCCAAAACCTTGTCGCCCGCCACAAATGTAGGCACGTACGTTTGAGCTGAAACCTGCTTCATCTCTTCGTAGGCCCGCCGATCTTTGCCGACATCGATCTCCTGGAAGCAATAGCCTTTTTCGCTGAGATAATCCTTCGCATCGATACACCAGGAGCACCACTCGCGGCTGTAGAGCTTTAACTGCATCGGCGGGCGGAAATAAACCAGTCACCGCTTCGTCGTCAACTCGTCCCTTTTTGAATCGCCGGCGACGCTAGTATGACTTCGCCCAAACGACCTGGCGGGCGCTTGGTTCACCCGTAAAGATGCATTTCCCCGGTTCGGACGAATCATCGAGCGGAATAACGCGGATGGTGACTTTCAGATCGTTCTTGATCTGTTCCTCGATTTCGCGCGACCCGTTCCAGTGCGCTACCGCAAAGCCGCCGTGGATTTCGGGTTTCAAAGGGTTCTTTGCGGTGAAGAAGTCGTAGAAATCTTTTTTGGAATTTATCACGTGTGTGTTCGCATCCCGGAACTCTTTCGCACGCGCGTATAAGGAGTCTTGAATCGAGACAAGAATTTCCGGAGAGCGCGCGGTGAATTCGTCCATCCGGATCGACTCCTTATTCTTCACCGGTTGATCGCGTCGGCTGACTGTGACCGAATTTTTGTCGAGGTCACGCGGTCCGATCTCGACTCGCACCGGTACTCCTTTCTTGATCCACTCCCAATTCTTAACTCCGCCGCCGAGATCGCGCCGATCGACTTCAGCCTCAATCGCAACATCATCGAGAAATTTTCTCGCACGCAATTCCGCAGCGAGCCTGTCGCAGGTTTCCAAAACTTTCGCGCTCGTCTCTTCCTTGGTCGTAATCGGCAGAATAACGATGTGCGTCGGCGCGATACGCGGCGGCAAAACAACGCCGTCGTCATCACCGTGCGCCATGACGACTGTGCCCACCATGCGCGTCGTCATGCCCCAGCTCGTGGTCCAACCAAATTCTTGTTTTCCCTCACGCGTTTGGAACTGAATTCCGCTTGCTCGGGCAAAATTCTGCCCAAGAAAATGCGATGTGCCGACCTGGATTGCTTTGCGGTCCTGCACCATCGCTTCAAGCGCCATAGTTTCCACCGCACCAGGGAACTTTTCGCTATCCGATTTTAAACCCGCGAATACGGGAATCGCGCAACGTTCGCGCACGAACGTTTCGTACACGCCGAGCATCCGCTTGGTTTCTTCTCGCGCTTCTGCTTCCGTTTCGTGGACGGTGTGGCCTTCCTGCCACAGAAATTCCGTCGTGCGCAGGAACAATCGCGTCCGCATTTCCCAGCGCACGATGTTGCACCACTGGTTGATCAGGATCGGCAAATCACGATACGATTGCACCCACTTCGCGTAGCTCGCGCCGATGATCGTCTCGCTTGTAGGCCGAACGATCAGCGGTTCGGTCAATTTCGATTCGGGATCGGGGACCAAACCGGCTTCCTCATCCACCTTGAGCCGGTAATGCGTAACCACAGCACATTCTTTGGCGAAGCCTTCGACATGCTCAGCTTCCTTCGCGAAATAACTCAACGGGATGAATAAAGGAAAATAGGCGTTGCGATGACCGGTAGCGCGAATCAGCGCGTCGAGCTGACGCTGCATGTTTTCCCAGATCCCGTAGCCCCACGGGCGAATGACCATGCAACCGCGCACATCCGACGGCTCAGCCAATTCGGCGGCGCGAATCACCTGTTGATACCACTCTGGAAAATCCTGGTCGCGTCGCGGCGAGATGGCAGTTTTTGGAGTCGAGTTCGACATCGGCAAGGAATTAAGCGCGCCGGCCAGAGTTCGCCAGCAACCATTTAGCAATCAGACATCTGTCCCATGCGACTCATTCGTCACATCGATCCCTGGTTGACAGACGGTTGCGTCACCCATATTTTTCGTGCCGTTTTTCTGAAATGAAAACGTTTTCCGCAAAAGCCAGCGAAGTGCCGCGCAAATGGTGGGTCATTGACGCCCAAGACCAGGTGCTCGGTCGCGTCGCGGTGAAGGCTGCCAACTTGCTGCGCGGGAAAGAAAAAACGATTTTCACGCCACACGTCGACACCGGAGATTTTGTCATCGTCATCAATGCGGAGAAAGTCCGGCTCACCGGAAAGAAGGAAGAACAGAAAGGCTATATGAGTTTTTCCGGTTATGTCGGCGGACACAAATCTGAGAGTGTCCGGGCGCGCCGCGCTCGCCATCCTGAATTGCTAATTGAACGCGCTGTCCGCGGAATGATTCCGCACAATCGCCTCGGTCGGCATGTGTATCGCAAATTGAAAGTGTATCGCGGCGATTCGCATCCGCACACAGCGCAACAGCCCGAAGCTGTGAAACTTTAGAGATCTCGATCTATGCCACAAGCTGAGGAATTCATCGCCACAGGCCGCCGCAAAACATCAGTCGCACGCGTTCGCATGATGCCGGGCAGCGGAAAAATCGATATCAACGGTCGGACCTTCGAGGATTATTTTCCGACTGTGCCGTTGCAAAATGTGGTGTTGCAACCTCTGCAGAATGCGAAGGCGGTTAACACTTACGATGTCTTTATTCACGCCAGCGGCGGCGGCATAATGGGTCAGGCCGGCGCGGCACAACTCGCGATCGCTCGAGCGTTGCTTCAAGTCGACGCAAATTTGCGAGGCTCGCTCAAATCCGAAGGTTTGCTGCGTCGCGACCCGCGCATGAAAGAGCGAAAAAAATCCGGCCAACCCGGCGCGCGGAAGCGGTTCCAGTTCTCCAAACGTTAGGCGAATCCCTAGCATAATCGCTTGTAGCCACGGCCCTGCGGGCCGTCTCCAATGATATAAACGTCAGCGTAGCCCACACCGCCACAGGCCGGTGGCTACAACATGCGCTCCTCTACGGTTTCTTCGGCGACGGCGCGCCCTGCGGCCGGTTCGGAGCGGGCGGAGCTTGCGGCGCTGGCGCGCCAGGATTCGCCAACATTGGCGGGATCGCTGGCACCGCTGCCGCTGCAGGCGGCGGCGTGGACGTGGTAATTGGCTTCAGCAAGCGCAGTTGCTGCATCGCCTCACCTGCCCAAAAACTCGTTCGGAATTGGGTGAGCATGATTTCCAAGACCCGCCGCGCGTCGTCGTTCCGATTTTTCGACTTCAGAATGTACACCTGCGAAAGCATAGCTAGCGGCGCAGCATAACTGTTGGGGTAAGCGGACGCGATCTGTTGATACATCGTCAAGGCTTCATCCGTTTTGCCCATCGAGTCCAGATTCGCCGCCATCGCCATCTTCGCCGTGCTCAGAAACTCATGCTTGGGGTACTTCGCGACGAACGTTTCGAGCGTCTTGTTCGCCTCAGCGAATTTCCTTTCCTTCTGCTGCGCTTCGGCGAGCAAAATGTACGCGTCGGCCGCGGCAGGCGTATTGGCGTAACGAGCGATTACCTTTTCGTACTCTTGCGCGGTGTTCGCGCTCGCCAACGCGGCGGACGCAGCGGCAGCGCGGCGATCGGAATAAAACCGATAACCCGCGAATGCAGTAGCCGCGAGCAGGACAACGATCGCGGCGGCGATAATTTGCTTTTTGAAACGCTCCCAAAAAAAACGGGTTTCCAGTGCGACATCGCGAGATGGAGGTGGCGCTGTTGGCATAAAGGTCGTGTGCTGGATCAGTTTGAAGGCCGGGTAAGCGTGGTCTTATGCCACGCGAAGGTTTCTCGCGCAAGCCGTGAGAAGTCCTGCCGCCTCTTCGCGAACAATCTTGTTTTGACAACACGACGTGGGAGCGACAAGCACCCTCCAAACCAATAACAAAGGCCCAAGCACTTAAGCCGTGGCTCTAACGGCCCGATTGTGAAAGCGTCATGTAGATGATGAGCCCGATGGCAGAAACGACTACCACAATCGTAACGAGAGACACCAAACGGGGATCGGATTTGATTTCGCCTCGCTCGATTGCACGGTTCACAACATGGTAGCGCCATGCGGCGATTAAAGTCAGCAGCCCACCGAATCCGATCATAATTTCGCCGAGCGGCAGCGATAATCCCGTGTGACGCAACACCGCGTGCGGATTTATCTGCAGAGCCAGCTCCCGCAACCACAGTCCGAATCGGGCGACGACAAAACCGAGGCTCATTACTGCAATGCTTGTGCGTAGCCAGGCAAGAAATGTTCGCTCGTTCGCGAGCAACTCGTTCTCGAATTTCGATGCGGACACCTTATTCAATTCGCTCATTTAGTAATTCATCCCTTTTATTTCGTCACAAACAAACGGTCTCCTGCAACCTCTGGACTCCACTTCGCACTGTGCCAAATCGACAACGCTCGCCAGAGAATTTTTTGCCGATAAGATTTTCAATATGAATGCATTTTCTGATTTCTTAGGAGGGTTACTGGGGTTGGGTCTCGAGGCAAAAGATCTGACGTTCACACAGATCTCGCTGCGCGCCATAATCGTCTTTCTCGCAACCTTGATCATGGTTCGCCTTGGTCACAAGCGCTCGCTCGCACGTAAAAGCGCCTTCGACGCAATCCTTCTCGTAATCCTCGCCTCCTTCCTGGCGCGCGCGATTAACGGCACCGCTCCTCTCTTCGCCACGATCGGCGCGGGCTTTGTCATCGTCCTTCTCAACCGTCTGCTTGCGCTAATGGCCTTTTATTCTCATTGGTTTGGCATTCTCATCAAAGGCCGACCGGAAATCATCGTAGAAAATGGAAATCTAATTCTATCTACCATGTACCGGAATCATATCTCCAAACATGATCTTGAAGAGGATCTGCGGCTGGATGCTCAGCTCGAGGATGTTTCCGGCGTTCGAGTCGCGCGCGTGGAACGCAGCGGCGACATCAGCTTCATCAAAAAATAATTTGACCTGTATGCGCGTTAGACCTATGACACCCGCGGGATTTATGAAACGAAACAAAAAGCGCTGGGTCAAACCGACACTCAAAACGGTGCCAATTTTTTTTGAGTGCACCTGCTACGCGGGCGCGGTCTGATCGAACGGGAAAATCACGACGAACACTTCGGTTGATTCGCGTCCATATCCTCGGCAGCGCGGCCGGCGGTGGCCTGCCCCAATGGAATTGCGCCTGTGTTAACTGCGTCGCAGCGCGGGACGGAAAAATTGACCAGAAAACGCAATCAAGCATCGCGATCAGCTCCGACCCGGAACAATTTCAGAACTGGTGGTTAATTAACGCTTCGCCCGATTTGCCTCGGCAAATCGAAAGCACGACGCGATTGCAGCCGCGCGGCGGTGCATCGCGCAACACTCCGGTCGCGGGCGTTCTTTTGACCAATGCAGATATCGATCATGCGTTGGGCCTTTTGCTCCTGCGCCAACAGGAGAAGCCGCTCGTGGTTTATGCGACGGACCAGACCCGAGCTGCGCTCGCGTGGCTTAATGGCCTTCTCGCGCGATTCTGCGGAATTGAATGGCGTGCAATCAGCGTTGATTTCCTACCGCTTGCCGACGCGCTTACTTTTCGAGCGATCAAATTGCCGCACAGCGTCGCTTTTCAAGTGCGCGGCGACGACTCAGAAGCAACCGCTTTATTCGCGCCGAGCGTCAGTGAATTGACCGAAGAATTGCGCGATGCAGTTCAGGATTCGGATGTCGTTTTTTTTGATGGCACATTTTGGAGCGACGGCGAACTTGGTAAAGTTCGGTCTGGCGCCCGCAGCGCACGCGAGATGAATCATCTGCCAATCAGCGATGGCAGCCTTGATTTCTTGCGTCAATCACGGGCCCGCCGGAAGATTTACACCCACATAAACAATACCAACCCGATTCTGATGCCTGACAGTCGAGAACGCACGCAACTCCAGCAAGCCGGAATCGAGATCGCGCGCGATGGACTGGAGATCGTCTTATAGAGAGCGCTGTCATGTTGAGCGAAGCGCTGCAACCAAATGCGAAGCATGAGGCCAGGCTTTCAAAAATCTCGGGCCTGTTTCAACTAGAGTCCGTCCTAATTTGATCCGAGATTCTTCGCTCCGCTCAGAATGACATTATAGGATGGTTTGTAGAAATCGTTTTATGACCACCGGGCTTTGGGACCACGAAACGTTTATCGAAAAACTGCGCGCTGTCGGCGTGTGCGGTTATCACGACAAACATCCGTTCCATGTGGCGATGAACGAAGGCCGGCTGTCGCCTGAAGCGCTCCGCGGCTGGGTCGCGAATCGGTTCTATTATCAGCGAAACATTCCGATCAAAGACGCCGCGATTCTAGCGAACTGTCCGATGCGCGAGGTGCGACGGGCTTGGATTCATCGCATTCTCGATCACGATGGGGTAGCCGCTGGATGGCGGAGCTCCCGCGACGCCGAGAGTGACGAGCTCGCGGGAGCCCGCCTCTCCACCGAAGGCGGTATCGAAGCATGGTTGCGACTTGGTGAAGCGTGCGGGCTATCGTGTGACGAGCTACTGAATAATCGCCATCTTTTGCCCGGAGTGCGGTTCGCTGTGGATGCGTACGTGAATTTCGCGCGTTGCCAGCCGTGGCCGATCGCCATCGCGTCGTCGCTGACCGAGCTTTTTGCGCCGGATCTAATGACGGCCCGGCTTGCAGCGTTCGAAAAATTCTATCGGTGGATCGATCCTCGCGGACTTGACTATTTTCGTCGCCGAGTCACTCAGGCTCGGCGCGATTCTGACGAAGCGCTCGCGATTACCTTGCAATATTGCAACACGCCCGAGCTTCAGCGCGAAGCTGTGCGCGCGCTCGAGTTCAAATGCGATGTACTTTGGTCCATGCTCGACGCAATTCATCACGCCTACGGCGGCTTGGAGATCGCCCGTCCTGATTAAATGCGCGCCACGACAATTTCTGATTCTGCTCGGCCGATCCTGGCGAAAGGCGTTCGGTTACAAATCGATTCTACCACCAGTAAAGGCGTGCTGCTGTACCCCGAAGGTATTGTCGAACTGAACGAAACCGCGCACCAAATTCTTTCCCGCTGTGACGGACGGACACTGGGCGAGATCGTTTGTGAGTTGGCCGAAGAATATGAGGGGGACTCTAACGCGCTCGCCACGGATGTGCGCGATACGCTCTGCGATCTGGAGCGACGCAAGCTGATCGAATTTAAATGACAGCACCGCGGCCATACGCACTGCTCGCGGAGATCACGTACCGATGTCCACTGCATTGTCCGTATTGCTCAAACCCCGTAGCCGCTTCGCTGTGCGAAGCGCCACGCCGCCCACCGGGCGGCGGCTACAGTAATGGCGAGCTCACGACAGAAGAATGGAAACGGGTCATTCGTGGAGCTGCCGCGCTTGGCGTTCTGCAAATCGGTTTTTCCGGAGGCGAACCACTTGCCCGGCGCGATCTCGTCGAACTGATTGGCTGCGCGCATGAGACAAACGTTTACACGAACCTCATCACCAGCGGCATCGGCTTGGATGACGATCGCCTGCATGCGTTGTGCGATGCCGGATTAGATTCGATCCAATTGAGTTTTCAGTCAGACGAACCAAATCTGGCCGACGAAATCGCGGGCGCGCGCGCGCATGAGCGTAAGCTTGATGTCGCCGCGAAAATTCGCGCAGCCCGAATTCCGTTGAGCCTCAATTTGGTGATTCACAGGCGCAACATCGATCGACTCCCGCAAATGATTGACCTCGCGGAAACACTCGAAGCGGAGAGGATCGAGCTTGCCAACGTGCAGTTTTATGGCTGGGCCTTTCTCAATCGAGCAGCGTTGCTCCCCACTCGCGACCAGGTTGCTCGTGCGCGAGAAGTCGCGATGGCAGCGAAGGCCCGGCTAGCCGGTAAGATGGACATCTTTTACGTGCTCCCGGATTATTATGAAACACGCCCGAAGCCCTGTCTGAATGGCTGGGGGCAACGTTATCTCACTGTTAATCCGGTTGGCGACGTGCTCCCCTGCCCGACTGCTTCATCGGCGATCCCGGATTTGCGTTTTGAAAATGTCAGGACACGCGAGCTTGATTGGATTTGGCGTGAATCAGAAAGCTTTAACCGGTTTCGTGGAACAGAATGGATGCCGGAGCCATGTCAAAGTTGTCCGCAACGAGAAATCGATTTTGGCGGTTGCCGCTGTCAGGCCGCATTGCTGACCGGAAATGCTGCGAACACAGACCCGGTTTGCACATTGTCTCCGAAACGCACAGTCGTCGACGCGTTTTTAAGCCACACAAATCTATCGAGCGATCATCGTACCGATTGGACCTATCGCGTTAACCCACGCAGGTTAGCGATCTAGTTTAGCCGTCGCTGGCATTCTGGGAGCACACGCATCTCGCGTGTTGGTTTACTAACGCTAAACATCCGTTTCTTTTATAGCGCCGGCTACGGACGCGGCACCGGAGTCGGCCGCGGTCTCGGCGGCGGATTTCCCCGGGATGCAACATTGACCACGCCGGTCATACCATACTCGCAATGTGCGTGACAGAAGTAGGAGTACGTTCCGGGCTGCGTAAAAGTGTGCTCATACACCGTGCCCGTGTTCGAAAGAGCGCCTGCTTGGCAGTTCATGTTGTCGGGAGAACAAAATTGTCCGTTGGCAATGCACGGCGTGCCACTCGTGACACTGTGGCCGCTGCTTGCCCATGTCCAGCGCACCGTGTCGCCCACTGCAATGTTGACCGTGCTTGGCATAAAGGTGAAGCCCTGTCCAACCGTGACATCGAAAATCGTGCTCGTAGGTGATGGGACCCCGTTCACTGCTCGCCGACCGTTTTGATCAACAATGCTGAGGGGTTCAGCGGCAGCAGACACGCCCGGCCGCGGTGCCGGGGTTGGACGCGGTCTCGGCGTCACACGTGGTCTCGGAGTAGGCGTTGGTCTGGGTGTCGATGTCGGACTCCCAGTTGCCGTGGCAGTTGGTGTCGATGTTGGCGTGGTAGTCGCGGTGGCCGTCGGTGTCACTGTTGCTGTCGCAGTCGGACTAGCAGTTGGTGTAGGCGTAGGGGTTCCGGCTGGCAGCCTGAATGCATACACTCTGTTATCGGCACCGAAGTAGATCCGGCCACGAGCAACCATGCCGGTGTTCCACTGGCGGGTGCCTGTCATCAACTCGTTATCCCCGCCGCCGGCATAGATCACCGCGCCCGTATCACCATCGTAACCATGCACGCGCTGGTCGCCTTCAACACCGGCAACCCATACAATCGTGTTATTCGTTCCGTCCGTCGTTGTGACCCACGGCGAGCCGCGGCCGGTCTGATTCTGACTCCAAGCGAAGGTTATCATAGGTGGATTTGTTGGCGTAATTTTGTAGGCCTTGATCATGTTGGAGTCGTTATGAAAACCAATATATGTTCCCTGACTGGTGTGGTACGTGACCGCCGATGTCCCCCTGTTACTGTTACCTACGTTCGCCTGAGCAATAGGCGAACCAATACCGCCGAGATCGTTGCGGTCCAACAGGTAGGCGTTCGAATCCTTGCCGAGGGCAAGCACCAATTGCGAAGGCGTAGCACCGGGCACATCGACCACCGTGGCGCTGACACCACCAAGATCGGTGTCGCTGTTGTCGAGACTGAACCAATTGGTCGGCGCCCAGTAGTCAGTAGGCTGACCAGTCCAGGTCGGTCCCGCTTGCAAACGGATAATCGCTTCGCCGCCCATCCAGTTACCGGCTGTGTTGAATGTGTTGCCCGTAACAACAAAAATGTTAGTGCCGTCGCTGGCAACGCCGCCGTGTCCCCAAATTCCGCCCCCGATAGCTGTAGTCGCCCAGCCAGCCACAGTGGAAGGATTGTTGATATCCACACCAACCACCCAGCCGTGATAGGTGCCGCAATCACCCCCGTACCCGGAAAAAGATACGTACACGATCCCATTCACCAGAGCGAGGCCACCCCGTTCTTCCTGGTAGTGGGAAACAAAGTTGATGCTGTTATAACTCGCGGTGGCATCCAAGTCAACCGGCCAACCCGGCGTTGTGGCCCCGGTGTCCACGTTCAATGAGTAAACAAAATGCTTCTCGGGGCTGCCGTTGATCACAGCGTCGAAGAAAAGCCTTCGGGAAGCTAGATCGACAACCGGCGTGCCAGTGATACCGGTCGGACTAAAGCCTCCGCACGGGGTGGCTGGGACGGGCGGACCAAGATCGGTGCGCGACCAGATCGGGAGACCGGTCGTGGCGTCTAGCGCATACACATTGTTCTGTTCCGTCACCGCAACGATCATCGGTCCACTCGGGCCGCCCTCGATGTAAAGCGGTTGAGCATAAACGGCGCCGGAGATCGTCCCGTTGAAGCTAAGATCGCGTGTCAGGTTCGCGGCGGCCGAAGGCGTAAAGGCAGGATCAATGTAAACGCCGTCGCGCGAAGGATTGTTATGCTCCTGCGTAACGTTAACCTGCGCGGTTGCGCGCGGGACGAGAGTGCACGGCGCCAACACGAAAATTCCGATAAAAACAATAAAACGCGTCATACACCCGTGAAGCGGCCCGTCCCGCCTTGTTACAACAGCATGTCTTTTGTTTGTCAAGGCTTTACGGCGGCACAACTGTGGCGCAAAAGTAACGCGATCGTCGGGTTTTTCCCGCAAGCAGTCGCCGCGAAGAGCAGACATTCCTGCATGTTGCGAAATGGCACGCCTCTGCTAGATACACCGGTTCAGTTTTGACCTTCACGCCCATGCCTGATTACCGTTTGCTGTTGGGTTGCGCAGCCACTTTAAATTTCACTGTTGCGCTCGTAGCCCAAGCCGCGCCGGCAGCCAAGCCTGCTAAACCCGACCACCCGATCGAAGCGGCATCTAAGGCCGTATCTCCGAACTCGGAAAAGGAAGCCGCGCCGAAGAGTCCAGCCCCTCCCAAGGAACCGGCAATCACGTTTAATTCGGTGCACGTCGATGGGCCTTACATCGCGATGACCTTTGACGATGGACCGAGCGCAGCGCTTACGCCAAAATTGCTCGATATACTCGCTGCGCATCATATCAAGGCCACATTCTTTGTGCTTGGCGAAATGGTAGCGGAGCATCCCGAGATTCTCGCGCGGGCTGCTCGGGAAGGCCACGAAATCGCGAGTCACAGTTGGTCGCACCCTAATCTCGCCAAGATGTCGCAGGAAGGCGTCCGAAGCCAGTTACAGCGAACCGACGATGAAATTAAAAGCGTCACTGGGAAACGTCCCACTTTATTTCGGCCGCCGTATGGATCGATTACCGAGCGCGAAAAACGATGGATCCACGACGAATTCGGATACGACATCATTCTTTGGGACGTTGATCCGCTCGACTGGAAACGACCTGGCCCGGCGGTAGTTCGCAATCGGATTCTCAAAGAGACGCGACCCGGTTCGATCGTGCTTTCCCATGACATTCATCCGGGAACAATCGAGGCGATGCCTTCTACGTTCGATGAGCTGGAGGCCAAGGGTTTCAAGTTTGTCACCGTCTCAGAGTTGATTGATCTGGCGACACCAGTGACGCCGCATCCGAAGGCGACGCCGGTTGAGAAAACCGCGGCGAAAGTCGCTCCATCTGCGGTTCCAGCAACTTCTCCAGGCGGCTAGGGTTATAGGGCGTTTCTGCAAAACGCCACGGTGTCTGACACAGACGCCCTACAATTACTTCTTCGCCGCGCCGCTGCCGCCCGCAGCTACGCGCTGCTCGCTTTGGCGACGCGCGATGACGAAATGATTGTTATCGCCGTAGCTTCGCCAAGGACCCGGAGGCACATCCCGAACTTCCATAAATTGCCAGTCCGTCACATCCGTCGGCGCTAGCCCAAGATAATCGCGCACTGCAGGGGAAACATCCAACCCGGCCCCGTGATTAAGATTCGGTTTCGGGCGCTCATTTCCGAAGACGTATTGGAAATGATCCGTCCGAAACGGACCGCAGTCCTCCCATTGGGCGAAGCAGACGCGGTTGCCTTTGCGAATGGCGATCCAACGATGGCGACAAACGGACTGCCCCGGCCCGGTGTAGGATTGCTTAAACCACGGGACCACGAGCGGCGCTTCGGGCTTGAACTGACCGTGCGTGACGTCGTTATACGGCAACGCGAAGTAGAAAGGATTCTGCCTCGGGACGAAGGCTATTGGAATGTAATTCCGGCGCGCGCTCGGCT
>Ga0306921_10000696_pt1 | contig 30910 bp, 34 predicted proteins | sample sta12Cox44000080_FD_203760 | JGI IMG/M metagenome (GOLD analysis project Ga0306921, IMG submission 203760) | Lab enrichment of tropical soil microbial communities from Luquillo Experimental Forest, Puerto Rico - statoxic.12C.oxic.44.000.080 (v2)... | ecosystem: Environmental > Terrestrial >... | reverse complement strand
TGGAGAAGCGGGAGCCGCAGTTCAAGGGGCGCTGAGCTTCATGGCCCGGCTGCCCGACATTCTGGGCGCCCTCTCGCCCGAGGCGCAGGCCGTCTACGACCGCATCACGGCCAAGCGCGGCAAGATCGGTGGACCGTACGCGCCCCTGATGCACCATCCCGCGCTCGCCGAGCATCTCGGAGGCCTGGGCGAGTACCTTCGCTTCGAGAGCACGCTCCCCGGCGACCTGCGCGAGCTCGCCATTCTGATCACTGCGCGCCATGTGTCGCAACCCTTCGAGTGGGTCATGCACGCGCCGGTGGCCCTCAAGGAAGGCCTGCCCGCGGACATCATCGAGCACATTCGTACGCGGGCCGATCTTTCGAAGCTACCCGCCCGCTACGTTCACGCCGCGCGCGTTGTCCAGTCTGTGCTGGCGCGTGAATCGCTACCACAGACGCTCCAGGACGAGACGGAGCAAGAGATCGGCATCACGGGATTGATTGAACTGGTCGTGCTCACCGGCTACTACCAGACCATCGCGGCCGTGCTCTTCGCCTTCGACGTGCCCCTGCCCGCCGGCACCCCGGCGCCTTTCTGAGCCGACACCTCACGGTGGACCGGCGCCGGTTGCTTGGCGCCGCCCTCGCGGGCGTTCTGCCCCGGCTGCTCGGTCTCAGCATCTCGGCGGCCGCGCCGGCGAGAGCCTATCAGCTGAGCCGGTAGGTGGGCGTAGGGGCCTTCGAATTTCCGGCAGTTGAATATCCGCGGGCGCATAGTCCTGGCATGAAAGTCCGGCCGCTGATCGCGCGAGGCCCCGCCCACGCGTCGTCCTGCCCGCGCGGCCGCGCCGCCGCCACACCGTCATCAAGGCCGTCGGCTCCGTTGGATAGGACGGGCCTGCTTTTCTTGCAACGCTCGGCCGGGAACGCCGCGGTGGCGGCCTTGCTCGGCGGCCAAAGGTCAGCCGTGCCGCCCGGCGTGCAGCGTCAGCCGCAGGCGGATCCGCCCGCCCTCACCTCGCCCCTGCTTGCCGGCAGCCCCCGCCTCCAGCTTGCCTACCACAACCAGCCCACGGTGAAGCATCACGAACGAAGTGACGGCGTAAAGGCGCTCCAACTGGCGCTGGTGCAGGTCGGCTTCGGCCAGCTGCTCACCAGGACCATGAAGGGCGGCACGCCGGATGGTGACTATGGCGACGAGACGCTGACCGCTGTCCGGGCCTTCCAGACCAAGCATGGCGTGCGGCCCATCGGCGGCCAGGAGGCGGGCCACAAGACACTGCTGGCGCTAGACCGGGCACTGGGTGCGGGGCCCGCTCCGGCGCCGTCTCAAGACGGGCAGTCGGCCACGGTGCCGGCCAAGGTCCAGGGTGTGCAGGATCCCGGATCCAAGACGGACAACGGCAAGGTGGTGCAAAAGCCGGAACCGAAGGTCAATCCGACCGACACCGCCGAGAAGAAGGTTCAGGACGACGACCGGCTGTCCGGCAACGTGGTGATCAACCTCGGCGGGACAGCCCAGTGGAACACTGCGAAAGCGGAACCTCCGAAGAGCCCACCGAGCGACCTGGACGCGCTGTGTGACCACGGTGTCATGCAGATCGGCGGCAAGCTGAACGTCCCCTGGTCCTTCAACCGGGGCAAACGCACGGTGAAGTACTTCCCCGAGTTCGAGTTGGACATCGACTTCGCACCTAGGCTCTGCGGCCGTGATCCAAACCTGTCTTTGCAGATCACGGCTCTCAAGGCACAGCTCAACGACACGTTCGAATTGGTGTTCAACGCCACGGCGGGTACCCAGAACCCGCCGCGGGGCTGGTTTGCCAATGGCGCGGTGGAGCTGGACATCCACCCCTTCCGCAGCGGCATCCTCAAGCCGCTAGAGATCGACACCCAGGTCAACGGTGGTGGCCTGATCATTCCGCAGCCCGCCCCGGACCACGACTTCCGTACCGGCACCTTCGGATTCCAGACGGTCCTCAAATACCAGTTCTAACGGACGGCATCCCGGCCGCCCGAAGGTGCGCCGGACTTCTGCATGGCGACCTCCCGATAGGATTAGCGACGACCGCGCGAGTCCTCCCCGGCATTGAGCAGCGGGGCGTCGGACTTGACGTCGTCGACCCCAATGGTTACATAGCTCCAGTGATGACGTCCCCCCTCGGAGGCATCGTCATGCGATCGAGGATGCCGGTGGCCGTCCGCGCCATCGTATGCGCGGTGAGTCTACTCTCGCTCGTCCTCCCGGCGTCCGGACAGCCCACCGCGGATCAGGTCCTTTCTTCGGCGGGATTTTCCGCCGAGGACAAGCAACGTGTGCTCAACGGAGAGTTCGTCACCGCGAGCGCCAAGCCGGTGTCGGATCGCGATCTCGCGGTGTCGATGGCCTTCCTGATGAAAACCTCTCCAGAGAATCTGAGCCGGCTCGTGGTGACGGGAAGCCTCATCACCACCGACGCCCAGGTGCAGGCCTATTCGATGTTCAAGAATCCAGGAAGCCTGGCAGATCTGGCCGGGCTTCGCATCACGCCGGCCGAGGCGCAGGCGCTGGCCAGCGCGAAACCGGGCTCCTCTCTCAACCTGAGCGCAGCAGAGATCGCGGCATTCCGTGCCGTGCCGGCCGGTGACCAGGAGGCCGTGCAGCAGCAGCTCCAGAAGATGCTCCTTGGCCGCTACCAGGCCTATCGCGCCTCGGGGCTCGCCGGCATCAAGCCCTACGCGCGCGGCGGGGGTGTCGACCGCGACCTCGCGGGCGATCTGCGCAAGGCGACCGAGGCGGCCCAGAACCTGGGGCAGTTCCTGCCCAGGTTCCACGCGCTGCTGCTCAGCTATCCACAGGGAATGGACGCCGACATGGAGGAGAACTTCTTCTGGATGCGATCCATCATCCAGGGCAAGCCGACCTACATCCTGCAGCAGACGCTCGTGGCGGCAGACGGCGATGCCCGCGCCGTCGTCCAGCGCCAGTTCTACGCGAGCACGGGGTACAACGGTGAGCAGGCCATCGCCGGCTTTCTTCCCGTCTCGAGCAGCACCATCGTCGTGTACTCGAGCCATGTCTTCACTGATCAGGTCACGGGTTTCGGCGGCTTCGCCAAGCGCGGCATCGGCAGCCGTCTGATGGTCGACTCGCTCGAGAAGATGTTCGAGGCGAGTCGAACCAGGGCCGTGCCGTAACGCGCGGCGCCGAAGGCGCCCCGCGGGCTTCACGGCTCAGCATCACGTTCGCCTCGTCGGCACGTCGAAGTCTGAGGATTTGGGCGAGCCGTCCGAGGCTTTCTGGGCGCACGTCGGCGGTTTCGTCGCCGGCACTATCCTGATCAAGCTCTCCGCACGCCCCGCCGCGGTGCGAAACCGGAGCCGCCAACCCTGGCAGTCTCGCCGCCTGACCCGTCGCTAAAGCTCCCTCACCTTCCCACTCACTTGACGGGCCCGAGAAACCGCTGCTGCTCTTCCCACGCGGCGGCGGCCTGCGGGTGATGCCCGATCGTCGCCAGACCATATCGCATCTTCGCGGGAAGCTCCGGCACATCGAACGCATGACGGGCTCCCGGGTACACCACGGTGGTCACCATCCCGGGTGGCGTAGACCGTCTGGAGACATCCTCACAAAGCCGGGACGGCGTCATGTCATCCTCGGCGCCCAGCAGCATGAGGACAGGCACCGTGATCTTCAATGGCTCGAGGGCCCGGCAGTCTGGATAGAACACGGCCGCCCGCGTGAAGGGCAGTGGACCCCTACCATGCTCGGCCAGCGCGACGAGCACGGCCCGCCCGCCATATGACCACCCAATCGCCGTGATGCGGGTCCTATCGACGGAGGCCTGAGTCGTCAGCCACGCGGCCTCGACGATGAGGTCGCGGGCGGCATCGTCGTGCGTGATGGATCAGGCGGCACAGCTCGTGAGCCCACGGCGTCCCAGGTAGTCCACGAAGAGAACCACGTAGCCGCGGCGGCGAAGCTCTGTCGCGCGGCGCTCGTACAGACGGGGCGCCATCGGCGGAGCGAAGCCGTCGCATCCGGGAACGAACAACACCGCGGGATGGGGACCCGGACCGTCGGGCCGAAAAATGCGTGGCTTCGCCTCCGGCTGCTGCGCAACACCGGGCGACCCGGAGAGGGTGAGCGGCACGACGATGAGCGCCGTGATGCACAGTCGGCGCACGAGTCGATCGGGGATACTCCGCGTCCCGATCGTCGCCGTCACTTATGCGAAGGTTCTCGTCCGTGCACGAGATCGTCTGCGCGGAGCACGGGAGTCCGGCGGGCGCGCCTTGATAGAGGTCAGGGTAGAGTTCGCCGTGCCATCCAGCCTCAGCGTGGGCATCTGGATCACGCCGGGCGCCGCGCGGCCTGGATCGCCTGCCACACGCGCTCCGGTGTGGCCGGCATCTCGATGTGCTCGACGCCGAGCTCGGCCAGCGCATCGCAGATGGCGTTGACCACGGCTCCGAGAGCGGGCGTCGTTCCCCCCTCGCCACCGCCGCGCAAGCCAAGGGGATGGGACGTCGAGGGCACCTCGCTGATCTCCGTGGTGAAGGAGGGCAGCATGTCCGCGCGCGGCAGCGCGTACTCCATCAGCGTGGAGGTGAGGAGCTGGCCGCTCTCTTCGTCGTACGCGCACGCTTCCCAGAGCGCCTGCCCCACGCCCTGGGCGATCCCGCCATGCGTTTGGCCATGGAGAATCATCGGGTTGACGGCACGCCCGCAGTCGTCGACGCTCGTGTAGCGTGCGATCTCGACCATACCGGTCTCGGCGTCAACCTCCACCTCGCACACCGCGGTGCCATAGGGAAACGACGGCACCGGCATCGTCTCGTCGCTCAGGCCATCGAGGGGGCCCCGGCACGCCTCGGGGGCATCGGGCCGGTGCGCCGCCGCCGCCGCCTCGAAGAGGTCGACGGAGCGGTCGGTGCCCTTGATGGTGAACCGGCGCGCCGAGAAGGCCACGTCGGCTTCCGCGGCTTCCAGCAGCCAGGCGGCGATCCGTCGGCCCTTCTCCACGATCTGATCCGAGGCCTTGGCCAGGACGACGGCGGCCAGTCGAAGCGCCCGGGCGGAATGCGCCCCGCCGCCCACGACGGTGACGTCGGTATCGCCGGTGATCAGGCGGACCTGGGACAGCTCGATGCCGAGCCATTCCACGATGAGCTGAGCAAAGCTGGTCGCGTGTCCCTGGCCGGAAGAGAGCGTCCCCAGCACGATCTCGACCAAGCCCTCCGGCCGCACCGTGATGTGCGCGCGTTCCCGCGGGAAGCCGGTGTTCAGCTCGATGTAACTGGCCACGCCGATCCCGCGATGACGGCCGCGCTGGCGCGCCTCCGCCCGGCGCGCCTCGAACCCCATCCAGTCGGCGAGGGTCACCGCCCGATCGAAGGCGTCGCGGTAATCGCCGCTGTCGAAGAGCAGCCCAACCGCGTTGCGGTACGGCATGGCGCCGGCAGGCACGAGGTTCTTCCGCCGCAACTCGAGCCGGTCAAAGCCGTGCCGGCGCGCGGCGAGGTCGATCAGCCGCTCCGTGACGAACATGATCTCGGGGCGCCCCGCACTTCGATACGGCGTGGTCGGGGACGTATTGGTCACCACCGCGCGGCCGCGGATGGAGACGGCGGGGACGCGATAGACGGTGCCCGTGAGCGCCATGCCTTTATTGAGGGGGTGGAACGAGACGACGTGGGCGCCCACGTTGCTGGTGTTAGTGGCACGGATCGCGAGGAAATGTCCTTCCGCGTCCAGCGCCAGCTCGGCACGCACGGCGAGGTCGCGGCCGTGGTAGTCGGCGAGGAACGCCTCCCGACGCTCGCTTGTCCACTTCACGGGCCGGCCCACTCGTCGGGCCGCCCAGGCGACCAGCGCGAACTCGGGGTAGCAACTGTTGCGCGTCCCGAAGTTCCCCCCCACGTCGCCCGCCCTGACGCGCACCGCGCTCTCCGTCACCCCCAGGGCTCCCGCCACGGCCGTCCTCGTGCGCCCAAGACCGCCGGCGCCGGCATGAACCGTGTAACGGCGGCCTATGGGATCCCAGGCTCCCACCGCCGCGCGGGGCTCCATTGGCACACCGGTGACACGATGCACCCAGGTCTCGAGCCGCACGACGTGGCTGGCTCGACCGAAGGCGGCGTCCACGGCCGCGGCATCGCCACCCTCCGAATCCGTGCACACGTTGGACGCGGCATCCTGATAGAGGACGGGCGCCCCGGGCGCCGCGGCGGCTACGCCCGCCATCACCGCGGGAAGCGGCGCCCACTCGACGCTGACGCGATCGGCTCCGTCGCGAGCGGCCGCGGAAGTCTCTGCGATGACCATGGCCACCACCTCGCCCGCGAAGCGCACCCGATCGGACGGGATGGCCGGGTGCGGGGCAATGAATGACACATCCGCGGGGCGGACGATCTCCTCGTGGGGATTGCCCGGCATCGGGCTGTGGGTCAGAGGCTTCATGCCGTCGGCGACCGCATCGGCCCCCGTGAGCACCGCGATCACGCCCGGCGCGGCAAGAGCGGGCACCGTGTCGATCCGCTCGATGCGCGCGTGAGCGTGCGGCGAGCGCACGAAACACGCGTAGGCCTGACCAGCCAGATTGACGTCATCGCTGTAGCTGCCACCGCCCGTGAGGAGGCGCGCGTCTTCCTTGCGCAGGACGGGCTGGCCGAATCCCTCCCGAGCCGAGCGGCTGCGTGATCCCAGGAACGACGCGAATGAGCCTGGCATCTCCCGCTCAGAAGCAGCCATCAGCGGGCGTCCACGGGGAGGATGAGCACGGGCGCCCGCCCCGCTTCCCTCGACCCGAGACGCGCGCGGTTAGAAATGCCGTACAAGCCCGACGTTCACCTCGGCTTTACGCACGTCAGTGAGATCTTTCGGATTCACTCCCAGGCTGAGATTGGTTTCCAATTTCACGCCCCGACCGACGTCGAACTGAAAATCCAGCGTTAGCTCGCCGGTGCTTAAAAGCGTCACGCCCTTGGTAAGGATCCCGGTGCCCACGGCAAGCTTGCCGGCCGTATCAGGTTTGAAGCCCAAAAATTGGTAGGTATCCTTCAACACGTTGGCGCCGAGAGCGTACCGTCCCAATGCCTCTTTCAGCACCTCGGGGTTGTCGGGATACAGCGTGGCGGCTCGATAAAGGTGATGGCCGTAGTCGAACAAATTATCGCCCACATCCAGCTCGAGCTTCTCGAGCAAAATCGGCACGTCGCGCATCGATGGCCCATCAGGCTTGGGCTGGCGCTGGATCACATCGTTCCGCCGTCGGGCCTCTACCAGGCAGGCGACCGCTCGATTGCCGACAGACTGCTGCAGCCGCAACAGTGGATGAGCTAGACGTGTACCGCGTGGCCGTTCGGTCTGCCTGTGGATCATGCTCGATCCACTGCCGGTTCTCTGACGAGATTGTCGCAGGGCCAATGTATTCGAGCGCCTTCTCCGTCTATCTGCGTCTTGTGTACGCAGCCCTCTTCGTGGACGACCCTGTGTATCGTAACTCGTGGTCAACCTCAAGTCGGCCCGCGTGCTCGACCTCACCCTCCCCCCGCCGGTGCTGGCCCGCGCTTTCCCGCTCCTCCTTCGCCTCAGGAGCAGCCGCCCGCGACCTTGCCCTGCTGCACCAATTCCACGCGCGTATCATCGGGGGCGTGCAGAAAGGTGATGCGGCCCCCGTTGGGGAGCTGAATCGGTCCCTCCAGGAGCTTCGCGCCCAGCTTCTCGAGCCGCCGGATATCCGCCTCGATGTCCGTGGAGTCAAAGCCGAAGTGCTCGAGGCCGAAGTGTGCGGAGGCATTCCCGGGCTGGAGGGTCTCGCCGGTGCGGGGACCGGAGATGTTCACGGCCATGCCGCCGTCCACGCTCTGGCAACGGATGAAGCGGTCGCCGAACACGCGCGTCTCGTCGTTGACGATCTTGAAGTCGAACGCGCCGACGTACCACTCAGCCGTGCGGCGAGGATCCGAGGCCTTCAGGTGGATGTGGTTGATCCGGTATGCCATGACGCCTCCTCAGGGCTTCCTGCGCTGGAGAGAGCGATGCTCGCCTTCCATGACCAGCTGGCGCTCCTGGTTGTGGATGGTCACGCCCGTCACGAGCACGCCCGGTGGTGCGGCCGGGCTCTACCGCGGTGATGGTCCGCATGAGATACAGAGTATCGCCTAGGTGAGCGGGCTTGAGGAATCGCGGGGACTGGCCGAGGAAGGCCACGAGGAGACCGCCCTGCGTCCCCCTCACTGGATCTTCTTGATCTCGACGACCAGGTAGCGGTCGGGCAACTGCCGCACGGTCAGCCGCACCCGGTCGCCGCGGCTGAGCCCCGCGCGATCGAGCAGGTCCTTCGTCTCGGCATAGAAGGCCATCTTGCTCATCTCGTCCATGAGCCCCGGCGCCGCGTCGTGATTGACGAGCATCAGGGTATCGCCGGCCCGTGCCTCGTAGATCCCGGTGACGCGATAGAGCCCGCGACCTGGATAGATATCACGCCAGGTGCCCCAGATGCCGGCGGCGAAGCTCAGGGCAAGGAGAGTGAAGAGGGCGGGGACGGCCCAGCGGGGAGTGCCCGACATCAACGAGACATGGACAGGCTACCCCCCAATGAGAGGGGCGCGGCTGCGGCGAAGCGTGTGACCGCTAGTAGCGGCTGCCCGAATCGTACCCGGGATCGCCCGGCCCCGGGATCTTGCCCGACACATGGTCGGCCGTCAGCGCCCACGGAGAGCTGCAGCCTTCGAGAAAGAGGTCACGGGCCGACCGGTAGGCGCTCCCGAAGGTGAGGATCAGGAGCACGGTCGCCGTCACCGTGCCGGCCGTGCAGATGATGGCCTTGCCCGGAATGTAGACCACGTTCATCACACCGGCCGCCGCGGCATCGCCGGGAAGCGTTTCGTGGCTCACCACCGGATCGGTCGCGGGGAGCATCATGGACTCGCCAGGATTCACTGGCGCCGTCTCCTGCCCAGGGACCTGGCTGGTGACGGGAGGCTCGGCAGGACCCATGACCGGCGGCTGCGGCGGCTGCACCTGCATTGGCTGCGGCGGCTGCACCTGCATTGGCTGCGGCGGGGGCTGCATCTGCTGAGCTTCGGCCAGGGTCATCAAGGGGGCGAGCGGGCCCATCGACAAAAGAGCAGCCACGAGCACCGCGGCAATCCAGGGGGATCTCGTCATGGTCGTGCCTCCGTGTTCCTGCCGTCGACCTCGAGCGGGCATCGGGAACTTCGCCGGGAGCCTCGCTCTATAGCCTGGCTGTCCACATCTGACCCTTCTACCCTAGCAGGCTGCCGCGCAACTATAACAAGGAAAAACCAGCGTCCTCAAGCCGTCTTCCGTCTTGGAAAACGGTGATATGATTCCGCGCGCGGTCATCCCGCCGCCCATCGGACCCCCAAGGAGGCCCATATGAAGATTGTCCGCTTCTCTCAGAACGGCCATTCCCGTCGCTTGGGCTGCTTCCTGGGCCAGGATCGCGTGGCTGACCTCGAAGCGAGCTGTGTGTCGTGGCTGGAAGCCAAAGGGGTCGTCCGCGCCAGGGCCATTGCCGCGGCGCTCTTCCCCCAGAGCACCCGGGGCTTCCTCGAGGGCGGGGCCGCGACCCAGGACGTGCTCGGCGCTATGGTCGAGGCGACCAAGGCAGGCAAGTTTCAGCCCGTGAGCCACGCCCTCAACTCGGTGCGCCTCCATGCGCCCATCAACGATCCTGGCAAGTTCATCTGCATCGGCCTCAACTACCGCGACCACGCTGCGGAGACGGGAGCGGCGGTGCCCAAGGAACCGCCGGTCTTCCCCAAGTGGAACAACAGCATTCTCGACCCCGGCGAGCCTATCCTCCGGCCTCGCGGCGAGAAGACGCTCGACTGGGAGGTAGAGCTGGGCGTGGTCATCGGCAAAACGGCCCGCTTCGTGACGAAGGACAAGGCCCTCGACTACATCTACGGTTACACCATCATCAACGACGTGAGCGCCCGGGACTTCCAGTTCCACACCAGCCAATGGGGCCCCGGCAAGATGGGCGACACCCTCGCTCCGGTCGGGCCATACATCGCCGACCGCGCGGAGATCCCCGATCCGCACGTGTTGAGCCTCAAGACCTGGGTCAACGGGACCTTGATGCAGGACGGGAACACCAAGAACTTCATCTTCGATCTCGGCTACATCATCCAGTACCTCTCGAACATCATGACGCTCTCGCCCGGCGATCTGATCTCCACGGGCACTCCCGCGGGCGTCGGCTTCTCGCGCAAGCCGCAGGTCACCCTGCAGCCCGGCGACGTCTGCAAGCTCGAGATCGCAGGACTGGGCACCATCGAGAACCCGGTCAAGGACGCCTAGCGCGTCGGAGAACCCGCCATGGCCGTGCGCTCGTTGCTCCACTACGCGCTCGAAGTGCCGGACCAGGCGGTCGGCCAGCGCTACTACCGCGACTTCGGGCTCGCCGACGACTCACGCGGAGGTGCGGCCGTTCGCTTGCGGCCTGCGCGCCAGTCGCGCGAGAGCGTGCTCCTCTACGAGGGGGCGCGCAAGCGACTCCACCACCTCTGCTTCGGCGCCACCGGTGAGGACTTCGTCCGAACGCGCGAGGCGATCCGGCAAGCGAGGGTGACGGAGGTCGATCCGCCCCGCCAGACGCCGGAAGGCGGCCTCTGGCTGCGCGACCCCGACGGCAATCTCCTCAACGTGCGCGAGGAGACCGCCCCCGCCCCCGGGCCCGCCGAGTCGCCCACCGCCTTCAACGGTCCCGGCTATGCCCCGCGCCAGGCCGTCCGCGGCGCGCCGCCCCGCGACCTCGCGGTGGCGCCCCGTCGGCTCGGCCACGTGCTCCTCTTCACGCCCGACATCGACCGCCAGGTAGATTTCTACTCACGGGTCCTCGGCCTCAAGCTTTCGGATCGCTCGCAGGACATCATCGCCTTCCTCCGCTGCACCACCGATCATCACAACGTGGCACTCCTCAAGTCCAGCGCACCGGGCTTCCATCACGCCTCGTTCGAGGTGGGCGGCGTCGACGAGATCGGCATGGGGGCGGCGCGCATGGCCGACCGCGGCTGGCAGCCCGGGTGGGGATTCGGCCGTCACGTGATCGGCTCGAACTTCTTCTATTACATCCGCGATCCGTGGGGCAGCTTCGCGGAGTACTTCTACGACATCGACCAGATCCCGGAGAGCTGTGCCTGGGAGCCGCGTGACTTCCCGGCCGACGACTCGCTCTACGTCTGGGGACCGCCCGTGCCCGCCGACTTCGGGGAGAACAAGGAAGCCCTCGCCTAGATGGATCTTGACCTGTTGCACGAGCTCGCCCAGCCCAACACCACCAAAATCGTCCTGTGCTCCCTCGATGGCCTGGGCGGCCTCCCGCGCCCCGGCACGGGCAAGAGCGAGCTGGAGACGGCGCGTCTGCCGAACCTCCACGCCCTCGCCGCGCGCTCGGCGTGCGGGCTCCTCCGTCACGTGGGGCCCGGCATCACCCCGGGGAGCGGACCGGGACATCTCGGCCTCTTCGGCTACGATCCGCTTCAGCATCCGGTGGGGCGCGGCGTCCTCGAGGCCCTCGGCATCGACTTCCATCTCAAGCCGGGCGACGTGGCCGCGCGGGGAAACTTCTGCACGGTGGACGGCGAGGGGCGCATCACCGATCGACGCGCGGGACGTATCGCCACCGACCTCTGCATTCGGCTGTGCGAGCGGCTGCGCGCCATCACGGTGGACGGCGTCGAGCTCATCATCGAGCCCGTCAAGGAGCATCGTTTCGTCCTCGTGCTGCGCGGCGACGGCCTCTCCGGCCGCCTGTCCGAAACAGATCCCCAGGCTCTGCACGTGCCGCCGCTCCCCGTGCGCGCACTCGATCCCTCCGCGGCGAGCACCGCGGCCGCCGTCAACCACTTCATCGAGCGAGCCCGCGGGATCCTCCAGGACGCGGCGCCCGCGAACATGGTCCTCTTGCGCGGCTTCGACCGGCAGCCGGACATTCCCCTGTTCCCCGTCACCTTCCGCCTCCGTGCCGCCGCCATCGCCGCCTATCCCATGTATCGCGGCCTCGCGCGACTCGTGGGCATGGACGTACTCGACACCGGCGCCACCTTCGCCGACGAGATCGCCACCCTGCGCGAGCGCTGGTGCGACTACGATTTCTTCTTCGTGCACTACAAGGACACCGATAAGGCGGGGGAGGACGGCGACTTCGACGCCAAGGTGGCAGCCCTTGAGCGTTTCGACAGCCACCTCCCTGCCATTCTCGCCCTCGGTCCGGACGTGCTCGCCGTGTCGGGTGATCACGCCACGCCCTCCATCCTGGCTGCCCACGGCTGGCAGCCCGTACCCGCTCTCGTCTCTAGCCCATACTGCGGGGCCGATCACGTCAGCCGCTTCACCGAGCGTGACTGCGCGGCGGGGGCTCTCGGCCTCGTCCCCGCCCAGGACCTCATGCCCGTGCTGATGGCCAACGCGCTGCGATTCACCAAGTACGGCGCGTAAGGCGCGGTCCCGGTGTTCCGTCAGCGCTCCGGATCGAGCCTCTGCTACGCCTGCGGCAAGCTCAACCGCGCCGATGCCGCCGTGTGCTTCTACTGCGGACGGCGCAATCCGGGGCTGTGGGGATTCGGGCCGAGTATCGGGCGCCTGATCGGCGGGCTCGACTTCGCGGGACTGGTCACCGTGGTGTCCGTGGTCGCCTACATCGCCTCCCTCGCCCTCGACCCGCGCGCCGCCATCAGGGCTTCGGGCGTCTTCGACATCCTCGCCCCGAGCTGGCGCGCCCTCGCCGCGCTCGGCATGGCGGGCGCAATCCCGTGGGAGCAGGGACACTGGTGGACCGTGCTCACGGCCATCTACCTCCACGGCAGCCTGCTCCATATCTTGTTCAACCTGCTCTGGGTGCGCCAGCTCGTGCCCGACGTCGAGCAGGTGTACGGACAGGCGCGCACCGTGGTCATCTTCACAGTGAGCGGAGTGGTGTGCTTCCTCGTCTCCGATCTGGTGGGAACGCCGTATACGGTGGGCGCCTCGGGGGCCATCTTTGGTCTCCTCTCCGCCATGGTCTGGTACGGACGAAGCCGCGGCGGCTTCTTCGGCTCGGCCGTGCTGCGCCAGTACGGCACGTGGGCGCTCGTCCTCTTCGTTTTCGGACTGATCGCGGGCACCGGGGTGAACAACTGGGGCCACGCGGGCGGCCTCCTCGGCGGATTCCTCGCCGCCTTCGTGGTCGGACCGATTCACGAGCGATCCGAGCAGGGTGCGGATCGCCTCGCGGCCGGCGCCGCCCTCGCCCTGACCGCCATTGCGTTCGGGCTCCAGCTCTGGACCGCGTTCCTCGCGCGTTAGACGTCGCAAGAAGCTTGCCCCGGGGCGAGGCTTGGGGTACGACTGAAGTGGTGGAAGGTTCGAGCCGTAAGACGGGAGGAGACATGGCGGAACGACCAAAGCGCCGCCCCGCACGCAGCGCAGCCCAGACGAAGCTCAAACAACTCGAAGCACGACTCGCCCACCTGGAGGACCAGCTCCAGACCCTCCGCCGCGAAGCGTCGAGCAGCGTCGGCGCCACGCGATCCCGCCTCGAGAGCCTCGAGCGCCGGGCAGCCACCCAGATCAGCCAGGCCCAGCACACCCTCAAGCAGTCACTCGATTCCATCACCCGTACCCTCACCGCCTCGCGGGACAGTGTGGGCTCGAACGCGGGCCGCCTGACGCGCGCGGTGCGGGCGGGCATGCGAGCAAGCCGCCGCGCGTATCGCGGCGGAACGCACCACTAGCCTCGAGGGTTTCTCTTACTCATGCGCCCGGTCCTCGTCTTGCCCGAAGACCTCGTCCTTCATCTCGAGGGCCACATTTCCCTTGGCGGCGAGCCACCGCTCTACCTGGTCGCGGGGACCTCGCTCCGCTCACGCCTGACCCGTCGGAAGGCGCGCGCGATCACCGGTGATCCTGAAGATTCCGCGGCCTATCGGCGCGCCCTCGGCCACGGTCGCGGTCCCCTCGTGGTGGTCGCGCCGTCCGGGCGCTCAGCCCGAGTCGCCGCCGCCGTCCGCGCCGGCTTGCCCGACGCCGCCGTCCTCGTGGTGGGCGACGAGCACCTCCATGTGCCGGGCGTGGTCACGGTGCCGCTGGCCGCCTTCGGGGAGCGCGTGCTCCAGCCCGAGCTCGAGCGCGCCCAGGAGCGTGCGCGGGTAGAGAAGATCCGCGCCCACTTCGAAGGGGCGCCGCGCGTGCTCATCCTCATGCAGGACGACCCCGATCCCGACGCCATCGCCTCCGCGCTGGCCCTACGCACGCTCCTCGGGCGCAACCGGACGGGGGCGCCCCTCTGTACCTTCGGCACAATCACGCGGCCGGAGAACGTAGCCATGTGCGAGATCCTCGACATCGATGTGGAGCCCATCACCACGCGTGAGATGCACGGCTTCGACCGTGTGGCCATGGTCGATGTGCAGCCCTCGTTCCTGGAGGAGCGCTTCGTGGAGGTCGATCTTGTCATCGATCACCATCCCGTGGAAGAGCCGGTGCGCGCGCGCATCCGAGACATCCGGCCGTCTTACGGGGCGACTTCGACCATCCTTGTGGACTATCTGCGCGCCGCCGACGTCAAGATCACCCAGCGCCTCGCCACCGCGCTCCTGTATGGGATCAAGGCGGACACCCTCGGCCTGGAGCGCGGGGGGACAAAGGCCGACCTGGAGGCCTTCACCTTCCTCTACCTCCTCGCGAACCACAACGCCCTCCGCCGCATCGAGCGGCCTGCCCTCGGCGAGGCCGCGCTGAATGCGTTGGCCACCGGGCTCGCCAAGCGGCGCATCACCAAGGGTGTGTTCTTCTCCCACCTGGGCCGCGTGGCCACCGCCGATCTCATTCCCCAGTTCGCCGACTTCGGCCTCCAGGCCGAGGGGGTGGAGTGGTCGGTGGTCTCGGGCGTGGTCGGCGAAGTCCTCCACGTCTCCGTGCGCAATGTGGGGTATGTCAGGGGCGCAGGTGACGTGGCACGAGCCGCCTTCGGCGATCTCGGTTCGGCGGGCGGTCACCGCACCATGGCCAAGGCGGTGTTCCCCGTGGACAGCCTCTTCCCGGGGGCCGCCAGCGCTGGCAGTCCAGCCGAGACCCAGGACCGCATCGTGCAGCGCTTCCTCCGGGCCATCGGGGCAAACGGGCGGAGCGCCGATCGGTGACCTTCGCCTATATCCTCCTGATCCTTGTCGGCGCCGCTTGCGCCGTGTTCGCCCTCCAGAACATGGATCCGGTGGTGATCCGGTTCGTGACATGGCGCGTTGAGGGAATGCCGCTAGGGTTCGTCATCTTGTTGTCACTCATGGGCGGGCTGATCTTCGCCTCCGTGATCGGCCTGATCCGGCACTGGAAGCTGCGCTCCCGTATCCGCCAGCTCGAGGCCAAATTGCAAGCAGCGGAACGTCCGACCATCCCACCCCAACTCTGAACTTTTTCCTTTAGGATCAAGCAGTCAGAAAGCACTTGGCAATTCCTGCGCCCCGTGTTAGAAGTGCGGGGAGGTCATGCTTGAGGAGCGGATCTGAACCCTCGTCCCAGGAGGCTTGCCGTGGACGCGGCGCTCGAAAAGCGACACGTCAAGCGGGCATATAAGATCTATGCTCCCGCCTATGACTTTGTCTTCGACTGGATCTTCCACCCGGGTCGCGAGCAGGCGATCCAACTCCTCGACCTGAGGCGCGGCGAGCACGTTCTCGAAGTCGGCATCGGCACCGGCCTCAACCTCCCCCTCTACCCCGGCCACTGTCAGATCACCGGCATCGATCTGTCCGAGGAGATGCTGGAGAAGGCCCAGGAGAAGGTGATCGAGCTCGCGATGAGCAGCGTCACCCTCAAGGCCATGGACGCCACCGTCATGGACTTCGGTGACGGCGAGTTCGACGCGGCGGTGGCGACCTATACCATCAGCGCGGTGCCGGACCCCGTGGGGGTGCTCCGGGAGATGCGCCGGGTGGTCAAGCCGGGCGGCAACATCGTGGTCCTGAACCACTTCCGCAGCCACCGCCGGGTCATGGGGCGGTTGGAGGACCTGGTCTCGCCGGTTTGTACGCGCCTCGGCTGGAAGTCGAACCTGCTCCTCGAGCCACTCCTGGAGCAGGTCGGTCTCAGGGCCGAGACCTCGACCAAGGTGAACATGTTCAACGGCTGGCGCCTGATCAAGTGCCTTAACGGGAAGTAGCCCACTCCCGTCAGCGCTCCGGCCGGTAGTCCATCAGATCCAGGGCATCCCGTGGGAGCGCCGGAGCTCGGCGCTCAGGAGACGGTACCGCCCACGGCGGGCGGCGGGGCGCCCGCCACGTCCTCGCGACGGACTCCCCAGGCGGCGAGGCGGGCAAGCAGCGTGTTGCGATGCATGCCGAGGGCGCGCGCCGCGCGCGTACGATTCCAGTTCTCGCGCTCGAGGGCGCGCATCACGTAGGCCTGCTCGAAGCGGTCACGTGCGTCCTGGAGCGGCAGGGGCACCGGACCGCCGTCGCCTCCCGCCCGCTGATTCACCTCGTGGATGGCGAGGTCGACAGGCAGATCGTCGAGCCGGACCACGGGGCCGGTGGCGAGCGCGACACTCCGCTCCACGATGTTCTCGAGCTCGCGCACGTTGCCGGGCCAGTCATAGGCCTGGAGCGTGGGCAGGGCGCCCCGCGAGATCCCGCGCACATCCTTCTTGAACTCTTGTGAGTACTTCCGGAGGAAGTGCTCGACGAGGATGGGAATGTCCGATTTGCGCGCGCGCAGGGGCGGAATGGTCACGGGCACCACGTTGAGACGGTAATAGAGGTCCTCGCGGAAGGTACGGGCGCGGACCGCCGCCTTCAGGTCCACGTTGGTCGCCGCGAGCACGCGCAGGTCCACGGGGATGGGGTGCGTGCCGCCCAGCCGCTCGATTTCCCGTTCCTGCAAAGCGCGCAGCAGCTTGGCCTGGAGATCGATGCGCAGGGTGCCGACCTCATCCAGGAAGAGGGTGCCGCCGTGAGCCAACTCGAACTTCCCGATCTTGCGCGCGTGCGCCCCCGTGAACGATCCCTTCTCGTGCCCAAAGAGCTCGGACTCCACGAGGGTGTCGGGGATGGCGGCCAGGTTCACGGCTACGAAGGGCTGGGAGCGTCGCGGTCCCTGGCGATGGATGGCGCGCGCCACCAGCTCCTTGCCCGTGCCGCTCTCCGCAGCGATGAGCACGGTGGCGGGGGTTTGCGCCACCTGGGCGATCAGCTCGTAGAGCTTGACCATGGACGGATGTCGCCCGATGAGCGAGTCGAAGCCGTGAGCGCGATCGAGCTCGGCGCGGAGGTAGTGCACCTCGCGCTCCAGCACGCGGCGCTCCGCCGCCTGACGCACGAGAGCGAGGATCTCGTCGACGTCGAAGGGCTTGGTCACGTAGTCATAGGCGCCGCCCTTGATCGCCTCCACCGCGGTCCGCACGTCCTTGACCGCGGTGACGATGATCACGGCGATGCCCTCGTCAAGGGCGAGGATCTGGGGCAGGAAGGTCGGTCCGGGAGCGCCCGGCATGCGCACATCGAGGAGGACCACGTCCACCCGGCGGCTCCGTAGCACCTCGAGCCCCTCCACCCCCTCCTCCGCCTCCAGCACCTCGAACTCGCCGTCCAAGATCAGGCGGAAGGACTCGCGCACCCCCAGCTCGTCGTCGATGACGAGCGCAACCGGGCGTGGCCGGGAAGGATCGCGGGCGGCGCTCACGGTTCAGGGCTTGCTGGGCACTCGGAGAACAACGTACTGGCGCCCGGCGCCGCTGCGCTCGACCTGCACGGGCACGGCTTCGCCGGGCTTGAGCGCGGCCACCGCCTTCTTGAAGTCGTCCACGGTGGCGGTGCGACGGCGGTTCACCTCCAGGATGAGATCGCCTTCCTTGATGCCGGCGGCCTCCGCCACGGTGCCCGGCGCCACGTCTGTCACCACCACGCCCGCGCCGGACTTCAGGCCATAGGTCTGGGCCATTTCCTCGGAGAGTGCCTCCACGGTAAGGCCCAGGCCCATGCCCTTGGGAGCGGCGGCAACGACGGTCTCGTCGCCGGGCTGCTCGCCGATCTTGACGGTAAGCTTGGTCGGCTTGCGGTCACGCAGCACCGTGAGCACGGCGGGCTGGCCGGGAGGGATCGCCGCCACACGCTTCTGGAGGTCCGTCACCTCCTTGACCGGCGTACCTCCCAGCTCGACGATGATGTCCCCCGACCGCATACCCCCGGCCTCGGCAGGGCTGTCCTTCATGACGTCGGCCACCAGCACGCCACCTTTGCCGGAGGCGCCGAAACCCGCGGCAAGGTCGTCGGTGAGGTCTTGGATCGAGATGCCAAGCCAGCCGCGCACCACGCGGCCCTTGTCCATGAGCTGGGTCATGATGTCGCGCACCATGTTGATCGGGATGGCGAAGCCGATCCCCTGGCCGGACGACACGATAGCCGTGTTGATCCCGATGACACGACCATCGAGATTGAGGAGGGGCCCGCCGGAGTTACCGGGATTGATGGAGGCATCGGTCTGGATGAAGGCCTCGTAGGTCGCCACGCCTACCCGCGTGCGTCCCGTCGCGGAGATGATGCCGACGGTAACGGTGCGGTCGAGGCCGAAGGGGTTGCCGATGGCGATGGCCCACTGGCCAATGCGGAGCTTGTCGGAATCGCCCAACTCGGCCACGGGCAGCGCGCTCGCCCTTGGCTCTATCTTGACGATGGCGAGATCGGTCTTGGGATCGCGCCCCACCACCTGCCCGGGGAACTTCCGGTCGTCGGAGAGCCGCACCTCGATCTCGGCAGCGTTTTCCACCACGTGGGCGTTGGTCAGGATGAAGCCCCGCGCGTCGACGATGACGCCGGAGCCGGCGGCGCGGACATCCTCGCGAGGGGCACGCCGGCGAAAGAAGCGCTCGTAGAGTTCAGGCCCGAAGAACTCGCGGAAGCGCTGCTCGTTCTCCGGCGACGGGCCGCCCTCCCCGGGCGCGCCCTTCTTCGGCTTCACGCTCACGTTGACCACGGAGGGCGTGACGCGATCCGCTACCGAGGTGAACGCGTCCTCCAGCGCGTGCAGCAGGGCTCGGCTGTCGGGCGCGGGCGCGCCGGACTGCGCAGAGACCGGCATCACTCCGAGCCAGAGCGCGATCGCGATCGTTCCGATTCCGGCCAGCGTCTTGTTCGTCATCCGCGTGCCGCCTCCTGGCGCGCCATCTTACCTCTCCCGCCGGACCCCCGCCAGTGGTGATCCGCCCGATGACCCCGCTCTGAGTGTCACTTCGAGGATACGTCTCGTCTCGGGACGGATGGGCGCGGCCTGGCCCCGACGAAGCCCAGCGACCCAGATGATGTCCCCCGCTGCTTCGAGAAGCGGCACCCGCTCGCGTTCCCAGCGCGGCACTCCCGCATCGATGAGGAAGGACTTGAGTCGTCGCTCGACCGGTCCCCCGAATGGAGCGAAGCGGTCGCCGCGCCGTCGCGGCCGCACCTGAAGCCGCGGCGGCAGCGCGTCGGCGTCGAAGGCGACCAGCTGCGTCCCTCGGGGCATGACGTAACGTTCGTGGCGCGGAAAGGACCGTGCCTCGAGCACGAGGCCGATCTCCGGCAGGGAAAGCTCGCCGGGCACGGGGAAGTCGTGAGAACGGAGAGAAGGGAGGCGCTCCGGTCCGACGCGAAGCCAGCGTCCGCTGCGCTCCACCATGAGGCCGCCCGCGCGCAGAACGCCGGGAGTCGAAGCGGACACGAGGAGACGACGGAGGGCCCGCTGCGCGTGCCCCCTCATCGAGCCCGGATGCCCGAGAGCGCGTGCGGCCTGGCGCACGGTCTCCGCCGCAAGCTCTCGGGGCAGCGAGCCGAGCTCTGGCATCGGCAGCACCCAGCCTCCGGCCTCTTCCCGTCCCAGCCGCCTCAACTCGCGAACGGCCGCAGCCTCCAAGCCCTCGACCATGGACCGCACGAGCGTAGCGGAGCGGCAGAGCCGTTCCACGAGCGAGGGCTCGACGACCCGGGTGAGGAAGGGCAGCACCTCGTGACGGATGCGATTGCGGAGCATGCGCGTGTCGAAGTTGCTCTGATCGTCCACCCAGGGGACCCCGCGCCCGCGCAGATAGGCCTCGACCTGGGCCCGGCGGACGTCCAGCAACGGACGGACGTAGAGTCCGCGGGCGCGTGCGATGCCGGCGAGCCCGCGTGGCCCCGCGCCCTCGAGCAGGCGCATGAGCACGGTCTCCGCCTGATCGTCGGCGGTGTGGGCCGTGGCCACCCGGTGAGCGCCGATTCGCTGGGCGACGTCGCGAAACGCACGGTAGCGTGCCCGGCGCGCCTCCGCCTCCAGCCCTTCCCAGGGCGGCCCTTGCCTGACCACGACACGCTCCACGTGGAGCGCCACGCCGAGTTGGGCGCAAAGGTCACGGACGAACGCGGCATCAGCGTCGGCCTCCGGGCGAAGGCCATGGTGGACGTGGACGGCGTGCAGCGTCCAGGCCCACTCGCCGGCGAGCGAATGAAGCACGTGGAGGAGGGCGACCGAGTCCGCCCCTCCCGAGACGGCGGCCAAGACAGTTTCGCCGCCCCGGAGCATCTCGGAGCGGCGAAGAGCGGCGGCGATGAGCGACGGAAGGTCAGTGACGGTGATCGCAGTCGCCCTGTAGTCCGACCCAAACCTCGCCGTCCTCGAAGAATTCCTTCTTCCAGACGGGCACCGTCTCCTTGAGGGTGTCGATGGCGAATCGGCAGGCCTCGAAGGCCTCGGCCCGATGGGGTGAAGAGACGGCGATCATCACGCTCGACTCGCCGATCTCGAGCCGTCCGATGCGATGTACGAGGGCGACGCCACGCACCCCCGGCCAGCGCTGACGCACCGCCACAGCGATCTCACGCATCTTGGCCGCGGCCATGGGCGCGTGGGCCTCGTACTCGAGATACTTCACGCGCCGTCCCCCGGTCTCCTCCCGCACCACACCGGAGAAGAGGACGAGGCCACCTGCCCCCGGGTGCCCGACCGCGGCCATGAGGCGCTCCTCCGACAGCGGCTTGACCGTGACCTCGACGAGGTCGGCGTCCGAGCCGCCGCTGACGGGAGGAAAGAGACACACCTCGTCCCCCTGCCGGAGGATGTGATTGGCCTGCACGTAGTCAGTGCCCAGCGCGAACAAGGTGAAAGGGCGATACTGGCGGAGGACCGGGAAGCGGCTCGCCACCGCCTCCCAGGCCGTCTCGACCGTACCGCCCTCGGGAAGGTCCAGCTCGACGTGATCGCGGCCCGCCGCTTCGCGATAACGGGCGAAGAGACGGACCCCGACCTTCATGGCGTTCTTCTAGAACTGGTGGGAGTGGCCGCACCCACAGGACGACTTCACGTTGGGGTTGTTGATGGCGAAGCCTGCCCCCAACATGTTGTTGTCCACGTAGTCGATCTCGCTCCCCTGGAGATACGGCGCGCTCTTGCTGTCCACGTACACCTTCACGCCGTGGCTCTCGCTGACGTTGTCGTCCGCGCCGGCGACGTCGTCCCAGCCCAGCTCATAGGACATACCGGAGCAGCCGCCGCCGACGACGCGGATGCGGAGCCCCCACTCGGGCTTGCCCTCTTCGAGCCGCAAGTCCGAGATCTTCTTCGCAGCGGTTTCGGTCAGCGCAATCATGTACGCCTCCTTGGAGTTCTGTGTCAGGTGAAGCGCGACTGACTGACTCAGTATAGCAAAAACCGCAAGAGAGGGTGCTCGCCAACCAGCGGAGCCCTACAGGATGCCCCCCTGAGGCAGGAGCGTCAGCTCCTCGAGGGTCGCTCCCGCCGGCACGGAGGCCATGAAGAGCGCCGCCTCGGCAATCTGCTCCGGCTGGAGCATCCGCGAGCGGTCAGGAGGCGTCGCCACGGCGTCCCACAGCGGCGTATCCGTAGCCCCCGCCGACAGGACGCCCACTCGCACCCCATGTGAACGCATCTCCTCGGCGAGCACTCGCGAGAAGCCGAGGACACCGTACTTGGTCGCGGTGTAGGCGGCGCTACCCGGCAGGGCGCGGCTGGTCACCACGGAGCCGATGTTGATGATAGTGCCCCGCCGCTGCGCCATCATGGTGGGCAGCACGGCCCGGCAGGAGAGAAAGGCGCCGCGGAGGTTCACAGCCATGAGCTGGTCCCACTCCTCGGTCTTGATGTCCGCCACCGAGGCGAAGGCAGCCAGCCCGGCTGCGGTGACGAGACAATCGATGCAGCCGTGCTCGGCGAGAGCCCGGCTGATCAGCGCGGCCACCGCTGGCTCTTGCCTCACGTCCGTGGGCACCGCAAGGGCCGCGCCGCCCGCTGCCTCGATCTCCCGCTGCACGGCCCCGAGCTCACGCGCCGAACGGGCGGCGAGCACTACGCGCGCGCCCTCTCGGGCGAAGGCCATGGCCACCGCGCGGCCGATCCCGCGCCCCGCTCCCGTAACGAGGGCAACCTGGCCCGCGAGCCTCACAGGATGAGGCCGCCGCGGGCTCTGATCAGCTCCATGAACTCCGCCCTCGTCTCCGGGCAATCGCGGAACTGGCCGAGCATGGCGGAGGTGACGGCCTTGGAGTTCTGCTTCTCCACGCCGCGCATGAGCATGCACATGTGGAGCGCCTCGATAACCACGGCCACCCCTTTCGGCTGGAGGACCTCCTGGAGAGTGTTGGCAATCTGCGTGGTGAGCCGCTCCTGCACCTGCAGGCGGCGGGCGAACACCTCCACCAGCCGCGGCATCTTCGACAGGCCCACGATTTTTTTCGAGGGCATGTAGGCGATGTGGCACTTGCCGAAGAAGGGCAGGAGGTGGTGCTCGCACATCGAATAGAAGTCGATGTCCTTCACCACCACCATCTCGTCGTATTCCTCGGTGAAAAGGGCCCCGTTGAGGACCTCGCGGACGTCCTGCCGATAGCCCGAGGTGAGGTACTCCCAGGCCTTGGCCACCCGCCCAGGGGTCTTCTCCAGACCCTCCCGCGACGGATCCTCGCCCATCTCTTTCAGCAGCTCCCGGATCAGCTCGTCCATGCTCGTCACCTCGCGGCGGCCCCGCGGTATTCAAACGTGTTGTTGTCGGTTTCCACGACCACGAGCCGGCGCAGGCTGCCCGCCGGCAAGGTCGGCTCCAGCCATTCCCAGAAGGCGCGGGCGAGGTTCTCGCCCGTGGTCGGCACCCCGCGGAGGGCCGCGACCGTGCTCGAGAGATCGTAGTGATCCACGGCGTTCAGGATCAGTCGCTTGACCGCGGTGTCCAGGGCGCCCAGGTCCACCGCCATACCTGTCACGTGATCGAGGGCGCCCGCCACCGTCACCTCGACCTGGTAGTTGTGCCCGTGCTGCCGGTAACACTGCCCGTAGATCCGCTCGTTCTCCTCCGGAGTAAAGGAAGGATTCTCGAGCCGGTGTCCTGCGCTGAAGTGATATCGCCGCGTCAGCTCGAGTGCGCTCATCCGAAGTATTCGACGTAGAAGGTCGGATCTTCCCACAGCCGGAGACGCCAGAGGCGTTCTGGGCCGAGCTTGGGCTGGAGCAGGTCCCAGGCCGCGCGCACGATGTTCTCCGTGGTGGGAATCGTGCCGGGAGCGAAGAAGGGGTCTACGTTCAGGTCGGCATGGTCGAAGCGCTGGATGACGGCGTCCGAGACCACCCGCTTGAGCTCGGCCAGGTCCATGACCATGCCCGTCTGGGCATCGATGGGTCCCTTGATGGTCACCTCGAGCACGTAGTTGTGACCGTGGGCAACCGTGAGGTTTCCGAAAACCCGCCGATTCTCGGCGTCGCTCCACTCTGCCCGCCCGTACCGGTGTGCGGAAGAGAACGTGAACTTCCGCGTCGCATAGACGTGGCCGTCGCTCATCGAGGCTGTCCCCTTTCCTGGATCAATCTTACCGCTTCCAGGAAACGCGCCGCGACCCGATCCGGGGTGAAGAGGACGACGCGCCGACGTCCCGCCTCGCCGAGGGCTTGGCGGCGTGGCGGGCTCGAGAGCAATGCTGCGAGGGCGGACGCGAGCCCGGCGGGGTCGCGGGGCGACACCAGCACGCCGGTGACCCCATCCTCTACCACCTCGGGGATGGCCGCGGCGCGACAGGCAACCACGGGCAGGCCCGCGGCCATCGCCTCGAGGAAGACGATGCCGAAGCCTTCCTGCACCGACGGGAGGCAGAAGATAGTGGCGTTGACGTACTCTTCGGCGAGCTGCTCGCGCGTGACATCGCCCAGCAGCGCCACTGTCTGGCCCAAGCCGAGCCGGGCGTGCCGTGCGCGGACGGCTTCCCATTCGGGTCCTTTGCCGACGATCCGCACCTGGACGCCGGATGCCTGCGAGCGGAGAAGGGCGGCCGCCTCCAGGAGGTCGACGATGCGTTTGCGCGGGTACATCCGAGCGACGCACAAGATCACCGGACCAGCCGGAGGGCGCCGCCGCGCCGCGGCGAAGCGGCGATCCCACTCCGCGAGGTCGATGGGCTCGGGGACGGGGGCGAGCTTCTCCTCCGCCACGCCGTACTCGCGACGGGCGACCTCGCAGGAGTAGCGGCTGGAGGCGATCACGAGGTCGGCACGTTCGGTGTTCTTCTGCTCCCAGCACGCCTGGATCGAGAGGAGCGCACGGGTCATCCCGTGCTCGTTCTTGAGCTCGTCGGCGATGACGCCCTTGAGGCTCACCGCGAGAGGGGGCCGGTGGCGCCTTCGTCCGAAGAGAAAGCCGTCGAGATCGACGCCGTAGACGAGGTCCGCCTCCCGAGGGGGCCGGAGCGCGACGCCTGCGTTGTAGAGCCAGCGATCGAGGGTGTGAAAGCCGGTGCGGACGCGCAGCGGTCGGACGTCGAGCCGGTGCCCAAGTGCCTCGAGCCCCCGCCGCAGTCCCACGATGCCGACGAAGGTGCCACTCCCCTCCCGCGCATTGGCCGGCGTGGAGGAGAGAACGGCGATGCGCAGAGGACTACTTCCCTTTGAAGACCGGCTTGCGCTTCTCGAGGAAGGCGCGCGTGCCTTCCGCATAGTCCCGGCTGTTGAACGTCTCGATCCCCATGTCGAAGAGCTTTCGGCGATGCGTCTCGTTGACGCCTTCGAAGATGGCCTGCACCTGCGCCTTGGTCCCACGGATGGACAGAGGTGCATTGTCAGCCACGGTGCGGAGGTAGTCGTAGGTGTAAGCCTCGAGCTCGGAGGGGGGGAGGAGGCGCTGGATGAAGCCGATGCGGAGCGCTTCCGGAGCATCGAGGGTGCGGCCGGAGTAGAGAATGTCCTTGGCGTAGGCGGGACCGACCAGATCCACGAGCTGATGCACCGGGTCCAGTCCGTAGATGATGCTGAGCTTGGCGGCGGGAATACCGAACTTGGATCCGCCGGCGGCGAAGCGGAGATCGCAGGCCATGGCCAGGGCCATGGCTCCGCCCATGCAAAAGCCGAACACCATGGCCACCGTGGGCTTGGGACAGAGCCGGATCGCGGTGTAGGCGGCCTCGGTCTTCTTGTTGTAGGCGAGTGCCGTCTCGGTGTCCTTACGGTTCTCCTTGAACTCGGAGATGTCCGCGCCGGACGCGAAGGCATCGCGGCCTGCCCCGCGGTAGACAACGGCCCGCACCGCATCGTCCTTGGACAAGCCCTCGGTGACGTCGGCGATCTCGCCCCACATGGCGAGGCTGACCGCGTTGCGCATCTTGGGCCGGTTGAAGATCACCGTGGCGATGCCGCCGGCGTGCTCCACCAGGATCTCGTCGCTCATGCCTGCCTCCTCGGATGCCGATCTGGTCGTCGCCGAGGTCCGGTGGACGTCGTCGACGTGGCAGGTATCGTACCCGATCTGTCATCGTCGTCGCCCAACTTCGGCGTCGTGGTGGCTCAAAGCTTGGGCCTGGCCTGTATCGTCTGGGATACTCGGCGATGATGCGCACCGATGCCCGAGGCCGCGCATGCTGGCTGTTGATCTTGGCCTTCCTTGCCGCCGGCCTCGGGCCGTCGGCCGTCGCCCGGAGCGAGCCGCCGGAGTCCGGCTGGCACGTGTATTTCTCGCCAAATCACGGGGCGACCGCGGCCGTGGTCGAGGCTCTCGATGCGGCCCGGAGGAGCGTCCTCGTGCAGGCCTACTCCTTCACCTCGGCGCCCATCGCCGGGGCCCTCGCCCTCGCCCGGGGCGTCGACGTCCAGGTGATCCTGGATCGCCGGGAGACGGGCGCGAAGTATTCCTCCGCGGACTTCCTCGCCCACGCGGGCATCGCCACCCTGATCGACGGCGCCCACGCGATCGCCCACAACAAGGTCATGGTCATCGACGGCGAGACGGTGATCACCGGATCCTTCAACTTCACCACGGCGGCGGAGCGGCAAAACGCCGAGAACCTGCTCGTCGTTCGGGACCGTGCGCTGGCCGCCCGCTACGTCGACAACTGGCGCGCGCACGCGGAGCACTCCTCGCGCTACGCCGGCCGCTGAGCTGTAGGGTCTGCTCGATCTGAGGAGGGAACATGGTGGCGGCGGGAGGACTCGAACCTCCGACACGGGGCTTATGAGACCCCTGCTCTGCCACCTGAGCTACGCCGCCGCGCCGGTGGACCGAGCAGAAAAGTTACAGGGTTAGATGGCGGGAGTCAAGCGAACCGGAGCAGCTTCCTGAGCGAGGATGCCAGAAATTGACCCCGTACGGGATGATCTTGCCGGTTTGCGTTGCAAGTTGCTTCGCTCGGAGTGCCTTGAACTCCGCGGTGAGATAGACGACCCCGCCGTCATCGTTCTTCCTCGTGCAGGGATCCCGCCGAAGCGTGCGCGCCGTGCCTTCCCCGAGCTCGCCGAGCCCCTCGGTGGGCTCGGTCGTCGATTCCGCCCGTGACCGTTCGACTAACAGACGACGACCACCGGGAAAGGAGTTCCCATGCGCTACATCATGTTCGTCTGCGCCGATCCCGCCGGCGAGTCCTTCGATCCTGCCTTGGACAACATCGAGGAATGGGTCTCCACCAACGACAAGAGTGGTCGGCGAATCATCGGCCACCGTCTGGCCGGTCTTGCCACCGCGAAGACGGTCCGGGTGCGCGGCAATCGCCTCCTCATCACGGACGGCCCCTTCGCGGAAACGAAGGAATGGATTGCCGGATTCGACTTGCTCGAGTGCGCCGGACTGGATGAGGCCATCGAGATCGCGTCGAAGCATCCCATGGCCCGCTTCGGTCGGATCGAGGTCAGGCCATTGTGGACGGGCGATTGAGCGCTCAGGTCGGTCGGCCGCCGCCACCCTCGCGAGGGCGCACGTCGTCCACCCGCCGTCCGCTCGAACCCCGCCGTGCCCCCGCGCGCCCGTCGGAGCTCTGCCTCCGAAAATCGGGTTGACACGAAAATCGCTTTGCTATAATCCCGGCCGACAACGACCATCAGCAATAACTCCCGTCGCTGAAATTTTCGGCGGGAATAGTCCGGAGGAGCACCAAATGACGTGGCTTGGCACTCGGCCGTGGAACGAGGACGAGGATGTCGTGCTGCTCGCGCAGGATGACGAGGAGGGGGAGCACGACGAGGACGAGGATCTGGACGACCTCGACGATCTCGACGAGGACGACGACGAGGAGGAGGACGACGACGAGGACGACGACCTCGACGACGACGAGCTAGACGACGAAGACGATGACGACCTCGACGATGATGAGGAGGAGGACGACGAGGACCTCGACGACGACGAAGACGACGAGTGACGGTAGGTAGGGCCTGAACCGCAGTCCTCTCCAAAGGAGGGTTCAATGGCACTGATGAGCGAATCAGGCTTCCTGTTCCTGCTGCGGTGGATTCACTTCCTGTCAGGCATCACCTGGATCGGCCTCCTCTACTATTTCAACTTCGTCCAGACTCCCTTCTTCGCCGAAACGGAAGCTCCCGTCCGCAGCGGCGCCCAGCAGAAGCTCCTTCCCCGCGCCATGTGGTGGTTTCGCTGGGGCGCCATGATTACGTTCCTGTCCGGCTGGACTTATCTCGGCTACTGGTGGATTCCCAAGCGCACTTTCTCCGATCCTCAGACCTGGATCATCTTCCTCGGCGGCCTCATCGGCAGCGTCATGTGGTTCAACGTCTGGTTCGTGATTCATCCCAAGCAGAAGATCGTCATCCAGAACGCGGTGGACACTGCGGCGGGACGCCCCGCCAACCCCGCGGCGGCGCCCGCAGGCGCCCGAGGGGGACTCGCCTCGCGCACGAACACCCTGCTCTCCATCCCCATGCTGTTCATGATGGGGGCGGCAAGCCATATGCCCGTCACCATGCCCGGCTCGGGAGCCGCCTTCTGGCTCATCGCCCTCGTCATTCTTCTCCTCATCGAGCTGAACGCCCTCATGGTGGCGCCGGGCAAGCCGACGACCAAGCCACTCGCCACCGTCAAGGGCACGCTGTGGGCTGGCTTCATCCTCACCGTGATCTACTATCTGCTCTTCGAAGTGATGAAGCGCAGCAGCTGAGCCGCGGAAGGGCCGGCGAAATCATCCAGGGCCGGGCGGGGCAGACGCCTCGTCCGGCCTTCGTCTGTCAGGCGGCGAGATCCAGGAGGAGCTGGGCCTTCGTCTCGGGCGACAGCTCGACGCGCCCGCGCTCGGCCGGGTGGTCGACCACGAGGGACACGGGAGAGCCCGCGAAGGCCCGCGCGACCTCCGGAGAGAACGCGAAGCGGACGAAGTGGACCGCGGAGAGCTTGCCCTTGTCTTCGTCGGAATGGCCGGGCTCGAACGCCCCCGGCACCGCAAACTCCTTGCCTACCTGCATCCACACCGTCGGCCCGAGGTCGATGCCCATGAAGCGATCGAGAACGGGCTGGATCTCCTCTTTCTCGGTGATCTCGATGAAGAGGCTGGCGCTGAGCTCGTTCGGGGCGGGGAGGAGCGCGTTGTAGACGTCGATCTCGTCCTGGATCTTGGCCCCGTCGGTGATGCGCTCGACTCGGCACATCTCCTGGATCTGGAAGAGGACGGTGTCGCGATTCTCGAACACGAACGAGAGATGCCGCCCCACCGTGACGCGGCGGATCCGCTTCAGCTCGATGATCCTGGCCCGCATCTCCGCCCGCACCTTCTCGTACTCGAAGAAGTTGAGCACGTCGCTCCGCTCGATCTTCCGATGGGTCATGCCCCCTCCTCATCGAGCCCGTACGCCTCGGCGAGGATGCGGATGGGGTGGCGCGCCTCCACGCCCGTCCCTTGCTTGATCTGGAGGGCGGCGAGAGGGCAGTCCGTGGCCACCCGCGTCGCCTCCGCCGCGCGCACGTCCTTGAAGAGCGGCTCGGCCAGCTTCATGGACAGCTCGAAGTATTCCTTCTTCATGCCCCAGGTGCCGTCTACCGCCGAGCACCGCTCGATGGTCTCCACCGTCGCCCCGGTGAGCCTGAGCAGATCGGCGGACTTGGTCCCCATGTTCTGCGCTTTGAGGTGGCAGGGAAGCTGATAGGCCACCTTGGCCGGCGGGTTCGGAAAGCTCGTGTCGAGCGTGCCCGCGGCTTGAAGCTCCCCCAGATACTCGAAGAGATCGCGAGTGTGGCTGGCCACGAGGGCGGCATCCTCCGAGCCGTCCAGCCAGGGATACTCCTGCTTGAGCATGTAGGAGCAGGTCGGGCCCGGGACCACGATCTCGCGTCCCTGACGCACGGCCTCGCCGAGGGACTTGACGTTGTCGCGGATGAGAGCCTTCGCCTCTTTCACCGCGCCACCGTCGAGATAGGGCATACCGCAGCAGCGATGGGCGGGCAGCGACACGTCGACGCGGTTCCGCTCCAGCACGGCCACCGCGGCCTTGCCCGTGGCCGGATCGTTGAAGTCGACGGTGCAGGTGGCGAAGAAAGCCACTCGGGCCCGCGGCGCGAAGGTCGACGGCCGGCGGCGATCGAACCAGGCGGAGAAGGTTTCGCGATGGAACGGGGGAAGCTGCCGATCCTTGTGGATGCCGATCACCGCCTGCATCAGCGCCCGATGGGGCGGGAGCGTGGTCGCCCAGTTGGACAGCGGCGCGGTGAGACTGCCGATGCGGCCCACCAGCGCCGTGTTACCGAGGAACCGATCCTGGAGGGTGACGCCCTTGGCCTTCGCCTCCGCCGCGCGCGCTCGCAGCATGAGCCGGGGAAAGTCCACCTGCCAGCGATGGGGCGGGGTGTACGGGCAGTGGTTATAACAGAGCTTGCATTGGTAGCAGAGGTCCACGACCTCCTTCGCGTCCTTGGCGGGCAGCTTCTCCACGTCACCGTCCACCGCCTCGGTGTCGAGGCGGTCGAACATCACCTTGAAGGAGGGGCAGAGGGGAAGACAGCGCCGGCAGCCGCTGCAGATGTCGTAGACGCGCCGCAACTCGGCGTCGACGGCATCGAGCTTCCAGAACTCCGGCTGTCGAATGTCGAGGGTCATGCGGACCTCGAGGGGGCGAAGGGCCGTGCCGGGACGCCGCCTTCGCCCCCGCGCAGGAGACTAGAACGCCTCGGAGGGATCCTTGCCCGCGATCTGCTTCAGGCCCTTGGCGAAGCGGCCGGCGTGCGACTTCTCGGCCTTGGCGAGCGTCTCGAACCACTCCGCGACCTCCGCGAAGCCCTCGTCGCGCGCCGTCTTGGCCATGCCGGGATACATCTGGGTGTACTCGTAGGTCTCGCCGGCTACCGCGGACTTCAGGTTGGCCTCCGTCTTCCCGAATGGCTCGCCCGTCGCCGGGTCGCCAACTTCCTTCAGAAAGTCCATGTGGCCGAAGGCGTGGCCCGTCTCGGCGTCCGCGGTGTCCTTGAAGAGGCCGGCCATGTCCGGGAAGCCCTCGATGTCCGCCACCCGGGCGAAATAGAGGTAGCGGCGGTTGGCCTGGGATTCGCCGGCGAACGCCTCCTTGAGGTTGTCGTGACTCTTCGTGCCCTTGAGGTTCTTGCCTGCCATGATCATTCTCCCTGTAGAGCTGCGAGGCACTAGGACATGCGGGTCAGGTCAGGGTGCGCGGCGCGCGCGCGAGGACCGGCTCGACCGGCACCGCGGGCAGCGGCCGAAGAACTCGATGCGGTGACGCGTGATGG
>Ga0306921_10000693_pt1 | contig 31003 bp, 26 predicted proteins | sample sta12Cox44000080_FD_203760 | JGI IMG/M metagenome (GOLD analysis project Ga0306921, IMG submission 203760) | Lab enrichment of tropical soil microbial communities from Luquillo Experimental Forest, Puerto Rico - statoxic.12C.oxic.44.000.080 (v2)... | ecosystem: Environmental > Terrestrial >... | reverse complement strand
TTTCGCCGAGGTCGGCGCGAAATTCGTCGAACACCTCCTGAAGCGGCGCGTGTTCGCCGGCCGCGGCAGGAGCTACGGCATTCGCGGGAGCCGGAGCGGGTGTTTCCTCCTTGGGCGCGGCTTCGGAAAAAGCCGGGGTCAGTTCGCCGATGCCCAATTTGTCGATTTCATCGGCCAGATCGGAAAGGAATTGGTCGGACGTGAGCGTGTCGCCTGAAGCGGGAACCTCGGCCGGCAGTGAAGGCTCAGCATCTGGTTCGGGCGATAGGACCAACTCGTACTCTTCGGCCAGCTCAATTTCCTTAGCCGCCTGAGGCGGGGCAGGCTTCTCTACCGGTGGAGGAGGCGGTGGAGGAGGTGGCGGCGGTGGCGCGGCTTTCCGCGGTGTTTCCGGAGTTGGCTCAATCAGTTCAATCGCCGGTTCAGACCGCTCCTCGAACGGAATTTCGAACTCAGAAATCGGCGGCGGTCCGGCGGCAACGGGCGGCGGCGTTTTTTCCTGCGGTACGGCCGGCCGAGGAGGCGGCGGAACCGCCGTGGTGTCGGCTGCCGCGAGGTCATTCGCGAGCAGGGAAGCCCATTCGTCGGAAAGGTCGACTTCTTGAACCTCGGGCGCCGGAGCGGCAGGCGTCGCTTCAGCCGGGGCCAAGGGAAGCTCTTCGAGAGCCGCCGAGTCCAGTACGGCGGCTTGCTCGACCGCCGCTAGGGGCGCCGGAACTGGCTCCGCGGCGGCCGCGATCTCCTGGTCGGTCAGTCCGGCAGCGCGCTGGAAGCGCCGCCGCAGTTCGCCAAAGCGTTCGGCGCCTATCCCGTCGCCGTGGTCCTTGTGGATCTTTTCAAGCTTGGCCGCAAGTTCAGCGGTGCGGCGGTCGTCGCCAGCGCCCAGCACGAAGTCCAAGAGCTTTTCGAGCGTCGGCGTGTGATTCGGCGCGCGGCGCAAAATCGCTTCGAGCAGGCCGATCGCTTTTTGCGTCAGGCCGTAGCTGGCGAAAAGGTCGACGTCGGTCAGCGATTGCGAAATGAATTTCTGGGTTCCCTCGTCGGGCGCTTCTTCGACCGCGGCGGCGGAGGCAACTTTTTCTTCTTCCGGAATATTCAGGTCGGGACGCAGCTTGGGCGCTTCCGGCTGCTGGAGTTCGGCTTGTAGTGTTTCGGTGATGGGCTCCGGTCCTTCATCCGGAGTGCTCACGCCCATCCGCCGCAAGACGGCGTTGAGCTTGCGCTTGGCAAAATCGCTTTCCGGCTGGCGGTCGACCAGCTGTTCGAAAATCTCCTTGGCGCGATCGAGTTGATTGGCTTCCGCCAGCGCGTCGCCCAGGTGCGCCAGCGCGTCGGGCAGACGGAAGGAATCGCTCGTGCGCGCATAACTGTCCACGAGCCATTCGAGCGGCTCCAGGCGGCCGGGCGTCCGCGACGCGAGTTCATTGAGCATCCGCGTGATGGCGTCGTGCTCGCCGGCGTCGAGCATCGGAATGCGCAGCCGTGAAACCAGGGCCATAGCCGGCTCGGCCTGGCCGGATTCAAGCATGCCTTCCGCGACTTTTTGCGCCAAGCCGAAATTCTTTTCGTCGCCCTCGAAAACCTGCAAGGCGAGCGCCGAAGCATCGTCCCAATTGGAGCTCTTCAGGTACAGGTCCAGCAGGAATTCGCTTTGTTCGCCGCCTTTATCGAGACCGGGCAGGCCTTTGAGGAACTGCGCCGCTTCGGCAAACTTTCCCTGCGACGAGGCGGATCGCGCTTTGACGGTCAGCGCGGGCGCGCTGGTCGGGTCAATCTTCAGAGCCTTGTCGGCCTGTTTTTCCGATTCGGCGTGATCGCCGCGGGCCAAAGCGCGCTGCGCCGCCGACACATAGGTTTCAACCGCTTCGCCCTTTTGGCCCATGGCCTGGTAGAGGTCGGCCAGGCGAATCTGGATGCGCAGGTTGTCGGGCTCAGCTTGCAACAGCTTTTTCAGCAGTGCCACGGCCTCGGCCTGGCGGTTGTGCTTGAGGTGGATTTCCGCCAGCTGAAGGAACAGCGGCCGTGCTTCGCTCATCACCCCCTGTTGCACGTAGAGGTCGGCCAGGCGTTCGAGCGGCTTGATCTCTTCGGGAGCCAGCTTGGCGATGCGCTTGTAGACGGCGATGGCCTTGGTCAGAAAACCGTCGCCTACAAAAATCTGCGCCAGGCGTTCAAAGTACTCGATGGCTTGAAACGTTTCGCCCTGGCGGATGTACAGCTCGCCGATGGTCATCAGCGTGACCTGGTCTTTCGGCTCGTACTTGAGAATGTGCTGGTATTCGTTGATGGCCTGCGGAACCTTGCCCTGGTTCAGCAGTTTCTGCGCGGCTTCGACGTATTTGCTCTTATTGTAGGCCATTCTTTAACCCGGAAGATTCCTAGCGTCCAGATTGCAACCGCGAACGCGCTGCTCTGTCCGCCGTCTTCCTGGGACGTTCTCCTAAAGCGACTTGCGGCTGGCGAGACACCTGCGAACCAGAACCGCGAAGCGGCTCCGTTTAGGCGCAGGAGCAGTGGAAGCGACCGCGCCAGCGGTCAAGTCACGCGCAACCGCAAAGCGGCCGATTCACGTGCAACCGCACAGCGGCTGACGGGGCGGCCCGCTGCTCTTAGTAAAGCTACAGGCGGGGGATAGGCCAGTCAACGCAGGTCCGAAGCCGTGTGAGCAGGCAGTTATCCCCATGGCTGACACGGGAAGGAGCCGGGGCTCTTGACGGACCGGTTAGAAGATGGGCAACGGCGTCTGCGTGGCGCCGGTGGACCAGCAGCCCGCTTCACGGACCGGCGCAAAGGAATGACGGTGCAGGGGAGTGGGGCCGAGACGCTTCAAGGCTTCCAGGTGTTCCGGGGTGCCGTAGCCTTTATGTTGCGCGAAGCCATAGCCGGGGTAGACGCCGTCCCACTCGTCCATACGCGTGTCGCGGTGCGTTTTGGCGAGTATCGAGGCGGCGGCGATGGAAATGCTCTTTGCGTCGCCCTTGACGAGCGACTTCTGCTCGATGGGGACGTCGAGCTCCATGGCGTCGATCAGAAGGTAGTCTGGTAGGAAGGCCAGTTGGCCGAGCGCGGCGGTCATGGCTTGCCGGCTGGCTTGAAGAATGTTCCAGGCGTCGATACGTCCAGCGTCAATCTCCGCTACGGCCCAGGCCAGCGCGTGCTCGCGGATGCGGGCGGCCAGCAGAGTGCGCCGTTCCGCGGTCAGTTTTTTGGAGTCGTCGAGGCCGACAATACGCCGTCTGGGGTTGAGAATCACGGCGGCGGCCACGACTGGTCCGAACAGCGCGCCGCGTCCGGCCTCGTCGATGCCGGCGATGCGCGTCCAGCCCAGTTGCCGCGCCGCTCGCTCAAAACGGGATGAGCACAGTCGCGCCATAGGGATTCAGGGTTGCTATGGGAAGCCCTGAAAGCAAAATCGGTCGCCGGAATCTTAGCACGGCAACGGCGGCCAAGCGGGCCGGAGCTCCCTCGAATTTCCCGAGCTGCCGTGACCTCAGGGCGGCGGGACGGCGCCTGCTGGCCATTCCGTGACCGCGATTTTGCCGCCGGGAATGCGTGCGAGCGCGGGAGCGTACAAGCCGAGAAATTCGCGCCGCCACCAGGCTCCGGTGGATTTCTTCGTTTCACGGTCGGTAAACCAGTATTGCCAGACGACGGCGCGCACCTCGGCCGGCGGAGCATCGTGAAACGGATTGGAGCGAAAGAAACCGAGCACGTCGGCGTTGTTCTCCAGAAGTTCCTGTTCGGTGCGAACCACAAAGGGATTTTCGCGCCATCCGCCGAGCGAGGCGAACCACAGATTCCATTCAAAGCGCGGCTGATACGGAGCGTAGATTCCGGGCGCTTCGCCCGGCGCTTGCGGTTTGTAGCGGAAGGGATAGGCGGTCCAGGTCACGCCGTCAGGCGAACCTTGAAATTCTATCTCATAACGAGCCCAGGTCATTCGCCCGAAAAGACCATAGGAATTCGCCACGCGAAACGGTTCGAGGGCCGTCACCGGCTTCGCGGGCAAGGGCAGCTCGGGCGAAATTTGCCGAACCAGAAAGAACAGCGTCGCGTAAAGCACCCAGGCCAAAGCCAAGGCCTCCAGCCACAAGGCCGCGGCCGCGCCGGCTTGCCGCCAAAGCGGTCGCCGATCGGCCTCGACTACGTTCGCTGCCAGGACCGATCTGGTTTCTTCGCCCACTCTTTCCGGCGGAGCGAATAAGGAAAGAGGGTCTGGCTCCGGGGCTTCGGACGTTTTGATCGCGGGCCGGCGCAAGCTGAACCAATTCTTGCGCCACGGTCTCTGGCTTAGCCGGACGTTGAGTTTGCCGCCGACCGTCTGACGCCAGCGGCGTGGAACGAAGCCGAGCAGAAACGCATCGTCCAAAAGAAAGATTCCGAGCGCTAGAACCAGGTAATTCAGGAAGGCGTAGTTGGCCGTGAGGATGATGGCCGCCTGCAGCAACGTGACGAAAAAGAAGCAGACGATGCGAAAGATGCGCGGCAGAAACACCATGGCGACGACCACCAGTTCGGTAGCGACCGTCAGGAAGGCGGTAGCTTCCTGAAAACGCCGCGGCAGTTGCGCGGCATACCAGCCGATCCACGTCGGCAGCGGACCATTCTGGTAATACTCGTTCATGGCGGAAAAGTCGCGCCAGGAGGGATCGCCTCCAAAGTACTTGGCGATTCCCGACTCGAAGTAGATGGAAAACCACAGCAGCTGCAGCAAGAACGAGGCAGCGCGGGAGGGCGGCTCGCGTTCGCCGAGTCCCGGCCTCAGCCCTCGCGGCGCAAGGAAAAGGCAGAGGAAGCCGGCGGCGAGCAGCATGCCATCGGATTGGTAGCCCGAAAAATCCTGAGCCGCAGCGACGAACGACAGAAAGAGAAGAAAACAGATCGCGAGCATCGCCCGCGGCCAGCAATTCAAAATCAGCAGGAGCGAGCCGATCATGCCGAGCCAACATAGTGCGGCAAGGGTATGCGGACCACTGCTAAACCAGAGCAGGGTTGGCGCATACCAGAAGCGCACCGCTCCGGGCATGACCTTGGCTACTTCCTCCAGGTAAGAGCCTGCAGGCAGCAAACCATTCGGACCCAGCAGCCCGCGAATCTGAAATACGAGCGAATAGAAGGCGGAAAAGTAGATCGCGCCCACAGCCCGCAGAAACAGCCAGCGTGAAAGGACGCGCCCGTCCGGGCCCGCGACGCCCGGAGCGGCCCACCAGCGAACCGCACGTTCGGCGAAAGCGCTCATCGCCAGTGATGATAGCGCGCGAACGGCGGCCAGGAGGAATTACGGCTGCGAAGAAGGGGGGCGGCCGAGGTGAACGCGGCAGGAGTCGTCCGTGCAGATCGTGCGGTTCCAGCGGTAACGATTGCGGGCGATCCAGGCGTAGATTTTCCCGGCTAGCCAGTGAATGCCGGGAACAAGCAGGATCCAGGCCAGGAGGTTCCAACCGGGGAGACGCGAGCCGATCCGCGCCCAGGCGTCGGCCCCTTGGTAGGTCCGGCCTTCTGGGCCTACGGCGAGCATCCATTTCATGGCTTCGTCGCGATCGACGTGCGGAAAGCGCCGCGAGACGGAGGGGTCGTGCAGGTCGAGCAGTTCGATGCGGCCGCGGGGATCGAAGCGGCGCACACGCGCGGCGCTGGTGCTGCAAAGCGAGCAGTGACCGTCAAAGAGAACCGTGAGGTCAGCCATGATTTACCGTCGGCCGAACGGCGGAAAAGGTTGCCGACAAAAAAGAGCGGCCCCGCCCGGTTGGCTCCCTGGGCCTTAGAAGCGCGGCCGCGCCAGGAAAAATTCGCCTCCGGAGCCTGCTACTGGGCCGAGGCCACAAGTTCGTCGGCAAAGACCGCGGCGAAGCGGCGAGTTTCGTCCTGATCGTGCAACATCACGATCGGCACCACGCGCAGGTATTGTTTGCAGTTGTGGCACTGCGTGACTTCCCCCTGCAAGTCCTGCAGAAAACCGTCGGTAAAGCGATAGAGAGTGCGCTCGCGGCGTGCATTTTTCTGGTCGCGCTGGCCGCAGTGTGGGCAAACGAACTCGACCTTGTCCAGCTGCGGATCGCGGTCCAGAGCAGCCCAACCGGTGCGGCGCACCCCGATGGTTTCGGGATTATGCCGTTCCATAGAACCCCCTGAAGTTGGCCGTTGGGAAGTTTCGGGATCAACCGAATGGATCCACGTCCGAGATAAAGATGCGGAGAAAAGGCGAAAGGTTACCAGAAACTCGCTTCGCTTGAGAAAAATAGGGTTAGCGGCGCGTTCGAAAGAGGTGGACTTGCCGCCGGCAACCGACGGGAACCCGAAACGGCGGGCGGTGTCCAACAGGGTGAGGACGCGCGCAACCTCACATCCCTGCGAGCGCCGCGCCGGCCACTGCATAGCAACCTGCAGCAGCCGGTGCGGCAAAGTGCCAGCTCGCGGGGTTCTCTCAGGGATAAGCAAAACAATTCGGTCGGCTGAAGACCCGCTCGGGGCGAAGCCGGGTGTGCCGAGACCTCGCAAATCGCTTTCGAAGATTTTCCCTGGAGGTGTGTCATGAACGAAGACCAAGCGATTCGAAAACCGGCGGCCACGGATTTTGGCGCTTGTCTGGTGGAAGGAAGCGCCAGAGACAGGCAACGCGGGAAAGAGGTCAAGCGGCGCGCGATGGCGATTTCGATTGCGCTGGAAAGCGTCGGACTGACGGCGCTGGTGATCGCTCCGATGCTGGCCAGACCGGCGGAAATCAGGATGACCAGCACCATCCCGATTCCGCCCTATACCGCCGCGCGCATGGCGCGCGCCGCGACCCAGCGCCCAGTCACCGCCGTTCGTCGGCCTTGTGTTTTTTGCCCGGCCGGGAAGATCGCTCCGATTCGATCCTCTCATGACCACCCGGAAGTGCAAGGCAACGACGATCTATCGAAGGACGATTTTCTGACACGCACGACGGGCGTCCCAGACGGTCCGCCGATGGACGACCAGCGAAATCAGCCGAAACCGCCCTTCGAGCCGCTTCCGCAAAAAACGCGCATCCATGAACCTCAGATCAACCCGGCGCTATTGACGCGCCGCGTGGAGCCGGTGTTTCCGCCGCTGGCGCGGCAGATTCGCAAAAGCGGAAAGGTTGAGCTGCACGCCGTCATCGCGACCGACGGAACGATTCAGGCGCTCGAGGTGGTCAGCGGCGATCCGATGTTCCTGCAATCGGCGATCGATGCGGTGAGGCAGTGGCGCTACAAGCCGACGCTGCTCAACGGACAGCCGGTCGAGGTGGATACCTTCATCACGGTGATTTACACGCTGAATTCGCAGTGAAGAAGCTTGGCTTGAGAGTTCCCCCGAGGAGACGCCGGGCCGGCGGAGAGTGCGGTCTGCCGATAAGAGGTCCGGCGGACGGTGCAAGGGCTCATGTCGTTCACCCGCACATGAGCCCTTTCTGCCTTGGCACCGGCAACCGAGGGGAAGCGCCGGCCGCTGATCGGGCGGAGCGCGTCACCTCGGAAATTCTCGCCAGCTGGCGAAGGTTAGAAGTGAAATACGACGCCGGTCGAAACGCGCAGGTTGTTCTGATTCTGCGCGCCGTTGCCGAATTCGTTGAAGCGGGAGAGAAGATAGTCCACCTCGATCGGGCGGAGCGAGAAATGATGGGTGACGTTCGCGTCGACGCCGCCACCGAGCGCCATGGCGAAAGAGTTATTGGAAGTGGAGAAGCTGAGGCCGTTGCTGCCCGCAATGTGCGCCACACCGAACAGCACCTGGCCGAACGGCGTGAAGTGGGAATGGCGACGATAGGAGATGCGCGGACCAAAAAGATAGGTCGAGAGCGTGCCGTCTGCGCCCGTGCCAAGAATGTCGCCGCTGTGGTAGCCGCCGAAGTCGGCTACGCCGCTGAGCCAGCCGTTGACGTTGTAGGCCATGGAAGCGCTGCCGCCGTGAAGATTGAAGCCGTCGATACCGGAACTGCCGGGATTGGCGCGGAGGTAAGAATATCCGGCGAAGAGATCGAACTTGGGCACATCCTGCGCATAAACGGTGACGCTAAAAAGTGAAGCGAATGCGAGCAAGCACACTACGACCTTCAACTTCATAAGCCCTCCCAATGGGTGTAATTGTTTGCGCGAGCGCGCGCCAGAACTGCGCGGCTACACGTGCGCGGCGCGCTTCAGGCAGGGAAGCGGCGATACGCAATTGCTTCGTTGTGTTGTGATAAGAGATGCGGGGTTGGCGGGAGAAGTTGCAAGCGGGGCGCGATGTAAAGGTCGTCTTTACAAAGATTTATCGGGAGCCGGTCGAGAAAACCTTTCTCAGAGGAGGGGTTCGCCGGAGTGGCGGGCGATGGCGTCGCGAACGTTGTCGCGCAAGCGAACGACTTCATGCCAGTCGGAAGCATTGCTGGCGGGCTCGATCGGAGCCGAGAGCGTGATGGTTACCGTGGTGGGACGAGGGAGAAGGGTGCCGTCGCGAAGAAAACGGCGCGTGCCGGCGAGCGAAACGGGAACGATCGGAACGCCGGTGGTGACCGCGGTGTGAAAGGCGCCCAACTGGAAGGGGCGGACACCTGGTTCGGGAACGAACGTACCCTCGGGAAAAACGAAAACGGATTCGCCGGAGCGCAGGATGGATTCCATCTCTTCCACCGCTTCGCGGCGCGAGTTCGAGTCGGCGCGCACAAACGACAGATGCTTCATCCTGCGCAGGAAGGTGCCGATAAACGGCATGTGGTGCACTTCGCTCTTGGCGACGAAGCGGTAAGGAACGCCTAGAGCGCTCATGAGCGGGAGCACATCGAAGTAGCTGGTGTGATTCGAGGCGTAGATTTTCGCACCGGGCTTGTTCATATGCTCTCTGCCCACAACGCGAACGCGGATGCCGGCGAGGAAGAAAAGCAGCTTCACCGCGGCCGAAGTGTAACGGCCGGCGGCGCGGTGATCCTCAAATAAGAGCACGCCGGCACAGGCGGGGACGATCCAGACCGCGAACAGGAGCATGAAATACACGCCGTAGAGGGTTTCCAGGCCGCGGCGGAGAGCGCGGGTGGTGTCGCGCGAAATATTTTTTGCCGTACCGGCCGTGCCGAGGCGCGCGATTTGCAGCCAGGCAGGAGGCTTCCTGCTGCTGAGAGTTCCCGCAACGTAGAGCTGGCGGGTTTCCTCGCGGCGCAGTTTTCCGCTGGAAGTTTTGGGAATGCTTCCCGGAGGCACGAGTTCGACGCGATCGGGCGGCAAGCCCAGGCCGGCCGAAATTTCATTCATGACCGCAGCGGCAATCGCGGATCGCCGCGCGGGATCGGACTCGCGCGATTCGGCCACCACAACCAGCTTTTCCGTGCCGCTGGCTTGATCCTTCAGCCCGAAGGCCACGATGCAGCCTTTCCTAATCCCCTCGGGGCGGGCAGCGAGCTCTTCCACTTCGTGAGGATAGAGGTTACGGCCGCCTTTAATGATGATGTCCTTGACCCGGCCGGTTACGAAAATCTCCCCCTCGGCGCGGTAGGCGCGATCGCCCGAATTCACCCAGGCGAAGTCGCCGTCGGCCGCCTGGCCTGCCGGGAAAAGTTTCTGCGTGGCCTCTGGATTCCCGAAGTAGCCGCTGGTAGCCGAAGGTCCGCGGAACCAAAGGAAGCCTTCGGTGCGGTCGTCGACTTCGCTGCCCGACTCATCGACGATGCGTACTTCGTGGCGCGGCACGGGCAAGCCGGAGGAAACGAAAGCAATGGCCGCCGAATCGTCGGGTGCGGGCAGCGCGCGGCCCTGTCGAGCGAAGGTTGCGCGATGCACCAGGTCGACGCGCGGACCGCGACCGAGCGGCGGAAAGGTCACGGCAAGAGACGCTTCCGCGAGACCGTAAACCGGGAGCTGGGCTTCGCGGCGGAAGCCGTACGGGGCGAAGCGCCGTTCGAATCGTTCGAGCGTTTCAGGATTGACCGGCTCGGCGCCATTCAACGCGGCGCGCCAGCTGCTGAGGTCGAGGCCTGCGATGTCGCGGTCGGCGATTTTGCGGACGCAGAGTTCGTAGGCAAAGTTAGGGGCTGCGGCGATGGTTCCGCGATGCTGGTGAAACGCCCAAAGCCAGCGCTCGGGACGCGTGAGAAATGCGAGCGGCGACATTACAACCAGCGGCGTACCGAAGTAAAGGAGGCTGAGCCATGCTCCGATGAGCCCCATGTCGTGATAGAGCGGAAGCCAGCTCACGCCGACGTCTTCGGAGGTAAGCTCGACCGCTTCGCCAATCGAACGGATATTGGCGAGCAGGTTGGCGTGCGTGAGCGTCACGCCTTTGGGATCGCCGGTAGAGCCCGAAGTGTACTGCAGCAATGCGATATCGCCGGATTTGTGCGCGCGGGTTCCGGAGAGATGAGCCGGTAAGGCGCCGGGCGCGGGCGGAGGGGCTTTGTCGGCCGCGCTTAAAAGCTTTTCCGCGTCCACGACGGATTCAAGCGAGCGCACGCGCGGCTTGAGCAGCTTGGCCACCACTTCCGCGCGGCGGAAGGTGAGCAGCATGCACACGCCGGCGTTACCGAGAATTGCGGCCTGCCGGTCAGCATACTCTTCGATACGGTCGGCGCGAAACGGGGGATAAATGGGAACGGGAATGGCGCCAGCCAACAAAATCCCCGCGTAGCAAACGAAGAAGGCGCGGGAGGTCGGCAGCATCAGCGAGACGCGGCCGCCCGGTGGAACACCGCGGCGCGCAAGCTCCGCGGCGCAGCGTTGTGCGGCGGCGTAAAGCTCGCCGAAGCTGAGCGTGCAGGTCTTGTCGCCGCGATCGGACTCTTCGGTGATGTGCAGGTGAGTGCGCCGGTCGTCATGCTGGGCCCGGTAGCGAAGGACGTCGATCAGCGTCTGTGCGGCGAAAATGCCTTCGTCCGCTCCCTGGCGAGCGAGCCGTTGCGCAGCAGCCGACGAGCGCAGCGCAGAAGAAGGTTCCTTCAGCAGCGAATCGGCGGTAGGTGCGGCCAGCACGGCGGCAGTCAACGCCGCCGGCGTATTGACCTCGGCGGCGACGCGATCGGGAAGGCGCACGCCAAACTCCGATTCGAGGCGGGTCAGCAGCTCGACGCGTTCGAGACTGCCGAGTCCCAGTTCGCGATCGAGATGCGATTGGGGGCCAAGCATCGGCAGCGCCCCTTCGCTGCCCAATTCGATCAACAGCCCGCGCAAAACATCGAGCACGCGTTCGCGCGCGGCCAGAGGATCGATTTGTGTGCTGGGTGTGGCCACGGAACTCCAGTCCGGGGATCAGCGAGAAATTACCACGCGGCAGGGAGGAACCGCTATGACGAAACCCAACCCCTTACCTTCAAGCAAAACACCGCGGTCAAGCCGACTTGCCTTCCGCCTTGGCTGCGCCAGGCTCGGGCGCATAGTTGCGCGGCATGAGCGTGGTCGACAGATCCACGCCCGACAGGTCGGCTCCCGTCAGATCGGTTTCCCTCAGAATGGCCACGCCCAGGTCGGCGCCGGAAAATCGGGCGCCGCTGACATTGGCCAGACGGAAATTGGTATTGCGCAGCAGGGCGCGCTTGAAATTGGTATGGGAAAGGTCGCAGCGGAAAAACTCAATGCCGCTGGCTTGGGCTTCCTCCAAGTTGGCTCCCGCCAGGCTGGCTTCGGTAAGGTCGGCGTTCCGCAAATCGGCTTTGCGCAGGTTGGCACCCGAAAGATCGGCCGAGCTGAGCCGCGCCCGGCGCAGATCCGCGCCTTCGAGATTCGCGCCGCGCAGGATGGCGCCGCTCAGATTGACGGAGCCAAGGTCGGCGCCGCGGAGATTGGCGCCCGAAAGATCGGCGCGAGCGCCGCCCTCTGTGCCGGAAAAGAAGAGCTCGTGCGCGGCGAGAATTTCGCTGACGCGTTTGCCGTTGTGGGTGATGCTTTTGGTCTTTTTGAGTCCCATAGAACCCGTCTTAGCTGCCACGAAAAGAGCGTTCTTATTTTACCGGAAGCGGCCGGTCGAGGAAACCGAACGACCCTAACCTCCCGGCCAGTTCCGATTCCGAGCGGCGCCGGGCGATGCGGGAGTAAGATGGAGGTATGGGTAGGACTTCGAGCGCGCCAAGCTTTCCAGCGCGGACCTCGTTTTTGCGTATCGCCTTGGCTGCGGCCTTGCTTGCGATTTTTTCGCTGCCTGCAGCCGCGCAAGACCGGGACGACGAAATCGTGGCCACGCTCGCCGGCGGGCGCGTGATCGTGCATGCCACGCGCGAGAACATCGTATTTATCGCGATTAACGAACCGGTCGAAGAGACGGGATCGGTCCCGCCGCGGGTGGTTTCGCTCGACAGCCGCCACATTGGGGTCCTGCTCGGATCGTCGGAGTGGCGAATCCCGGCCGAACCGAACCCGATTCGATTGGACAAGCTGCTGACGCATATTGCCAATCAGGATCCGAAGTATGCCGGCACCTACAATGGAGACGCCGAGCCGGACTTGGAGACGATCGGTGTGGCGTTTCTTGAAAAGCTGACGCCGCTTGCGGCGCGGTTGCACCACCGGCTGGACTTTCCGCCCGACCAACCGCTGTTCGAGCTGGTCGTGATCGGCTTCGGCCCGGCCGATTACGGTCCCGAAGTCTGGACCATGGAATACCGCATGACGCAGGAGATGATTTCCGCGCGCGGCGATTTCTGGCAGACCAAGGTGTTGCGTCCGCGATTCGAACAGATCTATCCGCCCGAGAAAAAGGCCCCTAAGAAGTTGGTGGAGACCTGCTATCCGGGGGCTTGCAAGGGCCCCATGCTGCAGCAGCTCATGGAAGGAAACGAGCCCTCAATTGCGAAACTCGGCAGCTCCGATCCGAAGTGGGCGAAGGCGGCTGATCTGATTGCGAAGGGGCAAGCGCAAAAGGCGGCGACAGGGGACACCGCGGCATTCTTGCGCGCCGCGATCCCGCTGGCTTACGCGAACCGCCAGTTTGTTATGGGTACGTTCGAAGAGCAGCACGGATTTGCCTGGGTGGTTCCTCCCGAGGAGCCGGTCGAACGTGCAAAGAAGGAAGAAGACAAGAACCGGCCGGCGGAAGCGCCGACGCTGCGGCGTAGAGCCGATCCACCCAGGTAGAGCGTTCCTCAGGCGAGAGCTGCCTTGGCCAAGCGCACAATCGAGTCGCCGGCACGGATGACGCCGCCTTCGATGACCCGGCAGAGCATGCCACGCCTCCCGTAGAGTTCGCGACGAAGTCCCGGGCGAACCTTTTCAAGCTGACTGCAGGGAGTACATACGACGCTGACTTCAAACAGTGCCCTGCCGACCAGCAGGCGCTCGCCCTGCCTGAGCCCGTTTACGTTGAGGCCGGCGGTGGTGATGTTTTCGCGGATGATTCCGGGCTCGAGCTTTGCCTCATCGAGCGTTTCCTTATCGACAAGAAGTACCTGCCGCTCGCCGCCACCAGGCCGCGCGTGCGCACAGCCAGAAATGCCCAGGCCGGCGACAGCCTCGACGACCTGGACTTCTTCCATAGGAAGGCTGCGCTTTGCGGCGCGGAACAGGTGAGCTACCGACGGCACGGTCTTTTCATTCTCCGGCGGAAAAAGCGCGCCCGGCGCCGCCGCCAATGTCGGTGCGATAGTGCATGCCCTCAAAGCGAATCTGCCCGACCGCGGCGTAGGCCTTCCCCAAAGCGGCCGGCAAGTCCGGGCCGAAAGCTGTGACTCCCAAAACGCGACCGCCGCTCGTCAAAATCTCCTCGCCCTGGCGTCGAGTGCCGGCATGGAGCACCTTAACACCGGCTTCGCCGCCCACACCGGTTAATCCACGAATGGTTTTACCCGTCGCGAACTTACCGGGATATCCAACCGAAGTCACGACGATACAGGCGCTTGCACCAGCCTTCCATTTCCAGTCCGCGGGCTCAAAACGCCGCGTGGCCAGACTAACCAGTGTCTCGGCCAAATAGAAATCTGTCCGAGCCAGGATAGCCTGAGTTTCGGGATCGCCTAACCGGCAATTGAACTCAAGGACTTTGGGACCCGCCGGGGTCAGCATGAGCCCAATATAGAGAAAGCCATGGTAGCGGATGCCATCCTGGACCAAGCCGCGCAGCGTAGGCTGAACGATGGTGTCTTCGATCCTGGCCTTGAGTTCGCGCGGCATCAAAGAGTCGGTCGAATAGGCACCCATTCCGCCTGTATTGGCCCCCCGGTTCCCGTCGAAGACCCGTTTATAGTCCCGGGTTGGGGGCAGGACAGCGTACTTGTCGCCGTCGGTGACCAGGATGAAGGAAAGTTCGTCGCCCTCGAGCGCTTCCTCCAGCATGATTCGCTTGCCGCCGGCGCCGAACTCTTCGGTCATCATGGCTCGCGTGATGAAGTCTTTGGCTTCAGCGGCCGATTGAGCCACCATCACCCCTTTGCCCGCGCAAAGACCGTCGGCCTTTACGACCAAGGGATAGGGGAGCTGCGCCAGGACGGCGTAAGCCTCCTCGGGGTGTGAGAATGCGCCGTACATTTTGGCGGTGGGAATGGCATAGCGCAGCAGAAAGTTTTTGGCGAAGATTTTGCTGCCTTCCAGTTGCGCGGCAATTTGCGATGGTCCGACGACCGCAAGGCGGCGTGCGCGTAGGGCGTCACTCACACCATGGACGAGCGGCAACTCGGGGCCGATCACCGTCAGATCCGGTCGAAGTTTCTCCGCGATGGCGACCAGGGCTTGCGCGTCGCCAGGATCTACGGGAAGACAGTTCGCGTCGTCCGCGATGCCGCCGTTACCGGGTGCGCACCAGATCTTTTCGACGCGCGGGCCTTCCCGAAGCTTCCAAACCAGAGCGTGTTCGCGTCCGCCGCCGCCGATAACGAGTATTTTCATGAAGCTGCGAAGGCGCCCTCCCGAGGTGAGGCTCCGGAAGAAACGCCCACTCGACGATAGACGGCGTCCGGCAGAGTGTCAAGAAATCGAGTCGGTCGGTGCGCCAGCAAAGACCGAGGCCGTCATCTCGCGCGCCTTCCGATGGAGTGCCGCTTGGGTTTTAAGAGGCTGGCTGGTAGCCGCGATTACGCCTGGCTGAGAGCGCGAATGGGGATGGTGACACTGGGTGCCGTGGCGGTTTCTGAGGCCGCGAGCATGTGGCAGCGCCCGTCGAAAATGCCGCCGGGGTCAATCACCAGGCAGGGCGAGTGTACCTCCCCGGTTACCACGCCTTTGGCTTGGATTTCCACGCGGCCCTTGGCGAAGATGACGCCGTCGTAGCGGCCGGCAATCACCACGCGATTGCCTTCGATCTGACCCTCGACCTTGGCGTTCTCGCCGAGGATCAATGTTTGCTCAGAGATAATATTGCCTTTTACGTTACCATCGATGCGGAACGTTCCGGTAAGTTGCAGCGTGCCTTCCAACGTTACGCCCTGATCGATGAAGCCGGTCCACTCTTCGTTATTGCTGCCGCCGGAACTGCCGGGCCACTTCCACGCCATGGGAGGATCCTCTATGTCGGTAGCGAAATCGACGTTCACACTGTAGCGAGTCGCTTGAGCGAGCGAAAGAATCTTGTGAAGGAAATTATAGCGTGCGTGTCGAATCCGCGACTGAACGGGCGGACAGTTGCCCGTCTGTGGCCCTCAGGGAACTTTCTGCGGACCGCTATTTCATCAAGCGGTCGTAGAGTCCCATCAGCTGATGGTCGTCGTAGAATTCAAGCACCAGCTGACCGGGACGGATCTTGGTGCGTTCACGCAGGAAGATCTTGGTTCCGAGATGGCGCTGCAGCTCGTCGAGCGCCTCGCGGACGTTCGGATCGACGTGGGTTTCGGCCTTTTCCTTGTGGCCCCGTGCGCGGCGCGAAGCCAGACGTTCGATCTGCCGAACCGTCAGTCCGCCGCGGGAAGCGCGCTGCGCAAAGCGCATGCGCAACTGCGGGTCGAGCACGGCGAGCAAGGCGCGGCCATGGCCGGCACTGAGCTTCCCTTCCTCAATCCAGTCTTGAATCGTCGGTTCGAGTTTGAGCAGGCGGATCGCGTTTGCGATGGTCGCGCGCTCCTTGCCGGTTCGTTCGGCAACCGCCTCCTGCGTCATCTGGAACTCGTCCATCAACCGCTCAAAGGCGCGAGCTGCTTCCATGGCGTTTAGGTCCTCGCGCTGAATGTTCTCGACCAGGGTCATTTCAAGCGCAAGTTCGTCCGCCACTTGACGAACGATCGCCGCCACGCGGCGCAGACCTGCGCGCTGCGCGGCCCGCCAACGTCGTTCACCGGCGATCAGCTGATAGCGGTTCCCCACGGGTCGGACGACGATCGGCTGTATGATTCCGCTGGTCCGGATCGATCGCGAGAGCTCTTCGAGACCTTCCTCGCGAAAACGTGTGCGAGGCTGGTACGGACTCGGTTCGACCAGGTCAATGTCAATCTCCTGCGGGCCGTGCACGGGTTCGTGCGCTGGAGCCGCGGCTGCTGCGGCCGAACCGCTTGAAATGGATGTGGCGGCCGGCTGTTCGACCGGAGGCGCTGGTTGTGCGGGCTCAGGCTCCCGAATGAGCGCTCCGAGCCCCCGTCCCAAGGCGTTTCTCGGCATTGGCAATTACCTCCTGGGCGAGCTGCGTGTAGCCCTCCGCCCCCTTGCTATGTAGGTCATAGAAAATAATGGGTTTACCAAAGCTCGGGGCTTCGGCCAATCTGACGTTACGCGGAATGACGGTCTGGAAAACCTGCGCTCCGAAAAAGCTTCGCAAATCGGTCGCTACTTGGCGCGAAAGCGTGGTCCGCTCGTCGTACATGGTGAGCAGAATACCCTCAATCTCGAGGCTCGCATTGAGCGTGCGCCGTATTCGCATCAGGGTGTCCAGCAACTCCGAAACTCCTTCGAGCGCCAGATATTCGCACTGGATGGGCACCAGCACGGAGTTTGCTGTGACCAGGGCATTCAGCGTTAAAAGATCGAGGGCTGGTGGGCAGTCGAGGACAACGAATTTGTATCGCGGCAGAAGCGGCTCCAGGAACGCTTGGAGCCGGTACTCGCGGTTTTCCGCGCTCACAAGCTCAACGGCAGCGCCGGCGAGGTTTTTGTCGGCGGGGACGACATCGAGCGAATCGACCTGCGACTTTTGAATGATCCGATCGGCTGGCTCCCCGAGAATCAGCGCATGGTAGAGCGTTCGGCGCGACGGGTCCTTGGCAAATCCGATGGCGGCCGTAGCATTTGCCTGGGAGTCGCAGTCGACAAGAAGTGTGCGCTGGTCGGCGGCAGCGAGGCAGGACGCAAGATTTACGGCTGTGGTGGTCTTCCCTACTCCGCCTTTTTGGTTTGCCACCGCAATGATTCGAGCCAATCCACGCTCCCCGAAGTTCGCCGCTCCACCTGTGCCGTGTTGCGAAAGCTAGCAAAGTCTCGATGGTGAAGCAAGTTGTTTCACGTGGAACACCCTCCTGGCTGTGGAAGAAACGAGCGAGTTGGAGGTTTCGGTTGTTCCACGTGGAACACTCGAACCCTCTCTTCGGACGAGAGCTCGATTTTGCGCGCGGAACATGGCTGAGCTTTCGGCTGGCGGGCAATCCAATTCACGTCAGCACAGGCCTCTGTGTCAAGGTCTCGCTGTTCCACGTGGAACATCTCGATCGTGGAGGCGAAAAAACGACTCCATGCAGAGAGCGTTTCATGTGAAACGAAGCCAACCGTCGCGCTCAAAGCGCTACTTTCATCGCGACAACCGGCATTGCGACCACGGGATTACGAGAAGGGACTCTCACACCGAATTGTTCCACGTGGAACACGTATGCCGGAGTAATACCCGCGTGCAGTGGGGGACGCGCGGTCGCCGGGAAGGAGCGTTTTCACGTGAAACAGGACCGGGCCGCGTATACCTACCAGCCCTCGTCAGTGTAGTCAGCAGGGCCCCCTTTGCCGTCAAACATGTCTCTTGGACCGCTGTGTTCCACGTGGAACACACGTTCCCTCAGGCACGAGCAAGGCCCCGCCCACAGAATGCGCCCCTGCTGTTACCTGTAATCTATTGAATCGCTTACGTTCATTCTCGGAGGGCCGACGTGGCCGGGAACCACATGACCCACTCAGCTGCTTTTCGCAGCCTCCCCATCCGTCGCTTCCGTTTCCGTCGGCGTACCTCTTAGCAGCACGCGCTGAAGCGAATGCGGCATCGGGATCGGAGCTTCCCACTCCCAGCCTCGAACTGCCCTAACCTCGTCCAGATCGCGCCGCCCGAGCCAGAGAAGGGCATTTCGCGCCAGGACCTGCGGAGATCCTGCCCAGCCAAGAAACTGCGAAAAGTCGCCCAAGGCTCGAGAACAGACAAAGTCGAGCGGCGCGACCTCCTCCCCCAGCTCCTCAAACCGGCTCACCAGCACCTTCGCGTCTGTAAGTCCAAGTTCACGAATCACTTCGGCAATGAAGGTAGCTTTCTTTACGTTGGACTCGACGAGAAACAGCTCCAGGTCCGGCCGGACAATCTTGAGGGCGAGTCCCGGGAAGCCGGCCCCGGACCCTACGTCGGCGAGCCGACACTTTTCCACAGGCAGGACCGTGGCGCCGTACATCGACTCGCAGAAGTGACGATATAGTATCTCTAGAGGGTCGCGGATGGCCGTAAGATTTATCTTGTCGTTCCAGGCCAGTAAAATCTCTGTAAATTGTTGAATATGTAGGATTTGCTCGCTACTGACGGCAAGAGCGAACTCTCCGGCCGCGCGCTGGATGGCGGCCGCGGACGGCGGGCCCGGGCTGTCTATTGTCATTCTAGTAAATCACCTGTGAATTTCCCTTAAGACCGGCGATTCCGGCGCGTGCGCCTCGGATCCCAGCAAGTAGCGGGCGCCAGCCCAACCGGCAACGATGTCCAATACGCCGTGCCACACCACCGCCGGCAGCAGACTTCCGAAGGTCAGTCGGGCTATAGCGAACAGCGTTCCAAGGATGCCCGTGCCGAGGCTACCACCTTTTCCCTGATAGAGATGAGCGAGCCCAAACATCGTCGAGGAGAGAAGGACGACCAGCCAGGCCGGCAAACCCGCGCGGATCAACGCCGCCATCACGAAACCGCGGAAGAGGAATTCTTCGCAGATGCCGGCGGTGAGCGAAAGCACAAAGAAGAGCGCGAATTCCGGACGAGAACGCGGAAAGAGGCGCGCGCCCAACGCCCGAAGCCGCTTCAGATTCGGATGGTCGGAGCGAGCCATGCGCCGCACATTGGCCCAATGCGCGGCCGCGATCAGTGCTGCGCCCATCACGGTTGCGGCAAGAAGAGGGAAGCTTAGGGCGCGAACGATTCCAAGCTCCTCGGGGGCGACCCCGCGCGCCAGCGCGCGCCACGCCACGCCGGCGGTCAGCAGCCATTGAAAGAAGATCGTCGCAAGATACATCTTGACGCGTTCGCGGCTTCCGACTTCGGGAAGGGCCATCAAGTGGCGCATGCGCGCATAGCCCCGCCATGGGATGACCAACCCCAGCAGCAGGAAGATGAGCCAAAAATCCCAAGGCATGGGTGATGAAAGCACGAGCACCAGCGTCCCCGCAACTTGCCTGACCGTCGTCTCGCGGTCTTGTGGAAGACCGCCCGCGCGAGGCGCCCTCTGCCCGCATCTTCTATAATGCCAGTGCACCTCGAGGAGGCCCTCATGAGCGATCGCGTCAAGTTGACGACGATGGCCAAGGCCGCCGGTTGAGCGGCCAAGCTGAGTCCCGGGACGCTGGACTCCGTCTTGCGGCGGCTGCCGCGGCAAACTGATCCGAACGTGGTCGTTGGATTCGAAACCAGCGACGACGCCGGGGTGTATCTGCTCGATGAAAAAACGGCCCTGGTGCAGACCGTCGATTTTTTCACGCCGATTGTGGACGAGGCACGAACGTTCGGGGAAATCGCCGCGGCGAACTCCTTAAGCGACGTCTATGCCATGGGCGGCCGGCCCATCTCCGCGCTGTCGCTGGTTGGATTTCCGGAGAAAGGAGATCCGGAAATTTTGGGCGAAATTCTCTCCGGTGGTCTGGCGAAAATGATGGAAGCGAGATGCACGGTCGTCGGCGGGCACTCGGTTCGCAACGAGGATGTTTTGTTCGGATACGCGGTAACCGGAGTGATTGATCCCCAGCGCGTATGGAGGAATGTCGGCGCGCGTACGGGCGACGCTCTGCTGTTCACCAAGCCGTTGGGGACCGGGATCATATCGACGGCACTGAAAAAAGGCCAGGCCAGCACGGAGTCGGTCGATGCTGCGACGCAAGCGATGCGCACACTCAATCGCTCGGCCGCGGAAGCTCTACAGGAGGTCCAGTCCGAAGATAAAGGGCGGGACGCCGTCCATGCGGTTACCGATATCACGGGATTTGGATTGCTCGGCCACGCGCGCGAGATGGCAGTCGGAAATCCTGCGAGCGGAATCCAGGCCGCTTCGATCGAGCTCGACCACCGGGCTTTCGTTTATTTGCCCGGCGCCCTGGCGGCCGCCAAAGAGGGGCACTTGCCCGGCGGCTTAAGAAGCAATCGTGAGTTTGTGGCCGAATGCGCGGAGTTCGGTCCTGGCGTTCCGCCCGAATATCGCGATCTGCTTTTTGATCCGCAGACCTCGGGCGGGCTGCTGGTCGCAATCGCGCCGGAGGCCGCCGATGCCGCTCTGGCTGCGATGGAGCGGCGGGGCGTGGCGGCCCGCCGCGTGGGCCAAGTCATTTCCAAGCGCTCGCCGCTTCTTCGCGTGAAATAATTCGGGAAAAACAAACGAATGGACACGATCACACACGGTATTGCGGGAGCGCTGCTCGGGAAGGCATTTTGCGGCGGCGACAGCATGTTTCCCGTGAAACCGATGACCCGCTCGCGAATCATCACGTGGGCGCTGATGCTCGGCGCGGTCTTTCCCGACAGCGACATCTTTCGCGACATGGTGTCCCGCGATCCCTTGCTCATCATTACCTGGCATCGCAGCTATACCCATTCACTGCTGCTTTTGCCGCTCTTCGCTTTGACGCTTGCCGGCGCCACGCGGTGGGTTGGCAGGAAACTCGGCTGGGACGGGCCGTCCTATGCGGCGCTGGTCGGAGTGTACGCGATCGGAATTGCGAGCCACATCCTTCTGGACCTGGTGACGACTTTCGGAACCATGGTATGGTCGCCGCTTTCCTGGTCGCGTCCGGCGTGGGATCTCGTTTTCATCGTAGATTTTACGTTGACGGGCGTTTTGCTGATTCCGCAGCTGCTGGCCTGGGTTCATCGCGACGAACCGCATGCCAAGCGCCGCGCCGTGACGATGTGGATGCTTTTTGTCCCCGTCACGTTCGGCATTGCCGCGATCGGTAAAACGGTTGGCGCGCCGATTTCGAACGCGGCCATTGGCGGCGCCATGGCCATATTCTCCGTCTTGTTCTTGGTGCCCGCCGTGTTCGGCTGGGGATCGCGATTGCGCCTCGCAACCTGGAACCGCGCCGGTTTTTCGCTCGCCTGCGTCTATGTGGCGCTTACGGTGGTCGCGCACCACAAAGCGCTCCAGCGCGTCAAAAAATTCGCCGAATTTCAGGGCGTGCATCCGGAGATCATCGGCGCGCTGCCGTTTCCTCCTTCGCTCTGGAATTGGGACGGACTGATTCGCACCGCGCGCGGCGTCTACGAATTGCGTATGGACTTGAGCCAGCCGCCGATAGTTCCTACGAGCGAAGCCGAAGCGGCCGCCGCTCTGACCGTACCGCTCACGTACAACTACTTTCCCGACGCGCCCACGAACCCCTGGATCCGGCAAGCGCGTCAGCTCCCCGAAGTGCAGAAAGTATTGTGGTTTGACCGCTTCCCGGTGACCCGTTTCCACAAGGAAGGCGAAGAATCGGTGGTGGAAATTCTCGACCTGCGCTTCGCCAAGGTGCGGCCCGACCGCCCGGCGTCGTTCACCTATCGCGTGCGATTCGACGCGGACGGACGAGTGCTTGCGCAAGGCTGGGTGCGGGAATGAGGGGCGAACAAGCGACCGTTACCGGTTCGCCTGCGGCAGAAGATCGTGGCCAACAGGGCTGAAGGCGAACGCGCCGGGGGAAGGCTCGGCTTATGCGCCGGCTGCGTGCACGCGCAGCAGGTTCGATCGAGCAAAGGTTCGACCTTCTTGCTTTGCGGCCGGAGCAAGAGCGATTCGAGCTTCCCTAAATACCCCCGCCTGCCCGTCCTCGCTTGCCGCGGCTACCAGAAAGCCGACCGTGCTCGAACGTCCGAGGAACGGGCGTAAGGTCGCTCGCAAGAGCGAAGCGCGGTTTTTTTGCACCTGTCCTCCCCATCCCTTCGCCGTACAGGCCTATCCGTAAGAACTCCTTCAGCCGGTTGCTAAGGCGAATAGCGTACTGCGCGCGGCCAAAGCCCGCGGTTTGCTGTTGCAGGGGCCAATCTCTGGCCCCCGCTAGGCCCCGGCCGGAGGTGGATCCATTCGCCCTTGGCCAATTTGAACGGACGGAGTAGCCGATGAAATTCATTCTGAGCACCATCTTGGCGCTGGCTGTCGCAGGCGCGCCCGTGCGGGTGCAAGAGCCGGACGACAAGAGCAAACCGCAGCAGGAAGACCCCAAAAAGAAACCGCCGGAGCCAAAAGCAAAACAGCAGCCCGACGAAAAACCGAAATCGAAAGCGGAGAAGCCGCCAAAACAGGAGCCCCAGCAGCCGCCTCGGCAAGCGGATGAAAAGCAGCGCGAGAAGCAACAGAAGGAACAGATCAAACAGCAGAAGGAACAGGACAAGACGGAGCGGGGAAGCCGCCAGCAGGAGCAGACGGCGCGGCCGGGAGATACGCGCCAGGCGCCCGCTAAGGGCCAGCAAATTCCGCCCGAGAAATTCCGCGCCAGTTTCGGCCGCGGGCACCATTTCCGCGTGGCGCGAAGCGGCGGCGACGACCGGCGCTTCCGATACTCCGGCTACTGGTTTGAAGTAGTGGATGTGTGGCCTGCCGGATGGTCGTTTGACGACGAATGCTATGTCGAAGAGGACGGCGATGACTACTATCTGGTCGACGTAATCCATCCGGAATTGAGGGCGCTCGTAATTGTAGTGAGCGGCTGAAGAACCACCAGGCGGCGACGCGTTTTCGGAGGTCCGCCGTTTGGCCTTACCAACCGCGTTATTTGGGGATGGGCTTAGCTTGAGCGGTGCGCGCTTCCGGGCTTCTTGGCGTCCAGTCCTCGGGCGGAAAGGCCACGCGCCAAAACTGCGGGCGCGGAGCCAGAAATTCGAGTCCGATTTCCGCTTTTTCGCCGCGGACCGGCCCGAGAAAAACCACGTGACACTCCTGCTCTTCCTGCGTGCACTTGTTGGCCAATTTAAGGATGCTGCCGCTGGTAACGCGCGCATGCAGAAGAATCAGCGCGCCATGCGCGTTGATGGCCAGGGTGTCGGTGTGCTCGCGGAAATACCTGCCCTGCGCATCGTGGCCGGAAACTTGAATCCCGACCTGCATCAGGACGCGCTGGCTGCGGCGGCGAACTCCGGCATGAGACGGGTTTTGCAGTGGTTGGGACATGAAGGACTCTCTCGGGTTGCTTCCATTTCACTATAACGCAGCACGGCGCGAGAATGGGGCGCGGGGCGAGAAAGGGTAAACACCATTCGGGCCCGCACCGGCCGGGCCCCGTGGGGATGCTTCCTAGGCGCGCTTTTCCATGGGAGCGTAGCCGCGCGTATCGTGACCCAGATAAACCTGGCGCGGTCGGGCGATTTTTTGTTCGGGATCGAGCAGCATTTCCTGCCATTGCGCGATCCAGCCCGACGTGCGCGGAATCGCGAACAGCACCGGAAACATGGTCATCGGGAAGCCCATCGACTGATAGATCAGCCCGGTATAGAAATCCACGTTGGGATACAGCTTGCGCTTGACGAAGTATTCGTCCTCGAGCGCGATGCGTTCGCATTCAAGAGCGATCTCGAGCAGAGGATTCTTGCCCATGAGATCAAAAACTTCATAGGCGACGCGCTTGATGATGCGGGCGCGCGGATCGTAGTTCTTGTAGATGCGGTGGCCGAAGCCCATCAGCTTCACTTCGCCCGCTTTCACGCGCTTGATGAATTCGGGAACCTTCGCGACCGAGCCGATTTCTAGCAGCATGCGCAAAACTTCTTCGTTCGCCCCGCCATGCAGCGGTCCGTACAAGGCGGCGATCGCAGCGGCGGTCGCGGAATACGGGTCGACATGCGAGCTGCCGACGCCGCGGATCACGTTGGCGGAGCAGTTCTGCTCGTGATCGGCGTGCAGGATAAAGAGAATGTCGAGCGCGCGTTCCAGCGTGGGATTGGGGCGATAGCCGGTCTCGCTGGTGCGGAACAGCATGTTCAGGAAATTTCCCGGATAGCTGAGCTCGTTGTCGGGATAGACAAACGGCATGCCGAGGGTGTGGCGATAGGCGAAGGCGGCGATGGTCGGCATCTTGCCGATCAGCCGATAGGTCTGCTTGCGGCGCGACTCTTCGTTCAGGATCTCCTTGGCGTCGTGATAAAAGGTCGAAAGCGCGGCGATGGTCGAAATCATCATGCCCATGGGGTGGGCGTCGTAATGGAAGCCGTCGAGAAACTTCTTGATGCTTTCGTGGATGAAGGTGTGATGGGTGATATGCCAGGTCCAGTCCTTCAATTGGGCCTCGGTCGGCAGTTCGCCGTGTAGCAGAAGGTAGGCCGTTTCCAGATAGTTGCTCTTCTCCGCCAGCTCCTCGATGGGATAGCCGCGATAGCGCAGGATTCCTTTGTCGCCGTCGATGTAGGTGATGCGGCTCACGCACGAAGCGGTATTGGTGTAGGCGGGGTCGTAGCTCATCATCCCGAAGTCTTCAGGGCCGGTCTTGATCTGGCGCAGGTCGACGGCGCGGATGGTGCCGTTCCTGATGGGGACCTCGTAGGCCTTTCCGGTGCGGTTGTCGGTGATGGTGAGCGTCTCGCGGGACATGGAGGAGGCCTCGGATTTGGTGGAGCCGGCGGTCGTGGTCAGGGAATTCATCGAACAAACCTCGCAAACTCTCAATGTACACCAAAGGCCAGGGAGGTGAAAGGAAGGGTGCGGCATCGGCCCGAGGCGCGTCTCGCGATAGCAGAAAAGAAAGGCTTTAGGAAACCAGGCTGACTCGCATATATACCTCTTGACAATAGTCGTGATAACGAGTAATATGAGGAGGAATAGGCGGGAGGAGGCCAACATGATCCAGATTCGCAAAAGCGACGAGCGCGGGCACGCCAACCACGGCTGGCTGAACACGCGGTTTACATTTTCGTTCGCGGATTATTACGATCCAAAACACGTGCAATTTCGCACCCTGCGCGTGATGAACGACGATCGGGTTGCGGGGGGCGGCGGATTTCCGACCCATCCGCACCGCGACATGGAAATCGTCACCTATGTGCTAGAAGGCGCGCTGGCTCACAAGGACAGCATGGGCAATGGCTCGACCATCCGGCCGGGCGACGTGCAGTACATGAGCGCCGGAACGGGAGTGGCGCACTCGGAGTTCAACGCTTCCCCTACCGAGCCGGTGCACCTCTATCAGATCTGGATGTTCCCGGACAAAAACGGCCACCAGCCCCGCTATGATCAAAAGAATTTTTCCGAAGCGGAGAAGCGCGGCAAGCTGCGTCTGCTGGTTTCGCCTGACGGTCGCGACGGCTCGGTAGAGATTCGCCAGGACAACGAACTCTATGCAACCGTGCTGAAGCCGGGCGAGAGCGTAAAGCACGAGCTGAAGCCGGCCCGGCACGCCTATGTGCAGGTGGCGCGCGGCAGTGTGAAGCTGAACGGCCAAGCGCTCGAAGCGGGCGACGGCGCGGCGATTTCCGGGGAGAAAGCCTTGCAGTTGACCGGTATAAAGGACGCCGAAGTACTGGTGTTCGATCTGGCGTAAGCGCCGCGGGGCAAAGAAGCGCAAGCGAAAAAGGACCGGCCCGGCCGCGGCCGGTCTTTGTATTTTACGGGGCAGCGGACGATCAGGGAGACGGTGGCAGCGTGATGACCGGATTCTGCGGAAAGAAGTCAAACGGGCGAAGGACGAAGTCGTGCCACATGACCGGCATCACCGGCCAGTCTTCGGCGCGGGTCACGTGATGGAACCCGAGCGTATACCAGGCGACGATATCCGTATTTTCAATCGGGCGATTGGCTTTGGTCCAAACGGCAAGGCCGTCGTCTCCCTTGCTTTGCGTCGGGTACACACCGGAAGCGAAGCGCTCGTCTTGCCGGTAGGGAGTGACCCACAGCTGGTGGGCCGAGAAAGCGCCGACTTTTTGCGGGCCGTCGTCCGGGTCGAGCAGCGATGCGGCGGTCGTACCCGGCATGAGTTCATAGCCCGTCGGGTATCCAAGCGGGCCCTTTACGTTGGGATTGATGAACTCCCACATCGTGGGCCGGTCGAGGCGGATGTCCATCATCGCGTCGTTTTCCGTTTTGGCAACGGAAGATTCGGCCACCCAGATGCTCTTGCGCATGGGATTGGCGAGTTGACGTTTCGCGAGACGCATGGGCATGAAGCTGTTGTCGACGCCGTCCACGTCGACATCGAGGCGAAACGAGAAAAAATGGTCGTGATTCACGCCGACTGTGTTTAGGGCGACGAAGTGGCCAAACTCGTCGGGCGCGCCCGGTGTCGAATGGCCCGGAGAATCGGCCGCATGCCGGGCCCGGACCGCTTTGGTTTCGACGATACCCGTGGCGCCGACGGCCACGCGAAGATTTCCATCGCGCTCGAAGCGCCAGTCGAGAACGTAGTCGTAGTTGCCGACCACCGCCGCAGTGCGCAGGACCAGCACGCGCGCGCCGCTGCCCGAGAGTTGATGATCTTCAAAGTGGCGCCAAGCCGGCTCGCCGGCGTAGCTTTCAAACAGGCAGGCGAGCTGAGCGTGAATAACCGGAAAGCCGTGCTCTTCCCAGGTCAAGCTGTCGAAATAGACGGCATTGGAGGGGCAATCAACCCCGGCGCGCAATGGCTTCAGAATCTGACTGGTGGCGTAGAACTCGCCGGCATCGATGAAGACGCGGTTGGCCCAGCCAACCGCCGGATCCATATACGGCACATAGAGCTCCGACATGGAGCCCTCGTAAAGGACGGAGCGGAAGCCACCGCCGTCCTCGATCCCGGCGAGATTGATGATGGCGCCCAAACGCGGATCGAGCCGGAAACGGAAACGCCAGTTCTGCCAGCTGACTTCCCCGCCCCGGACTTGAAAGCTGGGGCCAAGCGGCTGGCTAACGCTGATGGGAGTGGTCCCCGGCCGGGGCGCGGTTTCCAGATCCTGGTAGTTCACCGGAGCCTCGGAAACGGGCGTGATGCCTTCGTCGATCACCTCCAGCACTTTCTTTTCGGCCGCGTCGACTTTGATCTGCAGGCCTTCAATGCCGCGCGACCAGCCGAGGTAGACGCCGTGCGTGTAGTTGCAGCCGCCCATCATGATGCGGTGGCCTTCGAGTTCGGGAAGGGCAAAATAGCTGAAAGGATCGGCGCTGCATTCGACGGGAGCCAGGTCGGAGATCCCGCGCTTCTTGAGCGCTTCGACGACCCGCGGATCCTTCTTCATCACTTCTTCGAGCTCCTGAAACTCCTTCCGGGTCACGGGCGCCTGCACGTCTTTGCGCTCCTTCCACGACAGAAGCCTGCGGTTAGAGACGTCGACCAGCGCTTCGATGGTGACGCCCTTGCGAAGAAGGATCACTTCGGCTTCCCGGAAAATGGCGTCGCCGGGCTTCCAGCCGAGGACTTTGTTCTTGGCGGGCTCGTGCAACAGCACGCTGTGCGTCACGGTGTCGGGATCTAGCTTGCCCGAATCGCGAAGCACATCGTAAACCGTCCAATATTCCTGGGTTTTGAGCGCGTCAAGGGGATGAGTGGGCGGCTGGTTTTGCGCGAGAAGCGCAGGCGCAAGCGCCAGGCAATTAAGAAAAAATACGAGCCGGGAAACACAACGCATCAAGCCCTCCCTTACGCTTCGCTGCCAACGAGGAACCGGCCGCAGAACAAGCAGGCTGGTGGCCAGGAATCTTAGTTGGTCATCGAACGGAAGGCAAAGAAAAACCGATAGCGAAGGCACGCGGGCCGTCGTGCGGAAAAAATCACGCCGGGCGCCGCCAAGCGGGAATGGAAACGGCGACACCGAGCGCCACGGCTGCGGCCAGCGCAACGAGCGAGGCCGTGAACGGGATCTTGGCCGCCATCAGATAGGCGATTCCCGCCCCGAGCAGGACCCTGGTTCGAATCGCGCTGTGCAACAGCGGGTCGGACAGAAGCGAGCGAAACTCGCCCGAGACCTCCTGGTTGAGCGAAGGCAGGGCTTTGCGGATTTTCTTCATGCGCGGAAGAATAAGCGTCACGCCCAGAACGATCGCAACGCCCAGGGCCAGCAGTGTGGCGGGGATCCAGCCTTGCTTCATGGTGCCCGACAATGAAGCCAGGTAGCCGCCGGAAAGCAACAGCACCAGCAGGCCGACCCCGTAAAGAGGCGGAGAGACTTTGAAAACGCGCAGCCACGCGCCCACCTGCTCCGTTGAGGTCGCGCCGCGAAACAGCGCGGACGCGGTCCATTCGATGCCGCAAGCGATGAAGAATGCAAACGCCCCGAGCAAGTGCGCGTAGAGAACTGCTGTATAGAACGTCATCGAAACCTCGGAAATGGATGAACCGGGCCCACCTAGGGACTACGCACCAAGTGCGTCAATTGTTACCCGCTGCGCGGCGCGGATTGAGCGGAGCGGTTGCGCCGCTCTAGCCGCGCTTGCGCTGGAACTCGCGCATGAAGCCTACCAGGGTTTCCACCGAAGACGGCTCAACCGCGTTATAGAGTGAAACCCGCATTCCGCCGACCGAGCGGTGCCCGGGTGTGCCCACCAGGCCGGCCGCCGCCGCCTGTTTCGCGAATTCCTTTTCCGCGGCCTCGTCGGGATCGGTCGCAGCCGATTTCCCGTTGGCTCCGGCAACGCGGAAGACGACGTTCATCAGCGAACGCGACTCCCCTTCAACCGGGCAGTGATAGAAGCCGTTGCTGGAATCGATCGCATCATAGAGCAGCTTGGCCTTTCTTTGGTTGCGCTCGGCCATGCCCGCCAGTCCGCCCTGCGATTCAATCCACTCCATCATCAGGCCGACCACGTACACCGCGAACGTCGGCGGCGTGTGATAGAGCGACTTTTCCTTGATGTGGGTGCGGTACTGGAAAATCGTGGGGAGATTCTTGTCCGCGCGTTCCGCGAGATCCTTCCTGATGACCACGACGGTTGCGCCGGACGGGCCCAAGTTTTTTTGCGCACCTGCAAAGATGAGTCCGAACTTTCTGACGTCCAGCGGCCGCGAGGCGATGTCCGAAGACATGTCGGCGACCAGCGGAACGTCGCCCGTCTCTGGCAGCGAATGATACTGGGTGCCTTCGATGGTGTTGTTGGTGCAGAGATAGGCGTAAGAAGCGTCGGCGGCCAGCGAAATCTCACTGGCGCGCGGAACGCGCGTGTGCTTCACCACTTCGCTATTCGCCGCCAGGCGATGGGCGACGCCTTTTTTCAGCTCCGCCAGGGCCTTGGCCGTCCAGGTGCCGGTGTGCAGAAGGTCCACCGGCTTGCCCGGCAGGCATAGGTTCATCGGAACCAGGGTGAACTGCGTGCTGCCGCCGCCTTGCAGGAAAATCACCGCATATTCGTCCGGAACCGCCAAGTGTTTGCGTAAACCGGCCTCGGCCGCGGCGTTGATGCTTTCAAATTCGGGCGAGCGGTGGCTCATCTCCATCACCGACATGCCGGAGCCGCGCCAGTCGAGCAGCTCTTCGCGGATGCGTTCCAGGACGGAAAGCGGCAAAGCGCTGGGCCCGGCATTGAAATTGTGGACGCGGTGGACGGAGGTTCGGGCAGCGGGAAAAGACACGTTCGATGATTCCTCTCTGTGACGGCCTGTTGTGTGTGGGAGTGGCGCCCTGCGCGGGCTCTGCCCCTGCCGCCAGCCGTCCAGAATAGCACGCCCGAACCGGGAGCAGGATTGCGGTCGGGCGATTGCGCTGACATCGGAATCCCTCCGGAGTAGAATCCCACCGGGAGAAAATAGGCTATGAATCGCAGAGAATGGATAGGCGCGGGCGGCCGAGCGGCGCTCGCAGCAATGAGTGCTCCCTATGCGCGGGCTTTTTCCCGACCGGAGGCGAAATTGGACTGCGTCTTCGAGCTTTCCGTCATTACCGACGAGATTTCACAGGATTTCGGCCACGCCGTCGAAGTGGCGGCGAAGGAGTTCGGCCTTGGTTTTGTCGAACTGCGCGGTCTGTGGAACAAAAACATCGTCAACCTGGACGCCAAAGAAGTCGCCGAAGTGCAGAGCCTGCTGAAGAAATACGACCTGAAGGTGACCGACATCGCCAGCCCTCTTTTCAAAGTGGATTGGCCGGGGGCTCCCAAGTCGAAATACAGCCCCAAGGGCGATGCCTACAACGCGAGCTTCTCCTTCGAACAACAGGACGAAGTGCTCGAACGGGCCGCCAACATGGCGCACGCCTTCGGCACCAACCGCATCCGGTTGTTCGATTTCTGGCGGTTGGACAACGACAAGCCCTTTAGGAAGGACATGGACGAAAAGCTGCGCGAAATTTCCGCGAAAGCGGCCAAACAGAGCATGCTCCTGGTGCTCGAGAACGAATATGAATGCAACACGGCGACCGGGGCGGAGTCGGCGCGCACGCTGGCTGCGGTAGGGATGAAGAACTTCTTTTTGAACTGGGATCCCGGCAACGCGGCGCGGCTGGGCGACAAGGCCTTCCCGGAAGGTTACGCGCTTCTGCCGAAAGAGCGCATCGGGCACATGCACTTGAAGGACGTCAAGCGAAATGCCGATGGAACCTACGACTGGGAGTGCATGGGCCGCGGCTTGATCGACTATGCCGGACAGTTCCGCGCCATGATGCGCGACGGTTATCGCGGCAGCATGAGCCTTGAAACGCATTGGCAGGGCTCGGGCACGATGGAAGAGTCTTCGCGGCAGTCCATGGCCGGCACCAAGGAATTGCTGCGCAGAGCGGGAGCATTAAAATGAATACCAGCGACGATCCTTCGACGAACCCGACCCGGCGGACGTTCTTGAAAGCGGCCAGCGCGGGGATTGCGCTCAATTCCGCTGCGGCGGGCTATGCCAGAATTTTG
>Ga0306921_10000692_pt1 | contig 31033 bp, 35 predicted proteins | sample sta12Cox44000080_FD_203760 | JGI IMG/M metagenome (GOLD analysis project Ga0306921, IMG submission 203760) | Lab enrichment of tropical soil microbial communities from Luquillo Experimental Forest, Puerto Rico - statoxic.12C.oxic.44.000.080 (v2)... | ecosystem: Environmental > Terrestrial >... | reverse complement strand
GATCGAGCGCAGGGCCCCCGACCCCATGGTGCCCCTCACCCTCTTCTCCATCCCGATGGTGCGCGCGGCGGCGGTTACGGGCTTTCTCTCTGGCACGGCCATGTTCGGGGCCATTGCCTACGTGCCCCTCTTCCTGCAGGCAGTGACGGGAAGCAGCGCGATGCAGGCCGGCTTCGTCCTCATGCCCTTCGTGATCGGCTGGGTCGCCTGCTCCATCCTGGGCGCCCGTCTCGTCCTGCGCGTGAGCTACCGCTCCGTTGTGCTGGCGGGCATGGCTGCCCTCACCGGGGCCTTCGTGCTGATGTCAGAGTGGAACGAAATGCTTAGCCGGGGCGTGGCCATGCGCGACATGGGGCTGGCCGGGATCGGTATGGGCCTGGTCTTCGTGCCCATGCTCATCGCTGTCCAGAGCGCGGTGCCACGGGCCGTACTTGGCTCGGCCACATCGGTCACGGGCTTCTTCCGCTTCATCGGGGGCGCGGTGGGCGTGGCGGTGATGGGCTCCGTGATGGCCCACCATCTCCATCGTGAGCTGGGCGCGCTGCTCGCGGCGGCGCCCATCGAGCTGCGGGACGGCCTTCGCGACGTCGTCACCCATCCAGACCTCATCGTGAATCCGTTGACGCGGGCGGAGCTGAGTCCCGAGCTGATCAATCAGCTCCGACCCGCCATGGCGCACGCGGTGGGGAGCGTCTTTGTGGTCGGGCTGGTGGTCGCGGTGGCCGCGCTCGTCTCGGCGCTCCTCGTGCCGCCGGGGCAGGCGCGGGATCTTGCAGCGGCTCAGGAGCCCGTCACGCCGTCGAGATCCTGACATGGCCGGCGACTCGCCACTCCTCGACCGGCTTGCCGGGCTGCCTCCAATGTCCGTCGCCGATCTACTGGCGGTGCTGGAGCGCATGTCGGAGTTCGAGCGGGATCCCATGCTGGCGGGGCTGGTCGGCGTCAATGAGGAGGGGGAGCCGGCTGTCCATCCGCTGCTCGTCGCGGTGATCGAACACCTGAAGCAGAAGCCCGACACCACCTGCTATGCCGCGCTCATTGAAGCGTTGACGGGGATGTGGAACGCGGCGGTGCGCGGCGCCGTGGTCGGGCGCCTGCGCGCGGCCGGCATGCCGGCCGACGATCTCCTCCTGCGTCTCGAGCGTCTGTCACCCACGCTGGGGCTCAAGGGCGAGAGCCGCGAGTGGGCGCGCGCCTGGATGGCCGATCCCACCGCCCAGGACGCCTCCCTAGTGCAGCAATGCATGGTGCGTCTGCTCCTGGCTCTCCGCGGCCTCGCGGAGGCGCGGTCCCGCATCCTCACCGAAGAGCCACCGCGGGAGACGGCATGATGGCCGGGAGAGTGGACAGCCGCGCGATCATGGAGATGACGATCCGTTCGCCACTCATCGCCGAGACTACCGAACCACGTCGAGACAGGATCGAGACCATGACCGCCATGCCCGTCGGATGCAAGGATTTCCGCGCCGGGAAGAAGGCCTTCGCGCCGGGACGAGGTGCGCGTGACCTGCGTCATGGCGCTCGACCGCGTCCAGACCATGGGCGAGGAGCGGCGATCGCGTGATCGCACTCGACACCGTCTCCAAGGGATACGGAGGACAGGGGCTGCTCCGCGAGGTATCGTGGCGTATCGGCCGCGGTGAGCGCATTGGTCTTTGCGGCCCCAACGGCACCGGCAAGACGACCCTCTGCCGCATCCTCGCCGGCGTGGAAGAACCGGACGCCGGCCGCGTGCATCGCGACAGCGGGGTCAGCGTCGGCTATCTCCCACAGGAAGTAGGGGCGAGCGAGGCGGGCACCGTCCTCGCCGAGGCGCTCTCCGGCTTCGACGAGGTCTGGCGCCTCGAGGCGGAGTTGGAGCGCCTCGCCTCCCTGATGGCCGATCCCGCGGCCACCGAGGCAACCACCGAGCGCTACGGCGAGATCCAGCACCGCTTCGAGGCGCTCGGTGGCTACCGTCTGGAGGCGGAGGCCAAGATCATCCTCGGCGGGCTGGGGTTCGCCGCCGCGGACACGCATCGGCCTCTCGCCGAGTTCTCGGGAGGCTGGCGCATGCGCGCCGCCCTCGCCCGCCTCCTCCTCCTCCGGCCTGATCTCCTCCTCCTCGACGAGCCCACCAACCATCTCGACCTGGAATCACTCGGCTGGCTGGAAAGCTTCCTGAGCTCGTATGCAGGGAGCGTGGTGGTGGTGTCACACGACCGCTACTTCCTGAACCGCATGGTCACCTCCATCGCGGAGATGGCCGAGGGGAGCGTCACCCTCTATCACGGCGACTACGATCACTATCTGGTGGAGCGCGAGGCGCGCCACGCGCTGCAGGAGGCCCGGCAACGCAACCAGGCCAAGCGGGTGGCGGAGATCGAGCGGTTCATCGACCGCTTCCGCTACCAGGCGACCAAGGCGCGGCAGGTGCAGAGTCGGGTGAAGATGCTGGAGAAGATCGAGCGCATCGAAGTGGGGGAGGCGACCCGCCGCATCCACTTCGCCTTTCCCCAGCCGCCACGCTCGGGACGGCTCGTGGCGCGCCTCCACGACGTACACAAGGCATATGGGACGAACATCGTATACGCGGGCGTGGACTTCACGGTGGAGCGCGGGCAGCGGGTCGCCCTCGTGGGGGTGAACGGAGCGGGGAAGTCCACCCTCCTCAAGATGCTCGCCGGCGTGCTTCCTCCCGATCGCGGCGAGCGGGCCGTCGGCGCCCACGTCCAGGTCCACTACTACGCCCAACATCAGCTCGACGGCCTCCGCCCGTCGCGCACCGTGCTGGAGGAGCTGGAAGAGGCCGATCCCCAGTCGGCTCTCGGACGGTTGCGGAGCATCCTTGGCTCTTTTCTCTTCAGTGGGGATCAGGTGGACAAGCGCATCTCCGTGCTCTCGGGCGGCGAGAAGGCGCGGGTGGCCCTGGCCAAGATGCTGGTGCGGCCGGCCGCCCTCCTGTGCATGGACGAGCCGACCAACCACCTCGACCTCGCCTCGAAGGAGGTGCTGGAGGAGGCCCTTGTCGCCTTCAGCGGCACCATCGTGTTCATCTCGCACGACCGCTACTTCATCAATCGCATCGCCACCCATGTGGTGGAGGTGGATCGTGGCCATCTCGCCACCCATCTCGGGAACTACGACGAGTATCTAGAACGGAAGTCCGGCGTCGCGCACGCTCCGCCCACGGCGGCGGACCCGCCGCGCGCCGTCGCCAGGACGGAGCCCGCCCGGCCGTCGCCCGGTCGCGCCGGGTCGGGGCGCGGCTCGCGCAAAGGGCTCGAGCGGGAGATCAAGACGATCAAGGAACGCCTCGAAGCCATCGAAACCCAGATCGCGGCCATGGAGCGGCGGCTCGAAGAGATCGGCCTCGCCCTCGCCGATCCCGATCTTTACCGCGACGGCGCGCGCGCGCGTGAGATCGCTCAGTCCCGCAAGGATGCGGAGCAGCAGGTCGCCTGGCTCATGAAGGAGTGGGAGGAGCTCTCCCTGCGACTCTCCGCGGCGTCGGAGGAAGCATGAGCGGACAGGGGCACTTCCTCCCCGAGAGCGAGAGCGCACGCCGCGAGAAGGCGGTGGCTCGCGAGCTGCGGCAGAGCGGATGGTGGAAGCGCCGTATCGCGGATGGCCGCTGTCACTACTGCAGGCGCGAGGTCGGAGCGCATCGTCTCACTCTCGATCACGTGGTGCCCTTGATCCGGGGCGGTCGCTCCGTGCGCGGCAATGTGGTGCCCGCGTGCAAGGACTGCAACAACGCGAAGAAGTCGCTCCTGCCCTGGGAGTGGGACGCATACCTCGAGCGCCTCGATCGCCCTGACTCGGAGTAGATACGTCGCGCTGTCTTGAATTGTGGGCATTGTCAGCCCGCCCCGGCCTGGAGTCGAATCGGTAACAGCCGTACACACTCTCCAGGGGAGGCGCGTATGACGACGTTCAGGTGGATGGCAGCGGTGCTGGCTGTGATGTGGTGCGCAGGAGCGACGGGCGGGGTACTCGCGTCCGACACCAACCAAGCCAAGAGCGAGGGCAAGGTGTCGCCGCCCGCCGAGGCCAAGATCAACATCAACGAGGCGAGCCAGTCCGAGCTCATGAAGCTCGAGGGGGTGAATGCGGGCACGGCCAAGAAGATCATCGCGTGGCGAGAAGCACACGGTCCGTTCAAGCACGCGCGCGATCTTGACAAGGTGCCGGGCGTCGGCCACGAGGTGACGAGCAAGAATCACGGCCGCATCGCCGTGAAGTAAAAAAACCCTTTTACCGAGCAGGCGAGTTGGGTAGGATGAGGGAAATCGGTCGGAGCGCACACAGGCTTCCTCAGATCGTCCCCCGTGGCAATTCCGCCGTGGGCGACGTGACCGAGCCTCGGACCGGGAGTCGGCGTCCGGTGCGAGGTAGTGGCCCTGGGCCCCGCGTTGGGCTTCGCCGAGAAAGGGAGGTGATCCAGCCGATGTGTACCCCTACGGTGATCTGTGAGGTGGTCACCTCCTAGAGCCCGGACGCACGCAGTTGCAGGTGGGCCTGGAGGACCCAGGAACCACCGGCCCCGACGGTCCCGCTATTCACCAGCGGGGTGGCGAGCAGCCAGAGACGCCACAGCATCCGTCGGGGCTTTTCGTTTTCGTCAGATCTGCGGTCGATCGGCAGACATAAAACGGCCCGCCGGAGGATCCGGCGGGCCGTGAGTGTTCAGCGCGGGGATTTACGCCTTGCGGACGTTGGAGGCCTGCAGACCCTTCGGGCCCTTCGTGACTTCGAACTCCACCTTGTCGCCTTCGGCCAGGCTCTTGAAGCCCTGCGCTTGGATGGCGCTGTAGTGGACGAAGACATCCTCACCACCCTCCACCTGGATGAAGCCGTAGCCCTTCGCATCGTTGAACCACTTGACCGTGCCTTGTGCCATACGTCTGGTTCCTCTCTCCTTGGGACGACCACGAAGCCGCCCCTGTGATCCCCGCACCACCATGGCCGGGGGATCCCCCGGAATCGGGGGGAACAAAAAAACGCCGTCGAGGACTCGAGTCCTCGCGGCGTCCCATGCTCCTAGATGTCGACCTGTTCGCTCACGTACGGATCAGGCACGTCGTACCCAGTACCAGACGGGCGAAAACTAGCAGAGGGGCCCACACCTGTCAACATCGATTTCAGCGCCGACCGGGGGCCGGGCGCCGGAGGGAATGCGGCGGGCCGGGCCCCGATGAGGGGCCCGGCCCTGGGGTTGTCCTTAGATCTTGCGGACGTTGGAGGCCTGGAGCCCCTTCGGGCCCCGGCTCACCTCGAACTCGACCCGATCACCCTCGGCCAGGCTCTTGAAGCCCGAAGCCTGAATGGCGCTGAAGTGCACGAACACATCCTCGCCACCCTCCTGGGAGATGAAACCGAACCCCTTCGCATCGTTGAACCACTTCACGCTGCCCTGAGCCATCTGTACCTACCTCTTTCTTGTGAGGCTTGCTCCTCGGTGATGCCCCACCACCATGGCGGGGGAGCCCTCCGGGATCGGAAGGCAAACAAAAACGCCGCGGGACTCGAGGTCCTCACGGCGTTGATCTAGCGAATCCCTGCTCGCTACGTATCCGACTACCGGTGAACCCAAAACCTGACCGAAGCGTATCGCATGAGGGACGTGTCGTCAAGGGATGTCGCGAATGCCCACGGTGATGGGAGCGGAGCCGTTGCGTGTCCCTAGCCAACCCGGAATGGCCATGGAGAAGCGTCCTGCCGTGCCCCCCGCCACCACCACGTGCATCTCCCTCGGCGAGGGAAACTTGGAGATGAGCTCGTCGGGGCCGGGCGTCTCGTCTCTCGCGAAGCGCAGGTTCGTGCCTTCTCCGTTGTCGTCGTCGGGGAGGAGCGTGCGGTAGGGCACCCGCACCGTCTCGTAGAGATGTCTGGTGAAGTCCGCCCGGCTCCAGCCCTCGTCGCCAAAAGTGCGAGCGTGCTCGGGTCCGACTACGATCATGGTGTGCGAGTAGAGGGGAAAGTGTTTGATGTTCCACAGGGCGCACATTGACCACCCGATGGAGCCGGCCAGGCTCCGCGCGGTGCGGCTCGCGTGATCGGAGATGCCGTGGGGCGCCTCTCCCGCGAACACCGTCACCGCGCTTTCCTCTCGCCGGAGTCCTCGACCCACGTGATACGGCAACCAGGGGCTGGCCTCCTCGTGCTCGCCAATGCAGTACGTGTAGCGGCCGGGGTGACCGAAGGTGGACATCGAGGTCTCGCCCGGCCGCACCCCGCCCACGTTGATCATGACCAGCCGGAGCGAGCGTCCGATGGTGGCGTTTGCCCGGAAACCGGGCCCGAAGACGCCGAAGGAGCAATTGAGGGCGATCCGCTCCCGGATGGGCCCGTTGACCACGATGAGGGGTGCGGAGAAGTGGGTGGACGTGGACATTCCGTGCAGGTTGAAGGCAGGATCGCATGCGGCCTCGACGGCGGCGAGGACCACGGGAAGATAGTCTGGGCGGCAGCCTGCCATCACTGCATTGATGGCGATCTTTTCGACGGTGGCCCTGCCGTAGTTCGGGGCAACCTCGCCGACGAGCTCCGAACGTCCCCGCGTCGTGCCCGCGAGCATGCGCTCCACGCGCTCCCGGGTGGGCGGGACCACAGGCAAGCCGTCAGTTACACCCTTCTCGAACCAGATCTCGAGATCGTCCATGGAAGCGGGCTCATGTTGCCACAGTTCGCGCTTACCACCGGGCGCCCAGTTCCCACGCGGCTCCGCTCCTTCCTTAATGATGCAATGCCGGATGGCATCTCCGGAGTGTAAGTACGTGAAAAACTTGATGCCCGCCAAGATGGGCTGGCCAATCTGTGCCTCGGTTTGTGGGGCACCGGGTGTTCTTGTTTGCTCCCAGACCGAAATGCTAGAGTGAACCAAACGTAGTAGTGAGTGTCCATCTACTGACGCTGCCACACGGGAGAGCACCACCATGCTGCTAAGCGTCCTCGCCGGGCTCTTCTCCAATGACCTCGCCATAGATCTGGGCACCGCGAACACCCTCGTCTACGTCCGCGGCGAGGGCATCGTGATGAACGAACCCTCCATCGTCGCCATCCACCAGGCCGATCACTCGGTGCTTGCGGTGGGCCACGAGGCCAAGGCGATGATGGGCCGGACGCCTGGAAACATTCAGGCGATTCGGCCGTTGAAGGACGGCGTCATCGCCGACTTCGACGTGACGGAGAAGATGCTCCACTACTTCATCAGCAAGGTGCATCGGCGGCGCACCCTCGTGCATCCTCGCATCGTCATCGGCGTCCCCTCCGGCATCACCCAGGTCGAGAAGCGCGCGGTGCGCGACTCTGCTATGCAGGCGGGGGCGCGGGAGGTGTACCTGATCGAGGAACCCATGGCGGCGGCCATCGGCGCCGGCTTGCCCATCCAGGAGCCGGGTGGCAACATGATCGTGGACATGGGGGGAGGCACCACGGAAGTGGCCGTCATCTCGTTGTCCGGCATCGTCTACTCGAAGTCGGTACGCATCGCCGGCGACGAGATGGACGAGGCCATCGTGCAGTACATCCGCAAGCACTACAATCTCCTCGTGGGCGAGCGCCGCGCCGAGGAGATCAAGATCAAGCTGGGCTCCGCCTATCCCATGGCGGGCGACCGCGCCACCATGGAAGTGAAGGGGCGCGATCTCATCGACGGCATTCCGAAAACCATCGTCGTCACCGACGAGGAAATCCGGGAGGCTCTGCGCGAGCCCGTCATGTCTATCGTAGACACCGTGCGGACCTGTCTTGAGCGGACACCGCCCGAGCTGGCCGCGGACATCGTGGACAAGGGCATCGTGCTCACGGGAGGCGGGGCGCTTCTGCGCGGCCTCGACCTCTTGCTGCGACAGGAGACCGACTTGCCCATCACTGTGGGCGACGACCCGCTGTCGTGCGTCGCCCTCGGCACGGGCAAGGTCCTTGACGAGCTGAATCTTCTCAAGAAAGTCGCGATCCCCGCTTAGCGCCGTTTCCGGCGCCGGGCGTCGAGCAGGAGTCGCGGGTAGGGAGTTGTCGAGTCGGTGAGATTTCGGAGATACGCGCTTCTGCTGGGGGTGCTGCTGACCTCGCTGTTCCTCCTCACCGTGCAAACGCGCGGGGGCGGCCAGACGCGTGCGGGTGACCTCCTCGCCTTCGCCCTGAATCCCCTCCAGAGCGCGCTCGCCAAGATTCATCGGGGCGCCCTTGGCACTTGGCACGTGTTCACCGACTGGCGCGCGGTTCGCGCAGAGAACACCGCGCTGCGCGCCGACAACGAGCGCATGCGCGTGCAATCCTTGCAGGCACGCGAGATCGACGAGGAGAATCGTCGGCTGCGACGGCTCTTGAGTCTTCGCGACCGGCTGCCCTTGACGACCCTCACCGGCGAGATCATCGGCCGCGAAGGCGGCGGCTGGGCGCGCTCGCTCACCGTCAACCGCGGCCGCAGCGACGGCATTGCGCTGCAGATGCCGGCCATCGTGCCCGAGGGATTGGTGGGGCGCGTCGCCCAGGTTCGCTCGGGCGCTTCCGTCGTCCAGCTCCTCAACGACCCCACCTCCACGGTGGGCGCAGTGGTGCAACGCACTCGGACGGCGGGGCTCGTGGAAGGAGAGCCGAGCGGCGGCCTCCGCTTCAAGTTCATGGCGCGTGACGGCGCCGACGTGACGCCGGGAGACCTGATCGTGACCTCCGGCGTCGGCACGCTCTTCCCCAAGGGCATCCCGGTAGGTCGTATCACGTCCATCGAGGACAAGGGGTCCGCCCTCTTCCATTTCGCGGTGGTCGCTCCCGCGGTGGACTTCGCGAGAGTCGAGGAAGTCCTTCTCCTCACCGGCCAGTCGACGCAGGACGTCGCCGGTCTCTTCATCCCCGGGGGCTAGGGCGTGCGCGTCTCGCTTCTCCTCATGGCCTTCGGGGGCAGCCTCGCCCAGTCGAGTGTGGTGCCCTCCTGGAGCATCGCCGGCATCACTCCCGATCTTCCGCTCATCCTCACCGCGGTCATCGCGCTCCGCCGCGGACCGGAGACGGGTTGCCTGGTCGGTTTCGCCTCCGGGCTCTTCCAGGACGTGGCGAGTGGCGGTCTCCTCGGAGTGCAGGCGCTGTCTCGGGCGCTGGTGGGCTTCGGGGTCGGATTCCTGCCCGGCAAGCTCACCGTGAACCATCCGGCGGTCCAGATACCGGGCCTCGTCATCCTCACGGTGGCGGAAGGGCTGCTCCGCTTCGGCCTCCTCCAGCTCTTCCACTACCCAGCCAAGCTCAACGCACTCTTCGTGCACGTGATCCTGCCGCAGGCTCTCTACAATGGCTTTGTCGGCGCCGCGTGCATTCTCGCCCTCGAGGCTGCGCAGACGCTGCGCAGGCGGCAGACGTGGATCTAGACCACGAATCCACTGCCCGGCGGGAGGCCTGGAAGCGCCGGGTCCTTGCTCTCGCTGCCGTGGCCGGCATCGCCTTCGTCGGCCTGCTGGGTCAGCTCTGGTATCTCCAGGTGCTAGAGGGCGGCAAGCTCCAGGAAATGTCCGAGCGGAACCGCATCAGGATCCGGCCGGTGGCCGCGCCGCGAGGCATCCTATTCGATCGCAACGGACTGCCTCTCGTGGACAACCGCCCCGCCTTCACCCTGTCCTTGATCCCCCGAGAGATCGACGATCGGGACACGGTGATCGCGCGTCTCTCGGTGCTCCTCAAGATTCCCCTGAGCGACCTCCAGGAGGCGCTCGATCGCGTGCCCCCGGACTCCTTCCGTCCCGTCCGCGTGCGCCGCGGTCTCACCCTCGAGGAGGTGACGAAGGTCGAGGAGCGCAAGCTCGAGCTGCCGGGCGTGGTGGTGGAGGTCGAGCCGCAGCGCGTGTATCCGACGAGCACCTTCGCCGCGCACCTTCTCGGCTATGTCCGTGAGGTGAGCGACGACCAGATGAAGCAAGGGCGCTACCGCCGCGGTGACATGATCGGTCAGAGCGGGCTCGAGCGCCTGCTCGACGAGTATCTGCGCGGTCGTGACGGCGGCGAGCGCATCGAGGTGGACGCCATGGGGCGGCCCGTGCAGGTGATGCGGCGGGAAGAGCCCGATCCCGGCGCGCAGGTGGTGACCACGGTCGACCGACGCATCCAGGAGGCGGCGGAGCGCGCCATGGCCGGGCGCTCGGGCGCAGTGGTGGTGATGGATCCCCGCAACGGCGACGTGCTCGCCATGACCTCCAGCCCCGCTTTCGAGCTCGATCGCCTGGCCGGCAACCTCGACAAAGACGAATGGCTCAAGGTGATCCGTGATCCGCTCACGCCGCTGATGAACCGCGCGCTGCAGAGCCAGTACGCGCCGGGCTCCGTGTTCAAGGTGGTGGTGGCGGCGGCGGGCCTCCAGGAAGGCTCGCTCACGCCCATGGACCGCATCTATTGCAACGGAGAGTTCCACTTGGGGCAGTGGACGTTCAAGGACTGGAAGGAGGGTGGGCACGGGCACGTCGACACGCGCAGCGCCCTCATCCACTCGTGCAACATCTTCTTCTATCAGGCCGGCCTCAAGGTCGGCCCGGCCGCGATCGCGCGCTACGCGGAGGCGTTCGGGCTCGGCTCGCCCAGCGGCATCGACCTCGGAGGGGAGAAGCCGGGTCTCGTGCCCTTCGTGGACGGGCGCCGCCGCGTGGACGGCCGGAAGTGGCAGGCGGGCGACACCGTGAACATGTCCATCGGGCAGGGGCAGGTGCTCGTCACGCCCATGCAGGTCGCGCGCATGATGTCGGCGGTCGCTAACGGCGGAGTGCTCTGGCGGCCGCGCCTCGTCCAGCGCGTCGAGCGTGTGGACGGCTTGCTCGCCTACTCGTCGGCCAGCAAGATGACGGGGCGCGTGGATCTCTCGCCCATCGTGTGGGCCTTCTTGCGCCATGCGCTGTCGGGCGTGGTCAACGAGGGCGGGACGGGGGGAGCGGCCCGCATTCCTGGCATCGACGTGGCGGGCAAGACCGGCACGGCCCAGAGCATCAACAAGAGCGACGCCGCCAAGGGCCAGGATCACGCGTGGTTCGCGTCCTTCGCCCCCGTCCAGGATCCGGAGGTCGTCGTGGTCGTCCTGGTCGAGCGCGGGGGTAAGGGCGGGCAGGTCGCCGCCCCCATCGCGCGCCAGATCTATCAGGCCATCTTCCTCGAGAAGGTTGCCATGGCGCAGCTCGGAGAAGACGGGTGATGCTCCGGCTGGACCGGCGGCTCCTCCACAACGTGGACTGGCCGCTTCTGGGCGCCGCCTTCGCCATCGTCGTCCTCAGCGTAATCTGCCTCTCGAGCCTCGGCCTGGGACGGGGAGGGTCTGGGCTCGCCCTTCGCCAACTCCTGTGGGTCGGCGTGGGCATCGGCGCCTTGCTCGTGGTGGTGACCTTCGACTACCGGAGCTTCGTGCGCGCCGCGCCCGCCCTCTACCTCGTCGGCCTTGGCCTGCTCATCACCGTGTTCGTGCTGGGGCGAATGGTGTCCGGCGCGCGGCGCTGGATTCATCTCGGCCCCCTGACCTTTCAGCCGTCCGAGCTCTTCAAGCTGATCTTCATCCTGACCCTGGCGTGGGCGCTCACCTGGCGCCGCGAGGCACAACCGACCTCCCGGGGAACCCTCGGCGGGACGTTCGCTCTCGTGGCGGTGCCCTTCGTGCTCGTGGTGCGCCAGCCCGATCTGGGCACCGCGCTCGTGCTCCTGCCCGTGCTCGCCGCCGTGCTCGTCGGCGTGGGGGTGCGTTTACGCATCCTCGGCGGGCTGGCGGGAGCGGGGATCGCTCTCATGCCCATCGCATGGTTCTTCTTGAAGCCGTATCAGCGGGACCGACTGCTCGTGTACCTCGATCCGTTTCGGGACCCTCTGGGTACGGCGTACAATGTGATTCAGGCGAAGATCGCCATTGGTTCAGGTCAGCTCTTGGGCAAGGGAATCAGCGGGGCCACGCAAAGCCGCCTGGCCTTTCTCCCGGAGCGCCACACTGATTTCATTTTTGCCGTGTTCGCCGAGATGTGGGGGTTCATCGGCTGTTTGGTGCTGATCGTGGCGTACGGAGTCCTGGTGCTACGGGGCTTCGAGATCGCGGTCGTCACCCGGGAGGCCCGAGGGCGCATCATCGCCCTCGGTGTCACGGCCCTGTTCGCCGCCCAGACATTGATCAACCTGGGAATGGTGACGGGCCTCTTGCCCGTGGTGGGCATCCCGCTACCGCTGATGAGCTACGGCGGTTCGTCCATGGTCGTGTCGTTTATGGCTCTGGGGCTCCTCCTCTCGGTTCGAATGCGGCAGTTCCAGTAACCGGGTCCGCTGTCCGCGGACCACGAGTCGTGCACCGGAGGCCTGGGCCTCCGCACGGGGGACTGCTGCCGTGGGCAAGCGGATCGTCGTCAATGCCGGCGTGACGGAAACCCGTCTGGCCGTGCAGGATGGGCAACAGCTAGTCGAGCTGTACGTGGAGCGGGCCGGCCGCCGCTCGATCGTGGGGAACATCTACAAGGGCGTGGTTACCAACGTCCTCCCCGGCATGCAGGCCGCCTTCGTCGATATCGGACTCCAGAAGGATGCCTTCCTCTATGCGGGCGACTACACGGCGGACCGGGGGGACGATCCGGGTCTCGTCATTCCCAACGGGGACGAGGCGGCCACGGCCATCGAGGACGCGGAGGACGAGAGCGAGCAAGAGGGGGAGCCCGAGGCCGAGCACGAGCACCGGCGCGAGGGTGCGGCGCCCATCGAGGAGCTCCTGCACAAGGGCCAGGAAGTGCTCGTGCAGGTCTCCAAAGAATCTCTGGGGACGAAGGGCGCTCGCATCACCGCCTTCGTGTCCATCCCCGGGCGCTACATCGTCTACATGCCACAAAGCCACCACGTGGGAGTGTCGCGGCGTATCCGCGACGACGCGGAGCGCGACCGACTCCGCGGCATCGTGAAGGAACTGCAGCCCCCTTCCGGGGGCTTCATCGTGCGCACGGTGGCCGAGGGAAAAGCGGCCGAGGAGCTCCAGGCCGACATCCACTTCCTCACCCGGCTGTGGAGCCAGGTGCAGAGCCGCGGCGAATCGGCGCGGGCGCCCTCCCTCCTGCACGAGGAGATGGATCTCACCTTCCGGGTCGTGCGCGACCTCTTCTCCCCCGACATCGACGAGTTCCTCGTGGACACGCCGGCCGCTTACGAAAAGTGCCGACATTTCGCGGAATCGCTGGTGCCCCAGCTCACCTCGCGTATCAAGCTCTACGATGGAGCGCCCGCGATCTTTGAGGCCACGGGAATCGAGAAGGAGATCGACAAGGCCCTTCGGCGGCGGGTGTGGCTCAGGTCCGGTGGCTACATCGTGATCGACCACACGGAGGCGCTCGTTGCCATCGACGTCAACACGGGCAAGTACGTGGGCAAGCGGGACTTCGAAGAGACGGTGTTGAAGATCAACCTGGAGGCGGCCACCGAGGTGATCCGGCAGATCCGCCTCCGCGACCTGGGTGGGATCATCATCATCGACTTCATCGACATGGAGCGGGCCGAGCATCGCGACCAGGTGTTCAAGGCGCTCATGAAGGCCCTCGCCGACGACAAGGCGCGCACCAACGTCCTCGAGATCTCCGAGCTCGGGCTGGTAGAGATGACGCGCAAGCGTGTGCGTCAGGGCCTGCAGTCCCTCCTCACCTCGATCTGTCCCACCTGCAAGGGCAGCGGCACCGTGAAGTCGGACCTCACCCTCACCGCGGAAATCTTCCGCAAGGTGCAGGCGGGGGCGCGCGAGGCCACGGGGAAGGAGGTGCTCATCCGCCTACACCCCGAGATGGCCCACCATCTGGAAAGCGAGGAGCGCGAGGGACTCGAGCGCCTGCAAGACCTGATCGGGCGCAAGGTGGTCGTGCAGGGTATGCCGTCCTATCCGCGCGAGCAGTACGAGCTGGCCTTCCGTTAGGAGCGAGTGATGACGGCTGGGTTGCCGCTGATTCCCACAACGGTGTGTGGCAGCCACGGCCTGCCGTCCTGGCTGCTGCTGGTGCGCGAGGCCGCCGCCGCGGATCGGCTGGGACCCATCGATCTCAAGGAAGCCTACGAGGACGCCGTCCGTCTCGCCATGCGCGATCAGGTCGAGGCGGGCATCGACGTGATCTCGGATGGCGAGATGCGCCGGGTAACGTTCATCCGCGGCTTCTACGATCGGCTCGCGGGCATCCGGCCTCTGCCCATCCCGCGGCGCCTGGGCGCGCCCAACTATGATACCCACTGCCCGTACGAGGTGGTGGACCGCATCACCGCGCCCACCGGCCTCGGCATCGTGGAGGAGTATCGCTTTGCGCGCCCTCTCGCGGACCGACCGCTGCGCGTCGCCGTGCCCGGTCCCATCACCCTGCTCATCCCGCTTCGCCGCGGCGGCCCCTACGCCTCCGAGGAGAGCCTGATCGCCGATCTGATCGCCGTCGTCAATGCGGAGATGAAGGCGCTCGTGGCGGCGGGCTGCGACTTCATCCAGGTGGACGAGCCGAACTACGTCATGACCGCGGGCAAGCATCGCGTGCTCAGAGGCGAGGCGGGGCCCCTGGTGGCCGCCCTCAATGCCGCCCTGGACGGCGTGGAGGCCAAGACCGCGCTGCACGTGTGCTTCGGCAATGCCCACAACAATTCCTTCTCGAGCCCGCGCCGTTACCGGGCCCTGTATCCCCGACTCCTGGAGGCACAGGTGAGCCAGTTCGTCTTCGAGTACGCGAACCGGGAGATGAGCGAGCTCGAGTTGTGGAGCGAGTTCCCCACCGACAAGGAAGTGGCGGTGGGCGTGGTGGACGTGAAAGCCTTCCACGTGGAGACGCCCGCGGAGATCGTCGAGCGCGTGAGACTGGCTCTCCAGCACGTTCCCGCCGAGCGGCTCTGGCTGGTGCCCGACTGCGGGCTCTGGGAGACGCCCCGCTGGGTCGGGGTCGCCAAGCTCCGCTCCATGGTCGAGGCAGCGCGCATCGTCCGCCGCGAGCTCGGCGTCGCGTGACCCGTCCCTCTCGCATCAGCCGCGCGCGGATCCTGGAGCAGCTCAAGTTCGCCGCGCGAAAGGGCGATCGGTCCGCGCTGGGCCTCGCCATCGATCAGATGAAGACCCTCGCCTATTCGCCGCGCTACTGGGAGCACTATCTCGAGCTCCTGGCCAACCCGCTCGCCCGCCTCGTGGACCTCCTCGTCATCAAGCAGGGTGACAAGATCGCCCATCAGAAAGGCTGGACTCGCCCCCGGCGCGAGCGGACCAGGAAGGCCGCGGCCGCGGAGAAGAAGGAGCCGAAGCGTCGTCGTCGGGCGGCTGTCTATGCGACCCAGGGATCGCTCTTTCCCGACCTGTAGGGACGGCGCTTGCTCCGCCGGCGGGCACCGTCGAGCCTGTGCTAGAATACCCCCGTAGGGTATGGACGAGATGACCCGAGGGGCCCAGGCCACGATCCTCTTGGCGGTCACCGCCGCGGCAGCGGCGGCCATCACCTTTGTGCCACCCATTCCGCAGGATCCCGCCTACCATCGCTTCGCCGACAGCCGCCCGGTCGGCATGGTGGCCAATGGATTGAATGTGCTGTCGAACCTAGCCTTCCTGATCGTGGGGGGGTACGGAGCGGTCAAGGTCGTCCGGATGCCCGCCGGACCGGCGACAGGGCTCATCGAGTCGCGGGAGCGCTGGCCGTACGCGCTCTTTTTCGTGAGCGTGGCGTTGACGGGCGTCGGTTCGGCCTACTACCACTGGGCGCCGGATACGTTGCGCCTCTTCTGGGACCGCCTTCCCATGACCATCGGTTTCATGGCTTTCCTCGCCGCGGTGATCTCGGAGCGACTCGGGGTCACGGTCGGCCTCCTGGCCCTCGGGCCATTGGTGGCGGGCGGGGCGGCCAGCGTCATCTTCTGGCGCGCTGGCGAACTCCGGGGGGCGGGCGATCTCCGTCCCTATGCGCTCGTGCAGTTCCTGCCCGCGCTACTCATCCTTCTCATGCTCTGGCTGTGCCCGGCCCGCTACACGGGCGGGGCCTATCTCCTGGGCGTGCTCGGCTTCTATGCGGCGGCGAAGATCTTCGAAGCTCTGGATGGTGCGATCTTCTCTCTGGGTCACGCGCTCAGTGGCCATACCCTCAAGCATCTGGCGGTCGCGCTCGCCGCCTGGTGGGTCCTGCACGCTCTCGAGACCAGGCGCGCGGTGGAGGAACAGACGTGATCGACGACGACACGCGGAGCAAGACCCTCGGCCGCCTGCGGCGGATCGAGGGGCAAGTGCAGGGAATCCAGCGCATGGTCGAGGAGGACAAGTACTGCGTCGACATCCTGCTGCAGCTCACCGCGGTGCAGGGCGCGGTGGAGCAGGTGCAGCGGCTCCTTCTCGGCCGTCACATCGAGTCGTGCGTGGCCGATGCCATCCGCTCGGGGAGCACGCGCGACCGTCAGAAGAAGGTGGACGAGCTGCTCGAAGTGTTCTCCCGCTTCGGAGGCCGTTGAGGCATGTCCGAGACTGCCGAGCGCACCCGCCTCGACTTTACCATCAAGGGCATGCACTGCGCTGGCTGCGTCGCGAAGGTCGAGCGCGCGCTGCGCGCAGTGCCGGGCGTGGCGGAAGCCAACGTCAACCTGGCCACGGAGCGGGCTACGGTCTGGGTCGGTGCCGATTCCGGCGGACTTCCCCCCCTCCGGAAAGCCGTCATCGGAGTAGGCTACGACGTGCCTGAGGAGGCGACCGCGCCGGCCTCCGAGTCGCCGTCTCGAGCGAGGGAAAGTCGTGGCCTGGGCCTGAAGGCTCTCATCGGCGCGACCTTGTCGATCCCCGTTCTCCTCGGTAGCATGCCCCAGATCTTCTGGTGGGCGCCCACATGGCTCGCGAATCCTTGGCTCCTCTTGGCTCTGACCACGCCGGTACAATTCTGGGTTGGCAAGCAGTTTCACGCGGGATTCCTCCGTGACCTGCGCCATCGCACGGCAAGCATGGACACCCTTGTCTCCCTCGGCACCAATGCCGCCTATGGTTTCAGCGTGGCCGTCATGCTCTGGCCACACGCCTTCATGAGCGCGGGCGGGATGCACTACTTCGAGACCTCGGCCCTCCTCGTGACCTTTCTCGTGACGGGACGATGGCTGGAAGCTCGCGCGCGAGGCGGAACCTCCGAGGCAATCCGGCGCCTGGTGGCTCTGGCTCCGCGCACGGCGCGCGTCGTGCGGGGCGGGCGAGAGGAGGATCTCGGCATCGGCAACGTGTTGGTTGGCGATCTCGTGCGGGTGAGACCAGGGGAGCGCGTACCCATCGACGGCGAGGTGGTCGAAGGCACATCGAGCGTCGACGAGTCCATGCTGACCGGCGAGAGCCTACCCGTGGCGAAGACCAGGGGCTCCGTCGTCGTCGGAGGCTCGATGAACCGCACGGGCAGCTTCACCTTCCGCGCCACTCGAGTGGGCGCGGCGACCGTCCTGGCGCAGATCATCCGCCTCGTCGAGGAAGCGCAAGGCTCCAAGGCTCCTATCCAGCGCCTGGCCGACCGCGTGGCAAGCGTGTTTGTGCCCGTGATACTCGTGATCTCCGGGTTGACCTTCTTCGCCTGGCTCACCTTCAGGCCCTCTCCTGCCTTCGTACACGCGCTCACCTATGCCGTGGCGGTACTCGTGATCGCATGTCCCTGCGCCATGGGCCTGGCCACCCCGACCGCCATCATGGTTGGCACGGGTCGCGGGGCCGAGCTCGGCATTCTCGTCCGGAACGCCGCCGCTCTGGAGCTGCTGCACAAGGCCACCGTGGTGGTGTTCGACAAGACAGGCACGCTGACCATTGGACGGCCTAGCGTCACCGACATCGTTCCTGCGCCGGGGATCGTCCCCGACGATGTGCTTGCCCTGGCCGCCGCGGTGGAGCAGGGCTCCGAGCACCCGCTCGGGGAGGCGATCGTGGCTCAGGCGAAGGCGAGGGGACTCGCCATGCCCCTGGTCAGCGGCTTCACCGCCGTGCCCGGACAGGGTGTGGAGGCGATGACATCCGAGGGGGTCGCCCTCGTCGGAAGCGCCGGCATGATGTCGAGCCGGGGCGTCGACGTGACACCGCTGGCGAGCGAATCGAGCCATTTCGCACCAGCCGGCAAGAGCGTCGTGTTCATCGCCCTCGGCAGCCGGGTCCATGGTCTCCTGGCCGTCGCGGACACTCTCAAGCCCGAGGCGTGCACGGCGGTAACAGCGCTTCGGGCCTTCGGCCTCGACGTCCTCATGCTCACCGGTGATGGACGGCCCGCCGCGGAAGCGATGGCCCGCGAGGCAGGCATCGAGCGTGTGCTCGCCGAGGTGCCGCCCGACCGGAAGGCGGCGGAGATCAAGCGCCTCCAGGGGGGCGATGTGGTGGTGGCCATGGTCGGCGACGGCATCAACGACGCGCCGGCCCTCGCCCAGGCCTCGATCGGCATCGCCATGGGTACGGGGACGGACGTGGCGATCGAGGCCGCGGACGTCACGATCATGCGGAGCGACCTGGGTGGTGTGGCCACGGCGGTGCTCCTCTCGCGCCGGACGCTTCAGATCATCCGCGAGAACCTCGTCTGGGCCTTCGGCTACAATCTGCTCCTGGTGCCTGTGGCGGCTGGCGTGCTGTACCCGCTGTGGGGAATCACCTTGTCGCCTATTCTGGCGGGAATGGCCATGGCGTTGTCCTCGGTATCAGTCGTGGCAAACAGTCTTCGCCTGCGTCGCTTCATGCCGACCGCACCACGTCGATGATTACCTCCCCGCATCTCGATGATCGCGGACGCTACGAGCGATCCATGGAAGGCTGGGTCGACAACGCGGACGGCGACACCTTCACGCATACCGTCCGCATCGGCGACGATCGCCGTCGCATCGAGCTGAGCGCGGTCTGCACGCCATCCCCGGGCTACGAGGTGCGCTCGGCTCGGGCGAGAGCCCTCGAAGGAGACGTCGATTCCATCGCTCTCGACCGTCTTGGCGACCTCGCGAGCGCACGGATGGTGGGTGGCTTCACCCGGCGGTTGACCGAGCTGGCCGGTACCGGCTCTGGCTCGGCGTTCCTCGTGGAGGCCGGCATCGAGATCGCTCGTCTGGCCCGGCAGGTCACGAAGCTCGCGCCCGAAGCGGCGGCCCGAGCGCTGACGGGCGGTGCGCGCGCCTGCTGGGAGCTGGACAACTTGGGGTGGATCGACCTGCCCAACTCGTGCTTCACCTACAGCGCCAAGGGTCGCGCGCTCCTCGATACGCGCGAGGTGACCTCGCCCATGGTCGCCGAGCTCTACCACCCGCCGCTGGGGGCGCGGCGCCTCTTCGTGCGCCGGAAGGTGATGCGGCTGGTGCACACTGCGGCCCGCCTGCACCTCTTCCACGCCATGCACGACAACGTCCACGGCTTCGACGTCCACTATGAGATCGACCTTCCCTCCGACACCATCGTGGCCGCCGATTCGATCACCTCACGTCTGCCGTATCAGGGTATCTGCAGCGAGCCCCAGGTGCGCATCCATGCCCTGGTGGGTGAGCGGGTCGATGCCGGCCTGCGCAAGCGCATCCAGAGCCTGGTGGGTGGAGAGCAAGGCTGTGCCCAGCTTTACGATCTGACTGCGGACCTCCTCAAGTTGTTGAGTCTCTAGCGCGGGGGAATCCTATGGATATCCGCACCGAGATGGAATCGCTTCCGACCGCCGACGGCCTCATGCCTGTGTATCTCTGCCAGCCTGAGGCGCCGGGTCCTCATCCCGCCGTGATCGTGGTCATGGAAGCCTTTGGCCTCAATGCGCATATCAAGAACGTGGCCGAGCGTGTCGCGCGCGAGGGCTACGTCGCTGTCGCCCCGGACTTCTTCTACCGGTTCGGCAGCCCGATCGTGCCCTACGAGGATGTCCCGCGCGCCATCGGCTACGTCCAGCGGTTCGACTGGTCTGCCTTGATGGCGGAGGTTGGCGTGGTCATCCACCACCTGAAGAGCCTGCCCGAGGTGCGAGCGGACCGGCTGGGCGTCGTGGGCTTCTGTGTCGGGGGCACCATCGCCTTCCTAACGGCGTGCCGGCACGCCTCGGCGATCAAAGCGGCCGTCTCCTTCTACGGAGGCGGCATCGGAACGGACACGCCCACCGCTCCCATCAACCTTGCGGACCGGCTCCAATGCCCTGTCCTCTGCCTCTTCGGAGAGACGGACAAGATGATCCCGATGGACCAGGTGCGCCGGATCGACGAGACTCTGAAGCGGCTCAAGAAGACTGCCGAGGTCAAGGTCTACAAGGGGGCCGGGCACGGCTTTTTCTGCGACGATCGTCCGTCGTACGATGCCACAGCAGCCCAAAGCGCCTGGGAGATGACGCGCTCTCTGTTCTCCAAGTACTTGAATTAGCTAATTGGAACTGACTCGACCCGAATGCTGCCGTTGCGATCGCTTGCAACTGTACTGACTGTTTGGTACAAACCTCTTCCATGGGAGCGACGAAGAACTCGGTGTTGGCGGAGACCAAGAGCGCCAAAGGAGCCGTGACCCGGGACCAGATCCTGGATGCGGCGGGGCGGCTGATTCATCTCCAGGGCTACCACTGCACGTCGCTCGACGATGTTCTCCGGGAGAGCGGCGTGGGGAAAGGAAACTTCTACTACTACTTCAGGAGCAAGGAAGAGCTGGGCTACGCCATCATCGATCGGCTGGTGCGAGCCTTCCTCGAGCGCACGCTCGAGCCGGCCTTCGCCGACTTCGAGGCGGACCCGGTGGCGCAGATCCACATCCTCCTCGACCGCGTCCTCGATAACCAGCGCCAGCGCAACTGCATCGGCGGCTGTCCCATGGGTAACCTCGCCTCCGAGCTCTCGGACGTCCACGAGGGCTTCCGGCAGCGCCTGGCCGAGGTCTTCGTCGCGTGGCGCGTCACCATGGCGGAGGCCCTTCGTCGGGGGCAGACAGCGGGTCGCCTTCGCCCCGAGTGCAACCCGGAAGGCGCCGCCTACTTCATCGTGGCCGCGCTCGAGGGCGCGATCCTCATGAGCAAGGTGACGAAGGACATCAAGGTGATGGAACGCTGTGTGGACGAGCTGAAGCAACACCTCACGCTCTATACGAGACAGGGCTTCTCGCATGTCCCGTCGGCCGGGACAGAGGAGAGCTACGATGAGCATGCCGCAGGCTGAGACGATGACCGGATCGACCGGGCGGAACCTGTCCGGAGTCACGCGCGTCGACCGTGATGCTGCCCTCGTCGAGGGGCTTCGCCGAGGGGACCCGGCCGCGCCCGAGCAGCTGCTGGACACGTACGGTGATCGTGTCTACCGGCTGGCCATTCGCATCACGGGCAACGAGCAGGACGCCGAGGAAGTGGTGCAGGACGCGCTGTGGACGGCTGCCCGCAAGATCTCCATGTTCAAGGGCGAGTCGGCTTTCGGGAGCTGGCTCTACCGTATCACCGCCAATACGGCCTACCAGAAGCTCCGCAGCCGGCAAAGCCGCCGGCACGAGGTACCCTGGGCGGAGATCCGCCCGGCCTTCGACCATGAGCGACATCACGTCGAGCCCGTCGTGGACTGGTCGGGGAAGGTGGAGGAGCCCGCGCTGCAGGCGGAGCTCCGCACGGTCCTGACTACCGCCATCAATGACCTGCCCGCCGACTACCGGACGGCGTTTCTGATGCACGACGTGGAGGGTCTGTCCAATCCGGAGATCGCCGAGTCGCTGCACCTGAGCCTGCCCGCGGTGAAGTCCCGCGTGCACCGATCGCGCCTATTCCTGCGCGAGCGCCTGACGCGCTACATGGAGGCGGCCTGACAGCGAGCTAACATCGCGTCTATCTTGACTTTCGCATCGTTTCCGTGGTCAGATAGGCGCTCGCTCCGGTGAGTTTCGGCTGAGGCCCCGGAACGGCCTGGACTCCTCCACCCCTAACCAGTCAGGACATGCGCATGGAAGCGGTAATCGCGACGGGCGGCAAGCAGTATCGGGTGGCCGCAGGACAGGTGATCAAGGTTGAGCGGCTGGATTCCCCCGCCGGGTCTTCCGTGGAGTTCAAAGAAGTGCTGCTCCTCAGCAACGGCAGCGAGGTGACGGTGGAGCCCAAGGCCTTGGCCTCCGCGAGGGTCACCGGAGAAGTGATCGCCGAAAAGAAGGAGGCCAAGGTTCTCGTGGTCAAGTTCAAGCGGCGGAAGAACTACCGTCGCCACCGCGGGCACCGGCAGACGATGAGCACTGTTCGCATCACCAAGATCGAGGCGTAGACATGGCACACAAGAAAGGCGTCGGCAGCTCCCGCAACGGCCGGGACTCGAATGCGCAGCGGCTTGGGGTGAAGCGCTTCGGGGGGCAATTCGTGACGGCGGGCAGCATCATCGTGCGCCAGCGAGGCACGCGCTTCAAGCCCGGTGTCAACGTGGGGCTGGGCACCGACCACACGCTGTTTGCGACCTCCGACGGCTACGTCCGCTTCGAGCGCAAGGGCGACGACAAGTACGTCAGCATCGCCCAGCAACCCGCCTGATCGCGCCCAGCGCCCCCGGGGCCTCTGATGTTCGTCGACGAGATCGACGTCTTCGTCAAGGGAGGCGACGGGGGTGCGGGCTGCATCAGCTTCCGCCGCGAGAAGTTCGTACCCCGCGGCGGTCCCGACGGGGGTGACGGGGGCGACGGGGGCAGCATTCTCCTCGAAGCCGATCCCGCCATCACCACGCTCCTCGACTTCCACTACCAGCGACACTACACCGCCGAACGCGGCCAGCACGGCAAGGGAGCGAACAAGCACGGTGCCTCCGGCAGTGACACGATCCTCCGCGTGCCCCTCGGCACGGTGGTCTCCGACCGCGATACGGGAGAGCGGCTGGGGGATTTGACCGCTCCCGGTGAGCGTGTGCTGGTGGCCCGCGGTGCGCGGGGCGGCCGCGGCAATGCCCGTTTCGTCAGCTCCACCAACCGTGCCCCTCGACGGGCGGACCTCGGGCGCCCAGGCGAGGAGCGGTGGATGCACCTCGAGCTCAAGCTCCTCGCCGACGTGGGCGTGGTGGGACTTCCCAACGCCGGCAAATCCACCCTCGTCTCGCGCCTCTCCGCAGCCAAGCCCAAGATCGCGGACTATCCGTTCACCACGCTCCAGCCTACCCTCGGCATCGTGCGCGTGGACGACCAGCGGTCCTTCGTCATCGCCGATCTGCCCGGTCTCATCGAGGGGGCGGCGGAGGGCAAGGGCCTGGGTCACCGCTTTCTGCGCCACACTGAGCGCACGCGCGTGCTCGTGCACCTGATCGATCTCGACCCGAGCAGTGGACGCGATCCGGCGGAGGACTGGCGCGTCATCCAGGGCGAGCTGGCCGCCTACTCGAGCGAGCTTGCGGCGCGGCCCCAGATTGTCGTCGGCAGCAAGGCGGAGCTTCCCGGCACGGAGGCCCGCAGCCAGGCCCTGAAGGCTCTTTGCCTGCGCGAGGGCTTGCCCTTTCACGCGATCTCTTCCGTCACCGGGCTGGGCCTTGCGGGTCTCGTGCGAGACATCGCGACCATCTTGACGAGTCAGCCGTGGGCGCGCGTCGCGGGCTGACGCGTGCCCGGCGGCTCGTGGTCAAGGTCGGGAGCGGCCAGATCACGAGCCCTGGCGAGGGTCTCGACGCCCGACGCATCACGGCGTTGGCCGCGGACGTTTCCGCTCTCGTCGAAGATCGGCGCGAGGTCGTCCTCGTCTCCTCCGGCGCCATCGTAGCGGGGACGGCGCGGCTGGGGCTGCCCGCCCGGCGCCGCTCTATCCCCGAGCGTCAGGCGGCGGCGGCGGTGGGTCAATCCTCGCTCATGTGGCACTATGAGCAGGCCTTCAAGCGTCACGGCCTCACGGTGGGACAGGTGCTCCTCACCGCGCAGGACATCAGTGACCGCAGCCGCTATCTGAACGCGCGTAACACTCTGCTCGCCCTCCTCCACTTCCACGTGCTGCCGGTGGTGAACGAGAACGACACGGTGGCCGTGGACGAGATCAAGGTCGGCGACAACGACAACCTGGCCGCCCTCGTTGCCCACCTCATCGACGCCGACCTCCTCGTCCTCCTCACGGACGTGGATGGGCTGTACTCTGCGGATCCTCGGCGGGATGCCCTGGCCACGCGCATCGACACGGTGGAAGCGGTGACGGAGGACATTCGCCGCCTTTGCTTCGACGGCGTGGGCCGCGTCTCCGTGGGCGGCATGATCACCAAGCTGGAGGCGGCGCAGAAGGCGGCGGCCTCCGGCATCCCCATGGTGATCGCCAACGGGAGGGAACCCGGTGTCCTCGGCCGTCTGATCAAGGGCGAGGCCCTGGGCACGCATTTCCTGCCCCGGGATGACCGCCTGGCCGCGCGCAAGCGGTGGATCGCCTTCGCGGTGCCACCGCAGGGACGGCTCACCGTGGACGCGGGCGCACGCAAGGCGCTCACCGAGAAGGGCAAGAGCCTGCTCCCCTCGGGTCTCGTGGAGATCGTGGGAGAGTTTCGTGCGGGTGAGGTGGTGGCGCTGGCCGAGCCCGAGGGGGACGAGTTCGCGCGGGGCCTCGTCAACTACGACGCGGGAGAGCTGCGAAAGATCCAGGGGACGAAGACCGCGGAGATCGAGAAGGCCCTGGGTTACAAGGGGCTGGCCGAGGTGATCCACCGGGACAACCTGGTGATTCTTTCCGGCTCGGGAGGATGAGTATGGACGTGACGGCGCAGGTGACGAGCAAGGCCCGGGTGGCGAAGGACGCCGCCCGCATCCTGGCCCTCGCCTCCACACGGACGAAGAACGATGCTCTTCAGCAGATGGCGCGCGGGCTCGAGGAGAAGACCGGGCTGATCCTCGACGCGAATCGAGCGGATCTCGCTCGGGCGCGATCGACGGGACTGACGACCGCCTTCATGGACCGGCTCACGCTCTCGGAGAGCCGCGTCGAGGAGATGGCAGCGGGGCTCCGACAAGTCGCCGCGTTGCCCGATCCGGTCGGCGAGACGGTCGAGGCGTGGCGCCGTCCCAATGGTGTGGAAATCTCGCGCGTCCGGGTGCCCCTGGGCGTCATTGGTTTCATCTACGAGTCGCGCCCCAACGTCACCGCGGATGCCGCCGGGCTTTGTCTCAAGTCGGGCAACGCGGTCCTCCTCCGAGGCGGGAGCGAGGCCCTCGAGTCGAACTCCGCCATCGCCCAGGTTCTCGCCAAGGCCGTGGAGAAAATAGGGCTTCCCGCCGAGACCATCCAGGTGCTGGACACGGCCGACCGCGCCGCGGTCATGGCCATGCTCACCCTCGACCGCTACATCGATCTCATCATCCCGAGAGGCGGCGAGGAGTTCGTGCGCCTGGTCGCGGAACGGGCTACCGTCCCGGTGCTCAAGCACGACAAGGGCCTGTGTCACGTGTATGTGGACGCGAGCGCGGACCTCGACATGGCGGTGACCGTGGCCGTCAACGCCAAGGCGCAGCGGGTGAGCGTCTGCAACGCTGCCGAGACGCTCCTCGTGGATGCCGCGGTGGCGCCGCGCTTTCTGCCCCGGGCGGCCGCGCGCTTCCGTGAGGCGGGGGTGGCCCTTCGCGGCGACGAGCGGACGCGGGCCCTCGTGCCCGACGCGCGGCCGGCCACCGAGGAGGACTGGGACACCGAGTATCTCGACTTCATCCTTGCCGTCCGGGTGGTCGACGGCCTCGACCAGGCCATCGAGCACATCCGCCGGCACGGCTCGGGCCTGGCCGAGGCCATCGTCACCTCCGACCTGCGGAATGCACGGCGCTTCACCCGCGAGGTCGACGCGGCCGCCGTCCTCGTCAACGCCTCCACGCGCCTCGTGGACGGGTCGCAGTTCGGCATGGGAGCGGAGATGGGGATTTCCACGTCGCGCCTTCACGCGCGAGGCCCGGTGGGCGTGCGCGAGCTGACCACGACCAAGTTCGTCGTGATGGGTGACGGTCAGGTGCGGGAGTAGCCGACCCGGTGCCCACGGTCGGCATCTTCGGCGGGTCGTTCAACCCGATCCACTTTGGCCACCTCCTCCTCGCCGACGAGCTCTGTGAGGCCCTTCGTCTGGATCGAGTGCTCTTCGTGCCCGCCGCGGTGCCCCCGCACAAGCCGGCGGCCGAGCTCGCCTCCGCCGAGCACCGCTATCGCATGACCGTGCTCGCCGTCCGCGAGCACCCACGTTTCGCCGTCTCCGACATCGAGCTGCGCCGCCAAGGCCCCTCCTACACCGTCGACACGCTCGTTGCGCTCAAGGACGAGGGCGCGCTCCATCTGCTCATCGGCTCCGATACCTTCCTCGATCTCCTGAGCTGGCGTGAGCCCCGGCGCGTGGGCCGCCTGGCTCGACTCGTAGTGGTGCCGCGCACGGGGGGCGACTTCGATCCGGAGGCGCCCGCAGCCCAGAAAGTGCTCCACGAGCTTGGTCTTCCTCCTTTCGGCGATGTCGCGGGGCCCGTGCTCTACCATGCCGCGTCCCTGCCCATCTCCGGCTCGGATCTCCGTCGGCGCGCTCGCGAGGGCCGGAGCCTCGCCTATCGCATGCCCGAGTCCGTGGCTGCCTACATCCGCGAGCACCGGCTGTACCACGCCTCTTGATGGCCGCCCTCTCCGCGGAAGCCACCGCCCGCCTCGCCGCGCGCGCCGCGCTGGACAAAAACGCCGAAGACCTCGTCATCCTCGACCTGCAGGGCCTGTCGAGCGTCGCCGACTTCTTCGTGGTGACCAGCGCGCGCTCTACCACCCAAGCCGACACCATCGTGGAGGCAGTGCGCCTCGCTTTGAAGGCCGCGGACACGCGTCCGCGCCACCAGGAAGGCAGCGCGGAGAGCGGCTGGCTTCTCCTCGATTACGTCGACGTGGTCGTGCACGTCTTTGTGGGCGCCACCCGGCACTTCTATGCGCTCGAGCGACTGTGGGGCGATGCGCCGTTGCTCTCTGTCGAGCGCTGAGAGGCCGCCGCTCGATTGATTTCCCTTGGGACGCATGGTAGCCTTCGCCCCTGACTCGGGCCCCGAACCGGCCGTGTCGCGGGAGGAGACAGCGATGAGGAAGGAGCGACTCGCTCAGTTCAGGAAGAAGCTGGAAGAGAAGCATCGCCAGCTCGTGGAAGGAGTCGGGAAGACCGTATCCTACGCCAAGGGTCCCGAAGACGATTCCACCAAAGACCTCGGCGATCAAGCTGCCACCTCGTACAACCGGGAATTCCTCTTCGAGCTCAGCAACGGCGACCGTCGTCTGCTCAAAGAGGTGGGCTCCGCGCTGCAGAAGCTCGAGGAGGGAAATTTCGGCGACTGCGAGCGGTGCGGGGAAGCCATCGCAGAGAAGCGCCTGGAAGCTCTCCCCTTCGCCCGCTACTGCATCGAGTGCCAACGGGCCATCGAGGAAGAAGAGCGCACCGCCGCGAGCTAGGCTGATTCGCTGTGCCCGTGCGTCTCGGCGTCGTCCTCGCCATCGGCTTCGGCGTCCTCATTGCGTACCTCGCCTCCCTGAACACGACCCGTGTCCGCGTCGCCCTCTCCGGCGACCGCGGGTGGGAGGTGCCTCTGGCTGCTCTCGTGGTGGGGGCCTTCCTCACCGGCGTCGCCCTCACCCTCGTCTGCGTGCTCGTGCGCGACCTCGGCCGCTCCCTCCGCCGTTATCGGCAGGATCGCGCGAGACGGCGCGGCGACTCCGGGGCGTCCGGGGCGGAATTGGCCTCGGAGCCCAGGCTCGAGAGCGCGAACGCCGGGCGCCAATCCCACACCGCCCGTGAAGTCATGTCGGCGCCGAAACGTCTGACCTCCGGGGAGATGCCCGCGGTCAGATCCGAGGCTGAAGTGGGAGCCACACGAAGCGACATCCTGCGCGCGTGATCGCGCCGTCGTACATCGACCACAACCAGCACGCTGGAGCATCGAGGATGGAAGGATCTGTTTCGATCCTGGTGCCCGCCGGAGGCTGGCCCGGCCGGTGGAAACCCTGGGTCACCGCCGCGCTCGATCTGGTCTTTCCCCCTCTCTGCCCGGTCTGCCGCGAGCTTCTCGGCGATGGTCGCCGCGATCCGTTGTGTGGGACGTGCTGGCGGCGCCTGAGCCGCATCGGTCCCCCCTGGTGCCGCTGCTGCGGCGTTCCCCTCACGATCGACGGGCGGTGCGGGGCGTGCCGCTCCCGCCCGCCGCGCTTTGCCTATGCGCGGGCGGCCGCGCGCTACGGGGACGTGGTCCGCGAAGCCATCCACGCCTTCAAGTTCGCCGGGCGTCGATCGCTCGCCGATCCGCTCGGCGATCTCCTGGCTGACCTTGGGCCGTCCGCTCTACCCGGGCCCCGGCCCGACGTCTTGATTCCCGTACCGCTCCATCGGCGGCGCCAGCGCGATCGCGGCTACAACCAGGCGCTGCTCCTGGCTCGACGCCTCGAGCAGCATTGGCAAATCCCCGTGGCCCCGGGCGCCCTGGCTCGCCGCACCGCCACGGCGCCGCAGGCTGACCTGGATGCCGCGGCGAGAAGACGGAATGTCCGCGGCGCCTTCGTCGTCATCGACCCCGCGGCGGTCGTGGGCCGCCACGTGATCCTGGTCGACGACGTGCTCACGACGGGGGCGACGGTGGGCGAATGCGCCCGCTGCCTCACCCGGGCGGGGGCATCCGTGGTCGGAGTGGTCACTGTCGCCCGCACCGTCTGACGGCCTTCGGGCCGTGCTTGCGAGCCCGCCTCGCGCCGCCTTATAATCAAGACTCTTGTGTGACGGAAGTCGTCGTCAATCCTCAAAAATCATCACACTCAAGGAGTACGAGCATGGGCGTGCGGGTTGGAGTCAATGGGTTCGGACGGATCGGGCGGGTGTTCTTCCGGGCGGCGCTCCAGTCACCTGAGATCGAGGTGGTTGCCGTCAACGACTTGGCGGACGCCAAGACGCTGGCTCACCTGCTCAAGTACGACTCGGTCCACGGCATCCTCGCCGGCGAGGTGCGGCACAAGGGCGAGGCGATCTTCGTCAACGGGCGTGAGGTGCGGGTCTGCTCCGCAAAGGATCCGGCGACCCTTCCGTGGGGCGAGATGGGCGTGGACATCGTCGTCGAATCCACGGGCGTCTTCCGCGACAAGGCGACGACCACCAAGCACCTCCAGGCGGGCGCCAAGAAAGTCATCATCACCGCCCCCGCCAAGGATCCTGACATCACGGTGGTTCTGGGCGTCAACGAGCAGAAGTACGATCCGGCCAAGCACGAGCTCGTCTCCAACGCCTCCTGCACCACGAACTGCCTCGCCACCGTGGCCAAGGTCCTCCTGGACAGCTTCGGCATCAAGCGGGGCTTCGCCTCCACCGTGCACTCGTACACCAACGATCAGCCCATCCACGACTTCCCGCACAAGGATCTCCGCCGCGCCCGTGCCGGTGCGGTGAGCATGATTCCCACGACGACGGGCGCGGCCACCGCGGTGGGCCTCGTGCTGCCCGAGCTCAAGGGCAAGTTGGATGGTCTCGCCATCCGGGTGCCCACGGCCAACGTGTCCGTGGTGGATCTCACGGTGGAGCTCGAGAAGTCGGCCACGGCCGCCGCCATCAACGACGCCTTCCGCGCGGCGGGCGCCGGCGCCCTGCGGGGCATCCTCGACACCACGGACGAGGAGCTGGTGTCCGTGGACTTCAACGGCAATTCGCACTCGTCCATCGTGGACCTCGGATCCACCGCGGTGATCGACGGCGCCATGGTCAAGGTGCTCGCCTGGTACGACAACGAGTGGGGCTACTCGAACCGGGTGAAGGACCTGATCAAGTACATGGCCAAAAGCTTGTAGCGTTGGCCACGCTGGGCGTCGATCACCTGGACCTCGGGGGGAAGCGTGTCTTCCTCCGTGTGGATCTCAACGTCCCCATCGAAAACGGACGGGTCGGGGAGGACACGCGCATCCGTGCCGCCCTCCCCACCGTGGAGCGCTGCCTGAAGGCAGGTGCGAGCGTTATCCTCGCCTCCCACCTCGGGCGACCCAAGGGCAAGCCCGACCCGCGATTCTCCCTCAAGCCGGTGGCGACTCGCCTCGAGGAGCTGTTGGGGCGCCCCGTGCCCCTCCTGCCGGACTGTGTCGGTCCGGAGGTCTCCGCGGCCGTGGCTGCCCTCAAGCCCGGGGACGTCGTGCTCCTCGAGAACCTCCGCTTTCACCAGGAAGAAGAAGCCAACGATCCCGAGTTCGCCCGCGCCCTCGCCTCCCTCGCGGATGTCTACGTCGACGACGCGTTCGCCGCCGCCCATCGCGCCCACGCCTCCATCGAAGGGATCACGCACTACCTGAAGCCCGCCGCGGCCGGCCTTCTCATGCAGCGGGAGCTGGAGGCCCTCGGCCGCATCTTCGAGAAGCCCGAGCGCCCCATGGCCGCGCTGCTCGGCGGGGCCAAGGTTTCGGACAAGCTGGCGCTGGTCGAGCATCTTCTCTCGCGCGTCGAGCTCGTCCTCATCGGCGGAGGCATGGCGTTCACCTTCCTGTCCGCCCTGGGCTACAGCGTCGGGCGCTCGCTGCTGGAGTCCGATCGTCTCGAGGCGGCGCGCACCATCCTCGCCCGCGCGAGGAGTCTCGGGGTCACCGTGCGCTTGCCCGTGGACGTGGTGGTGGCGTCCGGTCTCGACAGCACCGAGGGCATCCGGACGGTCGGGGTGCGCGAGATTCCCGCGGATCTCATGGGCCTGGACCTGGGGCCGCTCACCGTGGCGCAGTTCGATACCGCGCTCAAGGGGAGCAAGACCATCCTCTGGAATGGCCCCATGGGCGTCTTCGAGAAAGCTCCCTTCGCCGCGGGCACGGTGGGCGTGGCGCGGGCGGTGGCGGGATCCGGAGCCTTCTCGGTCATCGGCGGCGGAGACACCATCGCCGCTGTCCAGCTCGCCGGCGTCAGCGATCGCATCGGCTACATCTCGACGGCGGGCGGGGCCTTCCTCGAGTTTCTCGAGGGACGCACCCTTCCCGGCGTGGCCGCTCTCGATCAGGCGTCCTGATGCGCACCCCACTCGTGGTGGGCAACTGGAAGATGCACGGAGTGGTCTCCGAGGCTCGCGCGCTCGCCACGGCCATCCGCGATGGGCTCAAGCGCCCCCGCGGAGTGGACGTCGCGGTGTGCCCGCCGTTCACGGCGCTCGGTGCGGTGGCCGAGGTGCTCGCGGGCTCCGCCATCGGCTGGGGCGGGCAGAACTGCCACTGGGACGAAAAGGGCGCCTTCA
>Ga0306921_10000691_pt1 | contig 31066 bp, 46 predicted proteins | sample sta12Cox44000080_FD_203760 | JGI IMG/M metagenome (GOLD analysis project Ga0306921, IMG submission 203760) | Lab enrichment of tropical soil microbial communities from Luquillo Experimental Forest, Puerto Rico - statoxic.12C.oxic.44.000.080 (v2)... | ecosystem: Environmental > Terrestrial >... | reverse complement strand
GCTTGCGCCCTGCAAGTGCGGCTGCGAGAAGTACCTGCACGAGCACTGGCGGCCCGGCTCCGACTGCGCCTCCTGTGGCGCCGCCCGCTGCCCGGCCTATCACCGGGCTGGCCGCCGGGCGAAACGAAAGCAGGTAACATCGGCATGAACGAGAACGAGATCACCTGGCAGCTCCCGCTCACCCCGGATGTGCCGCTGGACGATCCGGCCTCCATGGGCGGTGCCGTGGCCGTAATCCGCCCCGGCCAACTGGCCACCCTCACCATCACCGGATACACGCAGCCTTTCCTGCACAGCGATGGCAGCCCTTCCGGTGCCCTGCAGCTCCGCACCGCGAGCGGCGGCCCGGATAGCGGCAGGCGGATTGTCTCGGTCCACCCGGATGTCATGGACGCCGGGATCATCACCGCCCGCGCTGTCACCCCGCCCGGCTACCCGCCGGAGCCCGGCGACGTGTGGCGCGATAGCAAGGGCGAGTGCTACTTCGCCATCAGGGGGACCGCAGGCGTTCTCCTCGCCTGGGAGAAGGGCGCGTTCACCATCCCGGCTGATAAAGCCCAGTCCATGGAGCTGGTGTACCGGAAAGACAGCAAGCCGGTTTAGCCGCCCTCCCTGCCGGGAAGCCTGGCCAGCAGAGCGCTCAGCCGGGCACCCGCAGCCCCAGGACCGCTCCTGAGCCAGGAAAGGGCACCAGCCATGACCAGAGCCAGGATCGTCACCGCCATCGCCGCAGCGGCCTTCGCAGCCGCGCTCGCAGCCACTTCCGCCGCCCCCACCATCAGCACAGCGGGCGGCGGCACGTTCTACCACGGCGGCCCCCCGCACATCGCCGCGATGCACTACTTCGGCGGTGCCAGCGGGGACACGCACTTCCACGGCTGATTTCCGGCCCGGTCACTCCCCGGCGAATTACCGGCGTATAGTCGGCTGCATGCTGAACCGCACGATCAAGAGCAACAGCCAGGGCTGCAGCAACAGCGCCGCCAACGGCCCGCTCGCCAGCAGCGGCATCAAAGCCGTCCTGCACGGCTGGTTCTGCAACTGCCAGTGGTGCCTGCAGGGGATCAGGTAGCAGAACCAGCCGGAACCAGCCAGGGGCCAGCCGATTGAGCCAGCATGGGAGTTCGCTGGTCTTACCCGGTCTACCCGCTGCCGCAGGCCAACGGCACGCCGGTCTCCGCCGCCGCTCTCACCGCAGGCACCCCGCAGCTCGGCGGCCAGGCCCCGGTCATCCCCGGCGGCGTCATCGAAGCCGGGATGCGGCTGAGGCTCAAGGCCTTCGGTGAGCTGACATCCACCTCCGCCACCCCCACAGTCGTGCTCGGCTTCTACATCGGCGCCGTGGGCGGCGCCATCGGCAGCGCGGCCGTCATCTGCGCCAGCGCCACCCTGGCCATCTCCGCCTCCGCCACCGCCTGGCCGTTCCAGATGGAGTACGAGGGGGAGTTCCGCAACCTGGGCGGATCGGCCGGTTCCATCCACGGCCAGGGCAAGGTGGAGAGCTGGTTCAACGTCGGGCTCACCGGCGACGGCACCACCAACCCGATGCCGACCACGGCGGCGGCCCGGACGGTGTCCACGCTGAACACCTACCAGAACAACCAGATCGACGTGGGCGTCACCCTGTCCGTCACCACCGGCTCCCCGTCCGTCACGGTCACCGACGTGTTCTTCGACCTGACCGGCTAGGAGATCCCGCGCGACCCGGGCCGGGGGTGACTGCCTGTGACTACTGCGGTCACCGCCACCGCCGGGGGCACCACCTCCAACGGGATATGCCTGCAAGTCTTCGTCCTCACCGGGGCGGCGGCTGCGCAGAACGGCGCGACCTGGATTCAGTCCGCTAACGCCGCGCACAACGCCACCGCGTCCACCACGGTGGCGGGCAGCCGGGTGTACGGCGGCGTGATGAACGGCGCCGCCGCCGCGCCGACAGTGTTCAGCGCGAGCACCACCCTGGCTAACTCGGCGGCCGACGCCGGGCACACCAAGGACTACGGGACCTGGAAGCAGACTGCCGCCACGGTCACCCCGGGGAGCCTCCAGCTCGGCTTCACCGACAGCAACAACGGCGGCATCGCCGGTATCGAGATCCTGCCCGCCGTCACCGGCACCGCCCCCGCAGAGGACGCCTCCGCGCCCGCGTTCGCCTCCACCCTCACAGCGGTCACGATCGCTTCCGCTGGCTTCACCCCGCCGACCGGCGCGCTGCTGGTGGCGTGCATCGCCTCCAACGGCGCCACCAACGCCGTCATCACCATGACCGTGACCGACACATGGGGCCTGGCGTGGACGGCGGCGGCGCAGGCGAACGCCAGCAACATGAAGTACGCGGGCGTCTTCCTCGCGGTGGTGCGCCCTGCGGTATTCCTGGCGCAGGTGCCGTGGGCCGGGCCGCTGACATCAGCATTCGGCCCGGCTGAGCCGTTCGCGCCCTTCCCGCAGCCCTACGGCGATATCGTCACGGCTTCCGTCCCGGTCTCTGATTCCGACACCGGCACTTTCACCGATGCCCTGGTCTCGGTGTCTCCCCGGGACAGCGATACCGCAACCGGCACCGAGGGGACGCCCAGTACCGGGATCACCTCCGCCGAGACGGGGACCGGGACCGAGGGGGCCCCCTCAGCGGGCCTGTCCGGCACCGACACCGGCTCCGGGGCGGACGCCCTGGTCTCGGTATCCCCCCAGGGCTCCGACACCGCAGCGGGCGCCGACGCCGGGGAGTCGCTGGGCCTGGCCGGAAGTGATACCGCCGCCGCCGCTGACGGCGGCACCATCGGGATTGCCCAGGCTGACACCGGCTCCGCCGCCGAGGGCACGCCTTCCGCCGGGATCACTGATTCCGACACCGGCACATCCGCCGAGACCGCAGCCGGGATAGGAGTCCTGTCCCAGGCGGAGGTCCCGGCCCCCCCGCCCTGGCTCAGCCCGCTGGCGTCCAGGTTCGGGCCTGCCGAGCCGTTCGGGATTGTCACGGGCCAGCCCGCCCCGTCCGGGCTCACGCCGGTCTCTGATTCCGACACCGGCACTTTCACCGACGCTGGCGAGTCCCTGTCCCTGGCCGGAAGCGACACCGCCGCAGCGGCTGATGGCGGCACCATCGGCCTGTCCTCCTCCGATGCCAGCTCCGCCGCCGAGGGAACCCCGTCCGCCGGGATTACCAGCGCTGATTCCGCCACCGCCGCCGAGGGAACCCCATCGGCCGGGATTACCCAGTCCGACACCGGGACCGGCAGTGATGCGCTGATCGCGGTCGGCCCGCAGGGCACTGACACCGGCTCCGGCGCTGATGCGTTCTCCGGCAGCCTCGGCATCCTGCCAGCGGGAGATACAGCCACCGGAACCGAGGGCACGCCTTCCGCCGGATTGTCCTCCTCCGATTCCGCCACCGGTACCGAGGGCACCCCGTCCGCTGGGATTGCCAGCGCCGACACCGGCCTCGGAACTGATGCGCTAGTCGCGGCCGGTCCCAAGGACAGCGATTCCGCCACCGCCACCGAGAGCACGCCTGTCACGGTGAGCTTGTCCTCCGCCGACATAGCTACCGGCACGGATGCCGGGGAGACTGTCAAGGTCACCGACTCCGACACCGGATCGGCCACCGCCGAACTGGTCACCGGGCTGGCGACCGGCGGCCTGCCCGCCCCGCAGCAGCCGTCGCAGTGGCAGGGGCCGCTGGCGGCCGTGTTCGGCCCGGCAGATCCCTTTGCCCTTCTCCAGCCGCTGCCGCAGGGGCCGCCGTCCACGCCCACCACCCTGATCTCCGACTCCGATGCCGGGACCTTCGCGGAGGGCACCCCGTCCATCACCGCATCCCTGTCCTCCTCCGATGCCGGGACCTTCGCGGAGGGCACGCCCAGCGCAGGCTTCACCGCCGCAGGAGATACAGCAACCGGCACCGAGGGAACGCCTTCCGCTGGGATTACCCAGTCCGATGCAGCCACTGGCAGCGATGCACTGACAGCGGTCGGCCCCAAGGGCACTGACACCGGAACCGGTACCGAGGGCACGCCCGGCACGGGCATTGCTTCTGCGGAGACCGCAACCGGCACCGAGGGAACCCCGTCTGCGGGCATTACCCAGTCCGATGCCAGCACCGGTACCGAGGGCACGCCCGGCACGGGCATTGCTTCCGCCGACACAGCTACCGGCGCTGATGCCACCGGAACGCTCCGCGCCACGGCGGGAGATTCCGGCGCCTTCGCGGAGAGCACGCCGTCCATCGTCCTGCCGCCCGCCGCAGACGCCGGTACCGGCTCGGAGCTGGGCGTCATCGGGATTACTTCCCTGGATGTATTCGCACTGACGGCGGAGAGCCAGAACGTCACCGTCCTCACCGGGACCATTCACGTCACCAGCTCCGATGCCGGGACCTTCGCGGACGGCCAGGGCTTCCCGCTTGATATCGCCGTCATCGTCACCAGCGCGGATGTCTCCGTGGCGGCAGAGCCCGCCCCGCCCCCTGATCTTGATATCGTCATCGTCACCAGCGCGGATGTCTCCGTGGCCGTGGAGCCCGCCCCGGTCACCGGCATCGCCGCGCCCAGCCGGGCATAAGGGCCGGGAGCAGGGCCAGCCCGATTTCCCTGGCATGAACAGCGGCGAGCTGGCCACCATCAAGGTCCGCCCCTCCGACCCGGTCACCGGCCTCATTCCCGAGGATGTGACCGCCGTGGCCTACCTGTTCGCGCCGCCGAAGAACCCGCAGGCCAATCCCGGGGACCGTGTCCCTGATGCCACGATCCCGCTCACGTTCGACACCGCCAGCCGCTATTACCTGGGCACCTGGGATTCAACCGGCGCCATCGCGGGCACCTGGTGGTGCCAGGGGAAGGTGACCGGCGGTGCTGGCGGCTACCAGAACTGGTCCTACCAGGCGTTCCCGGTCAATGCCTGATCGGGCCAGCAGAACCCGCCTGGCCATCTTCGGCTCGGTTGACGGCCTGACGATGTTCATGGGCATCGTCATCGGCATCCTGGTGTCCGGTCATGGCGGCTCCGCCGCCTGGCACGCGGCCCTCGGCGGCGGCGTGGGAGAGCTGGTCGGCATGACCGCCGGGCAGCAGCAGTCCGATCCGGGCGGCGGCTGGGGCCTCGCCGTGCTCTGCGGTGCGGCGGGCGGTTCCGCCTGCGTGCTGCCAGCGATCCCTTTCGCGGTCACGTCCGGCGCCACGGCCATGATCGCCTCCGCCGTCATCGCCGTGGCGATTGGCGCGGTCATCTGCTGGCTGCGCCCCCAGCAGGGCTGGCGGGCCATCGCCCTGACCTACGGCGTGCTGGCGGCAGCGGCTGTTATTTCCGGGCTGGCCGGGCTGATTTAACCTCACCGCCGGATTGGCTTTACCCCGCCCGCACCTGGCGCTATCCTGCGCATCAGGTGCATCAGCACCCGGCCGGTAAGACGCCCGCAAGCGGCGCGGTGCCCGTGGAAGCCCCCTCAGGCTTTTCACCCCCTGTGCGGATCTGAAAAGGGAGCGGAACGAATGACCGGTCTCAAGCGGGAAGTGGCGATGCTGGCCCTTCCGGTGCTCACGTTCATCGCCATCGCACTGAGCCATTTCATCCACGCCAATGCGGCCACCACGAGCTGGGTCACCGCCGCGTTCATCGCGGCGGGCACGATCATCACCTCGGTGCTGGCCGCCCCGCGCTCGATGACCGCCATCGGCGGCGCGGTGCTGGCCCTGCTGACCATCCTGGCGCACTACTGGTGGCACCTGCCCCCCGCCGAGCTGGCCCCCCTGATCATCGCCGTCCAGACCCTGTTCGGGATGCACGTGCGGGCGCAGGCGGCACCGGTCTTCGGCACCGCCCCGTCCTCCCTCGTCAGCGGCCCCTGACCGGCCCGGGGGGACCTGGTCATGTCACCAGCGCCTGATTTCCTCCTGGCGTTCGCCGGGCCGCCGCTGGCCGCCTGCCCCATGGTGGTCGGCGGGATCTCCTGCACCGCCGGGGCGGCGGCGGGCGCCCTCACCGTCCTGCTGTCCGCCCCCGGCCTCATGATCCGCCAGCCGCTGCTGAAGGCGGGCAGCCCGCTGGCCCGGTGCGATTACCACGCGGTGGCCGCCCCGTACCGGGCCGTCGTCATCCGGGCGGGGGAGCTGGCCGGTGCCTCCGGCCGGGGAGCGGCCGGGCGGCACATCGCCAAGACCGCCTTCTGCACGGCCCTGGGCGACATGCTGGGCACCATCGCGGGCGACCCCTGGGCGGCCTGGGAGGCGCTCGCCCAGGCCGCCTGGCGGGCGTTCAGCGCCGATCCGGGCTATGCCGCGCAGCTCGCCGCCGCCGGGGCGAAGGCCCGCCCGGCCCTGTCCCTGGAAGCCCTGGCGGTCTGACCGTATTACCGGGGTGAGCCCCCGGTCCCTTCACCCCCGAAGCCCGCCGGGGGCTCACCTCCGATTGGAGCCTGGTGAACAGCAATAACGGGTACCTGGATGTGATCCTGCGCGGCATCCTCGGGTCCATCCCGTACATCGTCATCGGCGGGATCACCGCCTGGGCCGCCTGGCGCACCCGGGTGAAGCCGCACCTGGAGCGGATAGCCCACGGCCAGACCGCCGACCTGACCAAGGCTGCCCATCAGATCACCGACCAGCAGACCGCCGACCTGAAAGAGATCACCGACCAGCAGACCGCCGAACTGCGCCGCTCACCGCCCCGCGATACCGGGGGCCGGTTCACGCCCCGCTGAGGCCTGACGGCGTAACACCGGCATGAAGCTCTGCCTGATTGGGAACCGGAGGACGTGTGATGGCACTCATCACTGAAGGACTGGCGATCCCCGAAGTCGCCGTCCTGTTCCCGCGTGCCCGCCGCCGCAGGCAGCAGAGCCTGAGACCACACGGGACACCGGCCGCCTACCGCTACCACATCCGGCACAAGACGAAGCCCTGCGCGAAGTGCGCGAGATGGCACCAGCTTGATATGCGCCTGCGCCGCACCATCGTCCAGCTTGCGAAGCTGGAAGCGGAGACTGGCCCAGTGAACCCGAACCTGCGCCGCGTGCCCCGTACCATTGAGTGCGGCCGGGGGGAAGACCACAGTGGACGGCCCGGTACCGGGCTAAGTGCTCCCCCGGCCGCGACTTCCCTCTCGGCTTACCAGCGGATGAGCCAGGACGAGTACGCGGAGCTGCAGTGCGAAGTCCCTGATGGCAGCGGAGCCGTTCTAATGGAAGGCTGCTGGTACTGCGCCGGGTTCCGCTCTCCCTGCACCTGCACGGAGGACTGCGGGGCCCGCACTTTGCTTGAGGGCAGCTTCGGGCACTGCTGCCTGGAAGCGCCCCGGGAGGACGTGCTGGCCAGCGGAGTCACCGCTGAGGCTTACGACCGGAGGCACCCGATTCCCCGCTCATGAAGCGCTGGTGGGTCCTCTTCGCCGTTCTCGCAGCCGCCTGCTTCGCCTTCGGGCTCTGGTGGGATGCAGGCGGCGGCCAGCACTGGCTGGCCTACCAGACCGGGACTTACTGCGGCACCACCGGCACGAGATACTGTTACTGGTCCGGTTTCGGCTCGGTATTTCCCTGGGTGGCGTTCTCCATGGGCGGGATCTTCGCCGGGCTCGCGGTGGGCCTGCGGAAGGTCAACTGCCACCAGCCGGGCTGCCCCAGGATCGGGCGGTACCCCGACGCCGGGGGCTCGTTCCACTATTGCGGGAAGCACCACCCAGGCTGGGAGGGAAAGCACCCGTCCCAGGAGCACAGAGATAGGATGCACCACCTGCACATGGCCGCCATCGGGCACCCCGATCACAAGGCTGATCATTAGCCTGAGCAGCGCAAACCCGTATAACCGGTATGAGCGAAAACGACACCGGAACTTCTGCGTTCTCCGCAGCCGCCGCCAGCGCCGCTGAACGGCTGGCCGCCGCCCGGGGCAAGCTCGTGCTTGAGATCCGGGAGGCCGCCGATCACCGGACCCGGGAGTTCGCTGCCCTGAAAGAGCAGATAAACGACCTGGACGCCGAGTGGGAAGAGCGGGTCAGCACCGCGTGGCGGCTGTACGACACGGCTTTGACCCTCGGCCTGCCCGAGAAGACTGAGCGGCCGGGGTGAGCGGCCATGGCGACCAGGAGCAAGCGGGAGCGCCAGGCCGACATGCAGACCCGGGGAACCTGCCCGCCGCCGTGCGGGAAGGTCCGCTACGTCACCCGCGCAGTAGCCAAGGCCTACGCCAGGCGCATCCAGGGGCGCCAGAGCCGGGAATATTCCGGGAACAACCGGCTTCGTGTTTACGACGGGAACCAGTCCGACTTCCCGTGCTGCCACGGGTTCTGGCACCTGACCAGCGACAGCGCCATTAACCGCATCGCCTTCTACCGGGAGCGGGAGGCCTTCGCCCGCCAGCACGGCCTGCCCATGGGCTGGACCGTCCGCGCTGTCCGGGAGGGACTGCGCTGGCGGTACACCATCTACGTTCCCGGGGAGGAGCCCATGCCCAGCGTCTACACCTACGCCTCACGTGAGATTGCCGAGCGCGAGGCCGTGGCGGACATCAACGGGGAAAGCAGGTCCGCGTGACCATCCCTGATCTCCGCTGCCTGTCCCAGGAACAGGAAGCCGAGCGGTGGCGCCGCGCTGATCGCGTGCATGCCGCCCGCGACGTGACGCTGCCCCGGCTGGAGTACTGGAACTACAGCCCGTGCCAGCAGCACGCCGCCTCTGGCTCCCCAGATCCCTTCTGCGTGGGCTGCGGCGGCCTGTTCCGGCGCCACCAGCGCGTGGGGGTTACCTGGCTGTGGCTGGCCAAGAAGGGACTCCTGGGTGACCCTACGGGCACGGGGAAGACCATCAACATTCTTGGCCTGCTGGCGATGCTGAAGCAGTCCGGCGAGCTGGCCGCCCAGGCACCCGGCCAGCGGTGCGTGATTGTCGCCGGGGCGGCCGAGCAGTGGCGCGATGAGTGCCGCCGGTTCCTCCCCGGCGTGCTCGCCACGGCCGCCACCGGCACCGCCCAGCGCCGGGCCGCGAGATACCTGGACCCGTGGGAAATCCTCATCATCAGCCCGGAAACGCTCCGGCTGCGTGAGATACGCCGGAACGGGTCCGCCACCAGGGCCGGGGACCTGGAGATTCTGGAGCAGTTCGACATCGGCACCCTGGTCTTTGACGACGTGGACGCGATGCGGCACAGCTCATCCAAGACCGCCTATGCGATCAAGCGGCTGGCCGAGCGCTGCCACCGGGTGGTGGGGGTCCACGCGACTCCGATTCAGAAGCGCCCCATGGAAATCTACGACTACCTGCTCCCGGTCGGCGGGGCGGAGATGTTCGGGCCACCCGCGCTGTTCAGGCACACCTACATCGAGTACGAGCAGGACTACTACGAGGCCCGGGACCGGTTCGGCCACACGGTGGTCAAGTCCAGGCGCAAGGAAGTCCGGATCAAGAACGGCGAGCAGCTCCGCAGGCTGGCCGCGCCCATGGTGCTCCGCCGGACCCCTGCCGAGATTGACGACGTGGAAATGCCCGAGCTGGTCCCGTCCACAGCATGGGTGGACCTGCACCCGGCCCAGAAGGCCCGGTACGCCGAGCTGAAGACGGGCGTGCTGCGGATCATCCGGGACACCGGGGAGCGCACCGAGCGGGCCGAGGCCGTGGCGCAGTTCATCCGGGGCTGGCAGATATGCTCCGGGCTGGCCGCGCTGGACGGGGAGGGCACCGGGGCCCCCTCGGCCAAGGCGGACTGGGCGGTGGACAAGATCACCGGGGACTTCTCGGAGGATGGCGGGAAGACCGTGATCTTCTGCTATTTTCTGCCGAACCTGGCTGACCTGTCCGCCCGGCTGACCGCTGAGGGCGTCGGGCACGTGATCCGGTGGGGCCGGAACCAGAACAGGGATGACCGGCACGCTGATCTGCTGCGTTTCCGGGAAGACCCGGACTGCCGGGTGCTGCTGGGCACGACCACCATCGAACGATCCCTGAACCTGCAGGCCGCCCGGCACATGGCCGCCCTGGATACGATCATCAACCCGGCCAGGATGCGGCAGATCGCCGGGCGCGTGGCGAGGATCGGCTCCCGCCAGCCTACGGTGTATTTCCACACGGTCTTGGCACGTGATACCCAGGAGGCCGCCTACCCCGGGATTCTGCAGCGCGAGCAGGCCCTGGCCGACTGGCTGTGGTCGGAGCAGAGTGATCTCTTTCCTGCCCTGTCCCCGATGGCCCTCTTGCGAATGATCAGCGGAGATTCTGCCGTGCGCGCGGCGGCAGGTGTATAAGCAAGCAGGGCTGTTCATTCTGTTAACGACAGCCAGGCAGGAGGCCAGCAAGATGAACGTCTATGACTTCATGGCGGAACGGGCACCGGAACATGCACGCGCATCGGATGGTGGCCAAGGAGCTGCTCCGGGAGCTTTGGCACGTCTCAGCCTGACCGTCCGCTAGCATCTCCCCTAACCGGGAGGTCCGCTGGTGGATGACGAGCTACAGGCTCTTGTGGTGAGCCTGATACCCCAGGTCAAAGCCATCGCCTGGCGCTACTACATCAAGGCCCCGCACGCCCTGGAGCGGGACGAGCTGGAGTCCATCGCCTTCACCGGCCTCATGGACGCCGCCACCAAGTGGCCTGATTACTGCCGCCGCAACGAGTTCCAGCCAGATGGCCCCGGCCTGAAGTACTTCGGCGCCTACGTGAGCCGCCGCGTCAACGGCGCCATCCTCGATCACCTGCGGTCGGTGGACTGGGTGACCCGGTCGGTGCGGCAGAAGGCCAAGAGGATCGACGCCGCCCAGGCCCAGGGGGCCAAAACCACTGCCGAACTGGCGGACAGGTCCGGCCTGTCCCTGGAAGACGTGCATGATACGGCAGCTTCCCTGGCCCGCCGCCCGGTCAGCCTCGATGACGGGGAGCGGGACGTGGCCGAGGAGCAGGACGTGGAAGGCTCAGCCCAGGTGACCGCGATCCTCCGCGCCGTGGCCCAGGCCGGTGAGCTGCTGTCCCGGCTGGAGCGCGTGGTGCTGGCCCTGCGGTACTACGAGGAGATGGCCATGCCAGCCATCGCCCTGGCGCTGGGCAAGGACCGGCGGGAGGTGGCCGCCGCGCACGACAGCGGCGTCCGGGCCGTCCGGGAAGCCATGCTCACCGCCGTGGCGTAACACCTGCATGATCTCCCACGCGGAGCGCTCGGCGGGCAGGTGGTGGAAAGCCCAGCGTGATGCTGAGCTGAAGCGCCTGAACGCGGAGGAGCCGGTGAACGAGCACCCGCCTCCCTACGTCCGCCATATCCGGCACCTGTGCCCCGGCATCGCGGGCCGCAGCGTCAGTTTCGACTACGCCGAGGTGTACGTCACCAGCCCGGCGCTCATGGTGAGTAACAAGCTGAAGGTTCAGGTGCTGGACCAGGAGCTTGCGGAGAACTCCCCGCCCCGGAAAGTGGATGCTGTCATCCTGGCCGGGCGATTCGGTTATGTGTACCGGGAAGGCCGGTGCGCCGGGTGCGGGCACACCGCCAGGAGCCTGACCGGCCGGGTGGTGGACGGGATTGAGCGGCTCCCGGCGGGCAGGAAGGTGGTTCAGGGATGAGCACGCAGCCTGATCCGTTCCCGCCGTCTCCTCCGCCGTGGCGGAATGTGGTGGTCATCCTCCGCTGCCCGCACTGCACGCTGGAACTGGTCCCATGCTCTGGTAGCTGCCCCATCCTGATTGATTTCCCAGAAGAGGGATGCAGGGGCTATGCCCACAAGCACAACGGGCAGCACGCCTGCAATCCGGCGAACCCCGTCTACATCGCGGAGAATCCGCAGAAGGTGGCCAAGTGACCGGCCAGATTGACCCCTCCAAGGTCCCCAGCGCCAATCTCCCGGTCATTCCGGACAAGGTGGTCAAGGACATCCAGGACGGCAAGGACGTGTCCCTGGAGGCCATCTCAGAGGCCGCCACCGAGATGCGCGAGAAGCGCAGCCTGGAAGCGGCGAAGCCGCTGGACGGCCGGACGCTGAAGCCCATCACCCGGCACCGGGCCAACCAGATCATGTCCGGCTCGCCGGACGGGAAGCTGCAGCGCGGGGTCATGCCGAAGGCCCCGGCGACCCGCAGGGTGATTCCCCCGCCGTTCCAGCGCGAGTCCATCCGCATCCGGGTGCCCGGTGAGCCGGTCCCGGAGTGGCGGAACCTGCGGGCCGAGCAGGTGATGGAGGGTGACATCGTGCCCGGTGTGGGCCGGGTCATGGACATCACCAGGCAGACCCGGTATGCCCCGGCCGAGGCGCAGGTGCCCATCTCGTTCCGGGAGGCTGCCGAGTGGTCCGGAGTTGATCCGGCACCGCTCTTCGAGAAGACATTCGGGCCCGAAGACAGCAAGCTGCTTATCGAGGCGTACGGATCTACCCGGGTGGCCGTGGGCGTGGACATCGTGCTGACCGGGCCGGAGGCCCAGATCGTAATAGCCGCTGAGGAGACTGTGCAGGTCTTCGGATTGCGAGATTGAGCATGGCTGTCGTGAGCATTCAGGCCAAGTCGCACCCGCCCGGCATGCGCCCGGAGACCTTCATCGGCGGGGACCGGCCCGGCCAGTGCCTGTGCTCCTGGGCGGCCACCTGCCGGGATGGCAAGGACATCATGTACCTGAAGTACTACAACGCCCTGTGCCCGCTCCTGAGGCAGCACAAGGCTGCCACGTAACACCGGCATGGATGCCGTAGACCACGGCAAGCACCTGCTTGCCGCGATTCTCCCCGTCAACGGGGACGGGGGCCGCAAGGAGCTGCTGGAGCTGGCGCTCCGCCAGGTCTCCCCGGAGCATTTCGCGGACCCCCAGCAGCGGCTTCTGTTCCAGATGATGGAGTGGTACCTGGAGAACACGGGAACCGTGCTCCCCTTGGCGGCCATCGGGGACTACCTGCGCAGCTTTCCGCCAGGGACTGCGATGCAGTACGAGGAGTACTACCGGTCGGTCCAGCTCCTGGGCACGTCCCCGGAGAAGTTCGGGTACCACGCGGAACAGCTCAGGGAGCTGGCTGCCGAGCGGCTGACCGCTGAGGCCTTCGCTCAGGGGATGGAGATTCTCCGGCACGGCGCCCAGGACGGCCAGGACTGGCTGAAAGGGCACGCCGCCGCCCGGGAGCATGTGCTGTCGTCGCTGTCCGAGGTGGAGCGCACCCTGCACCTGCAAGTCGCCCCCGAGGGCGACGTGCGGGCCGAGGCCATGGACGTTATGGCCGAGTACGGCCGCAGGCACGAGCAGCGCAAGCTCGGCCACGCCGTGATCCGCACCGGGCTGGCCGAGCTGGACGAGGCGCTGGGCGGCGGGATGCAGCGCGGGGAGCTGGTCCTGGTCGCTGGCGGCACCAACGTGGGCAAGACCAGCCTGGCGGTTGACTGGATCTGGCGTGCGTGCGTGCAGCAGGGCAAGAACGTGGTGGTCTTCACGAGCGAGACCAACCGCCTGCAGGTCCGCACGAAGATCATCGCCCGCCATTCCCGGCACCTGTACGCGGGCGATTCCCGGCTGCCGGAGGGACTGAACACCAAGGATCTGCGCGGCGGCAACCTTCCTGATGACAAGACCGAGTTCCTGCGGTACACGGTGAACCATTTCGCGGAATCGCCCTCGCACGGCCGGTGCTGGGTGGCCCAGGTCCCCCGGGGAGCCACCATCGCCACCCTCGATGCCAGGCTGTCGCGGATCTCCAGGATGTTCCCCGCTGACCTGGTCGTGGTTGACTACCTCATGCTGCTGCGCTCCGACCGCAAGCGGCAGTCCCGCCGGGAGGAGCTGAGTGAGATCGTGATTGCCGCCAAGGAGATGGCCACCGGGTACCTGGACGGGCGCGGAGTACCCCTGGTCTCCCCCTGGCAGATGAACCGCGAAGGAGTGAAGAACGCCGGGACCACCCGGGACCGGTTCACCACCGAAGACCTGGCCGAGACCGCTGAGGCGTCCTGCACGGCGGACATCATCCTCGGGCTGCTCCCTGATGGGATCGAGGAAGCAGGCAAGCACGGCCGGGAGACCCCGGTGAAGATCGGCACCGTCAAGGTCCGCGACGGGGAGCGCCTGCGGGACCAGATGCGGCTGATCGTGGACTACGCCACGTGCTACTTCCAGCCGAGGCAGTCCGGCGGCGATGCCCTGGCCATGGACTTCGGAAGCCCAGCGTGACCGCCTCGCTTGTGAGCATGGCCAACGCCCGGGTGCCCATGACGGTGGCGTGCCGGGCGGCCGGGCTGGACATCCCTGATTCCTGCCGGGACACCGGGACCAAGTGCTACTGCCCCTGGGGCGAGTTCTCGCACTCCGATGGCGGCCGGGAGAAGGCAGCCCGGATCTGGCCTGATCACCTGTGGTGCTTCTCCTGCCGGGAGTGGTACAGCCCGGTGAAGCTGTGTGCCCGTGTCTGGGAGGTCAGCTACGAGCAGGCGGCGGTGCGCCTGCTGGACGCGGTGGGATACAAGCCCGCCAGCTACGCCCATCTGTGGCAGCGGGCCGCCGCCCCGGAGGAAGTCAGCTACGCCGCCCTGTCCCAGGCCCTGCGGAACTTCTGCATGAGCCTGGGAGGCTCGCACAGGCTCACTGAGCCGCTTGCGGCGGAATACCTGGCCCGGTGCCTGGGCTATCTTACGCAGGTCAATTCAGAGGCCGAGGCTGCCCAGTGGCTGTCCCTGGCGAAGACCGTGATGGAACGAGTCCTGACAGGAGCAGCGAATGCCGCCCAGACGGCTGAGTAAGGAAAGCGCGCCAGTGCTGCGCGGCTGGATCTCCCTCCAGGAACTGGCTGACATGCTGGGCGTTTCCCGTCAGGCTGTCCACAAGATGGCCGATGAAGGCCGGATCAGGACGCTGCACCGCGCAGGCCGCACGCGCCCCACCTGGCTGCTGAGAGAATCCGAGGCCCACGAGATGTGTGCCCGCCGCCGTGTATCACCTGGCGAGAGCACAGACGAGATCAGGGGAGCAGAAGATGCCAGCCAAGACGGCGGTGAAAGAGCCGGAAGCAGCAGTGCCGGAAGCAGCGCAGCAGTCCCAGCCTGAGCCTCTCGATATCCTCACAGTGAGCGGGTGGAGCGAGATGCTGGAGGCGGCCCCGCCTGAGCTGCGCGAGTATCTGGTCAACGAGCAGCTCCGGGACGCCGAGCGCCAGCGCCTCGCGGCCGAGCCCGAGCCTTGGGAGGGGTTCGAGGGGATCGTGGCCGTGGCCGGGCAGGACGCCGCCGCGAAGGATGCGGAGGCGTCGGCCCTGCAGCGGCACTGGCGGCAGGAGTACGACCTGTTCGGCCAGCTCAGCGACCAGCAGTTCGTCGCGGTAATGAAGACCCGCCAGCCCGATTCCGCCTACCCGGTTCCCGGTCAGGAGCCCGCCGCTCCCTGGCTGGTCCCCGGGTCCTGAGGCCAGATCATGTTCGTGCGGCAGTTCCTGGGCGGTTATGCTCCTGCGGGGGAAGCACCAGCCCGGGAGCACCGCACGTTCATGGCCCCTGAGATCACCGAGACCGTTCCTTCCCGTTCCGGCGGGGATTCGCACGAGGTCCGCCGCCATGGCGACGGGCACTGGTCCTGCACGTGCAAGGCGTACGCCAAAGGTGGTCATTACTGCTGGGCGATTAAGCAGGTGAAGGCGGAGCATGCTACTCAGCCGGTCTGATCGTGAAGAGGCCGTTTCCCAGGAGCGTCTCTGGCAGACAGCAGGTCTGGAGAAACTTGGCTGGGGCGAAGACTCTTACGACTTTTGCTGGCTGGATTGCCCGGTTCCTGGTCACCTGAAGGTTCACCGGGGCCGGGAAATCTGCCTGTGCGCGCTCCATGCCATATGGCTGGAGGAGCACAAGGTCCGGGGCAGTTACCTGAATGTGATGCCCCCGGAATCCAGGGCTGCCGAGTGGCCGTGGCGCCCGGCGACCCCGGTGAACGTGGTTCCGTGAAAGATCCCAGGGAGCGGAAATGCCTGTACTGAAGCCCCAGCCGGGTGACCTGTTCGTGGTGGACCCGGTGGGCAGTGAGCTGTTCGCCTGGATCGAGCGCGGCGAACGGCTGATTGACGGCCGTAAGCTGAAGCGCCATCCGGAGGCGAAGGCGGCGTGGGGCCATGTGGGCATCGCCAGCCGGTGGGTGGCCAGCACGCTGATGATCGTGGAGGCCGAGCCGGACGGGGCGGTGGAGCGGGCATGGCACTGGGAGGACGCGCCGCACCTGTGGTCCACCGGCATCCTGCCGCCCTGCCCCAAGGCCGCCCTCGCAGCGCTGGGCTATGCGGGATATGAGCCAGCGGGCCCCAATAGCTGGCTGAAGGTGCGTGACGGCGCCGGGTACAGCTTCCTCGATTACGAGGCCATCGCCATGCACAGCTACCACATCCCCGCGCCGGGGCTGAAGCGGTTCATCGCGGCCACCAGGCACCAGATATGCTCGCAGCTTGGTGACCAGTGCCGCCAGGATGGCGGCTCGCACCTGTTCAATGATGGCCGGTGGCCCGGGTATGTCACCCCGCTGGACATCGGCCTCCGGCTCCAGGGAGTGCAGTGAGCGGACAGGGCCGGTGTGCCGGGTGCGGGATGACCGGCCCGGCGAAGAAGGTCAGTTCGCACATCACCGGCTGCCCGGATTACGCCGCCCTGTTCCAGGCTGAGCCCGTGCGGGCCCTGGAGCCCCGGGCGGAGTACGCCCGCTGGGAGCGTGAGGACAAGGCCTGCGGCCGGAAGGACCGTATCTCTGCGGCCGTCCAGGCTACGCTGGAGCGCCGAGCCGTTCAGGCCGGGCGGTTCGCTCGTCTTCCGGACATTCTGGAAGACTGATAACCGGGGACAGAGAAAAGAGCACCCATGCCAGCCCAGGACGCGGCAGCGCGGGCGGAGTTCTTGCGCAGCAGCAGCAGGCAGAAGTTCGAGCAGTGGTTCAAGGACCGGCACTGGCGGGTCTGCACAGAGATGACCGGGAACCGGGTCAAGGACGGCTACATAGTCATCTACTACAAGGGATTCTTCCAGGTCACGCCGCCCGGCACGTTCCAGACCCCGCTGGGTCACCGGGGCCGTTCCGGGTACCTGATCCAGGAGACCGACGCGGGCGGAACCGACCTGCCGGGCACTGAGCCGGTGCCCTTCGGGCGGGCTGCTCTGCTCCACGCCATTGAGGAGTTCGGGCTGGTCAAAGACCTGCCCAAGCGTGACCCGCGCCGCCGTGCCGGAACCTGGGCAGATTGACAGGAGTCAACTAACCTGCTATCGTGTCCCCGATGGCAAGTGTGTGCTTCTTAGGTGGCAAGGAGCTTCATGTTGGCGACGGATGAACGGTTCACTGCTCCCGCCTCGGACGAGGAGATGGCCAGGCAGTACTGGGAGTACGCCAAGGGCCTGCTCATCAGGCAGGGAGTCTCCTACCAGCACGCCGACGACGCGACTCAGGATGTCTTCACGCGCCTGATTGAGCGCGGGGTCCGCAGCATGTACAAGCCGGATCACACCGTGGAACACCAGGGAATCGTGAAGCGCTGCACGTTCCGGGCCTTCCTGGCCGGTCAGGTGGCGCTGTACGCCCGGGGCATCCGGGAGAAGAACCAGGGGCTCGCCAAGCGCGAGGTATTCCTCTTCGACCAGCCCTCAGAAGGAAACACGTCCTGGGCTGAGATTCTCGCCGGTCCCTGGATGGATGACTACCCCTCCCTCGATGACCCGGAGTTCACTGGCCGGATCAGGGCGTGGCTGGCACTGTCGCCGCCCGCTGGTCCCGGTGAGCCCAGCCTGCTTGAGCTGTTCGATGAGCTGGCCGCCGAGTCCCGCAAGCCAGGCCGCAAGGAGCTGCAGCGTTTCCGTGCCGCCCTGGGGCAGGTGCCGCAGGGCCAGGCCCCGGAGGTGTCCTGGGAGGTCGGCGGGATCACGCTCAGCGCCGCGCAGGTGCATCAGGCCATCGACATCCTGGAATCCGCCAAGGGCATCATGGTGGCCCAGCCGCTGGCCAGTGCCCGCCACCCCCTGGCCCAGGCCGCCGGGGGCTGGTACCACCCATTCAGCAAGGAAGAGATCAGGGCGTTCCCGGAAATCGCTGTCGATTCACGGACGCACCGTAAGCCCGCCGGGCACGTCAAAACTGCGGTTATTCACCGGCTGCGCCGTATGCTGGCGGAAGCCGGGGCGGGAGAGATGGCCCTCTCTGCCCCGGTCCAGAACACCTCCGGGGCGGTGAACAGCCTGCCTCCTGTTGACCCGTGGGAGGCCGCGAACGGGTCCAGCACCGCCCCGGAGGCACCTGATCCCGACGAGACCCCCTGGGATCATATTGAGGCCGTGCTGTGGGAACTGCGTGCCAGCCCGGAAGTGGTGGACATGTGCCGGGAGTGGGCTGGCCAGGGCGGGATGGTGACGGCATGATTCAGCTTCGGCTGCTCAGGCCTGAAGAGCGAGTGCTGAAATGCTCCGGCAAGCCGTCCCCGTACAGCACGGCCAGGTGCGAGGTGCCTGCCCAGGTCCATTGGAACACTTGTCCCAGGCAGGACATCCATGCCGGGCGCACCAGGGCCGGGTACTGGAAAATCTGGCCTGTCAGCGATTCCGTATAACTGAACATGCCGGAAAAGCTCATCGGGCACCGTGACGTGGTCCTGGCGGTCAGGGACCACCTGCCCCCGGTGACCCTGCTGCTCGGGCCGCCCGGGGTCGGGAAGTGGCTGGCCGCCCGTGTGATTGCCGGGCTGCATCACTATCCCGAGCATGACGTTTACCAGAACAAGTCCGGGCTCAAGTCCGGGAACGCTGAGGACATCCAGCGATTCGCCCAGACCGCCGGGGCCACGCCTGCGGGCAAGCTGGTCATGGCCTGCCTGGATGAGTCTTCCGAGGCCGCGCAGGCCATGCTGCTGAAGGTGCTGGAGGAGCCGCCGCCAGGCGTGAAGTTCCTGCTGACCGCCAGCCAGCCGCCCCTGCCCACCGTCGTGAGCCGGTGCCAGGTGCTGCGCTGCGGGCTGCTCACTCCTGAACAGGTGGAGCAGGTACTCGTGGCCCAGGGCGTGGAGGCCCGTAAGGCCAGGACCGCCTCAGTCATCTGCGGCGGGAGCGTAAGCGGCGCGCTGGCGCTGGCTGATTCAGCGGAACCTGTGCTGCAGCGGGTCAAGCAGGCCCTGAAGGCCGCGTCGGATAAGAGCCCGGGAGAGTTCTCCCGGATCTTCCGTGGGCTGCCGTACCAGGAGCCGTGGGCGGACAGGCATCACCGCCTGCTGGCCTGCTGGGCCGCCGAGGCTGTAGCCGGGAGGTTCATGGTGTTCAAGGTGGATGACGTCCCGCAGCTCAGCCGCCCCAGCGCCCAGTACATGCTGACTATGCTTACCAGCCTGAACGGGGCCAGCCCCCGCCTCGCGGACAGGGCGGTACTGGAACGCCTCGCCGCCCGGGATGACAAGTGACCAGGAGGAACCGTGCCCGACACAAGCGGAGCAGCAGATCTGGGCAAGTCCCGCCAGCCAGCGGAGCAGCAGGAGAGCCCGGGAACAGCCGGGGAGCTGGCAGAGAAGGCTCAGGCAGAGTATCCAGGCCTGGAGCTGAAGTACCTGGGGCACTACCAGGAGCTGGTCCAGCTCCGGACGGCGAACGCAAAGGCGGAAGCCGATCTGGCCCGCCATCAGGGCGCCTCTCTCATGCCGTGGACCGGCCTGCAGATGCAGTTCCTCGCGCTGCTGGACATGATCTGGCCCATGGAGGACCCGGACGGGATAGCGCACCGGCTGGAACTGGACTTGCGGGTACAGCGGAGGTTCGCGTCCCAGTGGGAGGCCATCGGCCGCCAGGCAGCCCAGGCCCGGCTGGCACAGGGCGCCCAGCTTCCGCCGGAGCTGATGCGGCAGATGATGAACGGGCAGGTGCCGCCAGGACTGCGCGGCCAAGGCTGAGCCCCCGCGCAGTCCTGCCCCTGGCCGTCTTCCTCATCTGCCTACTTCTCCTCTGGGTCGCGGCAGCCGGGCTGGGCGTCCTGTCCTGGTTCAGCGGAGGAGGGTGATATGGCTTCCTACTTGCAGTGGCGGAAAGCCGCGCCCCGCCGGATTACCTGGCTGTGCGGGAACCCCGTGCTGGCAGCGGAGGCTGTCCAGCGGATCAGGGACCTTGCCCCGGCCGGGCACTTCTGGCAGTCGCTGACCGCCGGGGAAGCTCCCGACCGCGATGTCTGGGACGCCGCCGCCCAGCTCGCCGCCCCCGGGGAGAACAGGCTGGTGCTGGTCCGCTCGGCCCAGCGGCTGCGCTCGGCGGAGCCCTTGCGTGAGATTGCCAGCACCGGCCGGGACGGTGCCGGGTCCTGGCTGGTGCTCTGGTCGGATGAGGACGGTTACTACCAGCGCGATGCCAAGACCAGGAAGACCGCCACCGACAACATGGGCCGCAAGATCCTGCAGCCAGGCCCGGCTGCGGTTCAGGCAGCTTCCTGCGGCCAGCTTGTGCGGTGCGCGCTGTCGTCGGAGGCGGACCAGATCGCCTGGGTGCAGGAGAAGCTGCCAGGACTGTCCCCAGGCGTGGCCTGGCGGGTCATAGCGCGTTCCGGGGGGAACCTGGCAGCGGCGTCCTCACTGCGGGAGTTCCTGTCCCTGTGGCCGCCGGAGGCCCGCACAGAGGCCCTTGTGGGCGGGCTGGCGGTGCAGGACAGCCAGGATGAGTTCACGGAGCTTCTGGTGACTGGGCGCAAGGACGCCGCCATGCGCGTGATTCCGCCCCCGGATGATCTGGGTGGTGTGCTCGGGATGCTCGGGTCGCTGCTGGACAACCTGGCCCGGCTGCACGACGCCTCGCTGCAGCAGTTCTCGGTGCGGGATTGCGTCAAAGAGGGCATCCCGCAGGTGGTCGCGGTGAAGTACCGTGTCGCCGCGAAGGATTACCCGCCTGATCGGATTCTGTCCTGCCGGATGCTGTTGGCCAGGGCTGATTCAGCCTGGCGTGGTGGTGCCCGTGAGGGCGTGGCTGAAGTCGTCGCCGCACTGTGGTAGGCCCGTATCACCGGCATGGACACGACGGTGCCTGCCCGCGAGGAACTGTGGCGGGCCTACCTGCCCGAGTGGCTGGTTGCCTACAGCAGTACTCTCTCCGGAGATACTGGCTGGGAAGAATGCTACGCATTTCTTCGCAGGAACTACGACGGCAAGCTGCACCACCATGACTTCAGGTTCGTGACCCCGGACGGCCAGGCACCGGGCGCTGACTCCGGATACTCAGGCCGGTGGGTACTCCAGCTCCGCCTGAACAACCTGCGCGGGGAGTTCAGGGACAAGGACGATGCCGTGAAGCTGGCCGCTGAGCTGGGCTCTGATGCCGAGGTCGTGGCCAAGTTCTCCAGGGAGGACCGCAAGCTGGCCGGGTACGGGAAGCGCCGCCTTCATGGCCAGTAGCCCGGAACCGGAAGACGTAACACCTTCGATAGATGAGGTAGCTCTCCGCAGGATCGCCGTTGAGGCCCTGCGCGGCATGAGCGACAATGACCTGCTGGACCTGAGGAACCGCCTGGAGAGGGGTGATGAAGATGATGGCTGTGAGGGAGAAGCTGACCGAAGCGGAACTGCTGGATGTGATTGAGTCCATGTACCGGGCGCTGTGCCCCGCTCCCCGTGAGGAGCTGGAACAGGCGATCATCCATCTCCCGGTCCTGGAGCCTGCGGGGAGGGCAGCCTAATGCGCGATAACAACGTCACCGTCAATGTCAGTGTCGGCCGCCGCAGGCACTACTTCCCGCTGCTGGCCTTCATCGGGTTCGTGATCGCCTTCTTCTGGCCGCTGAGCCTGCCAGGTGCCTGGAAGTGGCTGGAGCTGCCTTACCTGGTGCTCCTGGCGGCCATCTGGGGGATCGTGCATGTGCTGAGCCGGATAGCGGCTGCCCCGCCTGCGCCGCCTGAGCCGGAATGGGCGCCCCCAGGGCCGCGCGACTACACCCTGATATGACTTCCCCGGCCCCGGACTACCAGGTCAGTCCCACGACGGACGAGGTCCGGGCCATCTGCAGCCAGCTCCTGGCCGAGCGGATGCCGGTGGGCATCGACATCGAGACCGGGTACGACGGAGAGTTCCGCCCGGATGCGCAGAAGCACCCGGAAGAGGGATTCATTGTCAGCGTCCAGATCACCAACTCCAATCACTGGGCGAGGTTCTGGCCGCTGCGATTCGACGCGGGCGCCAACCTGGACAATTTCGAGGTGGCCGAGGCGCTCTGGCCGGTGGCCCAGTCCGGGCTGATGACCGCGTGGAACAGCTCGTTCGAGGCCCGGTTCCTGTCCCGGTGGTTCAAGAAATACCTGGCTGATCATCCTGCTTATGGCGCGCAGGTCCGTGCCGGGCATCACGGGAATCCCGAGTTCTGCGGGTACTTCCCCTGGCTCTCTGACCCGATGCTGGAGCTGCACGCCACCGGGAGGTACCGGTCGCTGAAGCTGAAGGAAGCCACGAAGCTCGACTTCGGCAAGGAAATGACCGAGATCGGCGTGCTGTTCGCGCTGGCCCGGGGCGGCAAAGACCTGACCGTGAAGGAAATGAAGGGCATCCGGTTCAACACCCTGAACCTGGAAGGTGAGCACCGGGCTGCCATCGTGGAGTACGGCTGCGATGACTCTGTCTACGAGCTGTGCCATCACCATCGGCGTTACCCACAGGTGAAGGACAGCCTCATCTACCAGCTTGAGATGTCCATTCAGCCCATCGCCTGCCAGATGATGGACGAGGGAATCCTGCTGGACTGGCCGCTCATGCGCGAGGGCGCCGTGAAGGCCCGGCTGTTCCAGGACCGGATGCAGGAGGAGATTCAGGAAGACCTGACGGCACTGCTGGCCGCCAAGGGGATTGACGAGCCGTGCCGGATCAACCTGCGATCCTCCCAGCAACTGGTGAAGGTGCTGTACGAGCAGCTTGAGATGCCCATTCACCGCCGCACCCCGCGCCGCCGGAACAAGAAGGGCGAGATGACCGGCGGGACGCCGTCCACCGAGGCTGATACCGCGCTGCAGCCGCTCATCGGGGACTATCCGGTGGTCCAGCGGATCATCGACTACAAGGCCCTGGACAAGCTGGCCGGGACCTATCTGGAGAAGTACGAGCTGGACTATTCCTACTGTCCCTGCGGGCGCACCCACCCGAACTGGATGCAGGCCGGTGTCCCGGCCGGACGGTGGGCGTGCAGCCAGTGGCCGGTGCAGCAGAGCCCGAAGTACTACCTCTACAAGCTGCACCGCAGCCAGGAGCAGTTCGAGCACAGCTTCCGCGACAATGTGAAAGCCCCTGATGGCTGGTACATTCTCGGCTACGACTACGCCCAGATTGAGCGCCGGGTGTTCGCCGGGGAAGCCCAGGACCCGGCGCTGCTGGAAGCGTTCCGCTCCGGGGTGGACATTCACAAGCGCACCGCCGCTGACCTGTTCGGCATTCCCATAGACCAGGTCACCAAGGAACAGCGGGCCAAGGGGAAAGCCCAGCCCGTGGATGAGCCGGTACTCACCCCTGAGGGCTGGCGCAGGATCGGAAGTCTCCGGCCAGGTGACTATGTGATTGGCAGTCGGGGACTCCCCGTGGAAGTGACCGGGGTTTTCCCGCAGGGCGAGAAGCCGGTTTACCAGGTCACTACCTCGGATGGTGCTCAGACCCGGTGTTGTGAGGACCATCTCTGGACGGTGCGGAACCGGAACACGCATGGTGATATATGGCGGACCAAGCCGTTGAAGGATCTGATTGCGGCCGGGCTAGGACGGGGAGTTGGTTCCAAGTATGAGTTGCCGTCGCGCCCAGTGGTGCGATTCGCACTGAGTGACCAGCTTCTGCCGTTGAACCCCTACGTGCTGGGATTGCTCTTGGGCGACGGGAACTTCACTCAGGAGGTTCAGTTCTGCTCAGCGGACCAGGAGTTGCTGGATGCTGTCAAGGCCGAGCATGAGCGATTTGGCGGGCGCGTGACCCAGCCCGCTGAGCGTAAGCCGGGGCTGTGGTACATCTGGCTGCGGGCTGAGCAGCCGTTCGCCCGGGATAAGAATCATGTGAAGACGGCGCTGAAGCAGCTAGGCCTCATGGGGCTGAAAGGCGAGGACAAGTTCATCCCGCCTGAGTACCTGACGGCCACTCCTGAGGACCGGCTGGCACTGCTTCAGGGCCTGCTGGACACAGATGGGAACGTGCTCAAGTCGGGCGCTGAGTTCGGTGTCTGCTCTGAGCAGCTCGCCCGGGGTGTAGTGGAGATTGCACATTCTCTGGGTGGCAGGGCTTCTATTAAGCAGCACCTCAGGCCCCGAACGAGGAAGCATCTGTACGGAGAGCCTAAGCCACGGTGGCGTGTTTATCTGAGGCTTCCTGTTGGGATGGAGCCTTTTAGGCTGGCCCGGAAACTCAAAGACTGGAAAGTTCCTCAGTGGGAGTGCAAGCAGTTCATCAGGAGAATAGAACCTGCTGGTCAAGAGCCGTGTGTGTGCATCTCGGTAGATTCGGATGATGGGTTGTATATAGCCCAGGACTATATAGTCACGCACAATACGACTGGGTTCGGAATGGACTACGGGCTGGGTGAGGAAGGCCTGGCCGACCGCCTGGGCGTCCCCCTGGCCGAGGCCCAGAGCCTCCGGGACGCCTACTTCCGGGCCTACAACCGGCTGAAGCCGTGGACGGCCCGGACGGTGGAGCAGGCCAAGCGGGACGGATACGTGCTGACTGGCGGGTTCCGCCGCAAGGTGACCGTCTGGGAGTTCGAGTCCACCGACCGGCGCATCTACTCCGAGGGCGAGCGGCTGGCCGGGAACGCCCCGATTCAGGGCGGTGCCGCTGACTACATGAAGGTGGCCATGGTCCGGGCCATCGCCGCGCTGAAGGCGGCGGGCCTGGATGACCGGGTGCGCCTGATCATGAATATGCACGACGCGCTGGAGTTCTACGTTCGCAAGGACGTGAGGCCCCTGGACGTGATCAGGGTGCTTCAGCCCGCTGTGGTGTGGACCGCGCCGTTCATCGCGCACTGGCCCCCGATGGTTGCCGAGTGGCACATGGGCCTGCGATGGGGCTCGGTGAAGGAAGCCGAGATCACGCTGGACGGTTCCGGTATCCCGGTGGGATTGCGGATCAAGGAAGACAAGAAGCCCGAGCCGCAGCAGGAGGTGAGCGGGAATGGGCCCGCTTCGGCAGCTATGGTCCCGGCTCAGCAGCCTGCCGTGGCCGCAGGGAGACCGGGAGAAGAACATCTTCACCATGGGGCTGCTCCTGGGCCTGCTGGCGGCGGTGTGCATGACAGTCATCCAGGTAGCTCTGTGGTGATCACTGTGGCCGCGATGCCGCAGGTGCAGGATGTGCGGGCACTCATTGAGATGCTCGGTACCCGCCCGGGAGGAGATACCGTGGTGCTCCGCACGCCGGAAGGCGCGCTGGAGATTGCCCGGAACACGTCCCTGGCCCCCTATCAGCACCCTGAGGTGACCCTGGTGCTCCGGCTGCCCGTCACGGTCTCCCTCGCCATGCTGCAGGCCGTATAACCGGCATGCTTATCCGCAAAGGGTGGTCCACCGAGTACGCCCGCGCCAGGTTCGATGTGAGCGTGGACGAGGCCGACCTGGAGTCGCTGTGCATCGAGCACGGGATTGACCCCGCCTTCCGGGCCAGGATGACTCCTGTGATGAAGTACCTGCTCCTCAACGAGTTGTGCGAGTGGCTGTCGGTGAGCGAGTCTGTCCGGGTGCTAGAAGGCGCAGAGCGCGAGAGTGCCCAGCAGAAGGCCGGGGAGGCGCAGCAGCGCCTGGTCCAGTACGTGTCCAGCATCAAGGCCGCGCTCGGCATCGCGGCCCCGCAGCAGCCCGCCCAGGGCTAGGCAGGGGCATCTGGTGGCCAGTGACATTGAGCGTGCTCAGGCTGAGATGTTCGTGAGCTACGTCACGGACGGTGGCCTCGGCCCTGAAGAGTTGATCAGGGCCCGGCTTGCTGAACTGCGGGAAGAGCACCTGGCTACGGGTAAGCCGGTGCTGCAGCTTATTGCGGAAAAGACCGGGGGATCTGGTGCCCACGGGGGCTGATGCCGTGGCCGTGGCCGCGCAGACGTACTCAGCGTGGCTGGGCGAGGTGGAGCAGCTCCGGTTCGCTCAGGTACCTGAGCCTGATAGCTCGCCTGAGGTCATCCGGGAGGCGCTGCTGCTGTCCCGGGCGAACCTGGACCGCCTGGAGTCCATCTACAGCCTGTCCATGGCGCAGCGGGGAGCCTTTGAGCGCAAGGCCCAGGAGATGGAGGATGCCGCCGATGACGCTTGGGCTGAGATAGCCGCCAAGGCCGTCCAGACCGGTCACGGGGCGCGGGATTACGAGGGCTCCAAAGAGCGGTACGCGAGATTCGACATGCTCAACATCGACCGCCGCCGTGATGCACGCCAGTGGCGGCAGGCCGCAAAGGTAGCCGGGGAGGCGGACGCCCGGATTAGGCTGGCCTACTACGGGCTCCAGAACGTGATGCAGTCCCTGCGAGATGCCCTGAGGTCGTTCACCCTGGAAAGCAGCCTGGACCGCTGAGATGAGCGCAGGACCGCGATGCTGGATCTGCCACCGGGTTATCAACCCTGGCCAGGAGGCGGCCAAGCGCATCGAATGGTGGGCCCAGGGAGATGGCTCGCTGGAGCTGTTCTCGGACGCGGTGCCGGGCGCGAGCGGCAAACTGTCAGAGGCATCCGGCACCCTGGACATGGCGGAGCACAGCAAGTGCTTCTGGGCCAGGCGGCGCGCGGCCGAGCGCGCGGCCAGGACCGCTCCCGATCCCCTCGCCATCAGCTAGCGGGAGAGGGAGCCCGGGATGGATGCACTGGAATTGATAGACGAACTGCGGCGGCAGGTGAACGAGTTCGGGAACGGGGCGGTCACCGTCGCGGACCAGATTCAGCCCGAGTGGCGGTCCCCCATCACGGACATCGAGTTCAGCGCGGCGGACCAGGCCTACACCATTGTCACCGACCCGTAATACCGGTACCTAGCAGACAGCCATCGGAGGCGCAGAGCAGATGCCCAGGACCACGATCACGCCGGAGAACCGGACCACGGCTGACACCGAGAGGTGGCCTCCGTTCAAGTTCGTGAACAAGGACGAGCGGGCGCGGGTCTCCTGCCTGGAGGTCCAGTGGAGCCCGGACGGTGCCAGGCAGGTCCCGGCCCCGTGGTACGAGTGGGTCCACCGGCTGGAGCGGCCGAAGGAGAAGGACGGCCAGCCGCTGCAGAAGAAGGTCACCCGCCGGGACCGCGACGGGAACGAGACCACCGAGATGGTCTGGGACATTGATTGGGTCTCCTCGCCCATTTGCCTCGGTGACAAGGCCATCCTGGCGGACAAGCACATCGACCCGGTCAACTGCCCGGCCTGCCGGGCGGCGGATGAGCACCCGTCCTTTCCCGGCCTCACGCCCCCGGTCATCCGGTACGCCATGAACATTGTCCGCTTCTCCACCCGCCCCGGCGGCTGGATTCTCGCGGAGCCGTTCAGCGCCCAGATTCTGGTGTGGGCGTTCACGGAGAAGCGCTTCGGCCGCCTCGATGACCTGAACCGGAAGGTGGCGGCCCGGGGGAATGTGGCCGCCCAGTGCCCGAACGGCGCAACTGAGCGCCCCATGGACCTGAGCGACGTGGACCTGCTGCTCGGCCCGTGCGAGGACATCAACTGGCAGCGGTACGACATCGACCTTGATGAGGGCTGGGCGCTGTGGAAGCAGAGCCAGCCAGCGGTGAACTTCATTAGCGCGCTGTGGTTCGGTGAGGGCAACCGGGCGTCGGACGAGCAGCTTCAGGCCGCGTGCGGCAAGCCGGTCACCAACCGGGCCTACCTGGACTCTGATATCGCCAAGACCATCGCCGGGTGGAACAAGGCCCTGAACGGCCCCGGTGCCGCGCCTACCGTGGACGCGCTCGGGATGAACTTCGGCGGGCAGCCTGCCCAGGCCGCGATGGCCAACGGGATGACCGCCATGGCCGCCGAGCTGGGCCAGCCGATGCCCGCTGCTCCCTCGATGGCCGTGCCTGCCGTCCCGCAGCCCACGGTCCAGCCGCAGCCATCTGGCCCGCAATCCCCGCCCCCGGCAATCCTGCCGCAGGGCGTGCCCGCCGTCACGCAGCCCACGGTCCAGCCGACCCCGCCAGGGCCTGCCCCGGTGGCACAGCAGGTGATTCCCGCTCCCGCCACGCCGGAGCAGATGCTGGCCGCCGCTGGCGCACCGGGGCTGGGGCAGTTCGCCCCCCAGCCGGTTCAGCCAGCCGCCCCGCAACCGGCAGCCCCTCAGCCACCGAGCGCGTTCATGCAGGCAGCGGCGCCGGAACTGGCCGCTCTTCAGGCTGCTCAGATGCAGCACCTGCAGGCGCGCGGCGTGCCTGTCCCTCCTACGCCGTCCCCGGCACCTGCGACGGCTCTGGTTCCTGCGGTGCCCGCTGCGCCGGTAACGGCAGCGCCTGCCCCGCCTACGGCACCTGCCGGGTTTGCGGCTGCACCAGCCGCACCTGTATCGACTGCCGCACCGCAGATGCCCACTTCCATGACTCCCCCGACTCCGCAGCCTGGGCAAGCCGGTACACCTGATGCCGCCAGCCTGTTCGCCGCGCCAGCCCCGGCTGCCCCGGCCCCCGGCGAGAGCGTGGAGTTCGATCAGCTAGCCAAGTTCTGAGCAGGCGTGAAGATCACCGGGCTGGACCTGTCCCTGCGCAAGACCGGTGCAGCGCATGTCCGGCTGGAGCGGGAGGTCCTGGCTGTCACGGCCCGGATCATTCCTGGCAAGGCACTGGGGGAAGGCCACGACCGGCTGGACTTCGTGCTCCGTGAGATTGGCCAGCACATCCGGCATTCGGATCTGGTGCTTATCGAGGGCCTGGCCCACAGCCAGAATACGAACAAGGCCAGTGAGCTTGCCGGACTGCACTGGCTGGTCCGGCATGGCTTGTGGCGCCGGGGCATCCCTTACCTGGTGGTGATCACTCAGCACCTCAAGATTTATGCCACTGGCCGGGGAACCAGGGTGGACAAGGATGACGTGCTGGCCGCCATGATCCGGCGGTACCCGGATGTGGAGATTGCCGGGAACGACGGTGCGGACGCCCTGGCGCTGGCGGCTATGGGCGCGGACTACATGGGCCAGCCACTGGCAAGCGTTCCGGATTCGCACAGGCGGGCCCTGCGGATGATCACCTGGCCGGATCGGATACAGGAGATGAGGGAGGCGTTCGGTGGGTCATCAGATCATCCGGCAGCCTGACGGCAAGCTGGCGGTGTTCTCCAGTTTCTCAGACACCTGGATCTTGCTGGACGCCAGCCCGGAAGACCTGCTGGAGTACTACGCGGACAAGGCCGCTGAGGAAGCCCGCGAGCGCACCCAGGAGATTCTGGACAAGGTGCTGGCCGGTAATCCCGTGGCCGCTTACTACCAGTTCGCCATGTCGTTCCGCGAGGCGAATCAGCTCAGCGCCGAACATGACGGTTGTGCCTGGGATTTCGACGCTGACGGCTGGGAGGCTTACCATGCCAAAGCAGAATGACCCCGATCCACTGGCCGATGCCATGGCAGCGCTGAACAAGAAGTTCGGCGCGGGCTCGGTCTACCAGTTTGGTGCTTTCACCCCGCCGCCCATCGAGGCCATCTCCACCGGCTCGCTCGGCTTGGACGCGGCTATTGGCATCGGCGGGATTCCCCGGGGCCGGGTCACGGAAATCTACGGCCCGTTCGCCAGCGGCTAGACCACCCTCGCGCTGGAGATCATCGCCAACGCCCAGAAGCAGGGCCTCGTTGCCGCCATGGTGGACGCGGAGCACGCCCTTGACCCCGGCTATGCCAAGGCACTGGGTGTGGACATGGACGCGGTGATCTTCAGCCAGCCCGGTTCCGGGGAAGAGGCCCTGGAGACCGTGGACATGCTCACCCAGACGGGCGGCATCGGTGTCATCGCCATTGATTCCGTGGCGGCCCTGGTGCCGCAGGCAGAACTTGATGGCGAGATGGGGAAGGCCCAGATCGGGCTGCAGGCCCGGCTCATGTCTCATGCGCTGCGCAAGCTGACCGCGCATGTGAGTGAGTCCAAGACCGCTTGCGTGTTCATCAACCAGCTTCGTGAGAAGGTCGGGTTCGTTCTCGGCAACCCTGAGACCACCACGGGCGGCCGGGCGCTCCCGTTCTACGCCAGCGTCCGCCTGGATGCCCGGGGGACCGCTACGCTCAAGGACGGCGGGGACGTGATTGGCCGCCGGACCAGGGTCAAAGTGGTAAAGAACAAGGTGGGATCGCCGTACCGCCAGGCGGAGTTCGACATCCTCTTCGGCCAGGGCATCAACCGGGCGGGGGAGTTGCTGGACCTGGGCCAGGCGTGCGGGGTTATCCGCAAGGCAGGCACCCGCTACTACTACGGTGAGCAGGCTCTGGGCAACGGCCGGGAGGCCGCCAGGAATGCGCTGAGGGCCGAACCGGCCCTGGCTCAGGAGGCAGAGGCCGCCATCCTGAAAATCGGCCTGAACGGGCTCCTGCGGCCTTCTGGGGCCAGTTCTGAGGACGAGTCTCCCGGTCTCCGCATCCCGGAGCCCCGCAACCTGTCCGCCCCGGACATGACGGTGGCGCCTGATTCGCCTGATTCCGTATAACCCGCATGGCAGCAGAGATTCATGCAGGCTGGGGCCTGTACGACAGCCGGGACCAGGTCTGTCAGGGCAGGCCCAGGTTCGCCCTGCACATAGGCCGGTACCCGCTGCGCAAGCGGATCGCGCTCTACGTGATCCAGGACGGCAGGAGCTACCCGCTGGCCTACTTCCGCAGTGAGCGCCATGCCCGGGAAGCCGTGGACCTACTGGGCTACCTGATCCCCGCCGAGGAGCCAGCACCCGATACTGTCAGTCCCTCTGCCTAAGGTCGTATCAGCAGAAGAAGACAGTTTCCTGATGGCACAAGGAGGCCATGCAACGTGGCAACCATCACCGCAGCAGACATGCTGGAGCAAGGCAAGCTCATGACCCTGGACAGCCTCCGCGAGTCGCTGTCCCAGATCGAGCCGCTCAACGACCACACCTTCCCCACCCACTCGAACATCGAGTTCGAGGTCGGGGAGAACTGGGGCCAGGTGTCCCTGGACCAGCCCACCAACGTGTTCCTGACCACGGGCGGCGGTACCCGCTACCAGCTCACCCGGCAGGCCGCCGAGGAAGCCGGGGCCTA
>Ga0306921_10000689_pt1 | contig 31101 bp, 27 predicted proteins | sample sta12Cox44000080_FD_203760 | JGI IMG/M metagenome (GOLD analysis project Ga0306921, IMG submission 203760) | Lab enrichment of tropical soil microbial communities from Luquillo Experimental Forest, Puerto Rico - statoxic.12C.oxic.44.000.080 (v2)... | ecosystem: Environmental > Terrestrial >... | reverse complement strand
TGATCCGCACGTATATTTTCGCCAGATCGCGGAGGAGCTACGAACGTCGTATGAACTTGCCTACTACCCGACGAACAAGGCCAAGGACGACACCTTCCGTAAGATTGTGATCAAGCCGAAGCAAGAAGGCGTGAAAATCAGGACGAAGACCGGTTACTACTCACGGTAGGTAGTATCTTAGCGTAATGCGCTAAGATTATATGTGGCCGAGACAATCATAGTGTCAAGAGCTTTCGCCACTGCTATCCCACTGTAAATATGTACTTTGCTCGATTGTTTGCGCGACTCGTCCTTAGGCAGCCGTATAATGGACCTACAGGCAGGGTGAAGCATCCCTTAATTCCCGCGAAAACCTGGCAGGAGTGGACCAGAGAACGACGTACACCAAGTGTGTCTGCACAGGCATTTGCCTGGTGGCAGCCTATCCGCCGCTGGTTTGGGGATTGGGGATGATGAACCGGCCGAGCGACCGGGCCCTGTATGAAGGCCTGGCGGTCATCCTGGGATTGCTCGTGGCGTTGCCGGCAATCCCCTGGAGCATGTGGAGGAAACCGTGAAAACGATCTTTCGTGGTCCGGAAATGAACGATGCTCGAATGAACGGCCTGCGGCCAGTGTTCCCGTTCCTGCGGTGGCTGGCTGTGGCGGCCGCAGCGATTGTCGTGACGCTGGTTTTCTTCAATGCGATCGTCAAGGTCACGCGCATCGATGCGGGCTACGTCGGGGTAGAAATCAACCTCGCGGGCACACAGCGCGGAGCGGCCGACATCCCGATTCGCACGGGCTGGCTGTTCTACAGCCCACTGCGGACGCAGATTATCGAATTTCCGACATTTGTGCAGACGGTGAAGTGGACTCGGGATGTCCACGAAGGACACCCGATCAACGAAGAGATGGGCTTCAACACGAAGGAAGGCATGCAGATTTTCTCCGACGTCTCGCTGTCGTACGCGATCGAGCCGTCGAAGGTGCCGGAATTCTACGTGAAGTACCGTGTCAACGATCTGGATAACTTCACGCATGGCATCTTGCGCGATATTGTGCGCAATTCGCTCAACGAAGTGGCCTCCACTTACAACGTGGAGGACATCTATGGCGTGAGAAAGGCAGAGTTCCTGCAAAAAGTCCAGGACATGATTCAAGGAAAGGTGGCTTCGGTGGGCGTCGGCATACAGCAATTCGGCTTCATCGGGGCTCCCCGAGTTCCGGACGTGATCGCCCAGTCGATCACCGCGAAAGCACGCGCAATTCAGGAAGCGGAACGCGCGCGGAATGAGCTGGCGATGACCCAGGCCGAAGCGGCAAAGAAAATTGCCGAGGCGGACGGCGACGCGCAATCGCAGATCAGCCGGGCAAAAGGCGAGGCGGAAGCGAACCGCATCCGCCAAAGCTCACTGACGCCCCAGTTGCTCGAACTGCGCCGGCTGGAAATCCAGCACGCGATGATCGACAAGTGGAACGGGCAGCTGCCGACGGTGCAATCGGGCCAAAACGGTGGGTTGCTGCTGCAAATGCCGCGACTGCAACCGTAGGAGCGACAACCTCCGGTCTTCGGGCCGGAGGTTGTTTTTTTTCACGGGACATGGTCGGGCGCAAACTAGCTTCGCTCGGGATGATAGTCAATAGCACGCGTGAAGACGGGCACATGCAGCTTCGCACCATAACTTCACACGCGAGCGCAACAGAACCCGCGGCTACTTCGCGGTTTGCTTCTTATGCAGATCGGTGCAAACGGAGACGGCGGTGTTCGGGTCGACCGCGCTGTCGCCACCTTCAATGTGGCGGATGATGCCGTCTTTATCAATAACGATGTTGGCGCGCAAGGCCCACTGATAGGTGTCGCCATGAGTGTCATAGTTTTTCAAGATTCCGTAGGCGGTGAGCATTTTGCGGTTCATGTCGCTGAGAAGGGGAAACTTGATGTTGATCTGCTTGGCGAAGGCCGCGTTCGCCGCGGGACTGTCCATACTCACGCCAAAAACCTCCGTGTCGCCAGCGTCGATCTTGCCCGAATCCAGTCCAGCCTGGACTGCCTGTAGTTGCTTCGTTCAACCACCGGTGAAGGCGAGAACGTAAACAGCGAGAAAGACATTTTTCTTGCCGAGGTAGTCGCTGAGCTTGACGGTTTTCCATTGATCGCTGAGCAGGGTGAAATCGGGGGCCTTGTCGCCGACCTTGAGAGTCATTTTGGCGACCTCGTCTTTGTTTTGCGGTTCCGCGGACATCGGCACGATCGCGGGCGACATGACGAATAGCAGACAAACGGAGAGCAGGTGTTTCATGGTGACTCCCGGTTCGAAGTCTTGGCGCAGGCCAAAGGGATAATAACCGGAGAGGCGCTCGAAGCGAAGGCAAAAATGAACGACTGGCCGCCTCTTGCGAAGCCGGACAGGCCCTTCGCAATTCTTCCGACAAGCAAAAGGCAGATCGAGAGCGCGGAACATGGGGTCCACCCCTGCTGGCCGCCTACGAAGGGCGGAGCCGGTTCCAGCTCGCGCCGAGGAAACCGCGCGTAGGAAAGAGTCCGGTCGCTCCGGTGGGGATGACAAGTGCGCGGCGCCGCACGGCCTGCTTCGGAAGGCGGGCCCTCCTAGAAGCACGCAAGTATGCCGGCGGGTTAGCGGAGGTAGCCCCAATTGTGGAGTTTGTCGGAGTCTTCGACCCAGCGTTCGCCGATATCGGTGCGGTAATACATGTTGGGGATCAGGATGTTTTTGATACGCGAATAAGCCTGCGCCTGAGCCTGTTTCATAGTTTGGCCGATGCCGACGACAATGAGGACCACACCGGAGGTGCCTGCAACGAGCCATTGCTGGTTGACGATTTTCACGTCTTCGATGTGAATGCCTTCATTGATTGGGCGCCTGAAAACGATCGCGGCATTTTTCGAAAAGGATTCGAAGGTGGCTTCGTCATCGAAGGGAAACGGCGGAACGACGATGCGCACGCCGAGCTGAAAGCCACTGCGCGTTCGCCATTTGGGCTCGAGCCCGTTGGCGAGTTCCCAGAAAAGGTCGCTGATCGGGGTGAGAATGCCTTCCTGTTGGATGCTGATCGTCGGGTAGCCAAAGCGCGAGGTGAACTCGAGCGGGTAGATGCCGTTGTTGTTCACGATGCAGTTCAGGTCGATGTAGCCGACATAGCCTTCCTCGGCGAGCTTTGGCTCCATTTTGAGCAGCGTGCGGTTGAAGAGAGCGTTGGGCTCGCTCCAGAACATCGCGGTGCCCATTTCGCCGGTGGGCGGGCCGACTTCTCCGGGAAACAGCTTTTTGTGTTCGAAGTTGATGTTGATGGGCGTAATAAATTTCTTGCCGTTGAAAAATCCGCCGACGGCAACCTCCACGCCGTTGACGCGGCGCTGCAACTGGAAGACCTTGATTTCGTCGGAGAAAGCGCGCTTGTAGGCTTCCAGCATCCCAATGACGTCATTGCCGTCTTCTTCCTCGCCGACGAAGAGACGGCGCTTGACGTTTTGGGCTTCTCCGCTTGGCTTAATCACGTAGCGGTCGGGATTTTTCTTGACAAACTCGATCGCGGGGTCGAAGGAGTCAAAGTCCTGATATGGAATGATGGTGACGCCAGCTTTTTTGAGCTCTTCCTGGCCGAAGGAACGATCATCTTCGAGATTGTCGGTGTAGGTAGAGCCGCCGATGACGGGCTTGCCCCCCGCGCGGAGCGCTTGAGCCTTGGTGCCTTGACCGAGGGTGTCGTCGAAGACGACGATGTCGGCCCACTTGACGTCCTTTTCGTAGTCGCTCGACTTGGGCACAAAGCCGTCGGCGATGTCACGCTCCTTCTCGTTTTCGACGTAGTAGCGGACTTCATGACCTTCTTTGACGACTTGCCAGGCGATGTCACCGATCAGACTGGAGAGTGAGACAAACAGAAATTTTCGTTTTTCCATGACTGGGGCCTTCCGCCACAGGAGCGAAAGGCAGTAAAGACATTGTAGTGAGGGCGGGGATGATTGAACATTACAAAACGGAAACATTCCGGGCAGCGATAGTTTAGGGCGCGTTCTGCGCGCCCGGGATGAACGAGAGCAGAACTGGCGGACGGTTTCGCTAGACGACCCGGACGCGCCAAAGAACGCCGCGCAACAGGCCGATCGCCCGAGCCGGGGTGGCGCGGCGTGAGCAATCGCGTGGGAAACCCAGGGGTCAGGCGGGCGCATCCCAAAGGTCGACAGGAAGATGGCCTGAACATTTGGGCAAATTTTCCTGGGGTGCCTGTCCTTTGCTTCAGGTTATACTGGCATGGACCGGGCCCCGCGGGGGATGAACGGCTCCCAGTCCGACCGAATTTCCAGGTCGGGGTCAGTTGCGATTCCAAAGAGAGGTGAGGACTTGCGGCGATTTCCGCTTCTTCTTTTGTGCACTATTGTGCTGGTAGATGTCAGCCAATGCTCCGCCCAGGTTATTTTTCACAAAAAGAAAAAAGTGGACAAGTCTACGGACGCGTCCAACACGGTCGAGCCCGACAAGCAGTTGTACGACAAGGCCATGGCGGACATCAAGCATGGCAAATACGAGACCGGGCGGCTGAGCCTGCAAACCCTGATCAATACGTATCCAGACAGCGAATACCTGGCAAAGGCCAAGCTGGCGATTGCGGACTCCTACTTTAGGGAGGGTGGCACGGCCAACACTACGCAGGCCATTGCGGGGTACAAGGACTTCATCGTGTTCTTCCCGTTCCTGCCTGAAGCCGCGTATGCCCAGATGCAGGTGGCGATGGCCAATTACAACGCGAAGGCCGCTGAAGAGGAGTTTCAGACCTTTTTGCAGAAGTATCCGAAGGACCCGTTGGCGCCACAGGCAGAACAGCGGCTGCGCGACGTGCAGGAAGTGCTAGCCGAAGGTCAATTCCGGATTGCTTACTACTATTATTTGAAGGGCGACCGCAGGGCGGCTGCGGGGCGGCTGATCCCGCTGACGCGGCGCTACCCGCTGTACAGCAAGTCGGATACCGCGCTCTGGATGCTGGGCGACATATTCGAGAAGAGCGAGCGAAAAGACATCGCGAGCAATTACTATGCGCAGATCGTGAGGAACTACCCGCTCTCGCCGAAAGTTCCGGACGCGAAAGGCAAGCTCAAACAGTTCGGCGTGCCGATTCCGCAGCCGGATGCGAAGGCGGTGGAGTGGATGACGGCGGAGCAGAACACGCCGCGACCGAAGGAAAGCGTCTTCCATAAGCCAATGGACTTGTTCCACAGCGGACCCGATATACGCACGGCGGCCGAGCATGGCTTGCCGAACATGGAACCGGAGACGGATTCGTCGGCAAATGCCGACGTTCTTTCTGGCGGGAACCGTTCAACGATGGGATCGGGAACAGGAAAAACGGGGATCGTCGCGACGGTAAAGCCCGGCGAAGCGGCGCCTGAGGGCACACCGGCGGCGGGCAGCCCATCCGAGGATGTAAACTCGAATTCGTCGAGCGATCCTTCCACTACTCCGGCGGCTTCCGCACCTGCCGCGACGGAATCGAGTTCGAGCGATACCGCGACTTCGCAGGGAGCTGCAACCGAGGCGAACGGGGGCTCTTCGAGCCAATCTGCCAACGGAACGACAGGCGACAGTTCGAAAACAGACAGCAACTCGACACAAGGGAGCAATGACAGCAACCAGAAGGAATCGAGCAGCAAGAAAAAAGGGCTGAAGAAGTTAATCCCCTGGTAATATCGGGCAATCTCCGCAGGTTTTGAGATGGTTCAGGAAAGCTGGCGTCGCTTGCCCGATCGTACAGGTTAGCGCTTACGCACGCCGGCATGTCTACTTCCGACACAAAGCGGTTGCGCGGCGATTGACGCGTACACGTCTGGGTGCTCCAATACAATTTGAGCCGCATGGTGTCGGCAGCGTGTGCTCCTGGAGGGCGTTCGGTGGCCAAAATCCTGGTTGCGGACGACAACAGCAACATCCAGAAGATGGTCGGGCTTGCCCTGAAAGATCAGGGAATTGACGTTGTCGCGGTGGGCAATGGCGAAGCTGCCGTCCGAAAAATTTCCGACGTACGTCCCGACCTGGTGCTTGCGGATGTGTTCATGCCGGTGCGCAACGGTTATGAAGTGTGCCGGTACGTGAAGCAAGATTTGCGGTTGTCGCATATACCGGTGATTCTGCTGGTGGGGGCGTTTGATCCCCTCGATGAACAAGAAGCGCAGCGTGTCGGAGCGGACGGCGTGCTGAAGAAACCGTTTGTTCCGCCCGATCCGCTGATTTCGATGGTGAAGTCGGCTTTAACCCGCGCGGGAGTATCGTTGGGGCCGGCACCGCACACGGAAAAGCCGCCAGCCACCACTACACGGAGCGCCGCCGACCTGCTCGGTTCGGGTACGGGCCCGAAGATCACTGTAGCGGCTTCCGACAGGATTCCCGAAGCTGCTCCTGAGCCGGTAGAGGAATTCCCCACGCCGACGCCTCCGCCCAGCGTGAAGATTGCTGCGGGCCACGAACCGCTGGCGTTCGGCAGCTTGCTGGAAACTCCCGAAGCCGAGGATGAGCCGATTTTCCAGTCGAAGTCCCCGGTGCAACTTGGCGGAGACGAACGTTGGGCCGCAGAGGGAGATGAAGTCAAAGAGGAAGTGGAGGAAGAAGAGTCGCCAAGCGGCGGTTGGCGTCCCAGTGGGTTGGAGGCGGAGCCGGAAAGCGCGACTCCCTCGCAAGCGGCCCCGGATTGGCGGGAGGAAGCCTTCCACGGAAATTCCCCGGCGAGGACCAGCGGTTCGCATAGCTCGACGACTTCACTCGAGCCGGTGCCCTCGATCGAAGCCGCAGAAGTGCCTGCAGTGGCGATTTCGACGATCGAGCGGAAACCTTTGGAAGGGCCGGTTCCCTTCACCGGTGACGCCTGGGCCGCGGCCATGGCGGCCGGCGTGGAAGAAAAGCTCACGGAGAAGACGGCGGCTCCCGCGGCCGAAGAAACGGCGGCGGCGGAAACAAGAGAACACGTGAGCGAGGAAGCGCGGGCGGCCGAGACGAGTGCTTTCGAGCCAGCGACTGTAGAGCAGGAAACTTCCGGCGATCAAACAAAGGAAGCAGAGCCTGCCAACGGTTGGTTTTCCATTGCGGGAACACCTTGGGAGATTGAAGCGAAGAAGGCGACGCTGCTGGCTTCGAAGTGGGATGCGCCGAAAGCGGGCTCGCCAGATGACACGCAAGAAGTGCTGCCAATCTCCGCGGAAGAGCCTGCGGCCGCCGCGGGAGCTGTTTCGGAGGCGCCAGCAGAGGTTCAGGCCGCAAACCACCAGGAGCGCACGGCGGAGCCTGCCACGACCACGAACTGGGGAAGCGCCTGGGAAACTCCGGCGTCACCGGTTCCATCCTTCGAGCCGCCGATAGAGGGAATTGCCGAAGTTGCGGAGCCGAAGGTTGCGGAAGCTGGCGCGCAAGAGCCGCACCATGCGGCCGAGGCTGAGGAGCCGCAATCCGTGCAGCCGGACATGGACGAGCTAGTAGCGCGAGTGCTCGCCAAGATGAATCCCGAAGTGCTGCAAAAAGTAACCCGCGAAATCCTGAAGCCGGTCATCGAAGCCATCATCCGCAGCGAACTCGACTCCCAGAAGTCCTGAAACCGCCTATTCGTGTATCGCCCTTCCTGTGCTGGCGCCTGAGCCACGATTGACGAGCCCGACTGCCTGCCCGTATATTTCAAGATTACCCTGCGAGTGCGCGCGCAAGCCTTGTGGTGTCGCACGGGATGAGGAGAATCCTGCCGGATGGCCCGAGAAATTGCCAAGGCGTACGACCCCCAGCAGATTGAGTCGCGCTGGGCGGCCTACTGGCTGAAGGACGCACTGTTCAAGGCGCCAGCGGGCTTCTCGGAACCAACGTTTTCAATCGCGCTTCCTCCGCCCAATGTGACGGGGTCGATTCACATCGGGCACATGCTCGAGCACACGCAGATTGACACACTCGTCCGTTGGCATCGCATGCGGGGATTCCGGACGCTGTGGCTGCCCGGGATGGATCACGCGGGAATCGCGACGCAGTTCGTGGTCGAGCGGATGCTGGCGAAGGAAGGGATCAAGCGGCAGGACCTGGGGCGGGAGGAGTTCGAGCGACGCGTCTGGAAATGGAAAGAGGAGAGCGGGGGAGTCATCAAGCAGCAGATGATTCTCCTGGGGGAGTCGTGCGACTGGACACGCGAACGCTTCACACTGGAACCGGCGCTTTACCGGGCCGTTTTGCACGCGTTTCTGCAGTTTTACAGCGAAGGCCTGATTTATCGCGGACGGTACATGGTGAACTGGTGTCCCCGCTGCCAGACGGCCATCAGCGACCTAGAAGTTGTGCATCACGAGAGAACGGGCGAAATCTGGAACATTCGTTATCCCCTGATCAACGGCGGCCGGCCGAGCGCGACGGAGTATCTCGTGGTAGCCACAACGCGGCCGGAAACGATGCTGGGCGACACGGCAGTCGCGGTGAATCCTGACGATGAGCGTTACCGGCAGTATGTGGGCAGGCGAGTGCTGCTGCCGCTGATGAGCCGCGAGATTCCCGTCATTGCCGACTCCTACGTGGACCGCAAATTCGGGACAGGCGTCGTGAAAATTACTCCGGCACATGATCCGAACGACTTCGAAATCGGCAAGCGGCACAATCTGCCTGAAATTGACGTGATGACCGATACGGGCACAATGAGCGAGGCGGCTGGAAAATACGCTGGACTGGAGCGCTTCGCGGCACGGGCCCGAATCGTAAACGAACTGAAGGAACTGGGGCTGATCGAATCCGTCAAGGAGCATGTTCATGCGGTTGGCACGTGCGACCGTTGCAAGGCTCTGGTCGAACCGCGGATTTCGACGCAATGGTTCATGAAGATGAAGCCGCTGGCGGAACCAGCGAAGCAGGTTGTCCGCGACGGGCTGATCGGGGTGACTCCGGACAATCAGCGCACCATCCTGCTCAACTGGCTTGAAAACATCCGGGACTGGTGTATTTCGCGCCAACTCTGGTGGGGCCACCGCATTCCGATCTGGCATTGCGGCGATTGCAAGGAAATGGTTCCGGCACTGGACTCAAAAGTGGAGATCCTGGAAGGTCATGCGCGAGCGGCCAGTGTTCCGAAGACGTGCCCGAAATGCGGGGGATCGAAACTGACGCAGGATTCGGACGTGCTGGACACGTGGTTCAGCTCCGGCTTATGGCCGTTTTCGACGCTGGGTTGGCCGGACGAAACGCAAGACCTGCGAGATTTTTATCCGACGAGCCTGCTGATCAGCGGCTATGACATTCTGTTCTTCTGGGACGCGCGAATGATTATGATGGGCCTGCACCTGATGGGTGCGCGGGCGGCCGACGACTTGGCAAAGGCCATCCCGTTCCGAAAACTGTACCTTCACTCCCTTGTGCGTACGGCCGAGGGCCAGAAAATGTCGAAGACGAAAGGGACCGGCGTTGATCCCTTGCAATTGACCCAGGAATACGGCACGGACGCGCTGCGCTACATGCTTGTGAGCATGGCGGCGCCCGGCACCGACATTGCGCTTTCCGCGGACCGCTTGGGCGGGGCGAAAGCGTTTGCCAACAAGATCTGGAACGCGGCGCGGTTCATTTTCTTCAATTTTGACAAGATGGAAGAAAGCGGCACAAAGCTGGAAGATGTTGCCGCTCCGGCTGTGCGAGAGAAAGCTCCGTATGCCTGTGAAGGAGAAATACCCCTGGCGGATGAGTGGCTGTTTGGCAGGCTGGCTGCGACGGTAGATGTGGTGAACGCGTCCCTCGACGATTACCGGTTTCACGAGGCCGCGCAAAGCGTCTATCACTTTTTCTGGGGCGATTTTTGCGATTGGTACATTGAATGGATAAAACCGGATTTGCAGGATTCGAACGAAGAGCGCGCGCTGGTTGCGTGGAAAAACCTGTTTGCGGCCTTTGATCTGGCGCTGCGATTACTGCATCCGTTCATGCCGTTCATCAGCGAAGAACTGTGGCATCACCTGCCGCGGAATCCGGGCGACCGGTCGATTGCAGTTCAGGCCTATCCAAGTGCGAGAGCGGGCTTTGCTGTGACGGACAGGGCGAACGAATTCGCGAAGGTTCAGGAAATTATCGGGCAAATTCGCAACATGCGCGCCGAGATGAAGCTGGATCCCAAGAAAAGAGTCGCGGCCGAGATTTACAGCTCCGATCCAAACATTCGAGACCAGGTCGAACGGAGCCGGTCTCGGATTGTTCGCCTCGGGCTCTTGTCTGAATTACAAGTCGCGGCGCAAAAGCTGTCCCAAACAGGCGGATTGATTCGCTCGACGGGCCAGTTGGACGTGCGCATTCCCTACGCGGCCGACACGGTGGATGTGGCGGCTGAGTTGACGCGCCTGAAGAAGGAATTTGAGGGGCTGCAGAAGGCGATCCATTCGAAGGAAAACCAGCTCAGCAACGATACGTTTCGCAGCAAGGCGCCGGAAAAGATCATCCAGCAGATGGAGGAGGCACTGGCCGCGCAGCGGATCGAGTCGCAAAAGCTTATCGATCGCCTACGGCAGCTAGAAGGCTAAGCTCGCGCCACAGGCTGCGGCAGGCATGTTCGCAGTACATCGACGCCTCAAAGCGCGAACCTGATGCTCAGCTTGCCGAAGCTGAGGGCGAGAAGGCATTGCATTCCAAAGGAACATGGACTGGGATTCGAGCTACGTGCGCGCCCTGATTGAACGCGCCCTGGCGGAAGACGTTGGTCCGGGCGACGCAACGGTTTCCGCAACCATTCCGGCAAATGCTACCGGACGGGCCCGCATTGTCGCGAAACAGGAACTGGTTTGCGCAGGGCTGCCATTGGCGGAGCGCATCTTCCGCAGGTTAGATCCGCATATAAGACTGGAAAGGCCCGTGGAAGACGGCCACCTAGTGCGCAAAGGGCAGGACGTGCTGTATCTCGACGGAAAGGCTTCGGCGATTCTGACGGGCGAACGTACGGCTCTGAACTTCCTGGGCCGGCTCAGCGGTATCGCGACGGTCACGCATCAATTTGTCGAACAACTGACGGGCACTCGGGCAAAAATCCGCGACACGCGAAAGACTACGCCGGGGTTGCGCCTGCTGGAAAAATACGCCGTGAAGATGGGCGGGGGCACGAATCACCGCATCGGTCTTTATGACGCCATTTTGCTTAAGGAGAACCACATTGCGCTGGCAGGAGGAGTGAAGGCGGCTCTGGACCAAGCGCACAGCTACGCATCGTCGCAAATGAGTCTACAGGCGACGACACCCTACGAAGCTGTGGGGCATTCCCCTTCACCGGCCGAGGCCAGTTCCTTTCCCATTCAAATTGAAGTACGTAACGAAGACGAACTGCGGGAAGCGCTCGGAGCGGGAGCCGAGGCCGTGTTGCTCGACAACATGACGCCCGAGCGGGCGCGCGCCTGCGTGCGAATCGCGCGAGGCATCCGGCCGGATTGCATGGTTGAGATTTCGGGTGGACTTACGCTGGCCAATGCCCGGGCTTACGCCGAAACCGGCGTAGACTATCTTTCCTCCGGGGCTCTCACGCATTCGGCTCCGAATGCGGACGTCAGCCTGCTTGTCGAGAACCTCCGGTAAAAGTAAGCTTAGACTCGAGCAACACGAGAACAGGGCCTGATGCCCCAGACACTCGCTTTACCCGGAACAACTGACAAGCGCCTGGCAGCACTGGTTACGCTGCTATCCGAAAATGCCACGATTGTGATCAGCGGAGCGCGGATCGCGCGAGAGATTGGAGTCTCGCGTTCAATGGTCTGGCAGTGGGTACAACAACTGCGAAAGCTCGGCGTCCGCGTCAAGGGCCAACGCAGCACCGGTTATTTTCTCGAGCATGTGCCGGACATCGTGACCCCGAATGTGATCCGAAAACGTCTTAAGGGCAATCTTTTCGGCAAGCACATCTATCATTTTTTTAAAATGGACTCGACCAATCGCGTGGCGATGGATTTGGGCTACGCAGGGGCCGCGGAAGGGACGGTCGTGCTGGCCGAGGAACAGACCGCCGGCCGCGGCCGTTCCGGGCGGGCGTGGCATTCCGAGCGCGGCGAGGGGCTTTACGTAACGCTGCTGCTGAGACCGAAACTTGCTCCCGCGCAAGCGCCGCTTCTGACCATGCTGGCGGGGCTTTCCGCACACGCGGCGATCAAAGCGCAGTGCGGATTGACTCCCGAATTGAAGTGGCCCAACGACCTTTTGCTCAACGGCAAAAAGATTGGCGGGATTCTCACGGAAATGCATGCGGAACCAAGCCAGGTGCGTTTTGTGGTCGTGGGCATCGGGATCAACGTGAATCAGGAGAAGTTTCCGGCAGAGATTGCCGCGGTGGCAGGCTCGCTGCGAAACGAGTCCCGGCGCACGCATTCGAGGCTGGAATTGCTCGTTCGGTTGCTCGGCCAATTCGAGAGCGACTACAATCGTTTTCTGCGCGAGGGCGCACCGTTCGTAGTGCAACGCTTTGTAGCCGTGTCGAGTTTTGCGGACGGCCGGCGCGTGCGTGTCGATTCCGGGCATGAGTCCTACCTGGGGACAACGGCGGGATTGAGCCCAGAGGGCCTGCTGCTCGTAGCGAAGGATAGCGGAACGCTCGTGACGGTGATTGCCGGAGATGTGACTGAGGTTCGATAGCTGATGCTGCTGACCATCGATGTGGGCAACACGAACACGGTCCTTGGCGTGTTTCGCGGCGAGGGGTTGATTGCGAACTGGCGGCTGACGACAGCACGTCTTCAAACCGTGGACGAGTACGGCGTTCTTGCGCGGAACCTTTTCTCGATCGCAGGGCTTAACCAGGAGACGATCACGGGGGTGATTGTCAGTTCCGTGGTGCCGCCGATGAACTGGACGCTGGCGGAGATGTCGCGACTTTACCTCGGCAAGAAGGCGCTGTTCGTCGAACCCGGAATCAAAACGGGCATGTCGGTTCAAGTGGACAATCCGATGGATGTCGGCGCGGACCGGATCGTGAATGGAGTGGCGGCTTTTCACCAATACGGGGGCCCGTGCGTTGTGGTGGACTTCGGAACGGCGATCACGTTCGACGTGATATCAGCGAAATGTGAATTTCTTGGCGGCGTCATCGCCCCCGGTATTGGGATCAGTTCCGAGGCGCTGTTTACGAAGACGGCGCGGCTTCCGCGCGTGGAAATTAAGGATCCTGGCAAGGTAATCGGCACGAACACGGTCACAAATATTCAGGCGGGACTTTACTACGGGTCGGTGGATCTGGTCGACGGCATGCTCGCCCGGATCAAAGCGGAGTTGAACGCTCCGGCGACGACGGTAATAGCAACGGGTGGCCAGGCGCGTCTGGTGGCGCGTGGTTCGAAACACATTCAGCATGTGGACGAATTTCTGACTCTGACGGGCTTGCGGCTGGTTTGGGAAAAGAACCAGTCCGCGGAAGCGTATCGCGAGCCAGCAGCGGCAAACCCGGGAAAAGTGGAGTCGAGCGCCACGAGGAAAATCAGGCGCTGACTTGTTTGGACGGCCCGGCCCACACCATGGACACCTGGAATTACTTCAACTATTTCACGGAAATCGAAGAGCATTTCTGGAAAAAGCGCGGGGCGCACCTGCTGGTTTCGCCGCTGGATTGGGCAATCATGGAGACCTGGCAGAAAGCGGGCGTGCCGCTCGAGGCGGCTCTGAAAGGGATCGACCGGGCGTTTGAGAGCTATCAACGCTCACGTCGTGGCGCGGGCAAGCCGCTGAAGAGTCTTGCCTATTGCACCGATGCGGTGCTCGAGGCCACCGAGGAAATCAACGAGGCCGCAGCCGGAGCTTCGTCGGGAGGAAGAGCAGCGCAGGCCGGGGCATTCCCTCGCGAGGAGTTGCGCGCATACTTCAAGCAAAATGCTGCGTTGTTTTGCAAGGCGGCGGACCGGTGCGCCCGTTCGCAGCCGAGTCTTTGTTCTTTTTTCAATCAGCTTGCGGGATCGTTGTGCACTGTCGAAACGCTTCTGGAGGCACCGGGGCGCGTTGACCTGGAGGATATCGAGCGCCGGCTGACCGTCCTGGATGAAAAGGTGCATGCGGCGCTCCTTTCGCAGGCCAATGAGGAGTTGCTGCTGAGGCTTCGGCGCGAGGTGGATTCGCAACTGGCGGCGTACCGCCGCAAAATGAAAGCCGAGCAGCTTGCGCTTGTGGAAAGGCAGTACCTGCAGAAACGGCTACTGGACGAGTACCAATTGCCACGCCTGAGCTTGTATTACTTTTCGTGATGAAACAGCGGTGGTGGAGGAAAAGAGAGCAGCCACAGTCTGAGTGATTGCCAAGTATCGGCACAGCAGCGCTGCACCTTACGAAGAAAGCCGGGCGCGGCCTTATTTGGGCGGGTGACAGCCAGAACGGACTGAACGCTTATGCCTGATGAGTTAATATTATCAGTTGAGAAGCTTATCTACGGCGGCGACGCTTTGGCCCATGCCGGCGAAAATACGGTTTTCGTCCCCTTCGCGCTCCCTGGCGAGCAGGTCGTGGCTTCCGTGCGCACGAGAAAGAAGAATCTGATCCACACAAACCTGGTGAGAGTGGAGCATGCGTCAGCGGCGCGCGTCGCACCGCCATGCCCACATTTCGGAGTGTGCGGCGGATGCCACTACCAGCACATCGAGTTCGCGAAGCAAGTTGAGTACAAGAAGCAGATTTTGCTCGAGACCCTATCGCGCCTGGGCGGCGTGACGTGGGCCGGCGCGATCGAAGAACATGCGGCGCAGCCCTATGGCTACCGCAACCGGGCGCAATGGGCTTTTCGCGACGCGATGCCGCGCGCTCTCGGTTATTTCCTTCCCGAAAGTGCGCGCATTCTGGCCATTGACGAGTGCCCTGTGCTGTCGCCGGCACTCGCAACAGCCTTCGGGCAGCTGCAGGCCTTGGCCCGGGCAAACTCGCTTCCACCGGGCTTGCTCGAAATTGAGGCGTTCGCCGATTCCGAGGACTCCAGGGTCGCGCTCAACGTGGCGTTCGAACGATTTCCGAAGCCCGGCAAGGCTCTCGTGAGTGATTTCAAAGCGGCCCTTCCCGCGCTTGAGAGCCTCCTCCTGCTTGACCAGAGCAAGAACCGCTTCGAACTCGATGGGCCCGGCTACTTGCTTCATAGGGCCGGGGGCTTCGCGTATCGCGTCAGCCATTTGTCTTTTTTCCAAGTGAATCGCTTCCTGATTGAGCAATTGCTCCAGACCGTGGTACGGGGCGCGAAAGGCAACCTGGCTCTTGATCTCTATGCGGGTGTTGGTTTCTTCACATTGCCGCTGGCGAAAACCTTTTCGCGCGTCGTCAGCGTCGACGCGAATCTCGCCGCCACGCGAGACCTCGCGGCCAACGCGGAATCCGCCGGAGCGACCGTGTCGTTCGAAAACGAACACACCGAAGAGTTCTTGAAGAAATTCCGGGAGCAGCCCGACCTGGTCATTCTTGATCCTCCCCGTGCCGGACTTGGGGCCGAGACAGCCGCGCGCCTGGCCAATATTGGCGCGCCTGAGATTGTCTACCTTTCGTGCGATCCATCGACCCTGGCGCGTGATCTAGCCGTCCTAACACATTCGGAGCGCAAGCCGAGCACGGGAATTGCGTCGGCACAACGCTACGAAATTTCGGAAATGTGTTTGTTCGACCTTTTTCCTCAGACTTTTCACATAGAAACCCTCGTGAGGTTGCGCAGAGTCTCCTGAAGCTTCCCGCCGTTGCGATTGCCGCTGCGTTTGCGTGGCATTTTGCTCCGCGTGCCGAGATCCGGCTCGCCGCATGCCGGCTCATTCTCGGACGTCCGGCGTGGCTGGCGACCGCCTTCTTCGCAGCCAGCCGAGGGTCACAATCTAAGGTAAGTTGCTTTGTGCCTTGCCTTGAGCCGGCGACCCAATCAGGCCACGCGCAGGCGCCAAATAATCACGAGCACGAGCAGAAAGAGGAAGAAACCGACGGCGGCGCGGTATTCACGGTTTTTTTCATACAGCGCAAGCGAAAACGACGCCCGAGCTCCCTTGAGGTCGCGCGAAGCGGTAAAACGTGGGAAAAACAGCGGGACTGACTTTGCATAGGCCTCGAACGACGTTCCGTGCTTCTGCCGAAGTTCTGTCTCCTCGCGGCGCATCACCAGGGTGTAGACCAACGCAAAATACCCCAGCAGGAGCACAGCGGCCCACAGGGAATGGATCGCCACTCCTGCGCCCAGAGCAAGAATGCTGCTGCCGAAATAGAGTGGATTGCGCGTGTAGGCGTACGGGCCGGTAACGGTCAGAACTTCCTGCTTATGCAGAAAGCCCGCGGCGTAGGCGCGAATGAGCAGCCCGACAAATCCAATTGCCGCTCCGAGCAAGATCGGATACAAGGTCGGGCGCGCCAGCAACAAAACCACTACGGCCAGCACATATCCGGCACGCACGCGCCAGCGCTGGACCGTTTGGAGGGCGTTCACCGCTTGGTTCCCAGACGCTGCTTGACCGCGGCGAACACTTCTTCGACGGACAGGTCCAGTAACGATGCATCGGTCGTTTCACCGCGGCTGTAGGTTGTCTTTGCCCTGGCGCTCCGCAGCACGGTTTCCTGAGGGGGATAGGGTCCATTTCGCGCCGGGTCCGTAGGTCCAAACAGAGCAACGACGCGAGTCCCCAGGACCGTGGCGAGGTGCAACGTGCCAGTATCGCCGCCTACGACGCAGCATGCGCCACGGAGAAGCGCCATCAGCGGGCCTAGCTCCCCGTCGTAGGCGGAGGACTGCGCGTCTCCGCTTGCTGCCTTCACAGCAGCCGCCAATTCTTCTTCTCCGGGAGCGTAGTTGACGACGGAGGGAATCCCAAGTTCCCGCTGAATTCGTTGACTGAGAGCGCCGAAACGCTCGGTGGGCCAACATTTGGAGCGCCAGCCTCCGCCGGGGCTAAGCACCACATAGCGGCTGATGCCGTCCCGGGCGAGTTCGTTCCGGACTCGTGTTTCGTCGGCTTCCGCCACACAGAGAGTTACCTTGCCCGTGAGATGAGATGCGCCCGCGCAGGCCGACAGTTCGCCATTTTGTTCGGCGATGTGCGTCGTTTTGCATGCAACCCGATGGGTGTAAAGCAGCGGCACGCCAAACTCACGAATCGTGGCTGAAGAAAAGCCGACGCGGGTCTTCACGCCACCAAAGAAAGGAAGACATGCCGACTTCCACAGACCCTGGTAATCAATGGAAGCGGTCCAGCAATGACCGCGGATTTTGCCGAGAACCTGGCGCATCGAAGACAGATCGCGCGAGTCTATCGGCCAGATTTCGGTCGCCAACCGGCTGCTCGCCACCAGTTCGACCCAGCGGGGATGAGTCAGCCAAACGATATCCGACACAGGGAAGGACTCTTTCAGGCTCGAGACAGCCGGAAAGGTGTGCACAATGTCGCCAAGCGAGCCCAGGCGCACGACCAAAAATCGCCGCTCAGCCATTCGCGCCCTTGCGGATCTGTTCTAGAAACGCCCGCGTGGAATGATTCTTTGGATCGCCGACGATGGCCACATGGATTCCGAGGCGCTTCGCAACAGCACGCTCCGGCACAGTCTCCTGTGTGTAATCCGTCCCTTTCGCGTGCACCTCTGGCTTCAGATCCTCGAGCAGTGACTCGACATTGGGCTCGGAGAATACGACCACGTAGTCGACGTCCGCGATCGCAGCGACCAGTCGAGCGCGAGCTTGTTCGTCCAGAATCGGCCGCCCGGGCCCTTTCAGGCGGCTGACGCTCGCGTCGGAATTCACACCGACGACTAGGAGATTTCCCTCTTTCTTTGCACCGGCGAGGTATCGAACATGACCCACATGCAGAGTATCAAAGCATCCGTTTGCTAGAACCACGCGAATTCCCCGCTGCCTTGCTTTCTGGAGCAAGGATTTCAACTCGGCACGCTTCACGATTTTGGAGTCCGCTTTCCTCATGGATCAGCCGGCTGCCCCGAAGCGGCATCGCGGATGGCGTTCTGCAGTTCCTCACGAGACACCGTTGCTGTTCCGCGCTTCATCACCACCAGGCCACCGGCAATGTTCGCGATGTGAGCGGCTTCGAGTGGCGAAGCACCGCTCGCCAGGCCGAGCGTGTATGCCGCCAAGACCGTGTCTCCCGCCCCGGTGACGTCGACGGCTTGATCGCTGCCGTGCACAGGAAGGTGTGCTGTCGTTTGCCCGCGCTGGAATACCGCCATGCCGTCGCGTCCGCGCGTGACCACCAGCGCTTCGAGTCTCATCTCCGCGAGCGTTGCGCGCCCGCAGCGTTCCAGCTCTTCGAGGTTCTGCCCGATAGCGGTGTGGTGCAAGGCTTCCATTTCCGGCTCGTTTGGTGTCGCCGCGGTGATTCCCGCCTGCCTATACGCCGTGAGCCGAAATCGCGAATCGAGCGTCACGGGAAACTTGCGGCGCACTCTCAAAAGAGCGTTGTGCACTTCTTGCGGATTCGTCACGCCAAATCCATAATCCGAGACAGCCAGCGCGTCCGCATGGCTAAGCTTTGCGGCCAAGATGGCCTTAATCTTCTTCCGCGCCGATTCGGGCAGTGGATGATTCGGTTCGTAGTCCACGCGCAAAACCTGCTGACCGACGGTGTGAGCCCAACCGGCGAGGAACCTTGTTTTCATCGGCGTGGTCCAACCCCGCACGCGTAAAATCCCAGACAGTTTCACGCCTTTTTCGCTAAAGGTGTTCAGCAGCCAGTCTCCGGCGGCGTCGTCTCCCACCGCCGTTATTGGAAAGACTTTGGCACCGAGCGCCACGAAATTACTTGCGGCGTTGGCGCCGCCACCCGGCACCAAGTGTGTTTCGCGATGACGCAAGATCAACACGGGCGCTTCGCGAGACACTCTTGTTATGTCTCCGGATTGAAATGCGTCCGCGACAAAATCGGCAAGCAGCACAACGCTCTTTCCCGAGAATCGCTCCACACATTCCGCAAGGGCCATCAGATCCACGGTCGCGGGCGGACTCGCCCCGTTTTTCTCCCGCTTCATCATTCCCATCCTAAAGTGATCCCCAAACTCTCTAACCACGGGACGGAGGCGGTTGCAACCATCGCCGGCGTCACTTTTTTCATGCAACGATGATCCGTGGGACAACGCCGCAAAAAGCATGGGCTGCAGTACGGCTTATCCTGCACGATGCTGCAGCGCGGCGTAACCGGCGAAGTTCCGTGCGGGTCGGTCGGGCCGAAGACAGCAACCACCGGCAACCCGACGGCCGCCGCAACGTGCATGGCGCCCGAGTCATTGCCCAAAAAAAAATGACATTGCGAAAGAAGCGCCGGTAACTCGGCGATAGCACTCTTACCGGTAAGGTCAACGGGTCTCCGTTTCATTTTCGCGGTAATCGCTTCCGAGACACTAATCTCGCCGGACGCGCCGAACAAGATAACCTCGGCATCCCCCCGAGCCTGAAGCCAGTTTGCCCATTCGGCAAAGCGCTCCGGCGGCCAACACTTGGCGGAACCGTAGGACGCGCCCGCTCCAATCGCGATCCGGAGCGCATGGGGAGTTGCCCCAGCTTCGAGCAGTTTCTGCTCGGCTCGTTGCCTGGCCGATTCCGGTATGTTCAAGCTGATGAACGGGTCATCCGGTAAATCCCTGATCCATCCCGCGCGCCGCAGCAGCTCCAGGTAATAGAATTTCTCGTGAGCGGGGACTTCCCCTTGCTTTGGAACCGGGATGGCTTTGGTCAAGAGCAAGCGCCGACCGTCTCTCGCATAGCCAATTCTCTCGGGTACTCCGGCGCGCCAAGCCAACCATGCCGCATCAAAAGCATTCTGCAAAAGCAGCGCGACATCGAAGTTTTTCCGACGTATTTCCCTGGCGAGCCGTTCGCGGCCGCGCCAGCCCCGGTGCTCGCCCTGGGGGTGGTAGAGTAACAATTCGTCGCAGAGTCCCTGGTCCCGATAGAGATCCGCCACATACGGCTTAGCCACGATTCCGATCATTGCATCCGGGAATTTGGCGCGGACCTGGCGAAGGGCGGGCAGCGCGAGGACTGCGTCGCCGACCCAGTTTGTGCTTCGGATAAGAATCCTCATGCGACAGATTTCCTCGCATCCAGTTTTTCGCGGATTGCGCGCAGAAAGGCTTCCTGCTTGTCAATCGCGAGATCAATGACCGCCACGTAGACGGGCAGGTCTTCGAGTTTGATGCCAGAAAGATTTTGCTCGTCCTTCTCGGTCGTGATAAGGCCGCGTGCACCCACCTCGCGCGCAGCGGCTACCAACTCGCGCGCGTCTCGAGGGTCGTATCGATGATGATCCTCAAACTCGCACTTTCCCGCAATGGCGATCGCCCAATTCTGCAAATCCAGAAAAAACGCGCGGGGATTGCCGATACCGCAAAACGCGTAAAAAGGCCCAGCGCCAATTTGCGCCGCCGAGAAACGCTGGATTGGTTCACTCAGGCGTTTGATACCGACCAAACGCGTGGCAGCCGAAAACACGGGATACTGCCGCAGCTTGTTGATTGCCTCAATCGTGCCCGGCACGGTTTCGGTCCGCGTGAAAAGCAGAAAATCGGCGCGGGCCATTGCCGAGACTGGTTCGCGCAAACGTCCTGTCGGCAACATCATTTCCTTGCCAAGAGAGCGAGCGGCGTCAATCAGCAGAATATCGACGTCGCGCGCGAGTCGTAGATGCTGAAAGCCGTCATCCAGCAAAAACACATCGGCTTGCGATTCAATCTTACGGCCCTGTTCGAACCGGTCCGGTCCTACCCCGAAGGTGACGCGATTGTTGAGACGTAACTTCATGAGCTCGATTTCGTCGCTGGTTCCGCGAACGCCCTTGTAACCGCGGCTCAAAATGCCCACCCTCTGTCCTTGTGCGAGTAAACGCTCCGCGAGCCACATCACCACGGGCGTCTTGCCCGTACCGCCAACCGTGAGGTTTCCCACGCTGATCACCGGCCGGTTCAGTCGTTTTTGTTTGAATATGCCTCGCTCGTAAAGCGATACTCGCAGGCGCATGAGCTGTCCGTAAACCACCGATATCGGCCAGAGCAACATCCTGATAACCGGTGATCGAATCATCGCGCCTTACCGTCACCGAGGTGCCTACCGACTTCCTCCAGAGCGCGGTCGAGCGCCCCCCGGCTGCTTCCGACCAATTGCTGCGCTGCGCTGCCCATCCGTTTCCTTTTTTCGGCGTCCTTCAGCAGGTGGATCCACTCGACGCCGGCATCCTCGGGGCTGCCTACTTGAATCGCTGCGCGCGCCTCCACGAAGCGGGCCGCGATCGCCGCGAAATTTTCCATGGACGGCCCGAAGACCGGGACCTTACCAAACGCGGCGGGCTCGAGGATGTTATGGCCGCCCGCGTCCACGAGCGAGCCTCCGACGAAAACGCCATCGGCCAGGCGATAGAGAGAAGCCAGTTCCCCGATGCTGTCGAGCAACACGACGGTCACATCGTCCGCAATTCCATCCGTGGCCGCCGTGCCTTTCCCGGAGATGCCGGGGCCGGGAACCGGGAACGCCGAACGCTTTACAAATTTCCGGTGCGATTCTTCGATGAACTCCGCGGCTGCGGCGAAACGTTCGGGCTTGCGCGGGGCGAGAACGAGCACTGCTTTTGGGAAGTCGCCCTGCACAACGCCAAATGCAATCAAAGCCAACGGTTCCTCGGTGGCGACGACGCTTCCCGCCACGATCAGCGGCCAGCGGCCACGCGTCTCGCATGCCCTTTTCAGCCAATCGGAAAGCGGGGTGGGTGCGGGCAGCTCCATATCGTATTTCAAATTTCCACTGGCTCTTACGCGTTCTTGCGGGGCGCCAAGCGCGCGGATCCTGTCGGCATCGGTCTCGGTTTGCATGAGAAAGGCCGCGGGTTTTTGCAAGGCGGAAGCCAGGAACGGGCGCAGATAGAATCCGAAGATTCCGAGGTATTTTTGATAACGCGCGAACGATTGATCCGAGACGCGGCCGCTAACAAAGACAACGGGTACGTTTTTCCGGCGCGCCTCGCGCAGGAAGTTCGGCCAGATTTCCGTTTCGAGCACGACCACGATTGCCGGCTTTACCGCAGCCAGCACCCGCCGAACACTGAACGCCCAGTCGAGAGGAAAGTAGATGACGGCGTCGGCAAACGGCATGCGTTCCTTCGCCAGCGCTTGGCCGGTCCCCGTTGTCGTCGAGATGATGAGGGGCCTTTGCGGGTACGTTTCCTTCAAGCGCTTGGCCAATGCTACACCCGAAAGGGCCTCGCCAACCGAGACGGCGTGAATCCAGATCGCGCCCGGACGCTCCGCAGGGAGTTTCTGCAACGCGGGCAGCGCAAATCCAAGACGCTCCTTCAGATTGGAAAGATATTTGCCGTGGCGCAAACCTTGAATCAGCCAGTATGGCGCAGTTGCGAAGAGCGCCAGGGCCATCAATGCGCTATAAATAAAATACACTCAGTCAAGACTCCGGTCTGATTCTGGACGGGCGTCGCTGAAATGCCCAGCAGGGCAACCCTAGTTCTTTCCCAGGAATCGAAGGCCTCAGGATGCAAACAGTTTATTATAGCTTCATGCGAATCCGCCTCGCCTCTCTACTCTCCGTGCAACTCGTATTCTCCGCCGCAGCCCAGAACGCGCACCCAGGGACCGCGACGCGCGCCGCGATCGAGGACTCACACGAAGGCATGACGATCGGCGTAGATCCCTGGACACAGTCAAGCCAGTACAAGGAGAAATTTCCAAAGAAATCTCCTTTGGCGGGCGGCGTTGTGGCTCTGCGCGTCAGTTTTCGCAACACTTCTGATCAGAGCATCAAAGTTGATCTGCAGCGGATCCGGCTGCTGGTTGTGCTGGACGAAGAAAACCGCCAGGAACTGGAACCATTAACGGCCGAAGGCGTCGCCGACACGGTGCTGCTCAGCAAGGAAAACGGCAAGGATCCGACCACCAGGCGAAATCCTTTGCCGATTCCGGTGGGCAAACCCCGGCCTTCGCGGGATGCGAACTGGACAAATTTGAAGGACGCATGTCAGAACGCCGGGGTTCCTTCGAGCGTTGTCGCAGCGCGTGGCACGTTAGAAGGTCTGATGTACTTTGACTTAAGGGGCGAAGTCGAGCTATTGAAAAACGCGCACCTTTACATTCCTAACCTTGTCACGATGAACGACAATCATCCGTTGCTCTATTTCGACATTGATCTGGGGCATTCCTCTTCCAATTAGCGACGCCGTTTGGGTTCGTACGAAATCCACAATTCTTTGTTCTTTAATTTGCCCGCTGCGTCGCTCTCGGCTACCATGGAATGTCGATAAAATTGATTTTCTTCGAACGCATGCAAAACCTCCTAGAGCAGCTCAATCCGGAACAACGTCTTGCCGCGGAAACGACCGAAGGGCCAGTGCTGATTCTTGCGGGTGCGGGCACGGGCAAGACACGCGCCGTCACGTTCCGCATGGCGAATCTGATTGCAAAGGGTGCGGCAGCAGAATCGATCCTCGCCGTCACCTTCACGAACAAGGCGGCCGAGGAGATGCAGAACCGGGTTACCGATCTGTTGCTTCGCGCCGGTGTTCCTCCCGCTCGGCCGTGGATCTCGACGTTTCATTCTCTTTGCGCGCGGCTCCTGCGACGGGAGGCAGCTCACGCAGGCCTGGCAAAGGACTTCGCGATTTACGACGATGACGACCAGTTGTCGGCGGTAAAGCTGGCGATGAATAAACTGAGCATCAATGACGAAGCGCTGACTCCCCGCAATGTTCTGAGCCGCATCAGCTATGCCAAGAACCACGGCCAGTCGCCCGACCAAATGCGCGCCGAGGCGTTTGGGCCGGATACGAGGAAGGTCGCGGATGTTTTCGCGGCCTACGAAGCCTTGTTGAAGCAAAGCAACGCCGTCGATTTTGATGATCTTCTACTCCGTTCAGCGCGCCTGCTACGCGACTCCGCTGCTGTGCGCGAAAAATGGCGGGCCCGTTTCTCTTACATTCACGTGGATGAATACCAGGACACGAACCGGGTGCAGTACGACCTGCTAAAGTTTCTGACCAACGAACGGCGGAATGTGTGTGTCGTTGGCGACGAGGACCAGTCGATTTACCACTGGCGAGGCGCGGACGTTTCGATTCTTCTCAGTTTTTCGCAGGATTATCCGGCTGCGAAGATCATCCGTCTGGAGCGCAATTATCGCTCGACGCAGAATATTCTGGACGCCGCGGGCGCGGTGGTGGCGAATAATACCAACCGTCTCGGAAAAACGCTACGGGCCGTCAAAGATCAAGGCAGCAATCTGCGTTATTTCGAGGCGCGGGACGCACAGGCGGAGGCCGAATTTGTTGCGGGCGAACTCGAGCGTATTCTGAGCGACGAACCCGACCAAACTTGTGCCGTCGAATACCGCACCAACTTTCAATCGCGCTCGTTCGAAGAGGTTTTCCGGCGCCGCGGGCTGCGCTACAAACTCGTCGGCGGCTTCAGTTTCTATAACCGGGCGGAGGTGAAAGACGCGCTTGCCTATGTGCGGCTGGCTCTTCATCCCGAAGATGACATTTCGCTGCTTCGCGTTTTGAATGTGCCTGCGCGGGGGATCGGCAAGACGACGGTGGACGCGCTGCGCGACATTGCCCAGAGAGAAACACTTTCGTTCTGGGATGCGATGGAATCGCTGATGACCAGTCCGGGTTCGAGCCGGGCGGTGGCGCCGCTGCGGGCCTTTCGAGAACTGGTGCTGGGTCTTCGTGAAGCATACTCCACGAAGGAACCGGCCGATTTTCTGCGGTTCGTTCTTGAGGAATCGGGCTACATGACCATGCTGAAAGACCGCAATACGCCGGATGACGTCGCGCGGATTGAAAATCTCGAAGAGCTGGTGCGCGCGGTTGCGGAGAGTATCGAAGGCGGGGAAACGTTCAGCGATTTTCTCGATGCGGCGGCGCTCGTGAGCGATGCCGATTCCTTCGAGGACAAGCCTGGAGTTACGCTGATCACGCTGCACAGCACGAAGGGCCTCGAGTTCGACTACGTTTTTTTGACCGGGCTTGAGGATGGCATTTGCCCGCATAGCCGGTCGATCAGCGAGGAAAAAGGCATTGAGGAAGAGCGCCGGCTCGTCTATGTCGGCATGACTCGCGCGCGCAAGTCGCTGACGCTGACGCGGGCAGTGTACCGCCGGGTTTTCGGCAACGAACAGCAGATGCGAGCATCGCAGCCGTCCCGGTTTCTGGGCGAAATTCCAAGCGAGCTGGTTACTACGGCGCCTGGCTCAATGGCTGAAATAGGCGAATCCCGGCGCTACGAGCCTGACCCCGAATACTCGTACACCGCCGAGGAATTTCTGAGACGGGTTCGAGGAGCGCCCCCGCCAGCGACACGTTCGCCGCAACGGCGAACTCCTTCGCCGAGCCCATCGTTTGGGCGTGCTGCTGTGAGGCGCGGCGCCAATGCAGACCCGCTGCTCGGCCAGAAGGTGCGGCATCCGGAGTATGGCGTCGGGACTGTCGTAGGGGTCGAAGGCGAAGACGATGACCGACGGCTTTCGGTGAGCTTCCCGGGGCGCGGCACGAAGAAGTTCATCGAGCGTTACGCACAATTACAGCAACTCTAGATTTGGCCGCTATTTTGGCGGTGTTTTCGACCTGACCATCACTCAGTCTTACGCGCGGTTGCACCCCGGTGCCAGTCGCGATAGAGTGATTCCCTATCAATCCCACACACCGTGTCCAGCCCAAACCACGGTCTACACGTGCCTGGACGCGATCGGAGAGCATGGGTGGATCCACAACTCTTTCGGTGCAAGAACATTGATCAGCTCATCTTAGACTCAGAAAATCCTGAAAAACGGTTAAAAAAAACGCTGGGCTGGATCAGTCTGACCGCGCTTGGAATCGGAGCGATCATCGGCACCGGAATTTTCGTATTGACGGGCACCGCCGCCGCGGGCGAGGAAGTTTCGGTCCCTTCCCTTCTGAAGGCCCCTGTGCTTGACGTGCTTCTGCACGGGACGCACGCATTGGGCGCCGCCGGCCGGCCGGGAGCCGGTCCCGCGATTGCGGTGTCGTTTTTCCTGGTCGCGATTGTTTGCGGGTTCGCGGGACTCTGCTACGCGGAACTAGCTTCGATGATTCCGATTGCGGGAAGCGCCTACACTTATACATACGCGACGATGGGAGAACTGGTGGCCTGGATCATCGGGTGGGACCTGATTCTCGAATATGCTGTTTCGAACATGGCTGTGGCCGTGGGGTTTTCCGCCTACGTCAACAGCCTGCTGTACTCTTTCGGCCTCCGGCTTCCAGAGATGCTGAGCACACCGGCTTATCAACCGATGATCGGCTGGTTGCCGCACTTCAATCTCGTTGGCTTCCTCATCGTGATGCTTCTGACCGTGCTGCTCATTACGGGGATCAAAGAGTCAGCCACATCGAACAGCATCATGGTCGCCGTCAAGCTTGTGGCAATTTTTGTCTTCGTTGTGTTCGCGTCGAGGTACATCAATCCAATCAACTGGAGCCCGTTCGCTCCGAATGGCTTCCAGGGAATTCTCACGGGCGGAGCCATCGTGTTTTTCAGCTACATCGGCTTTGATTCGGTCTCTACCGCCGCGGAGGAGTGCAGGAATCCGAAAAGAGACTTGCCGCTCGGCATCATGGCGTCGCTGTTCATTTGCGCCACTCTGTACGTGGGCGTTGCGGTGGTGCTCACCGGGATTCAACCCTTTCATATCTTCAAGGGGGATGCAGCGCCAGTGGCCACGGCGTTGCACAACATCGGCCTCGACAAGCTACAGCGTTGGGTCACGATCGGCGCGCTGATGGGCATGATCTCGTCACTCCTGGTTTATCAGTACGGCCAGGCGCGCGTGTGGTTCGCGATGTCGCGCGACGGACTGCTGCCGCCGGCGTTTTGCAAGGTCCACCGGCGCTTCCGCACTCCCCATTTTGCGACGTGGATTGCGGGCGTCGTTGTGGGCATTCCCGCCGGAATCTTCGACATCGGCACTCTGGCCGATCTTTCCAACATCGGGACGCTTTTCGCCTTTGTGCTGGTAGCGGCAGCGGTTCTGGTGCTGCGCAAGACGCAACCGGACCGGGCGCGCGGCTTCAAGGTGCCCCTGGTGCCTCTCCTGCCGATTCTGTCGATCGTCACTTGCGTTCTGCTGATGGCAAGTCTTACTCTCGAAAACTGGATTCGTTTTTTTGTATGGATGATCATCGGCCTTGTGATTTACTTTGCCTATAGCCGCCATCGCAGCACACTAAATCCGTCTCCGAGGACCTAAACCACCGAGTATGACCGCACGCCGCAGCCAGTGGAATCTGAGCAGGCCGACCGTCGTCTGCGCACTGACCCTGTGTCTTGGATTGCTTCCGGCTGAGCTTTTTGCCTGGGGCAACAACGCACAGCGGCTGATCATCAGTCACGCGGTGGATACGCTTCCCTACGAGATGAGGCCTTTCTTCGAGGCCAATCGAACTTTCTTGGTCCAGCACGTCAACGACTCTCTGAATCTGATCGACAAAAATCCCAACGAGCGCTTGAACCATTTCATCGAACTCGACAAGTACGGCAAATTCCCTTTCGAAGCCTTGCCGCGAAATTACAAGGCGGCCCTGGCCAAGTACAGCAAATCCAGGATCGATTCGACCGGCCTGCTGCCCTGGCAGATCGGCGTGTACAGCGCGAAGCTGACCGAGGACATGCGGGTTGGGCGCTGGGAAGAAGCAAAGATCGACGCCGCTTTCCTGGCCAATTATGTGGCCGAGTCGCACGATCCGTTCAACACCACGGAAAATTTCGACGGCAAGCTTACCGGCCAAAGCGGCGTAAATGAACGCTTCAATACCGTCCTGATCGACCGTTACGGTTCGTTTTTTCCTTTGAATCCACACGACGCATTTTTCATCACGGATCCTACGGAATTTGCTTTTGACTCTTGCCTGAATGCGCATAGCCTCGTCGAATCCATCCTGCTTGCCGACCGTCACGCCAAGAAGGGCTTGAGCTCCTACACGGATGAGTACTACGATCGCTTCTACAACCTCACCGGGGCCTCGCTGATCCGGCAGCTTTCTGACGCGTCAACCGACGTGGGCTCCTATTGGCTGACGGCGTGGACCAATGCCGGAAAACCGCCGCTGCCACACTGAGCCCCACGTGACCAGCAATTCCGAGCTGAAGAGTTTCTTCCGGAAGCTGCCCAAGGCAGAGCTTCACCTTCACCTGGAAGGCACGCTTGCGCCACATCGTGTGGCGGACCTCGCAAGGAAATATCGTGTCGAATTGAGCCCTGGCGAAATTCAGAGGCGGTACGACTGCCGGGGATTTGCGCAATTTCTGGAACTTTACAAGTGGGCTACCTCGTTCCTGCGCGAACCTGAAGACTATGCGCGCCTGGCGCAGGACGCAGCGGGCGGTCTGAAAAGCGAGGGCGTGGCCTACGCGGAAGTTACGCTGTCGATTGGCGTGATGCTGTTGCGCAGGCAGGATGCGCGAGCCAATTTTCGCGCGATCCGTGAAGTGTTCAGGCGCTGCCACAGGGCTGGGCACGGCCCACGAGCTCAATTCGTGTTTGACGCAGTCCGCCAGTTCGGCCCATCACCGGCTATGGAGGTCGTCGAGCTCGCAGGTAAATTCCGCTCCGAAGACGTGCTGGCCTTCGGCCTTGGCGGTGACGAGTTGTCGGTCCCGCTCGCGGAGTTTCAGCCCGTATACGTAAAAGCCAGAGAAGAAGGCCTGCGGCGGCTGGTTCACGCGGGAGAGACGGGCGGCTCCCAGCAGATACGCGACGCGATCGATCTGCTTGGGGCGGAGCGCATCGGTCACGGGATTGCGGCCATACGCGACCCAAACCTGATGACGCTACTCGCCGAACGCAAAATACCGCTGGAGATCTGCCCGACGAGCAACTTGAGGACGAAAGCCCTCAACATTCAGTTAAATGCGGCCAATCCAAAAATTGTCGACCACCCGCTGCCGAAGCTCTCTCGCGCCGGGGTACCAGTCTCGCTGTCGACGGATGACCCAGCTATGTTTCACACTACGCTGACCGACGAATATTTGCATGGACACCAGATGGGGCTCTCGATAGAGGAGTTGCTGCGAATTAACCGCGGCGCATTCGAACACTCCTTTCTCGCAGACAACGAGCGCCAAACCTATCTCGGTGGTTTGCGGAAATACGCTTTTCAACCAGAACGGTAGGACACGCCAGTCCATCCACAGGTCGATGTGAAGGCCTTCGGAGGAATTGCTATAATGCTCGGCATGAAAGCACATGTTTGGGTAATGCCGAAGCGTACGGTGCTCGACCCACAGGGCCAGACGATTCAACACGCGCTGAGTAGCCTGGGGTACGCGCAAATCTCGGATGTGCGGCAGGGCAAATTTTTTGTTCTGAATCTGAATGGCTGGAGCCATGATGAAGCACAAAAGCACGTTGAGCGCATTTCCGGGGAAGTGCTGGCCAACCCGGTTATCGAGGAATATCGCTTCGAGATCGTCGAGTAGGTGCCAACCTTGACTGCTTCGCCGCGCACTTTACGTTCAATCTCATGCCACGTTCGAATGCTTGTTCTTCTGCTGGCCACTGGCGTCTTATTTTTCGGCGCCGGCTGCAAGAAGACATTTCAGGTCGATGATCCGCAACTGAAACCGATCCAAAGCATGCTGGAGGAGGAATTGCCAGTTGGCACGCCTGAGTCCGCCGTGTCCCAGTTTCTTTCCATGCGCGGCTATCCGACCGAGCCATCGGACAAACCCGGCACAATCGTTGCGATCATCCGGCATATCGACACCGAGAAACTGCAGCCGGTCACGGCCCGGGTCACCTTTTATTTCGACGCAAACGGCAAACTGAATACCTACGAAATCGCGCGCACGATCAATCAGCCCGTTCAGTGATATTGTGGCGTTCTACGGCCTGTTGTTGGGGGAGCCGCGGAAGCTGCACGTTACGCTTCGAGATCAACGCGCGAGGAGGTTGCTTGAATGTGCGGCATTGTCGGCTACATCGGCTCCAAGAAGGTTGTTCCCGTCGTTATCGAAGGCCTGCGCAAACTCGAATATCGCGGGTACGATTCGGCGGGCATCGCCGTGGTCGGGGCGGACGGAAAACTTGAGGTTCGACGGGCCTCCGGAAAACTCCGCAATCTCGAAGAAACCATCCGGAAAACGCCGCTTGACGGAACTTACGGCATCGGCCACACGCGCTGGGCAACGCACGGGCGGCCAACGGAAGAAAACGCTCACCCCCACCGCGATTGCACCGGCCAGTATGTGGTTGTCCACAATGGGATCATCGAAAACTACCTGGAGCTGAAAGAAGGGTTGCAGCGCGAAGGTCACAAGTTTGTCACGGAAACCGACACGGAAGTCGTGGCTCACCTCGTCGAGAAATACGCGAAAACCATGCCATTCGAAGAGGCGGTCCGAGCGACTCTCAAGAGCCTTCGCGGCATCTATTCGCTGGTTTTCCTTTCGGCCAAGGACCCGCAGAAACTGGTTGCCGCGCGCATTGGCCCGCCTTCTGTAATTGGCCTGGGAAAGGGAGAGTATTTCGTAGCCAGCGATATTCCCGCGCTGCTGGAACATACGCGCGAGATTTTCTTCCTGTCGGACGGCGACGTTGCCGTGCTCACGCTGAACGGTGTTCAGGTAACGGATGTCGACGGCAAGGCGGTCGAGCGGCCAGCCCACCATGTCTCGTGGGACCCGATCATGGCGGAAAAGGGCGGCTACAAGCATTTCATGCAAAAGGAAATTTTCGAGCAGCCGCGCGCCGTCCGGGATACGTTGCTCGGGCGCATTTCGCAGGATACCGGCAAGGTGTTTCTGGACGAGATGCAAATCAGCGAGCAGCAGTTCCGCGATTTTCAGAACGTACGCATCGTGGCTTGCGGCACCAGCTGGCACGCCGGGCTGGCCGGCAAGTTCATGATCGAGCGTCTGGCGCGCATTCCGGTTGAAGTGGATTATGGCAGCGAGTTCCGCTATCGCGACCCCATTCTGGACGCGAAGACCCTGACCGTGTGCATCAGCCAGTCCGGCGAGACCGCGGATACGCTTGCGGCCCAGCGCGAGGCCAAGCAAAAAGGCTCGCCGACCCTGGCTATTTGCAACGTGATGGGGGCCATGATCACACGCGAGGCCGCGGGAACGATCCTGACGCACGCCGGCCCCGAAATAGGCGTCGCTTCGACCAAGGCCTTCACTTCACAAATCTGCGCGCT
>Ga0306921_10000685_pt1 | contig 31165 bp, 24 predicted proteins | sample sta12Cox44000080_FD_203760 | JGI IMG/M metagenome (GOLD analysis project Ga0306921, IMG submission 203760) | Lab enrichment of tropical soil microbial communities from Luquillo Experimental Forest, Puerto Rico - statoxic.12C.oxic.44.000.080 (v2)... | ecosystem: Environmental > Terrestrial >... | reverse complement strand
AACTCGGAGCAGATCACTTTGACCGCATCGATGCGAACCGAATCCGACGCTCCCTAGTCAAACGACTGGAACGTCTGGGCCACAAAGTGACGTTGGAGCCACTCGCTCAGACCGCCTGAAGGTATTTTCGTAGGAGTACATGGAGAGGCGCTCTGTGAAAGCGGTTTAATCCCCGAAATCCTTGAAGCGTTTCTTGACGATCGCCTTGTCCTGCTCCGGCGCAGCTTCGTCTGCGGCCAGATACCGCTGTGTGGTTTCCACCTCATCGTGCCCGAGCAGGATGCGGGCCTGCTCGATTCCTTCCTCTCGCGCCACCATTGTTGCGAACGTCTTGCGGAACTTGTGAAGGCCGATCTTGCCTTCGACTCCCGCTTCCTTGGCGAGCCGCTGGATGACGCGGAGGAGGTGGTTATTCGGCTTGCCGACTTTGCTGGGAAAGATGAGGCTATTCGATTGCCCTTGATAGCGAGCCTTCCGTGCCTTCAGGCGCTTCAGAAGAGCGTCGTCAACTACGATATCTTTTTCACGCGCCGAGGAATTCTTCGGTGTCCACTCGATCTCGGGAAAGCCAGGGAACGTCCCTTTCGGCTTGGCGGTGACGTTCACCGCTGAATTCCGCCAATTAATGTCCGAGTACTGAGCGTGTGCGATCTCGTCATCCCTCCAGCCCGTCTTGAGCAAGAAGTGGACGAGGTCCTTGTCGTCCTCGGGAGTCCAAGAGCAATTACCGTGGCGCTTGTAGGTGTCGGCGGCCGCGAGCATGCTTTTGACGGACCCCGTCGAATATTTTTCCTTGCGCGCCTTCACCTCTTTCGGCCAGTCCTTCGGTTTGAGCGGCATCCCCACACAAACCTCGTTCAGAAAAACTCTCACGTCCTTCAATTTGTTGCGGTACGTGTTCTGTGCGGAGCCGCCTGCGCGGGTTTCCAAATTTCTTTTCATCCATCCCACGAAGTTCAAAATCGTGTCGCGGGAGATTTGATCAATCGTTCTAACGTTCGCGCTGGCGCAAAATGCCTGGAAGTGTTCGACCGATTTCAAGTAGGACTCGATGGACCGCGCCTTGAGGGACTTGTTCTCGATGACCGAGGCGAACCTTTGAGCGGCTTCCTCGATGCTACGACCTTGGGAGGGAGCCTTCACTCCGTCGATGGGAAGCTTGCCCTCACGAATCCGGGTAAAGTCGCGCTCGATGCGTTGGAACTGTGCGTAGGCGTCAACGTGGTCCCTGCCGAGTGGCTGGACGTGCCGTGCGACCCCGCCCTTGCAGTCAGGGAAGAGGCAGTTGCCCACGATGTGCGGGTAGCGGACATAGAAGCCCTGAATGGATTCACCCGAGTAGACCTTACCGTCAATTTCGACCGGCTGCTCGATAGCATTGCGCCGGATTGTGACGTTGACGAAAGGGAAGCCTCTGGTATTCAACCGGGCTGTAAGGACCACTTTGGCTTTGCTCATTTGGCCCTCCGCTGCATACACAGCCTACCGAACCGTATACAGCACCGTCAACAATGGAATTTGATGCCCAATAGACGCACGTCCGCTTCATCAAAACGAATGTCTGGACAATACTTGTTCCTCCGGGACCATATTTCCTGGCTTTCCAGGCCTGCAATGTTTCTCGGTCTTCAACTAGTCCCCCTTTTGCGCTTGTTTTGCCCCCAACCTCAACGACTTCCCTAACGACAATGCACCTGGAACCATCGCCGGCCCGCTTCCCGCGTCGTGCGGGCCTAAAAAAGGGTCACCGGCTATTACCAAATCCTTTGCTTCTCATCAAATGAAACGAACCGGCCCGTACCGTCACTACTTATGGTTAAGAGGCTGAGTACGATGGACGTGAAGAGACAGGCATTTGTGGGCCTTCAAATCTCAATCCGGGAATCCGGCGACGTTACCATAGCGGACCTCCGGGGAAGGTCGACAGTCAACGACGGCGAGAGCGAACTGCTCAGTCGGCACCTACACAAACTGGTCGCCAATGGCGTGCGCAAGTTGTTGGTGAACCTCGCAGAACTGACGCAGATTGACAGTTCCGGCGTCAGCATCATCGCGGAGACGTACGTAAACCTCAAACGGCAGGGTGGCCGCCTAAAATTGCTATGCCCACGTGGCCGGGTGCTGCAGGTGTTGACTGTGTTTCGCCTTTTGGACATCATCGAAAGCTTTGAGGATGAGGGCAAGGCCCTAGCGAGCTTCCAGCGTTTGGTTTGCATCCGTTAGATAGGTTGCATCCGTGCGAAGGAAGGCCTAAGGCTGGTCGGCATCCTTTCCCCGGAGCTGCGACTAAGAATGTATCCGCGCTGCAAGTTTCTGTAGACGCTGCACTGGACTATGACTCACGATGACTCGCGGCCGTTTGACACGCTCCTTACCGGGTGTATGATCTGTTCCATTCTACCCAGGGACGGAGAGCTGCGTTTCCTGAGGTCTAATCTGTACCAAGAACAAGTCGGTGTGCACGCATCTCCGTCCCTTTCACCGTCCGCGGAACCAAAGAACAAACCGCATAAGCCCACGGCCGATCGTCAAGGTCGCTGACAAAATCCGCCTGCACCCCGGAGGGATGAGGAAGCTGCCGTTCGAGTGAGATTGCCCCGAAGCAATATGGCAATTGCCCAGAGGCAACGTCGCTAGGCTGGTGAAACGTTAAAATCAGTTAACCTGCGTTGATAAGTGTGGGACGAGGCCTCCAGTCGGAAGATTAGCCTTCGTCCCGCACGATTTGTGCCAGGCCGCTCTTCAGATTCCTCATTCACTCTGACCTGCTTCCGCTGTCCGCAATCCTGTCCAAATGTCTCACCCACGAAGGTGGTTCTCCGGAACTTTGTGAAAAATCCACAATGTGGCCGAGCGCATATATGGCTTCCCCTTGGCAGGCTCGGCATCTCATCGCGAAGACACGCGAACACAACTCTTGACCCAAACCCGATCCCGCTTGCTTGATTGTTATTTCTCGTTGGATGAATGATGCTGACAAGCGGATCGGTTTTTGGCAGAAACGGCAGGACACACCTCGAAATGTTGGCTGAATGTGGGCGGCATTCATGCGCGACTCCAAAAAAGAGATTATCTTGCGCAACACAGCATATGCTGAGAGATTGCCCTCGGGCAACTCGAGAAGCCCGAGAGCAGAGACGGTCGACGCCTGGAAAATTAGAGGATGCCTTAAGTAGACAACTCGGGCGGGGAAGACTGGGCGGTAGGCCGCACCGCGTTCGATCTCGCGCAAAGCTCCAGGGTTCACGGCGGCTGGCGCTTTTTCTTGCGCTCTGCACGACTCACTGCTCCGGCCACTTCCGGTCAATTCGTTCCAAGATAAATGCCGCTTGGCTAATCGCATTTTCGACGACGGCGAACTTCGCTGGGCTCGCCCTGTCCGAGTCCATGTCCATCAGCTTCCGGGCGCAGAGCAGCGTTGCGGCAAAAAGGATTGCGTACTTTCTTTCTTCGGTCATCGGATTCCCCGCACATTGGATTTGCGGGTAGAGGTTGGATGTAAGGAGACTATCGAAAGGTGGAGGACCCGTCCAGCAAAATCAAAGAGCATCAACAACCGCTCCGCATCAACTTCCCGGTTCCCCGTCGGCCGATCTTTGCGCTTTGACAAATAAGCTCGCCCGTTGCGTGCGCTTCGGAGGCCTCAAGAGCCTTCTAAACGCTCACAAAGTTTCTCTCGAAGTGGAACCCTTTGGCAATCATTTACGCAACCGAATCGCGCCCGGTCTCTTGGCGGCCCGCTCTGTCGAAAGAGGGGACAGGCTCCTAAGTCTTCTCGCCGCAAGCAGATCTAGCCTCAGGGCGGAGAGGATTGCTGATTCCAAGGGTTGGAATTCGGATTGCACCAGGTCTACATTTCATGAGCACCCTGAACGCACACGCTACGCCGCTCCAAATTCCAGCCGCTCCGACAGGGACAGACCGGTGGTACGAAACGGACAGGCGAATCATCTGGAACGAAAAGACGCACGCAAACGAGGTGCACGAATTTGTCTATGAGATTAGCTGGATTGCGGAACGCGGCGTTTGGAGAAAATTCTTGCTGACACGTCGCAAGTCGTAAACCGCATGCGAGCCGCTGTATCCGTCCGTCCTCAGTCCTCCCCATCTGCCTAGCCCATTCATACCAATCGCTTGCTGCTTTGAGGTCCGTCAGACGCTTGCCTCCTCTAAAGCGAAGGACTCGTACAGGCAAAACGGCGCGGGCGTCCGCAAAATGGAATCATCAGCATTACTGTCAACGCAAGGCTAATCAGGCCACCAAAGCAGAACCACCCGTAACGTCTGGCCTCCCCTCATCGGAAATCCCTTCGTTTTTTGCGCCGTGCGTCAGGGCATTCTCGATCGGCAGGTACCTTGCAAAGGGCAAATTTCGTTCGCTTTCACACTCCATGAACTGGACCCGTGCCAGAACAGTCTCCGTCCGTGCAGGTCACCGGCCCTATTCTCTGCTAAAATCAGTAGCTTCCGCTATTGAATCGGTTCAATCTTCGCCGGGGCAGTTTTTTGACGGCCGGAGTGTTCATGAAAATGGCTCGTTTCGTTTTTCGCTTTGCGGTCCTTCTTGCTCTGACCTGCCTGCTGGTCGCTACTCCATTGCTCGTCGCCGCTCCTGCACTCGAAGCGCGCGTCAGCCTTCATGGCGCATGGCAGATGCAATCGTCCTGTGAAGACAAGTCCGCCGGCAACGCCATCTCGGCCACCGGTTACGCCGCAAAAGGATGGCGCTCCGCCGCAGTTCCGGGCACCGTTGTCGGCGCGCTGGTCGCCGATAAAACACTTCCCGATCCCGACTACGGCATCAATCTCAAGTTATTTCCCGGATTCAGCTCGGCACCCGAGGGGCCATTCTCCAACCGCGACATGCCCGCCGATAGTCCGTATCGCTGTTCCTTCTGGTTCCGTACGGAATTCGCTGCGCCGACCGCGCTCTCGGGCAAAGCCGCCTGGCTCCATTTTCTTGGCATCAACTACCGCGCTAATATCTGGCTTAACGGCAAAAAAATTGCCGATCGAGCCGAAGTCGCGGGCGCCTACCGCTCCTACGAGTTCCGCATCAGCGACCTCCTCAACAAATCGGGAGAGAACGCGCTCGCCCTCGAGGTTTTTGCTCCCGAGAAGAACGACCTTGGCCTCACTTGGGTCGACTGGAACCCGACCCCGCCCGACAAAGACATGGGCATCTGGCGCGAGGTCTTTCTCACCGCGTCGCGAGAAGTCGCCCTCCGCCATCCCTTCGTACGCTCAAAACTCGGCCCCGACTACAAATCTGCCGAGCTCACCCTCAGTGCGGAACTCCGCAACACCACCGACCACCCGATGAACGCCGTTTTGCACGCCGACTTTGACACCGCACACCTGAACCAGCCGGTCGCCCTGGCTGCAAGCGAAACAAAAATCGTCCGCTTCTCTCCGGACCAGTTCCCGCAGCTCAAGCTGCTGCACCCGCGTCTTTGGTGGCCCTATCAGATGGGCGAGCCTCACCTATACACGGCGAAGTTCCGCGTCGAAACCGGCAAGGACACTTCCGATGAAGCCTCCGTCGACTTCGGTATCCGCGAAGTCACTTCCGAACTCACCGACAAGGGCCACCGGCTCTTCAAAGTGAACGGCAAAAACGTGCTGATTCGCGGTGCGGCCTGGGCGCCAGACATGCTTCTTCGCTGGTCTTCGAAACGCCTCGATGCTGACCTCGCATACACGAAGCACATGGGCCTGAACGCGATCCGCCTCGAAGGCAAGACCGACCGCGATGAGTTCTTTGACAAGACCGACCGCCTCGGCATTCTCGTCATGCCGGGTTGGATCTGCTGCGACGCCTGGGAGCAGTGGCAAAACTGGACACCCGAAACCAGGAAAATCGCCGCCGCCTCGCTCACCGACCAGATTTCGCGCCTCCGCAATCATCCTAGCGTCTTCGTCTGGTTTTACGGCAGCGACGGCCCCCCACCCCCCGAGATCGAAACTATGTATCTCGATATCCTCAAGCAGCTCGACTGGCCCAATCCCTCCGTTTCCTCCGCGAGCGAAACGCCCACAACCGTCACTGGCAAGTCCGGCGTCAAAATGACCGGTCCCTACGAATACGTCCCGCCCATGTACTGGCTCGCCGACAAAGAAGCGGGCGGCGCCTGGGGCTACAACACGGAGACCAGCCCTGGCCCTGCCATTCCGCCCAAAGAAAGCCTCGCCAAGTTCATTCCGAAAGAGCACCTCTGGCCCATCGACGAGTACTGGAATTTCCACGCGGGCGGAGAACGCTTCACCACCGTCGACATCTTCACCGAAGCCTTGACCAGGCGCTATGGTCCGGCATCTTCCCTCGACGACTATGAGCGCAAGGCCCAAGCCATGGCCTACGACAATCAGCGCTCTATGTTCGAGGCGTACGGCAGAAACAAGTACACCTCCACCGGTCTGATTCAATGGATGCTCAACAATGCCTGGCCTTCCCTCATCTGGCACCTCTACGACTACTATCTCGTCCCTGCTGGCGGTTATTTCGGCACCAAAAAGGCCATGGAAATTATCCATGTCCAATACAGTCACGACGATAATTCCGTCGCCGTCGTCAACGGTCTCTACCAGCCTTTGAAAGCGCTGAAGGTTACCGCGAAGCTCTACCAAATCGACAGCACTCAGGCTGCCTCGCAAGATGCTACGATCGACGTCCCCGCCGACAGCGTTGCCAGGGCCCTCGATCTGCCCAGGCCCGCGCAACTCTCCGCCACTTATTTTCTGAAACTCGAGTTGCACGATGCTTCGGGTAAACTCGTTAACGACAATTTCTACTGGCTCTCCACCAAACTTGACACCATGAATTGGGCTGGCCGTTCCGACACGGTTTACACTCCGCAAAAAGATTTCGCCGACCTCACCGGCTTGAATTCGCTGCCTCAAGTGAAACTCGAAGCCAGAGCAGAACTTCATCGGGAAGCGAAACAGTCTATCGTCCGCCTCCGCGTGAAGAATCCCGGTGCGAGTGTCGCCTTTATGGTTCATGCCCGTCTGATCCGAGGTGAAGGCGGCGACGACGTCGTGCCCATCTTCTGGGAGGACAACTATTTTTCTCTTCTCCCGGGCGAAGAAAAAACCGTCACTGCCGCGTACGACCCAGCCGATCTCGGCGCCAAAGAGCCGGCTCTCGAGCTCGACGGATTCAATGTAGAACCAGCGCCCGTGAAGCTGTTGCATTGACAGTCCTGCGTGTGGTGCTTTCACCTTGTCCGAAACATTCGTGTTTAAACGCTGACTTGGGCACAATGGTGTACTTGCATTCCGGTGTTGGCGGTCAGCTGCAGTTGATATTTCGGGGTTAAGTGAAAATGTTGAATTGGAAGGGCACGGTGTTGTTCGTGGCGCTGATCTTCGCCGCACAAGCGGCTGCTGCGCAGGAAGGCATCCTTTCTGCGTACCGTAAGGCCATTGAAAAACGCATCAAGGAATCGCAGGCCGATGTAGCTGTCGCGTTCCTCACCCTCGATGGCAAGACCGAATATTTCTTCCGTGCGGATGACTCTTTCCACGCGGCTAGCACCATGAAAATCCCCGTCATGATCGAACTCTTCCATCAGGTGAAGGAACGACGCCTTCGTCTTACCGACACCGTGACAATCCGCAACGAATTTCACTCTATCGTCGACAATTCGCCCTTCGAACTCGATCCGAACGACGATTCCGAAACCGATTTGTACAAAGCTGAAGGAGAAACTCGAGAACTCGGCTATCTGTGCGAACTGATGATCACCAAAAGCAGTAACCTGGCCACCAATCTGTTGATCGAAAAGCTTGGTGTCGAGGACATTCGCGCCACCGTCCATTCGCTTGGTGCCGACGGAATGCACGTCCTGCGCGGCGTCGAAGACCAGAAGGCCTACGAACAAGGACTCAACAACACGACCACAGCGCACGGGTTGCAGGTCCTTCTCACGGCCATCGCCGAAGGCAAGGCAGTCGACGACGATTCGAGCCGCGCCATGGTCACGATCCTTGAAAAACAGACCTTCAAAGAAGGCATCCCCGCGGGGCTTCCTGAAGGCACGCGCGTCGCCCATAAGACGGGCGAAATCACGAAGATCCATCACGATGCGGCGATTGTTTATGCCCCGCGGCCGTTCGTGCTGGTGGTTCTCGCGCGGGGAATCAGTGACCAGAAAGACAGCGCGACCCTTATCGCCGATATCACCAAGATGCTTTATCAGGCGGTGGAGTGATTTTCGGCTCGAAAACCCATGCACCTCGCTTCCCTGAGGGCCATTACCCTTTGGAAACCAACCATCCGCCTTTCCCCCTTGCCACTCCTACTGTTAGCCACTAAGATACTCTTTCGATTGGGGGAAACCGTGCCGAAAGAGAAACCACAAGTCAACATCGGAGAAGTGATTAAAACCTACCGCAGCCAACGCGGATTGTCGCAAGGCGACATCGAGCGCCGTACCGGACTGCTGCGCTGCTATTTGTCTCGCGTCGAAAACGGCCACACCGTGCCGTCTCTCGAAACACTCGCCAAGATCGCCGAAGCCATGGAGATTTCTCTGGCCGATTTCTTTCCTGGTACCGAGACCCCTCGCGATAAAGAGACCCAGAAGATGCTCGGCGAACTTTCGCAGGATGAGATTCGTTTTCTGGCCGAAATCAAGAAATACAGCACCACTCTTTCCGAAGGCGATAAGCGGCTGGTGCTGGCGATGATCCGCAAGATGGCCACGTTGCTCCCTGCGCAGGCAGCCCAAGCCAAAAAAACCACAATGCGCCGCCCCTCACTTTAGTAACTGGCTTTGCCAAATCGAAACGTTCGGTCTAAAAACCTCATCGATCATTTAGGGCGCTTATCGTCATCCATTCCGCGAGCGAATCAGTCGGATCGCTTCGGGCACCGCGCCTGAGGTTGCCCCATCACCCGACGCCCCGTTCGCCTCCCCGCGTTCGGGTTTTGTGTCTCCCTCGCCCGGGGCAAGGAACAGGTTGGTTTCGAGAGCGTGCTGTTTTGTGTACAGTTCAAAGTAGCGGCCATGCGCGGTATAGAGCGATTCGTGGTTTCCGCGCTCGAGGATCCGGCCATCCTGAACCACCAGAATCTGCTCGGCGCGGCGAATCGTCGACAAGCGGTGCGCGATGACGAACGTGGTCCGTCCACGCATCAGGTAGCTCAATCCTTCCTGAATCAGCGCTTCCGACTCCGAATCGAGGCTCGAGGTGGCTTCATCCAGGATCAGAATCCGCGGGTCGACCAGGATTGCGCGAGCGATGGACACTCGCTGCTTTTGCCCGCCCGATAGTTTTACGCCGCGCTCGCCAACCACCGCGTCGTACTTCTTCTCGAAGGTTTCCGCGAACTCATCCACGCGTGCGATGCGGCACGCGGCAAGGATTTCTTCCTCGGTGGCGTCCGGCCGCGCGTAAGAGACGTTCTCGCGAATCGTGCCGTCGAACAAAAACGTCTCTTGCAGCACGACGCCCAACTGCGTCCGGTAGGAACTCAAGCGCACAATCGACAAATCCACGCCGTCGACCAGAACACTCCCCTGGGTTGGCGTGTAAAACGCCGATACCAGCCCAATGATGGTCGATTTCCCCGATCCCGAAGGCCCAACCAGCGCCGTCACCGTTCCCGGCTCCGACTGAAAACTGATCCCGTGCAGCACTTCCTTGTTCGACTCGTAAGAAAAATGCACGTCTGCAAATTCCACGCGGCCTTCTATTCGTCCTAGCGTTACCGTGCGCTGGGGGTCCTGATCTTCCTTGGCTTCGTTCAGGATTTCGCGCGTACGCTCGAGGCCCGTAATTGCTTCGGTGATTTGCGTCCCAATCGCAACAATCTGGAACACGGGGGCGACAAGCAGTCCAAGGAAAAACACGTAGGTGAAAAACGTGCCCAGGGTCATCGTCCCTGCTAGAATCTGTCGCGCGCCCAGAAACATCACCACGGCGCTCACAATACCCATCAGCGCGGAAGCCGAAAGACTCATCAACGAAGTCGCGGTCAAGGTCTTCAGCACATTGTCGAGGAGCCGCTGCACGCCGCCCGCAAAAACGCCTTCTTCCCGGTCCTCCGCGTGGTAACCCTTTACGACGCGCACCCCACCTAGAGATTCCGTCAAGCGTCCGGTAACTTCCGCGGTGATTTTGGGCCTCGCGCGAAAGATTGGGCGGATCGTGGAAAAGGCCTTGTTTAGGCCAAGGCCGAAAACGACCAACACCGAAAACGCGACCAGTGTCATCGTCACGCTGATGCGCAGCAGATAAATGAGCGCGAGCGTCGCTGTCAGCAATCCGCCTGCAAACTCTACAAGCCCTGTACCGATCAGGTTTCGCACGCCTTCCACGTCCGACATGATCCGCGAAACCAGCACGCCGGTCTTGTTGGAGTCGTAAAAACTCACGGGCAACCGCCCGATGTGCGCCTGCACCTGTTTCCGAAGCTCGGTAATCATGCGCTGCGCTGACTTGGAGAGAAGCTGGGTGAGCGTGAACGAGGTCAGTCCCTGAATCACCGTCGCTGCGATCACCGCCAGAACAATCGGCACCAGCAGTTGCACATGCCGCTTGCCGATAACGTCGTCGACCAGGTACTTCGTCGAGCCCGGCAGCACCAACCCGGCCACGCGGTTGATCGCCATCAGCACGAAACCGAGTAGCAACAGCCCGCGCCGCGGATGAATTAGCGCCCAGATCTCCGGAAGCGCTTTCCAGTCGATCTTCTTCTTTGCCTTCGCGGGCTTTGCCGAAGCGTCAGTTACTGCAGGCACCGTCGTCGCAGTTGTGGACATAACTTCCCGTTAGCTGTTGAGGATACCCTGTTCGATGCCGTCGGAGGGAAAGGAAGTATAGCGAATTGTTAGCTCAAGTGCGATTTGCCCTTTCTTGAGGCATGGAGCAGAAACAAAGGACTTATCGACCTACGAGGACACTTCGCGCTCAGAGGACATACTTCGCACTCGAGAAATACCGGTCGGCATGCCCGCCGGGATGCCCATAGACGATGGTGGAGAGGTCCGGCGAGAAATCGTAAGCGGTACCACCGAGGGAACAGCCTACTTGAAGGCACATGGCACTTTCAATGCGTCCTCGGGCGAACCCATAAGCTTGCCCCCTTTCCACGGCTGGCGGTAAATCGCCTTTCTCCAGCCAGCACGGCTCCAAGCAAGTACCCCCTGGGGTTCGGCATCGGTAACCAAGCAAGAGGGGTCTACGAACTTCTCGGGACTCGAACCGGGCGGGTTCCATTCCAAGTGTCGGATAACGGCTCACCCTTAACCGAACCGAGACATCCGGCTGTGGCGCTTCTCGAAAGCGGACCGGATTCCATGAAAACATCAATAGATGCGGTCTGAACCGGTCATCGCGTTCGACCGCTTTCCCGGAGGCCCATGTCCCCGGTTCCGGTCGCCATTCTGTTGCTGCTCGACGCCGCGCTGCTCGTTAGCTTTCTGTTCTCCGGAAAAGCCGGTCGAGACAAAGACTCGATCTTTTTGAGCCTCCTCTTTTTCTTCTCCGGCATGCCGGCCCTGATTTACCAGATCGTCTGGCAGCGCGCTCTCTTCGCCATCTACGGCGTCAATGCGCAGTCCGTTGCCGTTGTCGTCACGGCCTTTATGTTGGGTCTCGGAGCCGGGAGCCTGGCAGGTGGACGTCTTTCCGCCAAATTTCCGAAGTACGGGATCCTTATCTTTGGCGTGGTCGAGTTTGCGGTAGCAATGTTTGGCCTTAGTTCGCTCGACATCTTTCACTGGATCGCACGCTACACCGCCGGCGCGAGCCTCGGCTCCGTCATCGTGTTCAGCCTGGCGTTGCTCCTGGTGCCGACAGTTCTGATGGGCGCTACTTTGCCGCTTCTCGTTGAGCATCTTGTGCTTCGCACGAATCGCGTTGGCGCCTCAGTGTCGATCCTGTATTTTGTGAATACGTTCGGATCCGCGGTCGCCTGCTTTCTATGCGCTACCTTTCTGCTGAGCAGTTTCGGACAATCCGGCGCCGTGACCGCAGCGGCATGCGTCAATGCGCTCGTGGGCGCAACGGCGTACCTTTACGCGCGCGCCGCGGGGAAGGACTCCCAGGGGACGACCCGCGGGGAAACTCAAGCTGAACCGGGGGAAACGGGCCTGACGCTCACAGTCGCGATGTTGCTCGCTGGCGTGGCGGGTTTCATCGCACTCGGATTCGAAATCGCGTGGTACCGCGTGTTTGCGCTGGCGTCGTCGGATCGTGCGCCGGCGTTCGCGCTTCTCTTGTCCATCTATCTCTCCGGCATCGCCGCAGGAGCGTACGCCTCCGAAACGTGGGCCGGGAAGCGTAGCGCAACAGATGTGCTTCGGACTGTGGGCGTCGCTCTGGCGCTTGGGGGAGCGATCTCTGCGTTTCTGCCTCCGCTGGTGGCGACTCTGATGACCAGAAAGATTCCGTTCCTTGCCAGCGCACCGGCATTTTTTGCGGGCGCCGCCCTGGTTGGTTGCGTTCTTCCTCTGCTTTGTCGGCTGGCTATATTGCCGAGCCAGGAGTCCGGCCGAAGAGTCAGCCTTGTGTACGTCTCGAACATTGTTGGGTCGACGGCTGGGAGTCTCGGCGTCGGATTCGTTTTGATGCAGTATGTTGGATTGCGACCGCTTTCGCTGGGACTTGGCATGTTGGCCGTCGCGCTTGGTTGCGTCATTCTGGTTTTCGGTAGCGGCGAGCTCGCTATGCCACCCGCCTGGGCCTCGGTTCTTGTAGTCGCATGCCTCGCAGCAATCCCGCTTTCGTCGCGATTCTATCCGCTGCTTTTTGAAAGACTGATTTTCGGAGACCGCGGCGAAGCCCGCGCTCCATTCGCGCACGTTGTTGAGAACCGCAACGGCGTCATCGCTGTAACCCAGACTGGCGCGGTGTTCGGTGGTGGCGTCTACGATTGGCCAGAATCTGCGCCCACGAGGCTGTCGCTAGGCCGATGACCAGGATTTTCCTTGGATTCGGTGCAAAAGCGCTGAGCGCATAAATACGCGCGACAAGATTCGAATCTTGCATGGGATTTACATTGAAGTAGCCATCGCATCCACAACTCGAATCCCTGGACGCCGTTGAGATCAATCCCGGCTATCTGCAATTAATTCCTCAATACCCGGTTGTGAGCTCATTCCCGCAGAATCCGAAGGTTCACATCTACGTGGATGACGGCAGGCGCTGGCTGCTTGCGCACCCGGAAGCCCGCTTCGACGCTATTGTGGTCAATACGACCTTCAACTGGCGCGATCACAGTTCCGGCCTTCTCTCCGTGGAATTTCTGGAACTCATTCGCGCTCACCTTAATCCCGGCGGAATTTACTATTTCAATTCCACCGAGTCGGACGAGAGCATTGCCACCGCCTTGCGCGTTTTCCCCTTTGGCCTGCGGGTCATCAACCTGCTTGATGTGAGTGATTCACCAATCACGGTCGACAAGGACCGTTGGCTTGCCGTCTTGCGCGCATACAAGATCGACAGAAAAGCCGTGTTCGAGCCTTCAAGTCCGGCGGCGGAGAAAGTCCTGGCGAGCTACATGGCGCTCGTCAGCACTCTCAACGCGCCACCGACGTTCTTCGGCATCAAATCTTCCGACTCGCTACGCAAACGCCTCGGACGCCTGCGCATCATCACCGACGACAACATGGGCCAGGAGTGGAGCCGGAACATTCAGATTCCGTGGCATTGATGGTTGCCCTCCGTGTGCCGAACCGTTATGTTGGCAGGCCGATGTCCTCCCCCTTGCTGTTTAGGCACGCCTGCTTTTTTTGGGGGTTACTCGGAGCGACGCGCAGCCTTATCCTGCTGCCTACGCTCGGAACAGCCTGACGTTGGACTCCTCCCAAGTTGAAATTCCTTCAAGTGCTGAATCAGAGCGTCATGGATTTGCAAAGAGAATGAATAGGAGCACTAGCTTGCCACGTTTCTTTCAGTCATTATGGTCGCGCCCCGATCCCGTGCTCGCGGAAGCCGCGATTGCGGGCGAACTCTTGGTCGCGAAAGTCCGCTTGGCTCTGGCCACGCTTCTGCTGCTGATCCCGCTGATCAACTCGCTGTTCTTTTTCCCGGTTGAGCCAAAGGAGGGATTGGTCGGCGTCACGCTGGCCACCGGGACATTTCTCCTTTCGGTCTCCATGTATGTGCTCATCACTCGGAACTACAATCCACACTGGTTGCCCTTTGTCAGCAGCGCTTTTGACGTCTCGCTCATTAGCACCGCTCTGACGATGTTCCTGCTGATGGACGAACCGCACACGGCGGTGAACAGCAAGGTGGTTTTCGAAGGATATTTTCTGGCGATCGGCGCCACGAGCCTGCGGTACGACAAGCGAATCTGTATCACCGCGGGGCTGCTGGCGTTCGCCGAGTATTATGCGATCGTCTATATTGCGGCGACCCACTGGGACCTTAATAGCCCCAAGTACGCGCCCTATCCTTATGGGATCTTCGGGTGGTCGAACGAAATTTCGCGGCTCATCATGATGCTGACCGCTTCGGCCCTGAGCCTGGCCCTGGTTTCACGCAGCCAGCGGCTGCTGCAGATGGCCACCAGTGATCCGCTGACGGGCCTGTTCAACCGCGGCTACGCCGAAGACCGCTTCGCCATCGAGCTGAGCCGTGCGCGCCGCTACGGCCAGGTGCTCACGCTTGCGGTGATCGATGCGGATCGCTTCAAGGCCCTGAACGACACGCATGGTCACGCCGCGGGCGACTTTGTGTTGAAAAAAATCGGCGCGCTTCTTCGCGATTCGTTCCGGCAAAGCGACACAACAGCTCGTTACGGGGGCGAAGAATTTGTGGTTCTACTGCCCGAAACCGACATGGCGGCCGCGCGATGCAAGGTGGAATCGCTCAGAGAGTTGGTGGCCGCCACGCCAATCCAATTGGGGCCGCAGGCGCAAAGCGTTCAGATCACGATCAGCGCGGGACTCGCGAGCTTCCCGGATGATGGTGAGGACGCGTCGGATTTGTTCGCGGCCGCGGACCAGCGCATGTTTCGCGCCAAGCGCGAAGGACGCAATCGCGTCGTTGCGACGCCCGAGGCCGTTCTCACCTACTAAGGCTCCTTGTTCCGACCGGGATCATCGCGTGTTCGTACGGCGTTCCCGCCCACATCATGTACGGTTTAGTCGGATCCGGATCTTTTGCCTCGGTGTAGCCAAGCGTTTTGCTCGCGGGACCAAACAACATCAGGTGCGGCCCGGTTACGACCCAATGGTTGTCGGTCGTTTTTCCGGTGGCGTACGGGTCGGTATTACTCGCACCTTCATCACCCGCCAGCATGTAGGAAATCCCAATCTTGTCCGGGGGCGCCTGCTTGTTCATCAGGGCGTGGATAAACTCCATACTGTTTGCGTCGTTGCACATCTTGTCGGTGCCCATCACCAGACAGGTGAACCCGTTCTTGCCTTCACGAATCGTTTTCATACTTCCGTCATTCTGAACACGCACCACGGCCGCTGCATCGGCGACGGATGTGGGCGCAGCCGAGAGCGCCTTGGCCGTATATTCCCCGTCCGTCATTTCGTTTTTCTGAGGACGGGCCAGAATCGCGATGGCCAGCAGGGAACCCGAAAGTGCCAGAGTCTTTCCAATCGAGCGCATATTCCCTCCGTTACAGCGAATTGCGTTTGACCGCTTCCGGCGGAATCGTGCGGCAAGCGTATAAAAACCTCTCGTCAAACACAACCACAAATCGGTCCGATCGCGTGTCAATTTCCTGGTCTTCGCGCGGTCAGTCTCCGAATCGTTGAGAACGAAAGCACGCCGGCATACTGTCGGCCCAAATCTTCAGGGTGCTAGGAATGGCCGATGATTCCGGATTGAACGAAAGGTCACCGTTGCGCTTACATTCGCCGCAATAAGCTTGCCACTCGTCGACGAGCTCTCCGATCGAGGAGGGCTTCGGGCGGTCGCTTTCACTGAGCGGGCTTTAGATAGTTCTGGACCGTCAGTTCCCCGATCTTCGCGCCCATGCTCTTAGCCACCTCCACCGAATTTCTGTAATGGATTCCACCGTAGATTCGGGACGCTGAAACCTCGTCCGCGTAGTCTTTGATGGTGGCCCATTTGTGCTCAACGCCCGGCGCAGACGTGCTGGTCATGCTCAATGCGTGCGGCCCGGACCCGAACTCGGATTCGAGAATGGCTCGCGCGGCGGCCGATGTGATGCAATGAGCGCAAGGATATTCCGGATGCAGCGGGGTATCGATCAGCGGTTCCCAGGCCGGGTCGCGGGTAGTCGCGTCGTTGCCATCCGCATCGCCATTGCGAATGGCGGTGATGGGCCGCCAGAAATTAAACGTGTACTTGGCGTCAAACACCGCGATATACGCATCGGCAGTCGCCATCTCCACAAGTGCAAACAGCCGGGCGTTTTGAATCAACGACCTTCCGGGAGTGCTCGCCAGTTCGCGTGCGACCGGATCCCAACTCGGAGGCCCGGTGATGATCCAGAACCTCGCAATTTCGGTCTGCTCAGGGGTGCGCGACGCGCTTTTCCTGGCCCCGACATCCTTGCTCTCATTGTAATCGCGTGCCCACTCCCGGCTGACCAGTTGCGGCGGTGGGCCCGGACGGAATTGCGAACCGCGCTCCATGGCCCATGGTGTAACGCCGTCCCAGTGCAAGCCGATCGGCAGCGTAGTTGAGATGTATACCCCCGGAGTGGTGGGTGGCTTGTAAGTGTTGGGCGCGTCAGCGCCGTCGGAAGCTCTCAGCGCCAAAAATTTCGCAGCAATTTCTTCTCCGACTGCGATGCCCGAGGTTTTTCCGTTGCCGTCGGGCACATTGGCCAGCGATGCTGCGAAAGCAGTATCCAGTGCGGATTTCTGGTCAGGAAAAAGCTTTACGAGAACGGTGTACGCCGCGGCTACGCCAGCCGCTTCCGTCGAACTGTCCTGGGCGACCGCGATTTTGAATTTATAAGGAGCGTAACGGCCTTCGACAGAATTCATGGCGTCGAACATCGCGGTATGAACCATCGCCAGGGTGCGCCTAGCCACAAAAGGGAATTGCTTCGCCTCCAAAGCACAATTCGCCGCCCGCTGATTCCACTCCGTTACGGCGTCAGGCGCGGCAAACGTGGAGCTCTCTGGCATCGCAAGTGCAAAAAACCAGTAGCGCGCAAAAACGGGATTCATCGTGACCTCCTGTTCGTTGCTTGGTGACTTGACCTACGGGTCCGCTGAGATTCTCTTAAAGGGACAACCTGGAAATTCAAGGGTGCGATTATATACCAGTGGTTCGAGCAGAAGTTTGTCCGAGTAGTCGCTGGCAGCGCAGCGCTACAAATAGTCGTGCAACTGCTGATGGCAGTGGGAAAGAGTCAGGCCGGGATTCATCAGCTTCCTGGTAGCCGCCGAGCATCACGACATCTTTGAAAATGCCGGCGGTCGGTTTTTCCTGCGAGACTCGTCAACTCAAAGCTGTGGCGAATCCGGTTGTACGCAAAAAAATCACGGCGTGACGGCCTAGAGCTGTTCATCGGTTCTGCCCATTTGCCGGAAATTTCGCGGCTCGAAGCTGCCTAGGCTGTACGGCGCCTCAGCTAGAGTTCGGGTTCGGTCTCGGCATCCAATGCCCAGGCGCCACCTCCGTGCAGAATCAGAAAAAGAAGGCAACAGAACATCGCAAAATCCGTCCGCGCATCGCTGACCATGAACCAGAATCCCTGGTTTGCGCGGAAAAGCTCGGGGACTTTGGTGGTCGCAATAGCGCTGGAGTTGACAATAAGCAAGGGGACGGACGCGGTGCGCGTCCACAGTCCGACAAGAACCAGACCGCCACAGACAATTTCCAAGCAGCCGACGAAATGCGCGGTCAAATAAGGATGCGGAAATCCGATGCGCGCAAATCGCGCCACTCCCATGTTTGGATCGATGAATTTCAGGATCCCTTGCGTGAGGAAAATAAGTCCGACCGGCAGCCGGATCAGCAACAGGCTGGCCGGTCCCTTGACGGGCTGAAAGAAGAACTGGAAAAGCTTGGTCATGGGTGACTACTAGCGCGACGCGCCTCGTGCGCCCCGGTCGCGCTGCGGGCTTGGGCCAGCGAGGCTAGGGCTGGACGATGCCGACCTTATCCACGCCGCTGCATGCGATGTACACGCGCCCATCCGCCGTCGCGGCCATGTTGCGTACTACGCCGCCGCCGGACGGAATGTTCGCTCGTGCAAACGTCGCAGTCTTGGGATCGAACCGGATGATGGTGTTCGGCTGCACTCCGGATTCGCTGTACCAGACCATGCCATCCGGCGTAATCGCGATGCCGTAGGGATTGGACTCCGGCCCGCCCGGAGATGGGTACATCTGCACATCGCCGCTCGCAAGATTCAGCTTGCCCAGGTTGCCGCCTTTGAAATCAGTGAAATAGATGGTGTCATCGGCGGCCACTGCAAGCCTCCGTGGCCTCGCCGATTCCGGTAAATCGTACTCCTTAATTTCAAGGCTGACCGTATTGATTGTGCCGATCTTGTGCGTACCCAACTCGCAGAAGACGGGAAGTCCGCGGTTTGTCACTTGAATGCCGTACGGCAGCGCTGCCTCGGTCGGCACTTGCTTCAGGATGACCCTCCCGGTATTTGGGTCCAGCTTGCCGACCATGTTTCCGCCCTGCACCGTGAACCAAAGCATTCCAAAAGCGTCGAACACCGCCGTATGCGGGTCATCCGCTTTTTTGTTCGGCATCTGGTATTCCGTAACCTTTCCGGTATTGGGGTCAAGCTTCCCGATGTACCCTCCGAAATTTGCCGTGTACCAGATGTTGCCGAATTGATCGGCAACGAGCCCGTGAGGACCGGAATTCTTTCCAGAAACAAGTGGATACTCTTTGAATTTCCCAGTTTTGGGGTCGAGCCGTCCCAGCTTGTTGCTCATCTGCTCGGTGAACCACAACGCACCGTCCGGTCCGACAGCCGGGTCGTGTGGGTGCGCGCCCTTGGTGGGCACCGTCCACTCGCGGATCGTTACCTTCAATTCCGCAACGTCACCCGGCCGTGCCGGGGTACGGTGCATCGGTGAAGCTAACGCCATCAGAGCCCCGAGAAAAATCAGGGTAGCAATCGCCAGCGATGTGTTTTTCATGGCCGCCTCCTGCGAAACGAAGGTGGGGACCCGAGCCTGGCCGCCGGGCGAGGCTGAAGCTTACATTTGGGTTGGACGCAACTGGACGCCGCTACGATACACCAAGCCGAACCTCCATTTACAGCACGAACATGTCCTCGATAAGCAACGCGAAAACGGCCCGCGTCAGAAGGCCCGATTACAAAAGTGGTCTTCGGTCCCGTCGGAATCAATCGGCGGCAGGTGAAGTGGAGGGCAGCTTCGAAGCGGGGCGGTCGAAACAGATGACACTGGAAACAAACTGGCTGAGCGTGCCGCCTAGATGGTTCAACACACGCTGCTTCAGAGTTGTATAGTCCTGCGTCCCGCAAAACAAATCCGACAGCAGTTGCCGGAACACCGCATTTCGCTGTAAGAATTGCACCATGCGGGTCGTCACCGCCGTTCCGAGGAACGACCCGCGGTAGAATCGCCTCACGATCCGCGCGGCAAATTCCAGTTCCATTGAGAACGATGCTCGAACCCGCGCTGGATATTTCTCCGGGCACCCCTCCGCAATCGAGCGGCCAAGAATCTCGCCTGAACGCATCGCGTAGAAAAGGCCTTCGCCGGTCAGCGGATCGACCCACGCCGCCGCGTCGCCGCATAACGCCCAATTCCTTCCAACGACCGCGCGGTCGGACAATGTCCGCTCCTTCGGAGAGGGCAGGACGTGGCTGTAGAACTTGGCGTTCTCTGTGTCAATTTGTTCCGAGGCCGCAAACTCACGCAGGTGCGAACGCAGTTCGTTGCTGGTGTGCGCGGCCATGCTCCCGCAAATGCCGAGCGAGAGGTGGTCGGCGCGCGGAAACGACCAGATATACCCTTCGAAATCGGGTAGAAACTTGATGATGATTTCCTCGGACGTCTGGGGCACGAAATAGCCCTGCGTCATCTCCAGTTCATCGCGCAACAAGGGACGCGTGCCGGGCAGGAACTGATTGCGCGCGCCCGCCGCAACCACCAGGAAATCGGCGCGGCGCCAATGGCCATGCACCGAATACATCGGCTTTTCCCCGGTCGTGTCCACACCTTGCACGCGCGAATGGTGTATCTGGCAGCCGGCGGCTTGCGCGCGATCGAGCAGGAGTCCGTTCAGCACCGTGCGCGAGTAAATTACGATTGGATGCTGTAAGTCGAGCGTGGCGCACTGATTTTCGGCGCTGATGATTTCGACGCAGTGAATCAGCCGTTTGGGATGAGGGTTGTCGAGAAGGAATGGAAAGCACTGCGTGGCCTTATACGTTAACCCGCCGCCGCATGGCTTTTCCCAGGCCAGGTGCTCGTCGTAAATATGTACGGAATGGCCAGCCAATGCGAGTTGCTCGCCGCACATTGCGCCCGAAGGCCCGCCACCGACAATAACGTATTCTGCCATCAATTCACACAAGAGCCGCTATTTCTCTCCGGCGTGGTATGTGCTTGAAACTTCTTCCGGGCGGCTAGCGGCTTTTAGGACAAGGGAAAGACCACCAGACAAAACCCCGCTAGCAGTATAGCACCGAAAACAGCGGCGGCTGCGGGTGATCCCGTCATGGTACGTACCAATTGTGCACCCAGATTCACAAACAGAACGAAAAGCGCGAAGTACCCGCCGAGGAGGACCACAAGAATTTCGCCCGTTTTCAAATGGAACGCGCCGAAGACAGGAGCAAGCCACGCAAGCGCCACAAGCAGCAGGACGAACCCGTAGCGGCTGACGGCGTTTCGCACGGGACCGGCGACCAGTTCGACCGCGAAGAGGAAAACGAATGTCGCCAGGAAAAAAACGGGAAAGCGGAGCCAGCGCTGCAGCGTCAGCCAGGAAGACGTGGCCGTCAGTTCGAACCAACCGGTAATCAGGAAATGCAGCAGCAAGCCGGCCAACGCGGCACCCACAAGCAATACCGGCTTCGTCCTGAAATGCGCCGCGGCGAGCCTCGGGTGGAGGAGAACCAGCGCCAGGCCAACCAGCAGGAAAAAGCTCGCCACGTAGTCGCCTTCGTACAGGTGCAGCAAGCGAAGCGGCAGCCAGAAGCGCAGGAGCAGCACAACAAGCATGGAAACCACGACCACTTCGATCGCGGCCCGCAAGCGCGATGGCAGCCTGGCGGGCTCGGGCTCCTCTTGCGGCTGCTTGCCAGTAGCCTCGCGGATAAAAGGACCCGAGAGCAACAGGATCGCGAGAAGGCCGAGCCCGCAGCCGAACAGGTCTGCGCGCGAGGGCAACCTCCCCGTGTCGCGGACCGAAAGCACTCGTGCCGCCCATGCTTGCGATTGGCGGGCGGCAGTCGGCGAAAAGAGCACGCCCACGTGCGACGTCCAAGGCACCAGACTGTAGCATACCGTGGGATCCGTACTTTCCTTGACCAGGTCCTCCGCGCTCGCCCGCAATCCCTTCGGCTCAATCCGCCCCGCCAGAACCAGGGTGTTCGGCAAGATGCGCGGTACCCCGTGGAACAGCAGATTCTCACCCGTGATGCCATGCGCCTCTTTCATTGGAGCTGGCGAAATGGCGATCACGCCGGCCGGCCTGACCTTCTCGGCTATCCGCAGCGCAATCGCTCCTCCCATCGAATGGCCTGCGAGGATGGTTTGGCTGGGAGCGATCATGCCGCGGGCGGCCAGTCCGCGTACAAAAGACGCCGCGCACTCCTCGGCGTGCGCCGGCGTAAACGGACCTGGAGAGTGCCCGTGGCCCGGAAGGTCCGCCACGTACACCCGGAAGCCTAGTTCGGCGAAGCTTCTGGCGATGTACTGCATAATGAGCTTGTTGGCCGAGATACCATGAAACAGCACCACGGAGCCTACATCCGCGCCCGGCGCCGCTTTGGCCAGCCGAACCAGATCCATATTCATGCGGCAGGAACCCGCGTCAACAATGTAGCGGTGCACGGTATAGCGGCGCGACGCGTAGAAGGAGAGAAGCGCTCCGATGATGAGAAGTGATATGCCGGAGGCTGCCAGAAGCGCCGTTTTTCGCTTCATGAAGCCCGGCGCATCCGAAAGCGGCTCAAGCTGCTGGCGTGATAAAATGAACCGTCGGAAGATTTTTCGAGCCTGCCGTTCTGAGCCATCATGGAGAGACTTTGCATCCTGCCGTTTTGACGTTAGATGAACTGATTTTGCAGTTTGGACGCGAGAAACGCAACGGCAAGCGGGTTGTGTTCACCAATGGCTGCTTCGATGTGCTCCATCCCGGTCACATTCACAGCTTGGAGTCGGCACGGGCCCTCGGTGATTGCCTGATCGTTGGCTTGAACGGCGACGAGAGCGTGCGCAGCCTGAAGGGTGCGGGCCGACCGGTAATTCCGGCCGGCGAGCGCGCGGAAATTCTGGCAAGCCTCGAATGCGTCGATGCGGTCGTGGTCTTTGAGGATTTAACGCCAGAAAAAGTGATTGCAGCGTTGTTGCCCGATGTCTTGGTAAAAGGGGGCGACTGGCCGGGGAACCAGATCGTTGGGCGCGCAGAAGTAGAAGCAGCGGGCGGACGGGTCGTTCTGGTGGACACTGTTCCCGGCTATTCGACCACGGAAATTTTGAAGCGGATTCGAGGATGAAGCAGCAGTCACCGCAACCGGTGAGCAACACGCTTTAGCAAGGCAGGCAGACTCGCAGCGCCAGACGAAATGATACTGCCGGCGGTGAGAGAACGAATGGAGGCACTCCTGCGCCACCCCTCTGTGGATGGCGTGGTGGGAGAAGTGCGCGCCGGCGGCAATCTTGTAGGTCTTTCGGGCCTGCAGGACGTAGCAAAAACGCTGATCACTTCCTTCGTTGCCCATGAATTGCGCCGGCCCGCCTTTTTCGTCACGGAATCGAACCGCCGAGCCGAAGAACTGGCCGAAAGTCTGAAATTCTTCTCGCAGATTTTTCCCGGGGCAAGCGGCGGCGTAGCGGTTCTGCCCGCCTTCGACAGCCTTCCCTGGGACCCGCAAGCGCCTCACGCCGACATTCTCGAACGACGAGCCGCGACCCTGTATCGCCTCGCGAGCGGCGAAGCTTCGGTTGTCATCGCTCCGGTGCCCGCCGCTCTCTGGAAGTATCAGGACCCCTACATCTATCTCACCCTCGCGCGCACCCTCGCGAAAGACGCGGAAGTGCTCCACGAAGAACTGATCACGCATTTTGCCAGAACGGGCTATGCCCGCACCGAAATGGTGGAACTGCCGGGTCAGTTTGCCGTTCGCGGCGGCATCGTCGATGTGTTTTCTCCCGAAGCCCTCCGGCCGGTACGCATCGAACTGCTCGGTGACACGGTCGAGTCCGTCCGCGAGTTCGATCCTCGCACACAGCGCTCCATCTCTCCCGTGGTGCGAACCACGATTCTGCCGCTTACCGAATGGAGCGTGCCCGCCCCCGGAAGCAAAGAGGCGCTTGCATGGGAGCCGGACGGCTGGTTCGGCGGGAGCAGGGAAGGTTGTAGCAGTTCGCTGTTCGAACTGGCCGAAAGCTCGCTGAGGCCGGTGGTCTTCCTCGATGAGCCGGAAACCTTGCGCGAAACACGAAAGAGTTTTCTTCAAGCGGCCACCGAGAATTACGAACGGCACGGCCATGCCAATTCGCCGGAGGTCTCGGACTTTTTCTGGAGCGAGCCGGAGTGGGAAAAAGCTCTCCTGAAGGCTTCGCGCATCGAACTGGAGCAGCTCGGTCTGGCACAAAGTGGCGGAACGCGATTTGAGCTGAATACGCGCCCGTCCACGCGGTTCCACGGCGACGTGGTGGCCTGCCTAGGCGACGTGAAATCTCAACTTGCGGGAGGTGGCACCGTCTTCCTCACCGCGGCTAGCACTGGCGAACTGGAACGCTACGCTGATATTTGCCGCGAATACGAAGTGCCGTACGTCCTCGGCGAAACCGAAGAAGCGGCCGCGGGATTCACTGCCGAGAGCGCCTCCGAGACGGCGCGCCTGTTGCTGATGCGCGCGCCCTTTGCTGGAGGCGTGGTATTCCCCGAAGCGAAGCTGACGATTTATGGCAATAGCGACCTGTTCGACGTCGCGCCTGCGGTCGAGCGCCCAAGCCGCAAGTTGAGAACCTCCGGTTTCTTCGGCGATTTCGCCGAGTTGAAGCCGGGAGACTTCGTCGTGCACGTCGATCATGGCATCGGGCAATTCGAAGGCTTGCGCCTGATTGAATCGGACGGGCGGCGCGGCGAATTCATGCTGTTGCGCTATGCGGAGGATGCACGGCTTTACGTGCCGCTTGAGCGCATGGACCTGGTGCAAAGTTACCGCGCGGTCGAAGGTGTACAGCCCACACTCGACAAACTCGGCGGTACCGCCTGGACCACCCGAAAGGCGCGAGTCCGAAAATCCCTCGAAGAAATGGCCGATCAGTTACTCGCCTTGTACGCCCAACGCAAGACCGCGCAAGGCTTCGCCTTTTCGCCCGATGGCAACTGGCAGCGCGAGTTTGAAGACGCCTTCGAGTTCGAAGAAACGCCAGACCAGATGTCGGCGATCAACGATGTCAAGAAAGACCTCGAAAAAGCCTCGCCGATGGACCGGCTGCTGTGCGGCGACGTGGGCTACGGCAAGACGGAAGTGGCCATGCGTGCCGCGTTCAAGGCGGTGAACGAAAGCAAGCAGGTCGCGGTTCTGACGCCCACCACGGTCCTGGCCTTCCAGCATTTTGAAACGTTCAAAAAGCGTTTTGCCGCTTTTCCGGCGCGAATCGAAATGCTGAGCCGCTTCCGAAGCGCAGCCGAGCAAAAGCAGGTCCTCGCGGATCTTGAAACCGGGAAAGTCGATATCGTCATCGGCACACACCGGCTGCTTTCGAAAGACGTGAAGTTTCAGGATTTGGGATTGCTCGTGGTGGACGAAGAGCAGCGCTTCGGCGTAGCGCACAAGGAACGACTCAAAGAAATGCGCAAGAACGTGCATGCCCTGGCTCTCTCCGCCACGCCAATTCCGCGCACCCTGCACATGTCGCTCGTCGGGCTCCGCGACATGTCAGTGATCGAAACGCCGCCGCGAGACCGCCTTGCGATTCAAACCGTCGTCGCGCCGTTCACCGAGGAAATGATAAAAAAAGCCATCGAAACGGAGTTGGCGCGCGATGGCCAGGTCTACCTGATCCACAATCGCGTGGAATCCATCTACTCGGTCGCAAACCTCGTAAGCAAGCTCGTCCCCAAGGCGCGCGTCGTGGTCGGCCACGGCCAGATGAAAGAGAAAGAACTGGAAAGCGTGATGCTGAAGTTCATTCGCGACGAAGCCGACGTCCTTGTGGCGACCACGATCGTCGAGAACGGGCTGGATATCCCGCGAGCCAACACCATTGTGATCAACCGCGCCGACCGCCTCGGACTGGCCGAGCTTTACCAGTTGCGCGGCCGCGTGGGTCGCTCGCATCACCGCGCCTATGCCTACTTGCTGGTGCCGCCAGAGCGCATTCTCTCCGACGTAGCGCGCAAACGCCTGGCCGCAATGAAGGAATTCAGCGAACTGGGCGCCGGTTTCCGCATTGCCGCGCTCGACCTCGAACTCCGCGGCGCCGGCAACCTCCTTGGCCGCCAGCAGCACGGGCACATCGAGGCAATCGGCTTCGACCTTTACGTTCAGATGCTGGAGCGCGCCGTCGCAAAGCTGAAGGGGGAGGAAGGCGCGCCGGAACTGCGCACTACCATGAGTCTCGGCATGGACGTGCGCGTCCCGCAGGAATACATCCCCAGCGAGAATTTACGGCTTCGCACCTACAAGCGAATCTCTTCCGTCGCTTCCGAGAGCGAGAAGCAGGATGTGCACAAGGAACTGGAAGACCGCTTCGGCCCCTTGCCGAAATCGGTAGAAAACCTTTTGGAGTTCGCCCTGCTCAAATCCATGAGCGAGCGGTTGCGCATTGCGACGGTCGAGCGGCAAGGCTCGAAGATCGCGCTGCGTTTCCATCCCGAAACCACGCTCGAGCCCGCAGCCGTCGTGAAGGTCGTCCGCTCGCGCAAGGGCATCAAGCTCGATCCGAGTGGGGTTCTGTGGATGGAACTGGAGCGCGGCGAGCCCGTGGCGGGTGCACTCAAGAAGGTTCTGGTCGGGCTGCGCGGCGAAGCGCAAAGCTGACAGCGCGGGAATTCCAAGTTAAACTTTCGGAAGGGGAATTGCATAATGAGGAGAGTATTACTCGCCGGACTTTTGATGGCCTGGCCGCTGCTTGGGCAGAACCCTCCCGCCCAGAACCCGCCGCCTCAAAATCCGCCTGCACAGGCTCCGCCGGATCAGAATCCACCACCGCGGCCGAAGCTCGAACAGCCGCAGATGGAGGCGCCCGCTGCTGCCGACGAAAAGAAGGCGGGCGAAACGAAGCCGGACGCAAAGAAGAGCAACCCGCCATCACCGAAAAAATATGTCGAGGGCGAGGGCAAGGTGGTCGAGGAAATCATCGCGCGGGTCAACAACGAGATCATCACGCGCTCCGAACTTGAGAAAGCGCGCGCAGCCGCTGCCGAAGACGCGCAGCAGGATTGCTCCGGTCGCTGCACCCGGGAGCAGCTTCAGGTTGCGATCGAAGACCGCCAGAAATTTGCTCTTCGCGATTTAATCGATCAGTCCCTGCTCTCCCAGCGCGGGAAGGACATGGGGATTAACGTCAAGCCTGAAGTGGTAAAGCAGCTGGACGAAATCCGGGTCAAGAACAACCTGAAAGACATGGACGACCTCGAAAAGGCCGTCACCTCGCAGAGCGTGAACTGGGAAGACTTCAAAAATAATATTGAAAACCGGCTGTTGACCCAGGAGGTAATCCGCCGTGAGGTCGGATCGCACATCACCATCGGCCACGACGACGCGATGAAGTATTACGAGGAGCACAAGAAGGACTTCGTGCGGCAGGAGCAAGTCGCGCTGCGTGCCATCGAAATCAAAACCGAGGGCAAGAAGGAGTCCGAGATCCCTGAACTGAAGGCCAAAGCGCAGAAACTGCACGACCGCGTCAAGGACGGCGAAGACTTCGGCGAACTGGCCAAGCGCTTCTCGGACGGAAGCACCGCGCAGCAGGGCGGTTATCTGGGGGTTTATAAGCGCGGCGAGCTTTCGAAGGAACTTGAAGACGTCGTCTTCAAAATGAAGAAAAACGAGATGACCGACGTCATCGAGACCAAGCAGGGCTTCCTGATTCTGCAGGTGCTCGAGCACTACGAAGAAGGCGAGCAGCCGTTTAATAAGGTGGAAAACGAAATCATGGACCACCTCTACAACGAGCGCATGGAACCGGCCCTGCGCGATTACCTTAAGACCCTTCGCGAGCAGAGCTACGTGGTGGTGAAGCCCGGCTACCAGGACATGGCGGGTGGCGGCAATTCGGAAATTGAAGAAGTCAGCGCGACCCCGGAAACCACCAAAGAGAAAAAGGCCCACAAGAAGTACCTGTTGTTTGGCAAAAAGACCGGCGGATCGTCTGGGTCGAGCTGATGAAAACCCTGTTCGTCAAGGATTTGACCGCTGATCAGTCGATCACCACGTTCTTCCTTGTTCATGAGAAGGAGATCCGCAACACCACGGGCGGCAAGCCGTATCTACGCATGGAACTCGGCGACCGCAGCGGAACCGTGGAAGCGCGCATGTGGGAGCAGTTCGAAATCGCCGCAAAGAGTATCGGCCGCGACGATTTCGTGAAAGTCCAGGCGCGCGTCGAGATTTACCGCAACCGGCCGCAACTCTCGTTGCAGCAGTTCCGCCTGGCGAGACCGGAAGAAATCGATCTGGCCGATTACCTGCCCCATACGCCGCACAACGTCGAGGAGCTCTATCAGCGGCTGTTGCGCTATGTTGACGGTATGAAGAATCCGTGGCTGAAGCAGCTGGTCGCGCGGATTCTGAATGAACCCGCGATCGCCCCTCGCTATAAACGGGCGCCCGCGGCAAAAGTCATGCACCACGCCTACCTCGGCGGGCTGCTCGAACACGTCGTCGGACTCTGTGGATTGGCGAAGCTGGTCGCCGCCCACTACCCCGAACTGGACCTGGACCTGCTCCTGACGGCCGCGATGCTGCACGATGTCGGCAAGCTCGATGAATTGTGCTATGAACGCTCGGTCGCCTACACGACCGAGGGCCAGCTCTTGGGCCACATCGTGATGGAATTGGAAACGGTTGTTAAAGCCATGGACGCAATCGGGGGATTCCCTGCGAAACTAAAGACCGTGGTGCAGCACATCCTGATTAGCCACCACGGGCAGTACGAGTTCGGTTCCCCGAAGCTTCCCATGATTCGCGAGGCGCTCGTGTTCCACTATCTCGATGACATGGATTCGAAGATGGCCGCCGTGCGCGCCGCCTTAGCGATCGATTCCGGGGAAGAGCATTGGTCGGTCTACAGCGGAGCGCTGGGCCGCAAGCTTCTGCGCCTGGACGAATACCTGAAAGACGCGCCATCGGGTGTGGCGCAAGAGGAAGAGAAACATTAACTGCGATAGCCCAACTTTCGCCGACCGGGCGCGCGGCATCCTCGCGAGGAACGAGCGTCCCGCCGAATGCGCGAATCCCGCCGCGATTCCAGCGGAATACCGGCTGAGGGATTTGTGTATCCGACCGGCGACGGTGCTTGCGCCGATGGCTGGCGTGACGGACACGCTTTTTCGTCGCACGATTCGCGGGCTTGGCGCCTGCGGCCTCTTGATGACGGAGTTTACGAGCTCCGAGGGTATCACCCGGAGCACAAAAAAGACCCTGCGCTATCTCTACTTTCAGGAAGACGAGCATCCCATCGCGGGCCAATTGTTTGGCGCGAATCCTCAAGTAATGGGCGAAGCCGCGCGCATGGTAGAGGATCTCGGGTATGATGCCGTGGACATCAACCTGGGCTGTCCCGCGAAAAAGGTCGTGAAATGCGGCGGCTCCGGACTGCTTCGCGAATTGCCGTTGCTTGAGGAAATTCTTCGTAGTGTTCGTGCGGCCGTGAAAATCCCTCTCACGATCAAACTGCGCGCCGGCTGGGACGACCAATCGATTGTCGCGGTGGAAGTCGTGAAAATGGCGGAGCAGATTGGCGTCGAGGCGGCCGCCGTGCATCCGCGCACGCGCTTGCAGGGGTATTCCGGCAAGGCCGATTGGGCAATCATCGCCAAGGTGAAGCAGGCGGCCAAAATCCCGGTTATCGGCAATGGCGACATCCAATGCCCGGAAGATGCGGCGCGCATGGTCGAAGAGACCGGCTGCGACGCGGTGATGATCGGCCGGGCTGCCGCCACGAATCCCTGGATATTTGCCCAGATGCAGCAGTACCGGGAAACAGGGCAGTACTCTTTGCCTAAGGAACAAGACCGTTATCAGTTACTTTCTGGCTACTACAGGCAAATTCTCGACGCCAACGCTCCCGATGCCATGGGAAAAATGAAGCAGTTCGCCTGCTGGTTTACGCATGGTGTGGGGAATGGCGGCGAACTTCGTCGCATTGTGCACATGGCGCGCACGCCGGAGGAAGTGGTCGAAAGCGTGGAGAGCTTCTTCGAGCGGAAAGCGGCCAGTGGGGGGAATCCAGCCCATGAGCCAGACAGTCGAGAAAATTACCCGTCCGAGGTCGGAACGTAGAATCTCCGTTCGCCTGCCGGTACGTGTCCGCGGGCGCGACAGCCGCGGATTTGCCTTCGAGGAAGATACTTCGAGCGAAAATCTATGCCGGGGGGGAGCTGCGTTTCGCACGCGCTTCGACGTGGCCGTAGGTTCGAATCTTGAGATCCGCATTCCGATGCCGGGCGTGGCAACGCGGCGGAACGAGGATTTCGAAACGCAAGGCCGGGTGGTTCACGTGAGCGGAATTTTGACCGATGGCGAGCGAGTTGTTGGGGTGCAATTTGTCGGCCCTCGCTTCCAGCGGATGTTTCGGCCGGAAACTGCAGCCTGAGCCGCCCGGGGTGTCCACCCTTTGTGCTCAAGGGTGCGGCTGCTACCTTGGCCTGCGCCCATTCACTCCTCGGTCGGTGAACTTTCGTCCAGGAGCTGTCTGTAGGCGTCGCGCTTTGGGATGCCGCGCTCTTTTGCCGCCAGCTTCAGAGCTTCCTTGCGATCAAGTTTAGCCTGGTGAACCAGTTCATCGACGCGCGCGGCAAGCGACTGTGACGTGTTCAGGTTCGCGCCCGAAGCGTTCTGATCGGCCGGGCCAATCAGAAAAGTAAGTTCACCCTTGGGTGGATGAGCTTCAAGCTCCCCGATCACCTGCGAAAGCCTTCCCCGCAGAAATTCCTCGTGCAGCTTTGTTACCTCGCGTGCGACACAGGCCAGGCGATCTCCCAGGATGGCGAGGGCGTCAGCGGCCGTTTCCGCCACGCGCTGGGGTGCTTCGTAGAAAATCAGCGTGCGGTCTTCGATGCGCAGACGCTCGAGGGCGCGTTTTCGTTCGCCGCCCCTCGCCGGCAGAAAGCCGACGAATAAAAACTCATGGCTCGGGAGACCCGAGGCAGAAAGCGCGGCGAGGAGCGCGGAGGGGCCGGGAATCGGCACGACCGGGATATGGTGACGAATCGCGAGGGTGACAAGCCGGTAGCCGGGGTCTGACACCAGCGGCATGCCGGCATCGCTGACCAGCGCCACGTTGGCCCCCTGTTCCATCGCCAGCACCAGTTCCGGCGAGCGCGTCAGTTCGTTGTGCTCGTGGTAGCTGACCAGCGGCTTGTGAATCTCGTAGTGGTTCAGCAGCTTCAGCGTATGACGTGTATCTTCGCAGGCGATCTGATCCACTTCCTTGAGGATGCGGACGGCGCGGATGCTGATGTCTTCCAGATTGCCGATAGGAGTTGCGACGAGATAAAGAGTGCCGCGGCGGGCGCCCTGCTCCCCCAAATCGGTTTGACGGTCTGTGGTCATGCGAAGCGCTGAGATAGAGTCTAGCACGCCGACTGAGGGTGGTGACGGCACGTGCTATACTGGGAATTTTAGAGGAAGCTCGGGAGGACTGACTGTGCCGTTGTACGAGTATCAGTGCACGAAGTGCCATCGGAGGACCGAGAAAATTGAAAGTGTTTCGGGGCCGCATTTGAAGAAATGCCCACATTGCGGCGCCAAGGTGGAACGTCTGTTGGCTGCGCCCGCCATCCAGTTTAAGGGCGCTGGCTGGTATGTCACAGACTATGCGGGTAAGAAGAACACCGGCGCGGAAAGCACGGCCACGGACAAAAG
>Ga0306921_10000683_pt1 | contig 31199 bp, 29 predicted proteins | sample sta12Cox44000080_FD_203760 | JGI IMG/M metagenome (GOLD analysis project Ga0306921, IMG submission 203760) | Lab enrichment of tropical soil microbial communities from Luquillo Experimental Forest, Puerto Rico - statoxic.12C.oxic.44.000.080 (v2)... | ecosystem: Environmental > Terrestrial >... | reverse complement strand
TTCATCGCGGAACCGGTGTTCGCCTTCATCCCGGAATCCTGTTCAAGATCATCCCAGAACACGGCTCGACATTATCCCGGAATCGCGTTCACCTTGCCCTGGATTGCCCAAGAGACTCAAGCGGAGCTGAGCATGGCCGTTCGGGGACCTATATCATCGGGGGCCGTGATCGAGATCATGCAGCTCAAGGACGCAAGGAGGTCTCCATGCGCAAGAAGAAGTACTGGGCGTGGCCTAAGTGTGGCTGGGACGGCGAACCGGTTTTCGTTCGCCGCGAATCCTCAAGCCGGCTGACGCAGGCCGGTAAAACCGCGCCCAATGTCGCCCGGGATCTCCTCCCCCAAAAATCCCGCCTGTTTCAGTTGGCGGGCATTTCGGTGTTTGGGTGCGTCATTTCACCCAGCCGAGCGCTGAAGTCTTCCGCGTCCTTCGCAAATCCCTTATGTACGTTGCGTTTGGCCTGGCAATCGAATTGCGCCGCAGCGTATCGGAGGTGGCGAGCAAGCATGCCAGTACTAAACCTTGACCTTCGGAGCATGCTGGCCCTCCTGTGCTCGGAGCTCTTGCTGGGGACTTTGACTGGTTGTGGCAGACATCGTGTCACGTTGCCAGAGGTCAAACCCCCGTCCCGGGTTTTCGAGCCGTTACAAGAGGAACTCCAGAAATCCTATCTGACGCTGTTTGAAACGGCATCGAAGCTGGACTACAGTGACGGCCAGATTTTGAAGATGCAAGAGTACCTCAAGCAAGCGCAGGACTATTGCGTCGGCAAGTTCGAGGGCGTTTCCGGCGAATACGAGCGCAGGGTAGCAGACGCACAGAGAACCCTGAAAAAATCAAACATCACCGACGAGGAGCGCCATACCCTCCATTGCAGCATACAGGACGCCCGTGCGCTCAAAAGCCAGGCGGATGTGATTTCGCAGCACGCCATTCCGGTCGCCTATGACAATAAGCAAGCCAAATTGGAGCTGATCCAGAAATGGCCAGGCCAACTCAAAGAGATCCAGCAAAGCGTGGCTGACGGAACGTATAAGAATCGCCGCTGGGCCGACGTGCAGGACATCGGCTTCCGCGAGATCGAGAAAAACCAGAAAGACGATATTAAGATCGGACAGGAGGCGGTCCGCGATCTGAAACAGAGTGGATTAATGCCAAAGGAGATTGAGGACGAGGCAGTCGTCAGTTATGTCAAGCGCATTGGTCAAAAGATCGCGTTAAACTCCGATCTTCAGGTTCCGCTGCAAATCACCGTTTTGAATTCGAGAGAGATTAACGCATTCGCGCTGCCGGGAGGATTCGTGTTCATCGAGCGCGGCATCCTGGAGTCCGTTGACGACGAATCTCAACTGGCCGGCGTGATCGCGCACGAGATGTCTCACGACGTGGCGCGCCACGGACACAAACTCATGACCAAGGCGACCATCGCCCAAATCATCTATCAAGCCGCTCAAATCGCCGCTGTGCTCGCCACCGGAGGTGCGGCTGGAATCGGAACCCTCTACGGTCTGCAGTATGGATTCTACGGGCTTGGGCTCACCCTCAATCTGACTCTACTTGGCGTCAGTCGCGAATTCGAGCAGCAAGCTGATCAGTTGGGAATTCAGTATGTCTGGAAGGCCGGCTACGACACGAGTGGCTTCATTCGATTTTTCGACAAAATGGCAACCAAGGAAGGCTACGTAAACAGCGCGAGCTGGTTTCGATCTCATCCGCCCTTCTATCAACGGATGGTAGAGTCGGAGCGCGAAATCATGTACTTGCCGAAACAGCAGAATCTCGTCGTGAATACTCCAGAATTTGCAGCGATGAAGGCAGCGCTAGCGAAGGTCAGCGCCAAGGCTGAGGAGGAGTCGAAAGCAAAACCAAGCCTGATTTCGCCTGAACAAGGGTGTCCGCCACCCTCAAAGCTACTATATGAGGCCGATCAACCGATCGAGATGATATGTTCGACACCACAAATTATATCCGGCGTCACACAGCCCGGAAAGTAGCGCTTGGGCTCGCTGCTCTGACATGGTCGCTCGGAGCCAGAACGGCCAACGTTGGACCGCCTGATGAACCCCGATCGCTCTATTTGAACGTCGAAAAGGGCAGCAACTTAATCACCGGGCTGACCCAAGGGAACTTCCGGCTCCATCTGGATGGCAAGCCGCAGCCATTTCGACTGGAAAAGCCCGAGGAGCCTGCGTCCGTCGCTCTGTTGGTTGAGCACAGCGGCTCATCTGGATATTTTGCCGATGATCTCAATGCCGCTCTCCAAGGGTTTCTGAAGCACGCACTCGAAGGCCATTGGTACGCTCTGGCGACGTTCTCACATGAGGTTGAGATCCGCACTGACTTTACGAAGCAGATCGGCGAGATCACTGCAGCCTATTCACAATTGGGTACGCCCACTTGGAGCGAGATCGACACCTATGACGCAGTCTACGAAATGCTCGACAAGATGGGCAGGCTTCCCGGACGGCGGATTCTGGTCGTGGTTGGTTCAGGCTTGGATACGTTTAGCGAGCATAGTTTAGGCCAGGTGCAGAAGAAGGCGGAAGCGGAGAACGTGACGATTTTCGTGGCAGGATTAGGATCTCTATTCCGGGGCGCTTATGATCCCTACCTTGACTCGTCGGCACGCATGAGCCTAGTTCAAGGGCAGGCATTCCTAAAGATGCTGGCGGGCAAGACCGGCGGATTTGCATGGTTTCCGAACCAGGTCAACGGGTTTCCGGATGTGATGCAAGGCATCATGCAGAGCATCGCAACGCAGTATCGGCTGGGCTACGACGCACCACCCAACGGCTCCGGCAAATTCCACACGGTCAAGGTTGAAGCATTCCGCATGGTCAACGACAAGCGTGAGGACTTCAAAGTTCTAGTGCGGGAGGGGTGGCGCTAAAGTCGAATGCTAAGCGCTGAATGATTGGAGGCAATTTACGAAAGGTATTATTTTCTGGCGCTCGGATTGGCGGGAATGGCCGCTTTGGTGCCGGCTCAGCGCAGGACTCAGGCGCCCAACTACGATCCCGCCAAAGAGATCACGATGCAAGGAAGCGTCGAGGACGTCATCGTTGCGCAGCGGGGCGCTACGACAAACATCCATCTTACGGTTAAGGCGGAAACCGAAACGTTTGACGTCAGATCGAGGCCGGCTCGGTTACTTGAACAAGAACATTGCAGGTTCGCCAAAGGGCGACCAGATCAGTGTCACAGGCGCGACACTGGGCACCGCCGCCAAGGACCGGCTGGTCGTCATCGCCGGCAAAATGAAGGTGGGCGACACGGTGCTGGTGTAGTGTGACCCAAGGGCGTCCCTCGTGGACTCCGGGGAGAAACCAGGAATGGGGTTGACAGCGAAGAGTCCTGGCTTTCAGGAACCCAATATGATGCCCGCATTAATGCAAAGACCCGAGCAAGGCAGAGCCAGTGCGGTTTTTCACATTCGCGCCGTCACCAAGACATACCGGATGGGTGAGGTGGAAGTGCAGGCGCTACGCGGAGTTGATCTGGATCTGTATGCGGGCGAATTCGTCGTGGTACTCGGCCCATCGGGAAGTGGCAAATCCACACTCCTCAATATCCTCGGCGGTCTGGACGTACCCACTAGCGGCGAAGTTCACTACTTTGACCACAATCTCAGCGCCGCGGGTGACGCCGCTCTTACCCGCTTCCGGCGCGAGCATGTCGGTTTCGTTTTCCAGTTTTATAACCTGATCCCCAGTCTTACTGCCCTTGAGAACGTCGCGCTGGTAACGGAAATTGCGAAACGTCCGATGGACCCAGCAGAAGCTTTGAATCTGGTTGGCTTGGGTGATCGTCTCAACCATTTTCCAGCCCAGCTCTCAGGTGGCGAACAGCAACGCGTCGCGATCGCGCGCGCCGTCGCCAAGCGCCCGGAGGTCCTTCTGTGTGACGAGCCGACGGGGGCTCTGGATTACTCTACCGGCAAGCTCGTTCTCGACGTACTTGAGCTTGTCAATCGCGACATCGGCACGATTGTTGCGATTATCACGCACAATGCGGCCATCGCAGGAATGGCTGATCGAGTTGTTCGAGTCAGTAGCGGAACGATTGCCGAGATCCACCGAAACATTGAGAGGAGCTCGCCTTCGGAGTTGACATGGTGACGTGATGACCTCGCTCCATCGCAAATTAGTTCGCGATCTGATTCACATGCGAGGCCAGATCGTCGCCATAACGCTCGTGCTTGCCTGTGGGATTGCCACTTACGTGACGATGCGTTCGGCGTTTGTGTCCCTGGAGGACGCGCAAGCTGAATACTATTCCTCATATCGTTTCGCGGATGTGTTCGCGCACGTGAAGCGAGCACCCGAATCTGAATGTGCCACAATCGCTGCGATCCCTGGAGTGGCCGCCCTCCAGACGCGCGTGGTCATGGACGTCACGCTTGACGTACCCGGGCTGGACGAACCCGCCACTGGCCGGCTGATCTCTATTCCCGCGCGTCGGATGCCCATGCTCAACGATGTTTTTCTCCGGGAGGGCCGTTATATTGAGGCTGGCCGGCGCGGCGAGGCCCTGGTCAGTGAAGCGTTCGCTGAAGCCAACCGTCTCGCAGTGGGCGATTCGATCGGCGCAGTTCTGAATGGCAATTGGGAGCAGATCCGCGTTGTTGGCATCGCGCTTTCCCCAGAATACATTTACGAGATCCGCCCCTCGGAGGTCTTCCCAGACAATCGCCGTTTCGGAGTGCTGTGGATGAGCCGTGACGTTCTCGGGCCGGCCTTCAACCTGAAAGACGGATTTAATGATGTCGCGATTTCCTTGACTCACGATGCGGATGCGCGCGAAGTCATAGCGCGCCTGGATCGAGTTTTGGATCGTTACGGCAGCCTCGGTGCGTACGATAGGTCCGACCAGATCTCGTACCGTTTCCTCACCGATGAACTGGGCGAGTTGCGGGCCTATGGACTGATCCTACCCACCGTGTTTCTCGGCATCGTGGCATTTCTGCTTAATATTCTCCTTTCAAGGCTGGTCAGTACTCAGAGAACCCAAATCGCAGTACTTAAGGCGTTCGGATACAAGAATTTCGAAATAGGCCTTCATTATCTGGAACTGGCATTGGTCGCGATCGCGGCAGGCACGCTTGCGGGTATCGGCGTCGGGCTTTGGCTTGCTTCGGGCATGATGAACATCTACGCTCGATATTTCCATTTCCCAGCTCTGCAACTGAAACCCGATGCGCCTCTGATTCTTATTGCAGTCGCAATCGCTGCGGGTTCAGCCTGTCTAGGCGCTGTGACAGCTGTTCGACACGCGGTGAGTTTTGCGCCCGCAGAGGCGATGCGCCCGGAACCGCCTGCTACTTTCCGACCGGGCTTGCTGGAACGGCTTGGATTGCGAACTCTGCTGATGCCAGCTTCTCGCATGATTGTGAGGAATCTCGATCGACGGCGTGGAAGAGCCTTTTTCTCCGGACTCACGGTAACACTCTCAGTGGCTATTATCGTATCGGGCCGATACTCTATCGACGCCGTAGAGCGGCTTGTGTCCGTGCAGTTCCACACGATCCAGCGGGAGGACGTGACAATCGTCTTTCAGGAGCCTCGGCCTGGACGAGTCCGGCACGAACTTATTCAGCTTGCGGGTGTTCTTCGAGTCGAACCCTACCGTGAGGTCCCCGCGCGCCTGCGCCTCGGCCACCGGTCTCGCCGGATATCAGTGCTTGGGTTGACTCCCAATGGCGAGTTGCGGCGTCCGATGGACAGTAAGCTGACGCAGTTGGAACTTCCGCCGGACGGACTTGTGTTGAACGAGAAGCTCGCCGAAATCCTCGGAGCGCGCCCGGGGAGCCTCATAACCGTCGAGGTCCTGGAAGGCGCTCGGCCTGTGCGAGAGGTTTTGGTATCGGCTATCGCCGATGAGCCAGTTGGGCTTGGAGCTTATATGAATGTTGCCGCACTCCACCGTTTGCTGCGGGAAGCTGAGACGACCTCCGGGGCTTACTTGAAGGTTGACGCTGCAGCGGCTCCGAGGCTCTACTCGGTTGTGAAACACATCCCATCGATAGGCGGCGTAGCGGTGCGCGAAGCAATGCTCGCAAGCTTCTGGAAGACTTTCGGCGAGTCAATCTTGGTTTCTACGACCTTTTTGTGCGGATTTGCCTCCGTAATCGCGTTTGGCATCGTGTACAACGGGGCACGGATTGCACTTTCAGAGCGGGGTAACGAACTCGCCTGCCTCCGCGTATTGGGCTACACGCGAACTGAGATCGGACGTATTCTGCTGGGCGAACAAGGCCTTCTTACACTAACAGCCTTGCCCGCTGGCTTTGCCCTTGGTCTTGCGCTCTCGGCGCTGCTTTCGCGGTTCTTCTCGCGAGAACTTTTCCGTCTGCCGCTAGTGGTAAATGCCGGCACGTACGCCTTCGCGGCTCTCGTCATCATTGTGTCGGCGTTTCTATCGGGACTTGTCGTTGCTGACCGTTTGCGGCATATGGACCTGACCGAGGTCTTGAAGTCCAGGGAATGAGGAACACCAATGAGGCGGATCATCAAAAGGACTCTCATGGTCACCCTGGCCATGGGCGCGGTCGTTCTGATATTGCTGACATTCCGGCCCGGGCCCGTCGAAGTAGAAACGGCGCGGTCGGTCAGGGGAGCGTTGCAAGTCACTGTTGACGAAGATGGCGAAACGCGAGCGCACGATCGCTTTACACTTGCGGCTCCGATAACCGGCCGCCTGTCACGTATAGAATTTCATGAAGGAGACGATGTCTCGCCGGGCGTAGCCCTGGCTACGATCAGCCCATTGCCGCTGGATGCCAGGGAGGTCGCTGAAATCCGCGCACGCATTCAGGCCGCGCAAGCGCGAAAACGTGAAGCCGATGAACAGGTTGCCCGCTGGGAGAGCGATCACTCCCAAGCCGGACGGGATTTGAGTCGTGTTCAGCAACTTGCCAAGGATCGGCTCATTGCCCAGCAGGAGGTGGAGCAAGCCGAAGCCAAGTACGCTAGTACGGCAAAGGAGCTAGAAGCCGCCAGGTTCCGCGTCCAGGCAGCCTCAGCCGATATTGATCGCGAGAAGGCCGGCTTGGTCTCGCTTGAAGTCCAGCCAACTCAGACCGAAGAGCTAGTCTCGATCCGGGCACCAACGGCGTGTCGCGTTCTTAAAATTCTCGAAAAGAGTGAGCGCGTGGTGCCCTTTGGCACTCCAATCGTTGTCCTCAGTAATCCGAAACGGATTGAGGTTGTTGTGGATGTGTTGTCAACGGATGCAGTCAAGATCAAGCCAGGTGCACCGGTAATTATCGAGAATTGGGGTGGAGCTAAGCCGTTGCGCGCGCGAGTACGAACAATTGAGCCCTATGGGTTCACAAAAGTGTCCGCTCTCGGCATCGAGGAGCAAAAGGTCAATGTGATTGCCGATCTCCTCGATTCTCCGGACGGCCTTGGCGATGGGTATCGCCTTGACGCGCGAATCGTGATTTGGGAAAACGCGGATGTGCTCAAGGTTCCAGCGAGTTCTCTGTTTCGCGTCGGGCAGCAGTGGAGCACTTTCGTGATTGACAACGGTCGTGCCCGCGTCGTCTCGGTCGAGGTCGGTCACCGGAACACCATCGAGGCGGAGATCACAAAAGGTCTGAGGGTTGGGGCAACGGTAATCCTCCATCCGGCGAGCGATCTTAAAGAAGGCACTCGTGTCACGCAGCGCAGCGGAGCGTTATTTCAAAGTCTTTAGGCACTGTTCTGCCAGTCTTTTGGCGGGCCTCCTCGTGGAGCCGTCCGGCAGATTCGGCCCTGGTTGAGGCGGCTCTAGCCGGGAGTTGAGCTTCTGTGCAAGGAATTAGAAGTGGCGCTAGATATGCGCGGCGCGCCGAAACGCAATCCGAAGCCGCCGGGCCGCACCGGGCCGTGGGTATGGCGGCAAGCGTGCCGTCCCATCCGTATTGTCAGAAAACTCGATCGTACTGAAAACGCCCACCCTCACTCACAACGGTTGCTGACTCTGTAGAACCCGAATATAATTTGCTCGCACAAACGGCGTCGCGTCCTGAATATTATGCTGACTCATGCGTCCTCGGATGCGATCGAGCGTTGTCACATCGCGCTCGGCCAACCAAGTCCTGACGCCGTCGAGCAATACCTTCATGTAACCGATCCCATGCCTTAGCAGGGCAGAGGTTGTCATCACGACATCAGCACCAGCGAGCAGATACTTTACGACTTCATCCGAACTCTCCACTCCTGTGCTGGCTGCAAGTGACGCCGCAACCCGGCCCGAAAGAACGCCGACCCAGAGCAATGGCAGGCGGATTTCCGCCGATGTGCTGAGCTCAAGATTCGGCAATAACGCGAGCTGCGTCAGGTCAATGTCCGGTTGGTAAAAGCGGTTGAAGAGCACTACGCCATCGGCCCCAGCTTCGACCAGTTGCACAACTATATTGCCCACGGCACTGAAATAAGGTCCCAACTTAACCGAGACCGGAATTTTCACCGCCTGCTTCACAGCCCGGAGGATGCTCAGATAGCGATCTTCGACTTCGCGCCCTGGCGTAGCGAGGTCGGCGGGAATGAAGTAAATGTTGAGCTCTATTGCATTGGCGCCGGCCTCCTCCATCTTTCTGGCATATTCGATCCAGCCCTGATTGGTGATCCCGTTAAGGCTCGCCACGATTGGGATATCAACAGCCTGGGAGGCCTGACGAAGTGTCTCGAGATAGGGCTCCGGACGCATACCGTAAGAAGTGGACACGGGAAAATATGACAGAGCTTCGGCATAGCTATCCGCGCCTGTCGTAGTCAAACGATCGAGCAACTGTTGTTCCTGTTCGATCTGCTCCTGGAAAATTGACGGCAGCACAACCGCTCCTGCACCAAGATCCTCGAGCTGCCGGATATTGCCTAGATTACCGGTGAGAGGGCTGGCGCTGGCTACGATAGGACTTTTCAAGGTGAGTCCCAAATAGCGTGTCGTCAGATCCATCGTGACTTCGCTCCCTCAATTCTCAGGCTTACCGCCTTCTGCGGCCTTTGCGACGGCAGTTGTAACATCCGCGGGTGTTGGCCCGCGGCGGAGACTCGCGAATTCCTCATAGATGCGGTATTTCTCGTGCACATCAGCCTGAGCCTGTCGCAGGAGTGCTGCTGCGTCCGCTGGGCGCGTGAGCGCGAGGGCTTGATAGCGCAGTTCGTTATAGGCATAGTCCTTGAACGGAACGCTCGGCCGTGGCGAGTCCAGCCGGAATGGGTTTTGGCCGATTTTGCGTATTGCAGGGTTGTAGCGAAAAAGGGGCCAATAGCCGGAGGCTGTGGCCAAATCCTGCTGTTTCATTCCGTATCGCAGGTCGAAGCCGTGGGCGATGCAATGGCAATACGCGAGGATCAGCGATGGCCCTTGGTACGCCTCGGCCTCGCGGAATGCCAGTAGCGTCTGTTGCGGATTGGCTCCCATGGCGACCTGTGCCACATAGACGTTGCCATAAGCGATCGCTTGCAGCGCGAGGTCCTTGCGGGCTGTGCGCTTGCCTGCGGCTGCGAACTTGGCGATTACACCCAACGGAGTTGCCTTCGATACTTGGCCGCCCGTGTTTGAATAGACTTCGGTATCGAGAACCAGGATGTTAATGTCGACGCCAGTTGCAAGAACATGGTCGAGACCGCCATAGCCGATATCGTACGCCCAGCCATCACCGCCCACGATCCAGATGCTCCGCCGTACCAGGTGGTCCACCACAGAGAGAAGGTCGCGAGCCATTTCATTGCTATCGACGAGTTTGAGTAGCTTTACCTTGAGCTCCGCAACGCGGATGCGTTGAGCGCGGATCTCCGACTCCTGAACCTGCGGAGCCGTCAAAATTGCCGTTACCAATGCCTCGCCGAGCTCGGCTGAAAGACACTTGGCAAAGCGGACCGCCATCTTATGTTGCTGATTGGCAGCTAGCCGGAAGCCCAGCCCGAACTCGGCATTATCCTCGAAGAGCGAGTTCGACCAGGCCGGTCCGTGGCCCTCGTCATTGCTGGTCCACGGTGTGACCGGAAGGTTCGCTCCGTAAATTGACGAGCAGCCGGTTGCGTTCGCCACCATCATCCTGTCTCCGAAAAGCTGCGAAAGCAGTTTGAGATATGGTGTCTCGCCGCACCCGGCGCACGCTCCGGAGAACTCGAATAGCGGTTCGAGGAATTGGACGCCTCGCACATTAGCAAAATCCACCCGCGCACGGTCGTTCACGGGGAGACGCTCAAAGAATGCAATATTCTTACGTTCCCGCTCGACCAAGGACGCCTTTCGCTCCATGTTGATTGCTTTGATTCCTGGCTCGACGGCACTTCGAGCCGGGCAGGCCTCCACGCACAAGCCGCATCCTGTGCAATCCTCCACGTAGAACTGTAAGCTGAAATTCACTCCCGGATAGCCACGGGCATTGACCGGGGCTGATTGAAACGCTGGCGGCGCACCGTCGAGCAGCGACTGATCGTAGTATTTCGCTCGGATGACGCTATGCGGACACACGAAACTGCATAAACCGCATTGAATGCAGAGATCAGGGCGCCAGACAGGCACCTGATCGGCGATATTCCGTTTCTCCCAAGCTGCCGTGCCCGAAGGCCAGCTTCCGTCCACCGGAATCAAGCTTACTGGTATCTGGTCGCCTTGTCCCTCCAACATTCTGGCAGTTACTTGGCGGAGAAATTCGGGCGCGGTGCCGGCCACGACGGCCGGGCGCTCGAATGTGCTGCTGGCCTGCGCAGGGACCTGCACTTCATGCAGCTCCGCCAGTGCTCCCTCTACGGCCTTGAAGTTTTGCTGTACTACCTCTTCGCCCTTGGCGCCGTATGTTTTGCGTATGGAGTGCTTGATGTGGGTGATCGCCTGATCGCGGGGCAGTACACCCGACAGAGCGAAGAAGCAGGTCTGAAGCACTGTGTTCGCACGATCCTTGAGTCCCGCACCCTGCGCGACCCGGCTGGCATCGATCACGAAAACCCTGAGCTTGTTGTCGATGATTTGCTGCTGAACCGAATGTGGCAAATGGTCCCAGACGTCCTGGGGTCCGTAGGGACTGTTGAGTAAAAAAGTGGCGCCCTCCTCCGCCAACCGCAGGATATCCTGCCGTCGGAGCAAATCGAATTGGTGGCAGGCGATGAACTTTGCCGAACTGACCAAGTAGGGGGAACGGATTGGGCGTGGTCCAAAGCGCAGATGCGAAACCGTTTGGGCGCCCGATTTGTGTGAATCGTAGACAAAATAACCTTGGGCATAGAGGCCCGTTTCCTCAACGATGATCTTCACGGTATTCTTGTTGGCGCCCACGGTGCCGTCGGAGCCGAGGCCATAGAACACCGCTCGTACCACGTCGTCGGCTTCAATTGACCAACTAGGATCGAACTCCAGGCTGGTGTGGCTGACGTCATCGTTGATGCCCACGGTGAAGCCGTTCCTGGGATCCCGCTTCGACAGTTCGTCGAAGACTGCCTTCGCCATGGCCGGACTGAAATTTTTCGAGGACAGCCCGTAACGGCCGCCGATGACCATCGGCAACGCCGGTCGCTGACCGCTTGAGAAAGCCCGTGCGAGCGCCTGGAAGACATCAAGATAAAGCGGTTCGCCTGGGGCCCCCGGCTCCTTGGTTTGTTCGAGCACCGCGACAGCACGGCAGGTCTGGGGCAGCGCTGCGAGCAGATGCGCTCCTGAAAACGGACGGAACAAGCGGACCTGGAGCACCCCGACCTTCTCACCGTTTCGTCGCAGCGCCACGGCCGTGTCACGTGCCGTCTCCGCTCCCGAGCCCATCAAAATGACCACGCGTTCCGCGTCATCTGGACCTTCGTAGTCAAACAGATGGTATTGCCTGCCAGTCAGCTTGGCGAAGGTGTCCATGATTTCCTGCACAATGGCGGGCACCCTCGCGTAAAAGGAGTTGACCGTCTCGCGCGCCTGAAAGAAGGTGTCGGGGTTTTGCGCCGTACCGCGAATGAAAGGACGCTCGGGGTTGAGCGCGCGAGCTCGATGGGCGCGCACCAACTCGTCGTCAACCACGGCCCGCAGCTCGGCCTCGCTCAACAAGGTTAGCGTGTTGACCTCGTGAGAGGTGCGGAAGCCATCAAAGAAATGGAGGAACGGCACCCTCGACCGAAGCGTAGCAGCCTGGGCGATCAAGGCCGAATCGTGGGCCTCCTGCACGGAACCCGACGACAACATGGCAAAACCCGTGGCGCGAACCGCCATTACGTCGGAATGGTCGCCGAAAATGGACAGCGCCTGTGTAGCAATCGCGCGCGCAGCAATGTGAAATACTGTCGCCGTCAATTCGCCGGCGATCTTGAACATGTTTGGAATCATCAGCAGTAGCCCTTGCGATGCCGTGAACGTTGTGGTCAGCGCGCCCGCCTGGAGCGCGCCATGCACCGCGCCGGCCGCGCCCCCCTCGCTTTGCATCTCCTGAACAACCGGCACATTGCCCCAGATATTCGGGATGGCACTGGCGGCCCAATCATCCGCTAGCTCCGCCATCGTCGATGACGGCGTGATCGGAAAGATCGCGCACACCTCATTGACGCGATACGCCACGTATGCGGTGGCTGTGTTGCCATCCATCGCTACAGTCCGGCTGCCTCGTATTCCGTTCGTTTCAGACAAGGAGGATGTCATGCTGGCTCCGCAATCATCTCAATGGCGTGACATGGGCAATGCTCGAAGCAGACAGCACACCCGGTACATTTACTGTAGTCATAGCGATACCGCCGTCCGGGTCCCAGCTTGACGATCGCATCCTCAGGGCAGGCGGCATAGCAAGTGTCACATTCAAAGCAGTTGCCGCAGGAAAGGCAGCGCTGCGCCTCACGGCGCGCTTCCTTTTCGGACAAACCGGCAACCACCTCCTCGAATCCTCTCATACGTGCGGAAACGCTCAATGCCCGCTGCGCGGCCGGATCAGCGTCGCTGTAAACAGGCAAATGTAGCATGGCAAAGCTCACCAGCGGATGCTTGCTCGCTCGTTCATAACGCTCACCGCGAAGCCACGCGTCGATATGCCGCGCAGCACGCTTGCCGTGGCCGACCGACACCGTTACCGTCCGTTCGCCAGCAACCATGTCCCCACCCGCGAAGATGCCCGGATGGCCAGTCATCATGTCGGGGCCCACTTTCAGCAAGCCACCCGCCATCACTTCGACGCCGGGCAAATTCCGCAGAAAAGTGCTGTCGGTCTCCTGCCCGAGCGCCAACACGATCGCGTCGGCCTTCAAGCTCTCGAACCGTCCGGTCGGGTACGGGCGGCCATGAGCGTCCAGTTCCATCATCTCGACGGTCAGCTCCGGCCCAGCAATCTCTTTGATGCTTGTTAGCCACTTGATCTTGACGCCTTCTTCTATCGCCTCGTCCGCCTCGAAGGCATGCGCGGGCATGTGTGCGCGATCACGCCGATAAACGATGAGCGTCTCGTCGGCGCCCAGGCGCCTAGCGGTCCTCGCCGCGTCCATCGCGGTATTTCCCCCTCCATAGATCACCACACGTCGCCCAAGACGCGGCGGCTCACCGGCCTCCACATCACGCAGGAGCGACAGGGCGTCGAGCACGCGCGCCGCATCGCGCGCGGGAATATCCACATGTTGGGCTACGCCCGCGCCGATAGCGATGAAGACAGCGTCAAAGTTTCCCGCGGTTTTTTCGGTCCCGAGATCTTCGACCTTGTGATTGAGGACAATATGGACGCCCATCGCTTCGATGCGCGCGATCTCACGCATCAGATCCACGCGGGGCAGCCGGTAAGCCGGGATGCCAAAATGCATCATGCCGCCGGGTAGCGGTCCTGCCTCGTGAACCTCCACTGTATGCCCCAGTCTCGCCAGATGGTAGCCGGCTGATAGCCCACTCGGTCCCGCGCCGATCACCAAAACTCGCTTGCCAGTCGGCGCTGCTTCCACCTGGAGCGGCCAGCCCTGCTCGCCCGCGAGGTCACCGAGGAACCGCTCGACTGCGTGGATGCTGACGGCGGAGTCCAGTTCGGCGCGATTACAGGCGCCCTCGCACGGGTGGTAGCACACTCGGCCATGCACCGCCGGCATGGGGTTGTCGCGGACCAGCGTTTCCCAGGCCTCGCGGTGCTTGCCCGCCTGGGCAAGTTCGAGCCAAGCCTGAATGTTCTCCCCGGCCGGGCAAGCATTGTTGCAGGGCGGCAGCAAGTCCGCGTATATCGGACGCTGCATACGGATCGGGCCGGTACCCCTGCCTTGGGTCAAATCCACAACGGGCGTCATATCAATCAGCCTAGCCATTATTACTGGACCTCCTTATCCTATGAATCCCCGGAATAGCTACTACACAAGCTGGACGGTCGACATTTCGAGTGCATCCCATTAGTAGTAGTAGCATTTGAGGAAATCTCTTATCGAACCCCGTTGGGAACGGGCGGGCCCGCCAGGTTTATCCACAACAAGCATAATATCACCTTTTGAGACCTTAAAGTTTCTTCAATTCGTGGCGTGGCAGAGTTTTTATAACCACAGCCTGGACTTGCCGGACTAACACCGGGTCAGCTGAACTTAGACCACGACCCGCGCAACCGGTGGCTTTCGTATACAACTGTCCTGAGATGATCTTCGCCGCCCGCACCTAGCAGGCATAGCGCTTCCCAGTGTGTGCCGGAGGCGGTCTGCCTTGGTGCGCCGGACTTCTCATTTGGCAGCGGACGGATGTTCGGCCAATCCGAGGTAATCCACATGATAGAGGAGTCCCCGACCGTTCCTTTTGGTCGGCTCGCGCGAGGGTTCTGGATTAAGAGGGCAGAACAGGTTTCGGGCCACGTGACGGAAAGTTCAGTTCACGGTAACGCCGCTTCTCGACGGCTAAACGGAAAACCCGAGGAACCACGACTCCTGAGGGATGTGCCACACAGACATTCAGCATCCCACCGCCGCTGCATCGGCGTGCGTTTGCGGACTCCTACCAGATCGCAGGCAGAAGCTTGTATTTCACTCTGCGCCCGTAATCGGCATAGCCATCCAGCTCATTGTGGAGCGTACGGTCCTCCAGAACCGTCCGCAGTACGAACATGGCGGCAGTAATCGCAGCGGGGGCGAACGCCCACCACGAGTCCAGAATTAAGGGCGTCGCGAGACTAAACGCGGCCATGCCAGCATACCCTGGATGTCGCACGAATCGATAGGGGCCGCTCGCGACCACTACGTGTCCACGGTCCTTCTGAATGCGAATTATCGAAGAGAAAAACTTGTTGGATCGCATGGCCCACGCGATCAAGGCGGCGGACAGCACAGCGATGGTGACGGCCGCAAGAAACGCCCAAGACGGAACGCTGTTCGACCAATGAAACCGGGCATCCAGGCCCGCGGTAATCCAGGTGGCGACCGGACCCAGAAAAACGACGACGCCGACGATCGCCTTATCCCAACTCTTGCCTGCCCTGACGTTGGTACGCTCGGCAAGCAGCTCAGTTTGACGCCACAACAGAACCATCGTCGCGACGCCGGCGGCGAAGTTGAGTCCCAAGAGAATCCACGCGTTCGGCCAATCCAAGCGCCCAGACGATCCGAAGAGACACACCGACGTTATGACGAAGCTGAAGATTATCGGGCCAAACCGCCTCGCTACCGAAACGTGCATCGTCTCACCCAACACAATTCGAACACATTTCGAACCGCCATGCGCTTTTTGGCGAAAGACGCCGTTTGCGGGCGCGCCTCAACGGCGCAGGTCACCAGTGGGGGAAGGACCCACCCAAGGAGGTTGTTGGTTGAACTCGGGTAGCTTGCGAGCGCCCGAGCCGGGTAACCGGCTAGGGCGGAGCCTCGCGATAAAGCCCACGTATGGTGGGTGAGCAGCTCTACTCGAACGGTCGCCGGCATTTTGGTTCGACGGACCAGTGGGGAATGGGGTGATGAGCGGAATATGCTTAGCGGTAAGCAGATGTGAGGGTGGGGGTTAATGCGATGATAGAAGCGGGAGGACAACCTGATGGTTCTTGGCTTCCGTACGGGCCTCCTTGCGATGATCCTGGCCTTGGGCGCCATTGCTGGTGTTCTGTCGGTGACCTACCTCATCGGGCAATGGTGGAATCGCTGGTAAAGCCCACAGCCCCATAGAATCGCTCGGCAACATGGCAAGCCGGAAATGTTCCAACCGCTCGCCTCGTAGAATGCCAATTCCTCTGGCGTAGTTAGCACTGGTTGCGTCGGTGAGGCTGGGGTGGTCCTGCGGGCTTGAGCGGCTTGCCGGAACGACTCGAGCGGTATGCCCAATAGTATGCCCGTCAGGAAGCTACACCACCCGATTCTGGGTATTATTAGCCCGGAAATTGCCCAGAGCAAGGCGAGTTAGGGGGCGCTTAGCCCGCCACCCGTTCGCCATGCTATCTGGGAAGTTTTGGAAATCGAAGCGCCGATGGAATGGTGACGTTTTGGTGGTATACTCTCACGGTCGAGCAATAGAATCACCGTCTAACAGAGCGTGGGAGGTATTATGAACCTTCGTACGAATGGAATGCGGTGACCACAAGCGCCTTCACCGGGTCTTATGGTGTCTTTGGCGAGCTGTCCCCGCTCTCCTTACGTCCAGATTCTATCGAATTTTTCCTCTAGCTCCGGCGTTGTGACGTTCATGAACCCGGCGTCGGAGGTGTGGACCGGGTGGGCCCGGGCCGATGCCTTGGGAAGATCCCTCGGTGAACTGATCCGGCTGGTCAAGCCGAACGGCGACGGAACCACCGAAGTGCCGGCCGCGCTCGTGCTAGGCGACGGTCAGCTTCGAGAAATGGAACACGGCGCATTGCTGGTGACCAAGGACGGTGCCAAGCGGTCAGTTGGCGGCACCGTCGCGCCGATCCGCGACCATGTCGGACGCGTCGCCGGCGGTGCTTGCGGATGGGGCCCTGGCCCGCGCCCGCTGGCGGGCGCGCGATCCCTAGACTGGGCCGATATTCGCTGGCCAACCAGGCGGCCCATTCCAGAACGTGGCAGCCGAAAAAAACAGAGACCGTGCGTCGGTTCGGGATCATGACCCAAATCCGGGCTTGCAAGGAATGCGTCGAGTTGTGCCTTCGCCTGGTGCTGTTCTCCCTTACCAGCGGCGAGCAGCAACATGATCTCAGCTTTAAAATGGGCAGCGAATAAAAAGCTTCCCCTTCAGTGGCAGTCTTCGTCCTTTTAAATGCTAATGACCGGGCACGGCGATTCGCGCAGAATGGCGGTAGCATTCGGGAAAAGATCTTCCCTAAGTCCCGTCTTTCCATGCCGCCCTATAACCAGCAGATCGGCTTCAAACTTGCGTGCAGCAGTTGCAACGACGACCCTCGGCGTTCCAGGATTGATGAACACCTGCGCTGCGGTTCCGACTTCCTTTTGGAGCGCTTCCATGCGCTGGTTTGCTTGAGTCGTAGCGTAGTGGGCGAATTCTTCCCGTAGCTGCCATCCTGCGGCGAAAGCGTCCCCGGCGGCGCTTGCGTGCGCTATCCCTAGACTGGCCTGATATTCACCGGCCAGCCAGGCGGCCCATTCCAGAATGTGGCGGCTGGATTCGCCGAGGTCGATTGAACAAAGAACCCTGCGGCACTGAATCCCTTCCTGCGGCGATGCGGATTCCGCATGGACGCTTGTCCAGACCGGACACTTTAAGTCGTGCAGCATCTTCGCTGTGACCGAACCGAGCAGATGAGTGCGAAAAAAACCGAGACCGTGCGTCGGCATCATGACCAAATCCGCGTTCCAGGATCGCGCCGTCTCAGCTATCGTTCGGGACGGATCCCTAGACGGAGCATGAGCTGCTTCCGTGCAGACGCGGTGCGTAGTCAAGGCTTCGAGTTCGCTTGCAAGGAATGCGTCGAGTTGTGCCTTCGCCTGGTGCTGTTCTCCCTTATCGGCGGCGTGCAGCAACATGATCTCAGCTTTAAAATGGGCCGCGAAAGCCTCTACATAACGAGCCGCACCCCGGCAAGCTTCGGAGAAATCCACAGGAAACAAGATTCTTTTGATTTGTGGCATAAGAACATCTTCCCCCTGACGTGTAAAGCTGCGGTGGTTTGAAACGCGCACGCACAAAGAAAACACCTTAATGCGGTGCTCGAAGCGCAGTTCATTTGCCCTTTACGGTGGTCCGGCAGCAATTCCGTCATGTACCTCGACCAAATCGAGCGTGCACGCTGAATGCCGTGAAAATGCCCTCGCATTTAAGCGCGAGAGGGCACCCTTTTGGTGTCATAGCGTCTTCCAGGTCGACTGCACAATCTGCGTCCGTCAGGGGTGTTTGCGTCGTGTTTTCCACACGAGAGCCTCGCGGGCTACTCCTCGCAGGTGCCGCGGTCCCAGACGAATGAGGTTGATAACTACGAAATTGTGGAAATTACGAATGCAGAGCGCAGCACTGGGCACGCCCGCTGCATGATCGGTGATCTATCGCAACTCTGGAGGACGTGTCCGCGTTTGGTCCTGGAGGGCAGGGCCGGCAGCAATGCGACTATCAGCCAGTCGTGGGCTACTGGGTTCTGAGACCGCTAACGCCTTTCTTTGAGATGCGATTGCAGAAGACGCGCCTCAGAATTCTGGAACTGAACAGCCACTGAAACCGCTAGCTGCGGATTTTCGCGCAGCAGCCGGTGGGTGAAATTGCGTAGCAGGTGGAATCGAGCTAGTGTTACTAGCAACGGCACTAGCCTTATGGCGGCCGAATTCTCGCCTGGGCGGGGGCTCGTCATCGGGGCGTGGCGAAAGCATCTTGTCTCCGGATTTTTCAACCGCCTGGCCGGACGCCAGTCTTCGGCATTGGCCCGAGGCCGGATCGCACAGTCGGCAGCGTCTGTGTCCCGGCGCTTCTCCTCGCTTTGGATCGCGGAGCATTCCGGATCTCAGTGCGAGCAATAAGCTTGCCAGAGGGCCAATCCGATCTTAGTCCGGTTTTAATGGCCCAATCTTCTGGCAGACAACATGCATCTCTTGTCAACCGTCGAACGAGAATCAGATGTTTACATCCTCGACCGTACCGCGAGAAAGAGTACGACGAACCGACTGCCACCAAGAGATGGTTCTGTTGCGTGCCGCCATTTGGCCGGAAAAGGATCACCTATCCCGTAGCAGCCGTTTTCACAATAGAGACCACGATTTGCATAACGTGAGAAAGGCATCGGCGGCCGATGCTCGAACATAGGCAGTCTTTACCAATGGAAAGGTTCGTGAGACATGCCGACCCGAGGATCGTCCTCATCAGACGGCGAAGTCCGGGAAGTGACACGAAAAGCGGCAGTATCGGGTGCTCAGGACCCGAGCGACCCTGCCGGAATGAAATCCGCTTTACTGGTCAGCCCGTTCGCAGAGGATCATCAACTGCTATCGCAGATCTTTCTCGACAAGGGCTGGACGCTCCACTTAACCCACACGCTCGGCTCAGCCCTGCCCGTCCTGCGAGAACGGCCCATACCGGTCGTTATTGCGGAACGGGCTTTGCCGTGTGGGGACTGGAAAGACCTTTTTGCGGCACTGCAACTGCTGCCACACCATCCGATTCTCGTCGTCACCTCCCGACTCGCGGACGAGGATCTTTGGGTGGAGGTGTTGAATCTGGGCGGGCATGATGTGATTGCCAAGCCATTTCAGGCGGCGGAGGTGCAGTGGGTTCTGGAGGGTGCTTGGCGGATCTGGGCTGGTCGCGAGAATCGACCTTTGAATACTTCGGAAGCTGCGCTGGGCTCTGGTGCAGCGTGAAAGAACTGGCATGGCAAGGCAGACTTAAACCAAGTTAGGTCACAGTTTACGTGATTGAGCCTTACCGTGGGTATGCCGAGGCGGCCGCGATTCTGGGCGAAGAGTACGCCGGGTTTCTGGTGCATGACGGCAGACGCTGTTTCTACGGGTTTGTGCAGGCGTTTCATCAAAGCTGCCTGGAGCACCCTATCTGGCGCTGTGATCCAGATGGCCTCCCCGGCGGTCGCCCCATTCCCCCAGGCCGTCCAAACGTTGCAGCAACAGAGCCTCCGTTTGCGGGAATCGCTACCAGCAGGGCGAGGTTTCCCGGCATGGGTTAGCGGTGGCCACGGGACTTGGAAGCCCAACTGGACTGCTTGCTGAACCGGCACTATCGCTGCCCGGAACGGTTGCCAAATATCTGCGTCATGAACAGACCCCATCTGTTCACGCTTCATTAACGCCCGACGCGCGGATAGGGGCAAGTCTTCCCCAAGCTGCAGACGAGGAAATGACTCGGATGTTCACTCGCCCAACTGGTGGCCGAAGCCGAGAGGCGTGATGCCTTCGGATCGAACCAGTGATCCGTTGTTCCCAAAGTCACCGACGTGCCTGTAGCACTGCTGCTAAACCCCGAACTCCATAAACTCTGGTTCCAGAATCGCTCGAATTATGTCTCCCCGAGAGATGATCCCAACCAGTTTCTCGTGATCTGTCACCGGCACCCGGACAATACGATTTTCTTCTAGCTGCTTCATCACTTCCTCGATTGGCGCCTCCACTTCTACGGTGATCGGCGGGCCGGTCATCACCTCTCCGGCGGTTAGGTTCTCTAACCGTTTGCCTGCGATCAGTGTGCGAATAATGTCCGACTCTGTGACTACTCCTAGCACTCTGCCATCAGGATCGGCAATCGGCATCCCACTGAACCCGTTCTTAACAAGTTGAGTTGCGAGGTCTCGGAGAGAAGCACCCGTAGTCGCTGCCACGACCGGCCTCTGCATGATATCTCTTGCCGTGGCTGACGGGCGCGCTGTCGGAGCCATTGCGGCTGCTGTCGATTTCTGGGTCATTGTCATCATTCTCCTTCGTTATCTCTCTGGCGGGACGGCCCCAAACGGGTTAATTACCGCCAGGCTATGGGCTTGACCGATCCACGACCTAGTGGATTACCGAAGCCGGCTTGCTGAAGGTACAATGGCGGCGGGGCATCCTTGGGATCGCCAGCCGGCGCACCTAGGTCGACCCACCTGACGATCGTTTCGATTTCTATGGGCGTTAGACTGCCATGGTCCCCAGCTGCCGGCACGTATGGCCGTTCTGTGAACCAAGGTGGCATCTGCCTGGAAATCACGACATCTTTCATGGCTTCCGCCCATGGTCGTGTCTCCTTGTAGGTCATAAAGTTGATCGGCGCCACGTGACCGGGGCGATGGCAACTTTGACAATGGTTCTGGAGGACTGGGAGTACGTCTCGATAATAGGTCACACTTTCGTTGATAGTGGCCGAAAGCAGGATAGTTGCTCCCAGCCATAAGCCAATCAGTCGAATCCGCTTCATCGTGCGTACCTCACAAGATATTAAAGACCTGATTATCTTATAACCTAGACCGGCCTGCAATGTCAAGGACGTGGTGGCATAGGCGGATGAAGGCTAAAGGCGAGGATCTGGCACGAGCTTTGGTATATTCAGTCAAACAGGCCCTTGACACCGTTTATGAAAACGACTAAGATGAAACTGAAAGGGAGAAAAGTCGGGAACGTTAAGCGCCTCCCGCGGGGGCAGCGGAAAGGAGGACCAGATAGAACCTGTCCTACAAGGGGCAACCCGTTGGCATGGACGAAGGATCCTGCAAAGGTGCGTGCGCGTGAGCAGGTTTGCGCCGCGGCACAATGCCGCGAATGCCTTTGCGAAACTTCTCCAGCTGGAGACGGTTGCCCTTTCTCTTACCCACAAGCGGACCGTCGCATTTACGATGTGGATGTCTAATGGGTGTGCAGCCGCTACAATGGAGCTGACGATTTCGGATTCCTTCCGCAGCTTGAAACCGATTCAGAAGATATTTGAAGACGCGAAAAACTTACGCCACGCTGTAGCAGTCGGTAGTTCAGCCAGCCAGATTCCCATAAAGGCGATGAGCGTTATCTCTGTTAAGATCGAAGGGCATTGACGTGGCCAACTGCCGTCCTATGCTTCCCTTCTGCGATGTCTCAAGGGGGAGTTGCCCCTCGCATGCTTTTTTGTGCGGTGGGCCCTTATTGGTCGAATGATCGACACTCTCTCCAATTGGGGTTGAGCCGCGGCTCGGTCGTGGCGAACGCCGGGGACTTGACGAAACTACAAGCATGAGGACCTTACGCCGCTGGTTGTCGATTTCAGGTGTCCAGGATGACGCGGACCATGAAAGATTTTCAAGGCTTGAGCAAATCGCGCGGGAGAGCCCTACGGTTGAGAAGCCCAAAGTGCGGCCACTCCTTTCAACGACCACCACGGTCAGCCAGCATGGCTTGCTTCGGGGGCGAACTGCTCTTCATCACAATGAGAAACCGACGGCCAAGTGTAGCCTCCGGCTATTGACATGCCGGACTCCTTTCCACCAACCATACACCCTGATTCACGCAACCTCACCGCGCGTTCGATCTGGTGGGCAGAACGCGGGCGGATCCGCCCTCGCCAACGCCCCGAGGATCTCCCATTAGTGGCTCGCTTCCGCCAGTGTGCCGAAATATACGAATGCCTCTTTAATCGCCGTGCGCTTGTCAACGGGACAGCTGTACCAAGTTCGGCGGGTCTTCCCAAGGAAAGCTCCTATCACGACCGAAAAGAGGGGGCTACCACCCGAACGCGTTTGGCAGGTTGAGCGAAGTTTAACCCCAGCCAGTTTGGATTATTGGGTCCAAATTGGGTGAAATCTCGCTGCAGATCCGTTCGATTGGAAGCTATCCCTCACAAAACAAAAGGAGGAGTAGTATGGCCTACGAATTGTCTTTGACTCCTGACCGGAGGGGTTATGACTGCGATCTACCTGCTGTTGCTGGCGGCTGTGGTCACCGGAGTCGCGGCCCTGTTTGTCCGGCGTCTGCTGCTGATGAAAGAGGAGTTCATTCGCATATCGCCCGATGACCAGTACTCGAAAGCGAGGAGATGTACGTGAGAAGCTGTCGCGAATCATCCTTACAGCGTTACTGAGAGGCAAGATATGAAAGCCGCGCCCGCCCCACGCATACTGTTAGCCGGGTTGCTCTTGGCAGCAACGCCGGTTCCCGCACACCATTCCTTTAAAGCCGAGTATGACCAGGACCACCCAGTCACGCTCGTGGGCACTGTCACCAAGGTCACCTGGAAGAATCCGCACGTTCTTTTCCGCATGGATGTGAAGGAAGAAAGCGGCAAGGTGACTAAATGGGAATTGGAAATGGGAAGTCCTAACCTGCTGCTGAGCCAAGGCTGGACCCTCAATTCGCTCAAAGCGGGCGACGTGGTTACGGTTGAAGGCTATCCAGCTAAAAACGGCTCGAAGATCGCCAACGCGCGGAAAGTCACGCTCTCTGCACGCTGAATCATACAGGAAAGGTTACGTTATGACGGATGCAATGCTGAGGCGAATGAGGGTGGGAATCGTCGCGGGAATGGCTGCGGTTCCTCTAGCATTGTGCGCCCTTCTGGGGGCAGCCACGACCGGAAGCATTTCCGGGCTAGCCATCGATCCGAGCGGCGCCGTCATTCCTGGAGCGACGCTGACCGTGACTAATATAACAACGGGTGTCCAGAGCAAAACCACCAGTAACGAGAACGGATTCTATTCCTTCCCGAGCCTAACGGTAGGGCGGTACGATCTCATGGTCGAGTCGGCTGGGTTCACTCCGCAGAAGCGCACGGGGCTGGTCATTGACGCCGACAGCGCACTGCAGATCGACATGACGCTGACGATGATCGAAAAGATCGAGGAGGTGACAGTCCTCGCCAACGAAGTCAACGTGGAGACCACCAGCACCCAGTTAGGCCAGGTCGTCACCAGCAAGGCAATCACCGCAGTGGCGCTCAATGGGCGGAGTTTCACAGATCTGTTAGCGTTGCAGCCAGGAATCGTTCCGATGACAACCCAGCAGCCCGAATCGATCGTGATGGCGGGCGCTTCGGTAGCCGTCGCGCCTTCAGGCGTGCTAAACCCAGGCAACCAGTCGATCAGCGGGCAGCGAGAAGATGCCAACGGGTTCATCGTGAACGGAGGCGACGTTAAGGAATTGATGAACGGCGGCACAACGATTGTGCCGAACCTCGACTCGATCGTCGAGTTCAGGATTCTCACCAATAACTTCGACGCCGAGTACGGCAACTACAGCGGCGGAGTTGTCAACCTAGTAACGAAGTCGGGTTCCAATCAGGTGCACGGTAGTGGATTTGAGTTCCTGCGCAATACCGATCTGGACGCGCGGAACTTTTTCTCTCCGGAACGGAGCTTTTACCGCCAAAATCAATTCGGCGGGACCATAGGCGGGCCGATTAAGAAAGACCAGGTGTTCTATTTCGGCGACTTTCAGGGCACGCGGCAGAGCCAGGGAATCGATACAGGGTTGATTCCGGTTCCGTCGCTGGTTCAGCGCACTGGAAATCCGGCTGACGTGGCCGATGCACTGACCGGCCATGTCAGCGGCCCGTACCTCGCCAATCTGCTCACGCAGAAGCTTGGCTACGGAGTTTCGGCGAACGAGGCGTATTATGTGCCGGGCTGTACCACGCCCGCCACTTGCGTGTTTCCCAATGCGGTCATTCCGCAGCGGGCCTGGTCTGATCCCTCGCAACACCTGCTCGCGTACATCCCAACACCCAATACCGGCGACTCCAATTTTTCCACGGGCGCCTACGGCAAGATTCTGCGCGATGACAAAGCCAGCTCGCGCATGGATGGAACCAGCAAACGATTCGGGCTGCTCTCGGCATATTACTTCATCGACGACTACCGCCTAAACAATCCGTATCCGACTGGCCAGGGCGGCGCAACGGTGCCGGGTTTCGCAGCGCTGAATCTAGGACGTTCACAACTGATCAGCTTCGGCCAGACCAAGACGTTCGGCGCGTCGATGGTCAATGAGGCGCGCCTGAGCTTTATGCGTAGCGCCAACAACGTCGGCCAGCCTGCTGGTGGTGTAGGGCCGACTCTGGCTTCGCAAGGCTTTGCGAACGGGGCATCGGGAGGCATTGTTCCGCTTGAACCGAAGATCGAGGGCATTGAGAATGTGTCTTTTAGCTCCTTTACGATGGGTGTCCCGATTACCAACCTCACCCAGGCGAACAACACCTACGCAGCAATCGACAATGTCACGAGAGTCGTGGGAAACCACACGCTAAAGGCAGGTGGGCAAGTCAGTTTCGAGCAGGTCAATGTGAATCCTAACCCAACGTTCAACGGTGCATTCACTTTTTACGGCACCGAGACTGGATCGGACTTCACCGACTTTTTGATCGGCGTGGCGAGTAACTATAACCAAGCCGATTCGCAGAGCTATTACGGGCAGCACAAATACGCGGCGGGCTTCTTACAGGATAGTTGGCGTGTCCGTCCGTACCTAACGTTGAACCTCGGTATGCGCTGGGACTTGATGCAGTATTGGGCAGAGAAATACAATCAGATTCCCACGTTCAGCCTCGGCCAACAATCAAAAGTGTACCCCACGGCTCCCACGAGCCTGGTCTATCCAACAGACCCCGGCATCCCGCCGACACTCGTGCCGCAGAAGAACCGGTTTGCTCCACGGCTCGGCCTAGCGTACTCACCTTCGGCAAAGACCGGGATGCTCAGCAAGATCTTCGGCGGGCCGGGAAAGACGAGCGTCCGTGCAGGATATGGCATATTCTATTCGGTGATTCAAGGCAACACGATCGCCATAGACGAACCGCAGCCGCCGTACGGACTGAGCTATACGAGTCCCGCTCCTCCGCTGTTTGCGAGGCCATTTGTTACGGCAGCCGACGGCACAACTCATGTTCAACCCTTTCCGCTGGATTTTCCGCCGCTCAATGCCTCGGTGAGCCATCCCAACCCAAATATCGATTTCTCGCCGTTTCTTCCCCAGGCCGGAATGACCGCCCCTTATCCGCACAATACCTACCCTTACAACGAGAACTACTTCTTTTCCATCGAACGTCAGTTGGGCAACAATTCTGTGCTGAGCTTGAGTTATGTCGGTTCCCAGGCACATCACCTGCTGCTGGTCTACTCCGCAAATCCCGGCAATCCCGCGCTGTGCCTAGCTCTCAGTAATCCCTCGGCAGTGGCACCGGGCTCGCCCACCTGCCATCCGTTCGCGGAGGATGCGACGTACGTCACAGCTTCCGGGCAGGTGATTAACGGAACGCGGGGCCCGCTGGGCTCCAACTTCTCTAACGACGATTTTCAAGGGAGCTTCGGAAATTCCAGCTACAATTCGTTGGAGGCGAGTCTCCGCCACACAGGCAAGGCGCTGGATTTGATGCTTGCCTACACGTTCAGCAAATCAATCGATCAAGCATCCAGCATTTCCGACCCAGTCAATCCGTTCAACTACCGGCTGACCCGCGCGCTCTCAGCCTGGGACCTGCCGCACAACCTCGTGGCGACGTATCAATACGAGATTCCGATGGACCGCCTGACACATCGCGCCCGCTTATTGATGCAAGGTTGGGCGATTTCCGGGATCACTCGCGCCAGCACGGGATTCCCGGTTATCATGCATTCGGACGGCGACAACTCTTTAATGGGCAGTTTGCCGAACGGCGTGAATAACCACAGCCTGGACTTGCCGGACTACACACCGGGTCCGCTGAACTTGAACCACGACCCGCGCAACGGCCTTCCATATTTCAATACCGCCCTGTTCAGCATGAACGCCCTCGGGACCCCAGGCGCGGCGTCCCGCCGATCGTTCCATGGCCCTGGCATGGTGAATTTCGATCTGGCTTTGTTGAAGAGCGTGTCCCTATCAGAATCCAAACTGTTACAGTTCCGGCTGGAGACTTTCAACACCTTGAATCACACCCAATTTTTCGGCCCCGTCTCGGTAGATGGAGATATCAGCAGCAATCTTTTTGGCCACGTCGTGACGGCAGCGCCACCGCGCCTGATGCAGGTAGCGCTCAAGCTCTTGTTTTGACAACCGATGTCTCTATCGGTCGCCGCCACACTTCGTTAGTGAATTCCAGTTATCTCAGTCCTTGTTTGGAGTCATCGGTCCTTTAAACCACAGGGAGTTAGTTTAGCAGTGGACTCCGGACAGGCGGAATAGCCCATGCTTCCCCGGCCAAACCCTAGGAAGTGTGCCGGGATAGACGCCCTCCCTTTTGGCGGGAGACGGTTTCACCGTGATAGACTGCTGGCCCGGAGGCCACGATGACTCATGCGTGATGTGAAAGATTATGTCTTCGAGCATTACATCCGGCCGGCGCGATATGTTGAAGAAGAAAGATGGGTTGGTGAATTGAGACCTGAATGTTTGGCGAAGCGGGAGTCGACGATTTTTTGAGAAATGCGGGCGCGTGCTTGGCCGAGCTTTGGCAACGCACTAAGCTCGGACGGCAGACGGAACAGGATTCTTTCTTCTTGGTGCCATAGTCGGCGCAGCGGTGGCCCTGTTGATGGCACCGGCTTCAGGTGCACGTACTCGGCGGCGATTGCTTCGCAAGGGCGAAGAGGCTGCGGATTACCTGATGACCGCTAGCAAGGAACTGATCGACAGGTGCGAGGACCTGTGCGAGCGCGGCCGGGAACTTGTAGAGGACGCGGGTCATGAGCTGTCCAGCAAGTACCGCGCGCTACTCGAATACAGCAAACAGGCGGTGGGCGAGGCTGAAGCGATCCTTCGGCGCACAAAGACGACGGTCAGCAGTCGGTAGGTCGGGGGCGGAAAGACAGAAGGACAAAACCAGTGCATCGTGGGCAGGTGTCCCACGATGTATTGCGAGCCGGTGGACTTTGGACACCGGTGCATGAGGTTGTTGAAATTTGACGGGAAGGTGCCAGGACCTTTATTGCTCTTTTGCATGTTCGCTTCCGGCGGGGATTTTTCGCTTTTCGGCCAGAATGGTCCCCTGTTCATCCCATCCTTTTTGGCACTTGGCACGGAGATAGAATCGGATTGGGAGGTGTGGTCTGAAATGCTAGACCGCTCGCCTGGTCCTGACGGTCTGCGTATTCGTGCTTTTCATCCTCATCCGCTGATGAGGCCCTGCAACCCGTGGATTTTGCGCCTTCGGGCTGGTCGTCTGTTTACACCTGCATTTTGGCGTGATCTGGCGGTACGATGCGCATATGCCGAGGCAACCGAATGCGTGTCCAGTCTGTCGGTCTGGCACGAAGACTGTTACCGGGATCTTGAAAGACGCCCGGGGCCTAGGCCATCGTTTTTATTTCAGTGCGATTCACCTTGGGACGAACCTTGGTCCGGTTGCGAAGCCAAAGCTCCGAAAGAATCGTCGAAGAAGCAGAGCGTCACGGCCGATTCGTGTATCGGCGGAGTTGAGGCCGGCTACAAAGTGTAAGCGTGCGCGACGGACCGGGTGGCGATCGGGGAGGTCATAGCCCTGGCCGTTTGGCGAAAACCGCGGAGGAGAGCTCCGCGGTTCGGGTTACCTTGACTGGGTGCCTCTAGAAGGCCGGGATTCTGTGGGTGTCGGGGTGATCTCGGGGACCGCCGATATTTCTGGAGTTACAGAAGACTCCGTGGTCGGCGAGAGGGATTCTGAAGGAGCTTCAGACGGTGTTGCCGATGTGGAAACGGCTCCCTCGGTTGGAGCGGCTGTTGACGAGTGGTAGCGATTCCTCTACCCCGTCATTTCCGAAGTACCGGCGGTAAGCCGACATCATCGTCGTCGGTCAATTCGGTGGGAAAGGACAAGTTGCCATCCTTCACTTCCAGGAGTGCAGTTATCCCCTTCCACCGGACTAGAATAGCGCGGCTGGTGCTGTTAAACACGGTAAGGGTTGATTTTCAGATAGTGAGGCCTTAATCTAAAGGTGGCACCAATGCCAGGCCTGGGTCTTGGAGTCGAAATCAGAGGTAGCCCAGGGCTCCGGCTAGCCTGAAATTATTGGAGATGGACACACCATGCCAAATACTCTCACCATCATCGATAACCGGACCGATCTCCGCTATGAGATTCCGGTCCATCAAGGCGCTATTCGGACGATGGATCTGCGCAAGATCCAAATAACCCCTGATGATTTCGGCATTACGGGGTACGACCCTGCCTTCATGAATACGGCTTCTTGTCAGAGCGCCGTCACGTTCATTGACGGCGACAAGGGCGTCCTCCGCTACCGAGGCTATGGCATCGAATATCTGGCCGAGAAATGCAGCTTTCTCGAGGTGGCCTATCTACTTCTTTTCGGCGAGTTGCCTACCGCGGCCGAGTTGAAGGATTGGGTCCACACCATCACGCTCCATACGATGATTCACGAAACCACCAAGAAATTTCTGGAAGGCTTTCGTTATGATGCTCATCCCATGGGCATGTTTATCAGCACAGTAGCGGCGCTTTCCACGGTTTATCCGGAAGCCCGCAATGTGCATGACCCAGCCATACGGAAGTTGGAGATCGCCCGCCTCATCGGCAAAGTGCCGACGATCGCCGCGTATACATATCGGCATAGCCTAGGCTACCCGTACGTATACCCCGACAATGAACTGAGCTATGCGGCCAACTTCATGAATATGCTCTGGAAGATGGTCGAACCTAAGTATCAGGCAAATCCGATACTGGCGCGGGCGTTGGACATTCTCTTTATTCTTCACGCCGACCATGAGCAGAACTGCAGCGCGAACGTGATGCGCGCAACAGGCAGCTCGCTGGCCGATCCCTTTGTTTCGGTGGCGGCTGCGGCGGCCGCACTCTCAGGACCATTGCATGGCGGAGCCAACGAAGAAGTACTGAAGATGCTCGATGAGATCGGCTCCAAGAACCGTGTCTGGTCTTATCTGGAGCAGGTCAAAGCTGGCCACGGGAAGCTGATGGGATTCGGGCATCGGGTTTACAAGAACTATGATCCGCGCGCTCGTATTATCAAATGGACAGCAGATCAAGTCTTTGAGGTGACGGGTCGCAATCCAAAACTGGAAATCGCGCTGGAATTAGAACGGATCGCCTTGGATGATGAATACTTTGTGAAACGCAAACTGTATCCCAACGTGGACTTTTACTCTGGGATCATTTATCAGGCGATGGGGTTCCAGCCTGAGATGTTCACGGTGCTGTTTGCGATTCCGCGAACGGTTGGATGGCTGGCTCAATGGCAGGAGATGCTCCAGGATCCGGAGCAGAAGATTGCTCGTCCCCGGCAAATTTATATCGGAAATGAGGCGCGGGAGTTTGTGCCGATCGAGCGCAGAGTGATGTTGCCTACGCTGGCCGGCATGTAGGTGCAGCCATTGCGCGGGTGTATCTATCGGATCTTGTCCAACATGGGAACACTGGGTGGCGGCCATGGATTAGTGAAAGGCGTTCATCTGCGCCATAAAGCGCACGCAATATCGATTTCCATCGGCACCTCGCTCTAGCGGGCAATGCGAGGTGCAAAACCAAGGCTTCATGGCGGTCGGAGAAACTTCCTAACTCATGATGATCAATGAAATTACCGGGGAGGAATGCCGTGAAGTCTTGGCGCGCGGCTCGATTGGAAGACTAGGCTGCTCCCTCGATAACCAGCCGTACGTGGTTCCCATTTGTTTTGCTTATCAACTCGACTACTTCTACGTGTTCTCAACGTTCGGACAAAAAATCGAGTGGATGCGCGCAAATCCCAAAGTTTGCGTTCAAGTTGATGAAATCGTCAACCAGTCTCAGTGGGTGAGTGTTATTGCGAATGGAACGTACGAGGAATTACGGGAGCCGCAATATTTGGTCGAGAGCACACATGCACGGCAGCTATTAGAGAAACGACATCGTTGGTGGTTGAACGCGCTGGCAGAGCGACGGGCGCGAGGGAACGACCTTTTGATCGATCCACTCTTTTTTCGCATTCACACAGATTCGGTGACCGGGCTTCGCGCGATGGCTGAAGGAGAAGGTGCCGGCGCGCCCCAACGGTAAATGTACTAGAGGTGAAGCAAGCCGATGATGCGGTGCATCGGAAGCGTGGTCGTCGACTGATCGGTGACTCACATGATGAGACACGAGCAGGCTATGATACGCAATCCGGCTGAGTTGTCGCCAAAACGGGCGCGGGTGGCCGGCGACTGATTCCGAGTTCGCCGCTGGCGGCCGGCCAGGCATCTTCGAGCAACTTGCACGCCGTATTGCTATCTGCTACTCTGCGAGACCACGGGGCTGGGGCTGCTCGCTTTCACCCTCGGTGGTCTTGCGGGACGCTGTTTCGCGTTAGACTAACGATAGAGGTCCTGTAGTGAAGTCGCTCATACTGAGAGTTGGAGCGCTTTTCCTTCTGGCCCTTTCGAGTTTCGCGCAGGATCCGAAAGAGCACGGAGATCAACCTACCCGTTTGCTTGATTCATTAAAGGGGGCGGACCTCTACAAGGCCTATTGCGCGGTTTGCCATGGCATTGACGCAAAAGGAAATGGACCGATGG
>Ga0306921_10000681_pt1 | contig 31244 bp, 31 predicted proteins | sample sta12Cox44000080_FD_203760 | JGI IMG/M metagenome (GOLD analysis project Ga0306921, IMG submission 203760) | Lab enrichment of tropical soil microbial communities from Luquillo Experimental Forest, Puerto Rico - statoxic.12C.oxic.44.000.080 (v2)... | ecosystem: Environmental > Terrestrial >... | reverse complement strand
TGCTGATGTTGGCGTCCTCGGCGTGCGCCGCGGGGCCTGCGACCCCGGCGAGCGCGATCAGAGTCGAGGCGAGGATTGCAGCCGGCCATTTTAGGAACGACGACAATACTGGCAGAGGCCGCAGCATGCTTGCGCCGATTCGCGCGCCGAACGCACCCAAGAGCCAGTGCCATGGCCCGACCGCCTCTCGATGCTCGCCATCGCTCGAGGTTGGCGGCAAATCATGTGCCACGGCGGCGCGGCGACTTTGCGTTGGTCGAACCATTTTGAGTGCTTATGGCGCGGTCATCCGCAAATATGCGGATCGCGGTCGTAAGATTTCGAGGGGGAAAAGAGCCAGTCGTTATAGGATTTGTGTAAATGCTTGCTCACAGCGCAGAAATTTTGAGACGGGGAGTGCGCCGACTTGAGGTTGGCGGGCTACCTGTGTTTGGAGCCGGGCAAAACAGTCCCTTTATGCCGCCTTTATGAGAAATCGGCTGCCTCCTCATCGAATTCATACGCGGCGGGGCCGATAATGAAGGACGGGCAAGGTGCAGCTCAGCAATTGGATGGAGAGTCCCCAAGCTCGGATCGGGGCGCGCTATTGAAATGGTCGTGAGCGAAAGAACCAGAATTACTTCCGTCCAGATCCGAGCCGCGCGCGCCATGCTGAATTGGTCGGTGTGGGAGCTGTCGGAGCGATCGGGAATCTCGCAGTCTTCGATTCATCGCGCCGAGCGCGCGGAGGGCCGCCCGTCCATGCATGAGCATAGCCTGGCGGCGATCAAGGCCGCCTTGGAGCAATACGGTGTAGAATTTCTGGACGATTCCGGCGTGCGGCTTGTGTCGGCACCAAGCATCGCCGGGGCGGGCATCATCGATCCGCCATCAACGAAAGCAGGCACGGAAGCTCGATCGGAAGGCCATCACCCGTGGGGGCTCCATCGCTCCACCGGATAACAATCGGTGCTTATTTTTCCTTTATGACAGCGCTGCTCCAGTCATCTGGAATATTTATTGCTTGAGGATTTACTCCTAAGAAGAAGGGAGAATCCAGTTGGCAGATCAAGCCTCAATGCGCGCGTCCATTCTGGCCGCTGCGGCCGGACGTGCCTGGAGGGCCATCGCGGATCGGTGCCGCGGGCTGTTAGGACCGCAGGTGTATCGCCCGGAAGCATATTACATGCGCGGCCCCGGTCCGCGCTGGCGCGAGAAGCACGCGCGGGAACCTCATATCGAAAAGATCCACGGCTAAAGCTGCGAAGCCGGACCAAGCCCCGCCTCGAGCCTGGCGTAAAGCGCGTTGGCGCGCGAAAACACATAATCAAGCTCCACGGCCGATACGTGCTCGGCTCCCTTTTCGCGCAGGAGCCGCGCGAGCGCCGGAACGTGCTGGGGCGGGCAGTGCAGCGTGAGCATTCCCGAAGAAGTAGGTCCGCCGAACGGGGTCTCGACGGCAAAGCGCTGTTTTGCCTCGGCGAGGAGTGCGTCGTCGCAGCCTGCAAAGCGGGTGCGGACCTCGCGGAAAGCGCGCGCGCGCTTTTGCGCCGCCATGCGGTCGAGCACGTTGCGCGCGGTGTCGCGTTCGGCCATGCCCCAGCCGGCGCTGCGCGCCGCCACCAGATTGGCCTGCGAGCGCAGGATCACCCCATCATCGATCACCTTCAGATGGTTGGCGGCGAGCGTCGCGCCCGTGGTCGTGATATCGACGATGAGCTCGGCGGTGCCGGCGGCCGGAGCTCCCTCCGTGGCGCCGGAGCTCTCCACGATCCGGTAGTCGGCAATGGCGTGCTTGGCGAAGAAATTGCGCGTGAGATTCACGTACTTGGTTGCAACGCGCATCTTGCGGTCGTGCTTGAGCCGGAACGCCGTCGCCACATCGTCGAGATCGGCCATTGTGCGCACGTCGATCCAGGCCTGCGGCACCGCCACGACGACGTTGGCATGGCCAAAGCCCAATTCATCAATGAAGACGACATGGTTTTCCGCATCCGCGATGTGCTCGCGTACCAGGTCTTCGCCGGTCAGGCCGAAGTGCACGGCGCCTTGCGCGAGCAGCTCGACGATTTCGGCAGCCGAGAGGTAGGCAACCACAACGTCGGGCAGATCGGCGATGCTTCCGCGGTAGTCGCGGGCGCCGCGCGGTTTGACGAGATCGAGACCCGCGCGCGCGAAGAAGGCTTCGGCGTTCTCCTGCAGCCGGCCCTTCGCAGGCACGGCAATGACAAAGGGATGAGTCATGGCGCGCTCCGCAGCCGCGCGAGCCGTTCGACCCAGACTGCGAAGCCGACCGCGGGAATCGGGCTTGCGCTGCCGAGCCGCGTGAGGAGCCCGTCATAGCGTCCGCCGGCGACGAGCTGGCCTTTCACCCGCTCGTCGGGATCGTGCAATTCGAATACCACGCCGGTGTAATAATCCACGCCACGGCCGAACGCGGTAGAAAACCGGATGTGATCAAGGTCGATGCCGCGGGCGCCGAGCAAACCGGTGCGGCTCTCGAACAAGTCGAGCGCCGCATCGAGCGCGACATTGGCGTTGCGCGCGAATTCGCGCAGCTGCCTCGCAGCCTTTTCGGGACTTCCGCCCAGAGCAAGAAACTTCTCGATCAGCGCGGATATCTCTTGCGGCAACGATGTCTGCGCGCCCAGCGTCGCCTGCTCCAGAAAGCGGTCGGCAATCTCGCTGACTGACCGCCCGCCGACAGCGATGGTACCGGCGATCGACAGCAGGTCCGTTACCAGGGCGTGCGCGGCCTTTGGATCGGAGCCGGCAAGCGCGGTGAGCACGCCCTGATATTCCGGCGGCGCCTGCGCGGCGCTGATGGATAGCCGATCGAGATCCTGGGCAAGCGAGGATTTGTGGTTGAAATCCTTGATCAGGCGCCGCTTCCAGGCGGGCGCGAGCTTGAGCGCTTCGATCAGTGCCGAGAACAGCGCGACATCGCCCATTCGGATGGTCGGCTCGGTAAGCCCGAAATGGGCGGCGGCATCGATTGCGAGCGCGATCATCTCGGCGTCGGCCACCGCCTTGTCCGGTCGTCCGAAAGATTCGATGCCGGCCTGCCAGAATTCGCTCGCCCCGTCCGTTTCCGCTCTCGGATGGCGAAACACCAGCCCGAGATAACAGAAGCCTTGCGGCCGCCCGGCGAGCGGTGAGGCGAGATACTCGCGCGAGACCGGAATGGTAAGATCGGGGCGCAGGCACAGCTCATGGCCACGCGCGTCCGTCGTGAGATACATGCGCTTGCGGATGTCTTCCCCCGACAGATCAAGGAAAGGTCCGGCCGGATGCAGAATTGCAGGCGCAACGCGCAGGTAACCTGCGCGCTCGAATGACGCAATCAGGGACTCGTTCAACAGGGTTGCAGCGACGCTCATGGCAGCCGGCTCGCTCGCGCTTGAATTAAATTAGTACAGCAGCGACGGGCGTTTAGCACGGTTGCGGGCGCATTTCGACTTCAATCCACGCTCGCCCTTAACGCAATTCCCCGGCAGTTCTCATCGGATCGCTCATCGCCAGTCCCCGAGTACTGCTCCCACGAGTGCGAGGGCTGCGACGGCGGCGGTGTCCGCGCGCAGGATGCGTGGACCAAGGGAGAGGCGCACCGTGTTCGGCAGCCGGTTCAGCGCGGCGCGCTCTTCCGCAGCGAAGCCGCCTTCCGGGCCGACCAGAACTGCAAGCGCGATCGACCCGGCTCGTCTTGCAGGAAGCACATCGGAAAGTGCCGCAACCGGGTCCCTGACCGGGGCTTCCTCGTCGCAGAACACCAGAACGCGGTCGGGGTGCCGCTCGACGATCATCTGATCGAAACTGATTGGAGCGCGTATCTCCGGCAGCGTGAGGATGCCGCATTGCTCGGCCGCCTCGATGGCATTTGTGCGCATGCGGTCGAGATTGACCCGGGTGACCTGGACATGCCGGGTAATGACCGGCTGCAGGCGAGAGGCGCCCATCTCGACTGCTTTCTGGGTCATGAAATCGAGGCGGGCATGCTTGAGCGGAGCGAACAAGTAGTGCAGGTCGCGCGGGCAGTCCTGCGGCCGGATGCGGAAGCCGATTGCAAGCGCGAACCGGCCCTTCGCCGTGCCTGCAAGAACGGCTTGCCACTCCCCGTCGCGACCGTTGAAAACCAGCACCGAATCGCCCGATTTGAGTCGCAGGACATTCCCGAGATAATTGGCTTGGCCGGCATCCAATGCCGCGGTCGCCCCCTCGCGGAGGGGGACGTCGAGGTAAAGGCGAGGCGTGCGGAAGTCGCAGGGGGCCATTTGGCATGCTCTAAAATGCCACTCGGTTCTGGCAGTTTTGCCGTGTTATCGCCGGAATCAAGCTGCTGTTTACATACCGGTTACACATCGGCCGGAATCGATCGAGGCCGGAGGACAGCCATGACAGTCAGCCGGATTCTGCCGCTTGCGCTCACGCTTGTCATTTTGCCACTGGCGGCAAATGCGCAGTTCGGCGGGATGCCCGGGATGCCCGGAGCGCCCGGTGGCATGCCCGGGATGCCGGGGGGAGGATTCGGCGCGCCGCAGCAGGGGCCGCCGCCGGTCTGTCAGCAGCTGTTGAGTTATCGAGACGAGACCGCCAAGCACGGGCAGGCGCTCCAGGCGGCGGGCAAGAGAAAGGCCTCTGCCGACGAGATCTGCAAGCTGTTCAAAGCATTCGTTGCGGCGGAGACGAAGTTCGTCAACGCACTGGAAGAGAACAGCGGGCCCTGTCACGTCCCCGACGATGCCATCAAGCAAGTCAGGCTGGGGCACAGCAAAGCATCCGAGACCGCCAAGAATATTTGCGAGGCCGCGGCGCGGGGCCCGCAGCCGACCGGGCCGAGCCTGAGTGACGCCCTGGGCAGCACACCGACGGTGCCGGACGCATCCACTTCGCGCGGGGGGACCTTCGATACCTTAATGGGTAGTAAGCTGGCGCGATGACCGACGGCGCCGGCCGCGTTGCCGATTCGACCGGCAACTGGGTCGACGGCATCGCCCCCGCTTGGCTGCGCCCTTATCTCCGGCTTGCGCGTCTCGACCGCCCCATCGGCTCCTGGCTTCTCCTGTTGCCGTGCTGGTGGTCCGCAGGGCTCGCCGCCGTTCATGCCGGCAGGCAGGTCAATGCGTGGCATGTGCTTCTGTTTTTCATCGGCGCCTTCGCAATGCGGGGCGCTGGCTGTACCTGGAACGACATTGTAGATCGCGATCTCGACCAGCGGGTCGAGCGCACCCGCTCGCGACCGATCCCTTCGGGTCAGGTCACCGTACCGATGGCCGCGGCCTTCCTCGTGCTGCAGGCCCTGATCGGGCTTGCCGTGCTGCTGCAGTTCAACCCCTTCACGCGCATCGTCGGCGTTACTTCTCTTGCGGTTGTCGCGGTCTACCCCTTCATGAAGCGCATCACCTATTGGCCGCAGATCGCACTCGGGCTGGCCTTCTCCTGGGGCGCACTGATGGGATGGCCGGCCCTCTTTGCTCGACTCGATCCGCCCGCGTTCTGGCTCTACGGCGGGGCCATCGCGTGGGTGATCGGCTACGACACGATCTATGCCCATCAGGATCGCGAGGACGATGCGCTGATCGGCATCAAATCGACGGCGCTGCTGTTCCGCCAGCGTACCAAGCCGATGCTCGCCGTCTTCTATGCGCTTGCCGTAACGCTGATCGCAGTCTCCGGATGGAGCGCCGGCGCCGGATACATCTTCGCTCTCGGGCTTGCGGCATTTGCCGCGCATCTGGCCTGGCAGATCGCACGGCTCGATATTGATGATCCACAGAACTGTCTCGCGGTGTTCAAGTCGAACCGCGATGCGGGGTTAATCCTGTTTGCCGCGCTCGCGCTTGAGGCCGCCTTCTCGCGCGCCGTGTAGTCGCCATCGCCTCGTCGTCATTGCCTTGCTTTACATCTGATGCCCGCGGGCCTTGGCGGCTTCCTGCGCCAAGGCAGGCCACGCGGCAGGCATGCGCACGCGGGCGGCGGCCTCCTCCGGCGGCAGGTTCCGGTCCCAGTCGCGGGCAACGAACCGGCTTGCGCTGATGCCGTCGGATTGCGTCGAGGCCAGCCACACGATGGGTACCGCCATGATCTCGGGGTCAAGCAGCACCGGCGGGCGCGGCAGGTCGGGAGGGAAGAATCCGGGCGTATCCGTGGGTCCCCCCGGTACCAATATGTTGACCGAGACCCCCGTCCCTTCGAGGTCCTTCGACCAGGCGACGCAACTTGCTTCCAATGCCGCCTTGGCGGCGCCGTAGGCGGAGAGCCCGGCGGCGATCATGGTATCGAAGCTCGTCGTCACGTTGATGATGCGTCCCCAGCCGCGCGCGATCATGGCAGGCGCCGCGCAGCGCGCCATGAGGAAGGCTCCGACGCAGTTGATCATGATGATGCGCTGCCAGCCGTGCGCATCAGCGTCGAAAAATTTGATGCGTGCCTGCTTGTGTGCGGCCGCATGCGCCATGCTGATGCCGGCGCAATTGACCAGAACGTCAAGCGACCCGAAGGTTGCAAGGACGTCGGCGACCGCGTCCCGGCAGTCCTCGGCTTTGGAGACATCGGCCGCGATCCTGCGCAGGCGTCCGGCAAAAACCGGCTCGCCGGCGAGCCGCTCGAGGCCGGCCGCATCGAGGTCGAGCGCGGCAGCATTGGCGCCGGCCGCGGCGAGCGCGCGTATCATCACCCGCCCCATGCCGCTCGCCGCGCCGGTGACGATGACGGTGCGACCGGAAAGCGCCTGCTTCTCTGCCATGCGGCATACGATGACAGGTCGCAAGCAATCATTCAATCGCGGGCGATGATCTCACGCTCGCCGCGATGGATGTCCGGGGTCGGCGTCAGCGCGAACCGCCGTCGCCGCAGCGGCATCGATGCCCTTCGTGCGCGAAGCGCCTGGCGGCGCCGGCGTCGCCAGACCACGGGTACACCGACGCGCAGGCTACCGATGCGCTCGAACGCCTCGCGCAGCCGCCCGTCGGCGCTCTCGACGAGAAGCGGCATGCCGAGCGCGCTGCCCCAGGAGCGCCAATCTGCAACGCTGTCGCCGGCTTCGGTCGCGCAACAAAGGGTCACCGACAAGGCCGGGTCGGCATGCTCAAGCACGACCACCACGGCTGCGGGCGAATTGGGCGTGGCCGGCTGCATGCGAATTGCAACACCGAGATAAGCGGTGATGGGCAGGTTGACGGCCATCTTGATCCCGCGCACTGCTCGGCGCAGGACAATGCGCGCGGGATGGATCTCGACCACACGCACCCGCGCGTCGGCGGCATGATCGTCATCCTGGAAGCGCACCGGCAAGGCGAAAGGGTCGAGCCGCTGCACGCGGCCCGACCCTGCCGGCATTGCCCTGCCGGTTGCTGCTTGACGCCTCAACGCCTATCTCCCCACCGGGTATGCCCCGGCTTGTTTCGCCCCGCCGGAGTTTCCCCCCGATGCGTTGTGGTCAGCATGCCACGGCCAAGTCGGAATCCGCTTAAAGTTCCTGGTTAATCCGCGGTGTCGGCTCGTTAGCATCAGTCATGCTTGACAGGACGTTGCCGCCGCTTCCGAAGGTTTGAATCAATCCCAGCGCCGAATAACGATGTCCTCGCTTCTTGATCCTTCCGCATTGACTGATCTCGCGGAACGCCTCGTCGGTGCGGCCCGCCGCGCAGGCGCGGATGCGGCGGATGCGCTTGCAGCGCGCTCGGTATCGCTTGGCGTCGAGGTGCGCGAGGGCGCGGTCGAGGAAACCGGACGCTCGGAAGGCGACGACGTGGGACTGCGTGTTTTCGTCGGGCAGCGGCAAGCGGTTGTTTCGACCAACGATATCAAGGTTGACGTCGCGCAACTCGCCGAGCGCGCCGTCGCCATGGCCAGAGCGGCGCCGGAAGATCCGTTCATCGGTCTTGCTGATCCGGCAAGGCTGGCTCGCGACATCCCGGATCTCGATCTGCTCGATCCGGATCTCCCCGATGTGGCGGTGCTTGAGCAGCGTGCCAGACGCGCGGAGGAGGCCGCACTGGCAGTCGCGGGCGTCACCAAGTCGGGCGGTGCGGGGGCCTCCGCCGGCATCGGCGGCATGGTGCTGGTAACGACCGGCGGCTTTCGCGGTGCTTATCTCAGCTCCAGCCAGAGCGTCTCGATGACCGCCATTGCCGGCGTGGGTACCGAGATGGAGCGCGACTACGATTACTCAACCGCGCTGCACGGTGCCGACCTCGATGCCGCCGAGAAGGTCGGCCGCACGGCCGGGGAGCGCACGGTCGAGCGTCTGCATCCGCGCAAGGTCGAAACCAGGCGCGTGCCGGTCGTGTTCGACCGCCGGGTGGCGGGATCGCTGATCGGACACCTGGCCGGTGCGATCAACGGCACGGCGGTTGCGCGCAAGACGAGCTTCCTGAAGGACAAGCTCGGCGAACGCCTGTTCAAGCCGGGAGTGCGCGTGCTCGATGATCCGCTGCGCAAGCGCGGTTTGCGATCGCGTCCGTTCGATGCCGAAGGCATCGCCGGCAAGCCGCTCGCAGTGGTGGAGGATGGCGTGCTCACCTCGTGGCTGCTCGATTGCGCGACCGCGCGCGAGCTTGGCATGGAGACGACCGGTCGCGCGCAGCGCGGCGCTTCCTCGGTCCCTTCTCCCGGTTCCACCAACATGCACCTTTTTCCCGGTGCAGACACGCCTGATGAGCTGATCGGGGACATTGCGGATGGCTTCCATATTACCAGTCTCATCGGCTCGGGAGTGAATCAGGTGACCGGCGACTACAGCCGCGGCGCCTCCGGTTTCTGGATCGAGAACGGAAGGCGGAGCTTTCCGGTGAGCGAGGTCACGGTCGCCGGCAATCTGCTTGATATGTTCCGGGCGCTTTCAGCCGCGAACGACCTTGAATTTCGCTTCGGCATCGACGCGCCGACGGTTCGCGTAGAGGGTCTCACCGTTGCCGGGCGGTGATGTTGATGATGATCGCGCCGGCTTGCGCGATGATCTCGCGGCCGCCGTGCGGGAAGCCGGGACTCTGGCACTGCGGACGTTTCGCGGCGAGCTCAAGAGCTGGATCAAAGGCAAGTCCTCGCCCGTGAGCGAAGCCGACCTTGCGGTCGACGCGTTGCTGCGTGAGCGGCTGCTCGCCATGCGCGACGCCGCCTGGCTGTCGGAGGAGACGGAGGACGATCCGAGCCGTCTGCAAAGGGCCGAGGTGTGGGTCGTCGATCCGATTGACGGGACGCGCGCCTATCTCGCGGGTGCTTCGGATTGGGCGATATCCGTCGCGCTGGTCAGGAATGGGCGTCCCGTGATTGGCGCGCTCTATGCGCCGGTCAGCGACGAGCTGTTCATGGCCACTGCCGGCGAGGGGGCAAGACGCAACGGGGAGCCCATTCATGTGAGCTCGGGTGCTGCGCTGGCCGGGGCCAGGTTCACCGGGCCCAAGCGTCGCCTGGACAGTCTGGCGGCGATCGAGCCGCGGATCGAGATGACGCCACGGGTTGCGTCGCTTGCGCTGCGCCTCGCCCGGGTCGCAAGCGGCGCGCTCGACGGCACCTTTACCGGGCCGAACAGTCACGATTGGGACCTTGCCGCGGCCGATCTTTTGGTGCACGAAGCCGGCGGGGCAGTGACGACCTTGACGGGGCAATCGTTGATTTATAATCGGCCCGATCCCGTGCATGAGGCATTGCTGGCGGCGGGCCGCCGCCGTCATGCGGTCCTGCTTGGTCTCATCCGCGATCGGTTTGCGGAATTTGCGTAATCGAGCTCAGGCGCGTGCGCGCTCGGGGGGCGTGGGACATGTCTGATCAGAGTGGACACGGGCAGCTGCTCCATCTCGTCTTCGGTGGCGAGCTCGCGGACCTGCATCAGGTTGAGTTCAGGGATCTCGACAAGCTCGACATCGTCGGCATTTATCCCAACTACGCTGCCGCCTATGCGGCGTGGAAGGCGAAGGCGCAACAGACCGTCGACAACGCCCATATGCGCTATTTCATCGTCCACATGCATCGTCTTCTCGATCCCACAACGGACGAGCGCGTCAAGCGCTGAGTCGCGCGCGGTTTGTTGCTGATGTCGTGGTCCCGCCGTCTATTTCGCTCGCGTCCGTTCCAGAAGACGGTCGGAATCATCGGCGCCGAATATCTGCGGCTAGTGTGGAAGACCAGCTCGGTGGTGACGGAGCCGGACCACATCTACGAACAAGCTGCCCTCGACCTTCCGGTGATTCTGGGGATGTGGCACGGGCAGCATTTCCTGGTACCCTTCATCAGGCGGGCAGAGCATCGCGCCAAGGTTTTGATCTCGCGCCACCGCGACGGCGAGGTCAATGCGATAGCCGCCGAATGGCTCGGAGTTGGGACAATTCGGGGCTCCGGGAATCTGGGTAACGGCTTCGTCGACAAGGGTGGGGTGAGCTCCTTCTGGCAGATGCTGAGCGCGCTCGAGGAGGGCTACAACGTCGCCCTTACGGCGGACGTTCCCAAGGTTGCCCGTATCGCGGGGCTCGGCATCATCAAGCTCGCAAGCGTGTCCGGACGGCCGATCTATCCGCTGGCGATGGCGACCAGGCGTCGCGTCGAGCTCAACACCTGGGACCGCACCGCGATCAATCTTCCGTTCACGCGCTGTGCCGTGGTGGTCGGCCAACCCGTGCGCGTGCAGGCGGACGCGGATGCCGCTGCCCTGGAAGCCGCTCGCCGCACGCTGCAAGCCTCGCTCGACGCCGCGACCGGCCGGGCATATGCCATTACCGACCGGGTGGCTGCAGATGCAAGTCGTGCCTGAGGAACCAACCCTCGCGCTGCGGGTCTACCGGCTTGTAACCGCGGCGCTGGCGCCGCTCGCTCCGGCGCTGGTGTCGCGTCGACTCAGGCAGGGCAAGGAGCATCCGGCGCGTCTGACGGAGCGGTACGGCCGCAGCGACATCGCCCGCCCAAGCGGTCCGCTTGCCTGGATTCACTGCGCGAGCGTGGGCGAGCTGCTCACCGTGATTCCGCTGATCGCGCGCATCCGCGACAAGGGGCTGGGCGTGCTCTGCACTTCCGGCACCGTCACCTCCGCCAGAATTGCCGAGCTGCGCCTGCCGACGGGAACGATTCATCAGTTCGTGACGCTGGACGCGCCTCGATTCGTGAACCGTTTCTTCGATCACTGGCACCCCGATCTCGCGATCTTCGTAGAATCCGACCTCTGGCCAAATCTGATTGCGACAAGCGCACGGCGCGGTATTCCATTGCTTCTGGTCAATGGCCGTCTTTCCGAGCGATCCTTCAAGCGTTGGCGATGGGCTCCCCGCACCGTCGCTGCGTTGCTGCGATCTTTTGATCTCTGCCTCGCGCAATCGGCAAGCGACGCCGAACGCTATCGCGATCTCGGTGCTCCGCGCGTTTCCACAACCGGTAATCTCAAGCTCGACGTGCCGGAGCCGCCCGTCGACGCGCAAGCCCTTGCCGAGCTCAGGGCGGCGCTCCAAAAGCGCACCATCATCGCCGGAGCATCTACCCATGCCGGGGAGGAAACAGCGCTGATCGACGCGCACCGGAGGTTGCGCAATTCGTTTCCGGGTCTGCTCACCATGATCGCGCCGCGGCACCCGGAGCGAGGCCGCGACATTCTGGAGATTGCCCATGCGGACAATCTGCGGGCGAGCCTTCGTTCACGTGGGGAGTTGCCAAGCGACGAGACCGACATCTACGTCGCCGACACGCTTGGCGAGCTTGGACTGATCTACCGGCTGGCGCCGATCGTGTTCGTCGGCGGCTCGCTCGCCAGTCATGGCGGTCAGAATCCGATTGAGCCGATCAAGCTCGGCGCCGCCATCCTGCATGGTCCGCATGTCTGGAACTTTGCCGACATCTACGCCGCGCTGGACGAGGCACGCGGGGCCGAGCAGGTCACCGATGTGGGCAAGCTTGCGGTACGCATGGGCGCCTTGCTTACCGATACGCATGCGCGTGCGATGGTGGTGGCGGCCGCGCGCGCTACCGTTGCGAGCCTGGGCGGCGGGCTCGATCGCACCCTTGCGGCGCTCGATCCCTATTTCATGCAAATTCACCTCGAACGCCGCCGCCATGATGCGTGAGCCGTCATTCTGGTGGCGCGCGCCCGGCACCGCCGCGCGTGTGCTCGCGCCGGTGTCGGCGGTCTATGGCACCGTGGCGCGGGCGCGGCTGCGGCAGCGCGGCGTGCGCGTGGCGACGCCGGTGGTCTGCGTGGGCAATCCGACCGTAGGCGGCGCCGGCAAGACCCCGACCGCATTGACCGTGGCGCGCATCTTGAAGGAGGCGGGCGAGCGGCCGGTGTTCTTGACCCGGGGCCACGGCGGCACCCTCGCCGGACCGATCGAAGTCGATCCGGCGCATCAGCATGCCGCTCAGGTCGGCGACGAGCCGCTCCTTCTGGCGCGTGTCGCGCGCACGATCGTGGCCCGCGCCCGCCTCGCGGGAGCGGGCAGGGCGGCGGCGGGCGCAAGCGTCATCGTAATGGACGATGGATTCCAGAACCCTTCGCTCCATAAGGACTTTTCCCTCCTTGTCGTCGACGAGCGCCGCGGCATCGGTAATGGCCGTGTGGTCCCGGGGGGGCCGCTGCGGGCGCCGCTCGCGGCGCAGCTCGCCCGTGCGCACGCCCTGCTGCTGGTTGGCGCGCCATTGCGCGCCGGCAGCGTTGTCGAGGAGGCGCGCAGACACGATCTTCCCGTCCTGCGGGCGCACCTGCGGCCGGATCCAAAGCTCATCGCAGCGCTCGGTCGCGGGCGGGTACTTGCCTTCGCAGGGATCGGCGATCCGGAAAAATTTTTTGCAACGCTTTCGGATGCCGGTGTGGCGGTGGCCGTCACGCGGAGCTTTCCGGATCATCATCGTTACACGCGTGCCGAGGCGCGGGCGCTCCGCGAGGAGGCCGACCGCGAAGGGCTGATGCTGGTCACCACCGAGAAGGACCTCGCCCGCCTCAATGGGGACGAGGAAACGGCCGAGCTCGTCGCTCACGCGCAGGCACTGCCTGTTGCCCTCGTCTTCGAGCAGGAAGCCGCCTTCAAATCGCTCCTCTTGGAGCGGATTGCGGCAGCGCGCGAACGAAGCGCTACCGGTGCGGGCAGCACGGCTGCAGGTCAAGCCGGCTGCTTGCGTCCTTGATTCTCCTGCAGTTGCGCCCTGGCGCGCGGGAAATGCCGGGCGAGAACGGCTTCCGGGTCGATATAGGCTTCCTGTAGATCGACGCTCCAGTATTTCAATTCCTCGATCGGGATCGGCAGGCCGGTGACCGCGCACCGCACGAACGCGCCGGGCCGCACCACGCGAAAGTCGCCGTCGAGATATTTGACCTCGGCCTCGCCTGCCATTGGGGATGAGCGGTCGAATCGGTTCAGCACGTCCTGCCTCCTGCGGGCGTCGCCGCGCATCCGCAACGCATCGCCGGTGGGGCGCAAGCGCGTGCGGCAATCGCAGGCGTTCTCGCTAACATAATGGTTTGGCCTGCCCTTGTAACCCGGCAGATCGGGAAAGCTCGGTCACGCGTGATGAGGAATTCTCCAGATCGGGTGCGGGTAGCGAAACTGCATGGCTTTTTCCCAATCGCGGACCAGGGTTTCCGTAATCGCCCGCTCAACGAAGCTGCGCGCCGTCGGGCCTGCGCGATAGGGCTCCTCGGCGCAGGCCAGCAGCATCAGCGGCACGTATTCAAGGCTGCGCCGGATTGATGCCGCAAGGCGTGCATGCCCCTCGACGACGAAGAAGGTGTGATCGATATAGAGGACGCCGATCGGATGGTCTTCATCAAAGCCGCTCTCGGCCATCGAGCCGGCAATCTCCCGCACCTTCTGGTCGTTGAGATGCCGCGGGCTTTGCGTCGGCACCAGATTCCTTGGGTCGAGCCAGATACCCGGAATACTTTTAAGCGAATCGCCCTTTAGGATGCGGTCGACCACCGTTCGAGGCGACGCAAAGGTCGTGTCAACCACACGATCGTAGTTGCGCAGATTGTCGATATCCACGTCGTAGTATTTTTTGAAGCGTTTGACCTCGCTCTTTCGCCGCTCCCCGATATCAACGACTGCGTCATCGAGCAATCGATAGCGCTCATCGTCCCGGTTTGCCCGCAGGATGCGGCTGGCGGCCTCATGCTTGAGGACGTACAGAAATATCTTTCTTGCATCCGGGACAAAACGCCAGGCCATTCGCGATTCGACGACCAGCTTGCCGGGCGGCAGATTTTTGAGATAGCCGTCGATCTCCTCGTCAATGGAAGGATCGGTCTCGGCCAGTCGATTGAGCTCGAGCGTCGTAATCCCGCGCGCGGCCGCAAGCTGGCGCTGGATGCCCCCCGTGGAGCACATCTCGACTTCGGCGTGGCGCGCGAGCTCGCGTGCGATCGTTGTCTTGCCGCTGCCGATGTCACCCGCAATGGTGATCCGCATTCGTGCGCTCTAGCCGAACAGGCTGCCCTGGCCGTCGTCGCCGCCGCGGCGACCGCGGATCTTGAGCGCGCCCTGCGGCCTTTCGGGATTCGGCGCCCTGACCGAGCCGCCTGAACGCTCCGCCGCTGCGCGCACGTGACCGTCGAAAAACTCGATGTCCAATGCCATGCCCGGCTCGACGGCGGCGGCTTGTCGCAACGGACGGCCGGCGAGGTCGCGCACCAGCGCGAACCCGCGTGCGAGCACGCCGCGATGAGAGAAGGCGTTGAGCAGCTCCGTGCAGCGGATCAGTGCCGCGGCGCGCTGTGAAAGCAAAAGGATTATCGCCCGATTGCTGCGCTGGGTCAGCGCGGCCACACGTTCGCGCGCGCGGGCGATGCGCGTGCGCTGGCTCTCGGCGTTGGCGCGCAACGCGGCGGCAAGCCGCATGCTGGTGCCGGCCAGCCGCTCGCGCCGGCGCAGCTGCGTGACCCCCTGCGCACGCTGCGCGCGTTGCGCCAGGGCGTCGACCAGCTCGCAGCACCGCTCGATCCGCGCGCGCAGGGTATGCGAGCCCAGCCGCCCCGCAACGCGCGAGAACTGCGCGTGGTGAATCTGCGCATTGGCGATGAGCGCGCGCGGAAGGCGGGCGCTCGCGTGGTCGAGGCGCTGGCGCGGCAGCGCCAGCAATTCCTCCGCAGTCGGCAACGCGCGTAACGCCGCGCGCAGCTCGGTGCGGCGTGCCTCCTGGCAGCGCTGCCAGCAGGCGAGCGCCCGGTGCGCCAGGCCCTCGATGCGCACCAGCAGCTCGGCGCGCACCGGAACCGCCATTTCCGCGGCCGCCGTCGGCGTCGGGGCGCGCCTGTCCGCCGCGAGATCGATGAGCGTGACATCGGTCTCATGACCCACCGCCGAAATAAGGGCGATGGTGCTCGCCGCCGCTGCCCGCACCACCACCTCCTCGTGGAAGGACCACAGGTCCTCGATCGAGCCTCCGCCGCGCGCCACAATGATGAGATCGGGCTTGCGGATCGCGCCCAGCGGGGAAAGCGCATTGAAGCCGGCGATGGCAGCGGCGATCTCTTCGGCCGCGCCATCCCCTTGCACCCGGACCGGCCAGACAATGACATGACGGGGAAACCGGTCCGCCAGCCGGTGCAGGATGTCGCGGATCACCGCGCCCGCGGGAGACGTGATCACGCCGATCGCCTCGGGCAGGAACGGCAGGAGTTGCTTGCGCGCCGCGTCGAACAGGCCCTCGGCAGCGAGCCGGCGTTTGCGTTCCTCGACCAGGGCCATGAGCGCGCCGAGACCGGCCGGCGCGAGCGTTTCCACCACGATCTGGTATTTCGACTGCGCGGGGTAGGTGGTGACGCGGCCGGTAACGACGACCTCCAGACCCTCCTCGGGCTTGATGCGCAGGCGCGCAAGCGTGCTGCGCCAGATGACGGCCTCGACCTTGGCGCCCTCGTCCTTGAGCGCAAAATAGCAATGGCCCGAACCATGCACCCCGCGGTAGCCGGAGATTTCGCCGCGCACGCGCACATAGCCGAAGCCGTCCTCAACGGTCTTTCTCAGTGCTGCCGAGAGCTCGGAGACGGTCCATTCCGGTACGTTGAGACGCGCGGGCTCGTTCATCGCTCGCCTCCGTAACCGCTATGGCGCGGGATACCCATCAATTTCCGGCAACGCTCTCCAGCGCCGGGCAGGAGCGCCGCTCCATTGGCGTCTCGTAGGGCTGGTAGTTGCTCTTGTCCACGACCACCGCTTTGAGATTGATCTCGCCCGGTACCGGCTGCCCACGCAGGCTGCGGATCGCGATCTCTGTCCCGAGACAGCCCTGCAGGAAGCCGTTGTAGTCGCCGCTGCCGAGAAGATCGCCCGATTTGATGAACTCGAGCACTTCCTTGCTGGCATTGATTCCGACCACGAGCGCCTTGCGGTTGGCGGCCTTGAGCTGCTCGATCGCGCCGATCGCCATGGGGTCATTGGCGGCCAGCACGCCGTCGATCTGAGAATAAAGCCGCAGAAAGCTCTTCATGATGTCGATCGCCGGCGTGCGCGCGTAGTTCGCGGATTTCGAGGCGAGCAGCTTGACCCCGGGAGCCTCCTTGGCCGCGTCCTGGAACGCTTTCACGCGGGCAACGCTGGTGAGCAGATTCTCGGGCCCCTCCAGGATCACCACGTTGCCCTTGCCGCCCATCGCCTGGATCAGATAGCGCGCTGTCGTGAGCGCCAGCTGATAATCATCGGTTCCGACATAGGAAACGACCTTGCCGCCGGCAAGGCGCTCATTGATGTTGGTCACCGGAATGCCGGCCGCATTGAGCTTCGCGACCCCGGGGATCATCAGCTTGGGGTCGAAGGGAGCCAGCACAATCGCGTCGGGCCTGCTGCTGATGACCTCGTCGATAAGCCCGATCTGCTCTTCGGGGGTCTCGCTGCGGGGAATGTAATGGACGATCTGCGCGCCCAGCGATGTTGCCGCGATCTCGCCGCCGATGCGCGCGCCGCGCAGAATGGGGTTCGCGGGATTGCGGGTGAAGGTCGCGACCGTTTGGGCCCGCGCCGAAGCCGCTTCGCCCGGCGCCGCCAGAGCGGCGGCGACCGCGAAAACAACGGCCGAATATTTCACGCGGGCGCTCTTTCCCATGGGCCTCGCCCGTGCGATGGGGTCAACCGCCGGCCTTGCCGCTATATTGCTCGTCGGTGACGTGCTCGAGCCAGCTGACATGCTTGCCGTTGAGGTGCTCCTGCAGCGCGATATGCACCATCTCGGTGTCGGGGCCGGCGCCATGCCAATGCTTCTCATCGGGTGCGATCCACACCGTGTCGCCCGCGCGGATCTCGCGCACCGGACCGCCCCACAGCTGCACCCGTCCGACGCCGAAGACGACATGCAGGGTCTGACCGAGGGGGTGGGTATGCCATGCGGTCCGCGCGCGCGGCTCGAAGCGCACCCAGGCGCCTCTGATTCGCGCGGGCGCGGGCGCCTCGACTATGGGGTTTTGCCACACCGTTCCGGTGAACGATTCGGCAGGCCCGCGGCGCGAAGCCGTGGAACCCAAAGGCTTGATATCCATGAGGACGTTTCCTCCGTAGATCGAGACTGCGTGAGCTGTGTCCTAGCACCGACGGCCCCGGTCTAGAAGGCCGCACCCCGTGCTACACCGGCACGAAAGGTACTCGGAAGGGACTTGAAGGTACTCGAAAGGTACGTTGGGCAGAGACAGCGCATGAACATCCTTCTCCTCGGCTCAGGCGGGCGCGAGCACGCGCTGGCCTGGAAGATTGCGGCGAGCCCGCTGGTCGAGCGGCTCTACTGCGCTCCCGGCAATGCCGGCATCGCGAAGGAATGCGAGCTCGTCGTGCTCGATCCCGCCGACCATCCGGCGGTAATCGCGTTCTGCAAGGCGAAGAGGATCGATCTCGTCGTGGTCGGACCCGAGGCGCCGCTCTGCGCCGGCATCGTGGATGATCTCGCCGCGGCGGGGATCAAGGCCTTCGGACCGGACAAGTCCGCCGCGCGGCTCGAAGGCTCCAAAGGCTTCACCAAGGACTCGTGCAGGGCCAACAATATCCCGACCGCCGCCTACGAGCGGTTCGATGCGTCCGCGCCGGCCAAGGCCTGGGTCCGCGCGCGTGGGGCTCCCATCGTGGTGAAGGCGGACGGGCTTGCCGCCGGCAAGGGCGTGGTGGTGGCGCAGAGCATCGCCGAGGCCGATGCGGCGATCGATGCAATGCTCATCGGGGAGGGGGCCGCCGGCACGCAAATCGTCGTGGAAGAATTCCTGGAGGGCGAGGAAGCTTCCTTTTTCGCGCTCTGCGACGGCGAGCACGCGATCCCGTTTGCTTCGGCGCAAGATCACAAACGCGCCCATGACGGCGATGCGGGACCGAACACCGGCGGCATGGGCGCCTATTCGCCGACGCCGGTGATGACGGCGGAGCTCGCACGGCGCACCATGGACGAGATCGTGCTGCCGACGTTGCGCGCCATGAAATCGATGGGCGCGCCCTACAGGGGCGTGCTCTATGCCGGGCTCATGATCACGGCGCAGGGGCCGAAGCTGATCGAATACAACGTGCGTTTCGGCGATCCGGAATGTCAGGTGCTGATGCTGCGCCTGATGTCCGATCTCGTGCCGGCGCTGCTTGCCTGCTGTGACGGCATGCTCGCGAACTTCGACCTGCGCTGGTACGCGCAGGCAGCGCTCACCGTGGTGATGGCCGCCAAAGGCTACCCCGGAGACTATGCCAAAGGCTCCCTGATCGAGGGGCTCGATGCCGCGGCGCAGGTCGAGGGGGTCGAGATCTTTCATGCCGGCACGCTGGCCCGGCATGGACGCATTCTCGCCAACGGCGGGCGCGTGCTCGATGTCTCGGCGGTGGGAAAGACCATCGCCGAGGCGCAGGCGCGCGCCTATCGCGCGGTCGATCGTATCCGCTGGAACGACGGCTTCTTTCGCCGCGATATCGGCTCTCGGGCGGTAGCGAGAGCTGCGGCACTGTCATGATTTTCTGGAAGCTCGGCTTGAACGTCATCTCTCCTTCTTGAATATAAACGGAAGCAATCAGCCGTGGGCATTTTCATTGGAAATGCAAAGACCGAAGCGAAGGTGCGCAAGCTCGCAAAGCGGACCCGTCGCTCGCTGACCGCGGCGATCGATCATGCCGTAGAGCAGGAGCTTGCCAGGCTGCCGCGGCCAAGCCCCAGAAAAGGCCATGTGGACCGGAAGAAGCTTGCCGAAGTCTTGGGCTATTTCGACAGCCTTCCGGTCGATGATCATCGGTCACACGAGGAGATCATTGGTTACGACAAGCATGGAGTTCCGAAGTGATCGCAGTCGACACTTCGGCCCCTGTTTGCAATCACCGCACAAAGTTTTTCGCGGGCGCGCGATGAGCCGGAGCTTCGCGCTCGCGCTCGGCGGCGGCGGCGCCCGCGCGCTCGCCCATGTCGCCGTGCTCGAGGCGCTCGACGAGCTGAACGAGAAGCCCGTCGCCGTCGCCGGCAGCTCCATGGGCGCGCTTCTGGGCGCGGCCTATGCCGCCGGCATGTCGGGCAAGGACATCCGGCGTTTCATCCTCGCGCTCGTGCATGACCGCGCCGAGGTCTTTCGCCGGCTGATCGCTGCGCGCGCCGGGACGTTTGCGAGCCTGCTCAACGTCGGGTTCGACGTAGCCCTCCTCGACGCAGAGAAATTCTGCGGGCAGTTCCTCCCGTCGGATATCCCGGATCGTTTCGACGGGCTCGCCATTCCGCTCGTCATCATGGCGAGCGACCTGCACCGCCGCGAGCCGGTGGCCTTTACCTCCGGCGCGCTCAAGCCCGCGCTCGCCGCCTCCATCGCGGTGCCCACCGTGATGCGTCCGGTCGTGATCGAGGATCGCGTCTTGATCGACGGCGGCGCGACCAATCCGGTGCCATTCGACCAGCTGCGCGGCCGCGCCGACGTCGTCGTCGCGGTCGATCTTTCTGGCGGGCCGACAGATTCCCGTCGCGACATCCCCGGTGCATGGGACTGTCTGCTCGCGACACTCTCCCTCATGGGAGGCGCCATCACCGCCGAGAAGGTGAGGCACGGGCCGCCCGATCTCATGCTAAGGCCGAAGGTCGGCGCGTTCCGCGCGCTCGAGTTCCTTCAGGCGAGCGCGATCCTGCGCGCCGCCCAGCCCATCAAGGCCGAGCTCAAGGAGAGGCTTGCCGCGCTGATCAAGGATCCCGCGGGCTAATACCGCACGTCGCAGCGTTTGGAGTCCTCCAGCACGCTGCTGCTCAGGCTGATCCAGTTGGGAGCCGCGAAATAGCACACGGCGACCGACTTCTCCTTTTGCAGCGTCACCACGAAAGTTTCCCGATTGTCCGTCGAATCACCCTTTGCGAAGGTCACGCTTTTGATGTCGTAGCCCTTGCCGATGATGGTCTTGAACGACTGCTGCTGCTGCTCCTGCGCGTACGCGGCGGCAGACGCAAGCGAGATGACGGCAAGCGCGGCGATGATCTTCACGAGTCCCTCCTCGATCCTATGGACGCTGTTGGCGAGCGGATAATAGTGCAGGCCCTGAGCGCGGCAAACCTCATCCCCGCCGGGCGCGGAAAAAGCCGCGGAGCAGCTCCGCCGCCTCGCTCTCGCCGATGCCGCCATAGATTTCGGGACGATGCAGGCAGGTCGGCGCCGAAAAATAGCGCACGCCGCTCTCGACCGCGCCGGCCTTGGGATCGGACGCGCCGTAGTACAGCCGCCGGATGCGCGCAAAGGAGATTGCGGCCGCGCACATCGCGCATGGCTCGAGTGTGACATAGAGGTCGCACTCGGAGATCCGCTCGCTACCCAGCTTCTCGGCCGCGCGGCGGATCGCCACCATCTCGGCATGCGCGGTCGGATCGCGATCGGTCACGATGCGGTTTGCGGCCTGCGCAATGGGCTCGCCGGCGCACACGATCACGCAGCCCACCGGCACCTCGCCGGCCTCGGCCGCGGCGCGCGCCTGGCGCAGCGCAAGATCCATGAAGGAATGCATGGGCAAGGTGGCTGGCGTCCGGCTCGTCGAGCTGCCCCGACCTTTGCTATCACGTTGCGCATGGAGCAGCGAGGAGAGGAGCGCCGGCGGGAGCGCATTGCCAAGGTCATCGCGCGGGCCGGCCTTGCCTCGCGGCGCGAAGCGGAACGCTGGATTGCGGCGGGGCGCGTCACCGTCAACGGCGAGGTGATCGACTCCCCCGCGCGCGATGTCGGCGCACGGGACATCGTCGCGGTCGACGGAGCGGCGCTGCCGACGCGGGAGCGCACGCGGCTCTTTTTGTTTCACAAGCCGCGCGGCCTCCTCACCTCGCATGGCGATCCGCGCGGCCGCGCGACGGTCTTCGACGCTCTGCCCGCGCGCCTGCCGCGCCTCATCAGCGTGGGACGGCTCGATCTCAACACCGAGGGGCTCTTGCTGCTCACCAACGACGGAAGGCTCGCGCGCGTTCTCGAGCTGCCGGCGACGGGGTGGCTGCGCCGGTATCGTGTGCGCGCCCACGGCGGCGTCACGCAGGAGGCGCTCGACCGACTGCGCGGCGGCATCACCATTGGGGGCGTTCGCTATGGACCGATCGAGGCGATCGCGGACCGGGTGCAGGGCGCCAATGTCTGGTTGACCTTCGCGATGCGGGAAGGGAAGAACCGCGAGGTCAAGAACGTGCTCGGCCACCTCGGTCTCGCGGTCAACCGGTTGATCCGGGTGTCGTTCGGTCCGTTCACCCTCGGCGGTCTCGCTCCGGGTGAGGTCGAGGAGGTGCGCACGCGCACGCTGCGCGAGCAGCTTGGCGAGCGGCTCACAACACTTGCCGATGCGGACTTTTCGGGACCGAGGGGAGTCGTGGATCACGGGTCGGGGAGGCCGGTGGCCCCCTCACCCGGCGCCAGCGGCGCCGACCTCTCCCCGCCCAAGTCGGATGTATCCGGCTTGGGCCAACTTAGGGTGCCGAACTCGGGCAAGCCCGAGTTCGGGCGGAGAAGTAAAGCCGGCTGCCCGGGCGGCGAAACTCTCAGCCCGCGAAAAAAATTCTCCAAGCGTGTCCCGCACACGGTTGACCTCTCTCCGGCGGGGAAGAGTCGCGGGCGAAGCGAGCAGGGGAGGGGGGCCGGGACCGGGAAAGCCCGCGATGTACCTGAACGCGTGCCGCGAGCGAAACGCCGCCGTGGCCGGCCGCCGCGCAGCCGGAGGCAATGATTCCATGCGCATCGTGGGCGGGCGCTTGCGCGGGCGCGCGCTCGCCGTCCCGAGATCGCAGGCGATCAGGCCGACGGCAGAGCGCCTGCGCGAGGCGCTGTTCAACATTCTCGTTCACGGCTGCGGGGATCCCGTGACCGGAGGGCGCGTGCTCGATCTCTTCGCGGGGACCGGGGCGCTTGGGCTCGAGGCGCTCTCGCGCGGAGCGGACTTCGCCCTGTTCGTCGACGATGCCGCTGCCGCACGCGCGCTCATCCGTGAGAATGTCGCGGCGCTTGGTCTCGGCGGCGTGAGCCGCATTTTCCGGCGCGATGCCACGCGCCTGGGCGACGCGCAGCGGCTCGCGCCATTCTCTCTGGTTTTTCTCGATCCGCCCTATGGACGGGGATTGGCGCAAAGCGCGCTTGCCTCGGCGCAGGCCGGAGGATGGATTGCGCCGGGCGCGCTGATTGTGGTGGAGGAGGTGGCCAAGGCGGCCTTCGCCGCTCCCGCGGGGATGGAAGAGCTCGACCGGCGCACTTACGACGACAGCGAGCTCATCTTCGTGCGCAGTGTTTCGTAGCCCGGATTGAACGAAGTGAAATCCGGGGGGATTATGCAGATGCGGCGAACGGGTCCCGGATTTCGCTGCGCTCAATCCGGGCTACGCTGCCTCAGTGCTACGTTGCGTCAGTGCGCCGGCATGGCGGCGGCGACTGCGCTCGGACGGGCTTCCATGGCGGCGACGCGGTTCTTCACCGCACGCTGGACCTTCTCGAAGGCGCGCACCTCGATCTGGCGCACGCGCTCGCGCGAGACTCCGAACTCGGCGGCCAGCTCCTCGAGCGTGATGGGCTCGTCCGCGAGCCGGCGGGCTTCGAAGATGCGCCGCTCGCGCTCGTTGAGGACGGAAAGTGCTTCGCCGAGCGCCTTCCTGCGGTTGTCCGCCTCCTCGTTCTCGGCCAGCCGGCTCTCCTGGTCGGAGACTTCGTCCACCAGCCAGTCCTGCCATTCGCCGGAATCGCCTTCCTCGCGGATTGGCGCGTTGAGCGAGACGTCGCCGCCGAGCCGGCGGTTCATGTCGACGACATCCTGCTCGGTCACCCCCAGCCGCTTGGCAATGAGCTTGACCTGATCGGGCCTCAGATCGCCTTCTTCGAGGGCGGAGATTTTGCTCTTCGCCTTGCGCAGGTTGAAGAACAGCTTCTTCTGGTTGGCGGTGGTTCCCATCTTCACCAGCGACCAGGAGCGCAGGATGTATTCCTGGATCGCGGCCTTGATCCACCACATGGCGTAGGTGGCGAGCCGGAATCCCTTCTCCGGCTCGAAGCGCTTGACCGCCTGCATCAGGCCGACATTGCCCTCCGAGATCACCTCGGAGATGGGCAGGCCGTAGCCGCGATAGCCCATGGCGATCTTGGCGACCAGGCGCAGATGGCTGGTCACCAGCTTGTGGGCAGCGTCACGGTCGCCATGCTCGCGCCAGCGCTTGGCAAGCATGTACTCGTCCTGCGGCTCCAGCATCGGGAACCGGCGGATTTCCTCGAGATAGCGGGTAAGGCCGGATTCGGCCGTCAGGATTGGCAAGGTTGCTGCACGGGCCACGATAGCGCCCTCCTCAATAAGCCCCCGGTTGATCGGCGGGCGAAGCGCACCGCCGCTCCCCGAGCCGACGGCGCTGTTTCTGCGACCGAATATCGACCGCAGATGCGAGATTACAGGACAAACCCAGGCGACGGAAGATCGCCGGGGTCACATCGCGGTGACCCCCGAAGTGAACGGTTAACCCCTTGATACCGAGGGTTTTCCGGGATTTCAGCTCAACCCGTCCTCAGGCTTTTTCCCCGAGTTCGGCACTCCCTGGGCGGCCCTGGCCGGATCATCCGGCCTCGGCTGCGCGAGACTATTATGCAAACACAGCAATTCCTCCGGCAGTTCCGACCGGAACTCCAGAATCCTGCCGTCCGAGGGATGCTCGATTGCCAGGAGATAAGCATGCAGCGCCTGTCTGCCAAGAGAGGAAAGCGCGGCGCGGGCCGCGGGCGCAAGCTGTGAGGCCTTGGTGCGAAATCCTTGACCGTAGACCGCATCGCCAAGGAGTGGATGCCCGATGGCGGCAAGGTGGACGCGGATCTGGTGCGTGCGTCCGGTCCCGAGGCGGCAGGCCAGAAGGCTCGCAACCGGCGGTTCCTTGGCGACGCCGGGATATCTTTCGATCACCTCCCAGTGAGTGACCGCTTCGCGGCCGCCCTCGCGCACGGCCATTCGCACCCGGGAATGCGGATGACGGCCGATGGGCTTGTCGATGGTGCCGTGCGGGCGTCCGGGCGCCCCCCAGACGAACGCGAGATAGCCACGGCGCAGCGCCCCGCAACGGCCATGGTCCGCGAACTGGGCGCCGAGCGCGCGGTGGGCGCGGTCGGTCTTGGCAACCACCAGGAGGCCGCTGGTGTCCTTGTCGAGCCGGTGCACGATACCGGGACGTTTCAATCCGCCGATGCCGGAAAGCGAGCCGCCGCAATGGGCGATGAGCGCATTGACCAGCGTGCCGGAGCGGTTGCCGGCCGCGGGATGCACCACCAGGCCTGCCGGCTTGTCGATCACGAGCAGCTCGTCGTCCTCGAACACGATGCGCAGCGGGATAGGCTCGGCGGTGATCCCGGCGTCCTCGGCGGCGGGGATCTCCAGCATGATCGCGCTGCCGGCGTTGACGCGATAGCTCGGATCGCGGATCGTAGCCGCATCGACCGCGACGTGACCGGCGAGGATCAGTGCCTTGTGGCGCGAGCGTGAAAGCTCGGCGCAGCGCGCCGCCAGGACGCGGTCAAGCCGCGCGCCGTCCTCCTCGGCGGCGACCACCAGTTTCTCGCTGCGCACGCCCATGAGCAACCCGTCGGCGGACGATGAGCCACCCCTCGATCCCGCCGCCGCGCGTATCGTGGCGAAGGTGCGGTGGCTGATGCTGATCGCCGGCGCCACCACGCTGCTTGCGGTTACGGCGGTGATCGGGGTGATCGGCTATCGTGTTTTCAGATCGGGGGAAAGCGCCACCGCACCCCCCGACCTCACCGCGCTGCTGCCGAAGGGGGCCCGCATCGTGGCGACCGCCGTTGCGGCCGACCGCATTGCGGTGACGCTCGATATAGGGGGGACGACGGAAGTGCGCACCTTCGACGTCAGGACGCTGAGGCCGACCGGACGGCTGCGCTTTGCAACCGAGCCTTGAGAATAGCGCCGGCGGCTCATGCGCGCTTGCGCGCCTGCCTCAGCGGGTCTATTTCCTTGTGCTCTCCCGCTTTGCTCCCTTCGTCTAGCGGCCCAGGACGTCGCCCTCTCACGGCGAAAACAGGGGTTCGAGTCCCCTAGGGAGCGCCACATCAAACTGTCCACCGTCAGGGGCGCATTCCAGGACGCGGAAGAAATTGGCTAGTGAAGTCCCGGCGGGATTTTGCGGCAGCCGCCAACGAAGTTACCTGTCGAACTTTTCAGGCCGAAAAAACACATCAACACGCAGACCGATGACAAGCAAACCGTCATCGGCCAGATCGATCAGGACCTCCATGACTTCCACATCGTTACTCTTTTGGGGTCCGCGCTGGCCGATGCGGCTCAGGCCCACGATCGGGGCTATGGCGGAAACCCTACCTTCGAACTCGCGACCCGGAAAGGCATCTGCGCGCACGACCGCCCGCTGGCCGATCGCGATCTTGCCGATATCGCGCTCATCGACCTCTGCTCTAACGCGAAGAAGCGATCGATCCGCCAGCACGACCAGGGGCTCTGACGATGAGGGACTGGCGATTTCGCCGATTTTGGCCTGGACCTGCAGCACGGTTCCTGCGATCGGCGCGCGAATTCTCGTCTTCTCCAGAGCTTCCTGAGCAATTATCCATTGCGCGCGAGCGACAGCCAGCGCGGCTTCCGTCCGGCTCGGCAATGGAGCATCCGACCCGGCCTTGAGCTTCTGCAGCCGCACGCGCTGCTGACCGAGCCGCTCTTGGGCGCGCGCCAATGCCGAGCGGGCGTCTGCAACGTCAGCTTCCGACGCGGTACCCGCCCGTCTCGCGGCAACCATTTGGTCGAGCGCCACACGAGCGGCCGCGACTGCCCGTTCGGAAGCGGCAACCTCATCGGCGGCCTTCACCTGCTCCGTTGACGGCTGGGCCGTATCGTTGCGCGCGCGTCTGCTGTCCTCGACCTGCGCCTCGGCCAAGGCCAGGCGTGCCAGGGCTTCGCGGTCATCCAGTCGAACGAGCAGATCCCCGGCCGCAACCGTGTCATTCATTCCAACCAGAACCTCAGCAATCGGGGCCAAAACAGCCGACGAGATCCTGATCTCACGCGAGGATGATTCAACGCGTCCGGGCGCGGCGGTCTCCCAGCGCTTCTCGGCGGGAGCGGCACGGGCTGACCCCGTTGCAGCGATCGATTCAGCCAAGCTGCCCGGCCCATATCCAACCCGGCCCGCACCGCTGCCTGCCAGCACAGCCAGCAGCAACCAAAGGAACTTCCGCTTTGGTCTTCGCACCGCAATCGCCATCGAATGAGCTAGTTGAGTCGCTTGGTCCTCGCCTCGTCGGCCACGACCAGTCCGTCTTCGATGCGCAATATACGATCGGCGAACGGCTCTATCCGCGGATCGTGAGTCACCACAAACACTGCATGCGCAGGGTCCTTTGCAATATCCGCCAGCACGCTCATGATCGCAAGACCATTCTCTCGATCGAGCGCGGCAGTTGGCTCGTCTGCAAGAACCACGGAAGGAGTTCCCACAACAGCGCGCGCGATCGCGACGCGCTGCTGTTCGCCGCCGCTGAGATCGCGCGGAAACGAATTGAACTTGTGCGAAAGGCCGACCGCGATCAAAGCCTGCTGTGCCTTATCCAGTGCTGCCGGCGAGCGCTCGCCGCGCACATCCAATGGCAGGCGCGCATTCTCTTCCGCCGTGAGGGTCGGAAACAAGTGAAAGGATTGGAAAATAAACCCTATGTTTTGTCGCCGCACCTTCGCCAGCTCTCCAGGTCGTAGCCCCGTAATCGTACGTCCGGAAATTCGAACCAATCCAGCGGTGGGCGAAAGCATGCATCCCAGCACCGACAGGAGAGTCGTTTTGCCGCTGCCGGAAGGCCCCATCAGAAGCGTCAATTCGCCGCCCTTAAGCGATACACTTACGCCTTTTAGGGCTAACACCCGGCCGGCGCCCTCGCCGAGTGATTTTACCACATCGATGGCTTCTATCACGATGGTCTTCATCGGTTGAATACAACGGCCGGATCGATGCGGGTCACCTTGACAATTGCCGAAATCGCAGAGAGAGCGCACATCCCTACCGTGAGCACGAACAAGCCGAGCGTAAGCTTGGGTGTCATGGTGACGGGCAAGGCAGCATTCGCGGTCGCCCCCACGATCAGCAAGCCCAATACTGCAGCAATCGAAAACCCGATGAGTGCACTCAAAAAAGCCTGGCTGAGAATCACCTGGTGGATATAGAAGGCAGATGATCCGATCGCTCGCAAGGTCGCAAACTCGTTGAGATGATCCTTGGTACTCGAATAGAGCGTCTGCGCGACGATGACGGTCCCCACAATGACCCCGAGAATGGCCCCGCCGATGAGCGCGGCTCCAGCTCCCGTCCCGTAGAGCCATTGCGAAAGACTGCGGGAGCGAAATTCCCGGGAAGTGATGACTTCGGAGTCGTTGAGGTTGCGGCTGAGATCGGCGCGAATGGCTGCGACGTCGGCGCCGGGTGAGACTTGGATAAGAAAGTAGGTGTTGCTGTCGCCCGATGGTGCATGCAGAAATGTCCTCGCCCGCTCCCGGGTCGTGAAAACAAACCCGGCTGTTGTGAACGAGCGAATCAAGTTCGTGAGCGCCACGACACGGACCCTTTGACCGGTAATTTCCGCTTGCTGTCCAACGGCGGAAATGCCGAGCTGGTTGATATATGAACGGTCGACGATAACTCCGTTGGGAGTTTGAAGATCCTCAACGCCTCCCTCGATCAAATTCCATGGTTGAAGTCCAACCTTATCGGGATCGAATCCGACCACGAAAATGAGAGTCGTTCCGCCGTCCGGCTTGTGCCAATGCGCGTAACCAGTGACGAGGGGAACGACGTTGGCGACTCCAGGAATGGCCAATGCTCGAAAGCGCGCCTGACCGTCCAGCAAGTTGGCATCTTCGAAGCTCTTCGTGCCCGTCGGCACGATCCAAAGATCGGCACGCGCCCGGTCAATCATTGCGGTGATCATGCGCTCGCAGCTGACATACAATCCGAGTTGCACGGTCACCAAAATCACTGAGAAGACGATTCCGACGATAGTGGCAACAAATCGAACTCGATCATGAAATAGATTCCGAGACGCCAGTATCAGGATTAATGGTAATCTGAGGATCTTGCGGCGGCCCTTGCGTATGCCGTGCTGATGAGCCGTGTCCTGCATCGATATAATTCGCCTTGACGTTCTATCCCGCCCACCCGAGGATAGCCGGATTGGCTCGCGTCCCCGCTGGCCCACGTCTTTATAGCATTTTTACATTCCGTCGAAGACATATTGCTCAATTTCAGGGACATCGCGCGCAAAAGCCGGACGGTGAACGGGAACACCTCGCAGGGGTCCCGCATGTGGATGAATTTCGCCTCGGGAGACATTCTCTCGCGGGATAAGCATCCGGGCGGTGTGGTACGAAGCCCATGGTTAAAAGTTAGGCAGGACTGCATGGGTACGCAAGTCGGGCGATCATGCGCTTGCAGCTGCCATACAATCGGAGCTGCACCATCACCAGTACGATAGACAACGTATGGAGGGCAACAAATCGAATGCGATCATGAAACCGGTGGCAAGCGTCAGAATCATAGGCATCGCGGTAACATTCTCTCGTCCTTATGGCAGACGGCTTGTGAACAGCCACATGCTGCATAATGCAAATTTGCCCTGTGGAATGTCTTTTCGCCGATCAGGAAAAGTTGATCACCTCGGAACTCCTTCCACTGCGCGCGCATTTACAGTGTGTAACCAAGGCGACATAGGTCCTTCGGACCAGATGATTGTCTACGTGCCGGCAACCGACACTAGATCATCCGGCGAGTTGATCGGCCGGATCACCTTTCAAAACTCGCTGGCGGTCAGTAATGAGCTTCTTCTTCCCTGCCGCCCCGCAATTAATGTCCGATATCTGACCGATCCATATTAACGTTTTTGCTCGATAAATCGACAATGGATTGTCCTGCAAGAAAAGGCCAATTAGGATTTGTATCGGGGCAACCGCCAACGGAGGAGGGGTACTGAGTAACAGGAATGCACCATTTCCAGTCGCAGTTGGGTGAACGGGGTGCCCATGTGACACCCCGTTCGCGTGCTGCAATCGCTGTAATCGGGGTGAGTGGCCGCTATCCCGGCGGTGCCAACGACCTTGCGCGCCTGTGGGGCAATCTCAAGTCGGGCGTGGATGGAGTGGGCGAAATCCGCGGTGAGCGCTGGGATCTCGGCTACCATCATCCCAATCCTGCGATGGGTGGAATCTATACGCGCTATGCCGGCCTGCTCGATCAGGTCGACCTCTTTGACGCAGATTTTTTCAGCATATCGCCGCGAGAGGCGACCCATGTCGATCCGCAGCAGCGCTTGCTGCTGGAGCTTACGTGGGAAGCGTTGGAGGATGCTGCGCTGGTGCCCAAGCGCTTGGCTGGCTCCGATACCGGTGTCTTTATCGGAATCGCCGGCCACGATTATGCCGACATGCAGAACAACCTGCGCATGTCGCAAAAAAGTCCGTACGTCAATTCCGGTAGTGCGCTGAGTATTGCAGCAAACCGGATCTCCTATTTCTTCGACTTTCATGGCCCGAGTTTTGCGATAGATACGGCCTGCTCCTCGGCGTTGTTTGCTCTTCACCAGGGATGTCTCAGCCTGTTGTCGGGCGAATGCTCCGTGGCAGTCGTCGGTGCTGTCAACATGCTGCTGCAGCCGAAGCCGTTCGTAGGCTTCTGCAACGCTGCAATGGTCTCCCGCAGCGGTCGATGCAGGAGTTTCGATGCGCGCGCCGACGGCTACGTGCGCGCCGAAGGCGGGGGCGTCGTGGTGCTGAAGCTGCTCACAGATGCCGAGCGCGACGGCGATCCAATCAGAGCGGCAATCATCGGCAGTGCTACCAATGCGGACGGCCGGACCAGTGGATTATCCTTGCCCAACGAGGAAGCCCAGGAGGCTCTCCTGCGGCAGGTGTATGCGGAAAGTGGCGTGGCGCCGGAAGATGTGTTCTACGTGGAGGCGCACGGAACCGGCACGCCAGTCGGTGATCCGATTGAATGCAAAGCGCTCGGCAGGGTGCTTGGAATTCCCCGTCGCGACAGCAGCAAATGCCTCGTCGGCTCAGTCAAATCCAGCCTGGGCCATCTCGAGACCGCGGCCGGCATGGCCGGATTAGCCAAGGTCCTGCTGGCGCTGCAACACGGTGAATTGCCGCCGAATCTGCACTTCACGGTGCCGAATCCGAACATCGCGTTTGACGACCTTAAGCTTGAAGTCGTGAACCGCACCATTGCCTTGCCGGCGGGGGACTTGCCGATCGTAATGGGGGTCAGTTCCTACGGGTTTGGCGGCGCGAACGCCCACGTGGTGATTTCCGAATATCGCAAGCCGCGCTTCCCGATTGCGGAGTTCGATAGCCACTCTGCTCTCGCGGATGGCAATCATGTTTTGCTATTGTCGACGCGGAGCAGTGACGCCTTGAAGGCGCAGGGCGCTTCCTATGCCGCCTTCCTCCGTGATGTCGAACCCCGCTCGCTCGGCAGGATCTGCGCGACGGCGGCATCATGCCGCTCGCAGCATAGCCATCGGCTGGCGGTTCTCGGTTCTAGCACTGGCGAAATCGCCGAGCGGCTCGAGAAGTTCGCCGCTGCCGCCCCCGCGGTGCGGCTGGCGACTGCGCGAGTGAAGTCGCAGCCGGGGCGGCTTGCGTACCTGTTCTCGGGAAACGGCCCACAATGGTGGGGGATGGGGCGCGAGCTGCTGACCGCCGCACCGCGGTATCGTGCGGAGGTTGAGCGGATCGATGCCGCGTTCAAAAAACTGGCCGGCTGGTCTCTGATGGAAGAGATGGCGCGGCCGGAAGCCGAATCCGGGATGGATAAGACCGAAGTTGGGCAGCCGGCACTGTTCGCGCTTCAACTCGGCATACTGCGCATGTTCGAGGCCGCCGGTGTTCGGCCCG
>Ga0306921_10000680_pt1 | contig 31249 bp, 23 predicted proteins | sample sta12Cox44000080_FD_203760 | JGI IMG/M metagenome (GOLD analysis project Ga0306921, IMG submission 203760) | Lab enrichment of tropical soil microbial communities from Luquillo Experimental Forest, Puerto Rico - statoxic.12C.oxic.44.000.080 (v2)... | ecosystem: Environmental > Terrestrial >... | reverse complement strand
GTTGTAAACAGCCGCAGCGACTTGCACGGCCTCTATGACGACTGGCTTCTTGCGGTATCTAACCATGCTCACTCCATCCGCATCACGCGATAGCACAGTTATCCGGACTGGTCGGGCAGTTCGACCTCCCTTTCCTGAGGTATGAATGCGATTACAGCCGGCTCGGCGACACACTTATGAACCGCGCCCAGGTCTTCCGTCAACCCGGCGGCTGCAGCTCAAGCGTGACGCGGTCTATTCACCGCGGAAAGCCAAGTCCGCAGCCTAGGGATGCGCCCCTGCCCTGAGGAGGGCCGGCAGGCAATTTCAGACCCTAGACTGTCTCGCGCCGGCCCTTAGTCCACCTCGAGCCTCTTCCCCTCTTCGGTGGTAATCGTATCCGGCGTCACGCTGAGCAAGAAGAATCGATTGCCTCCGTCGAGCACAACGACGTTGTTGGTTTTTGCACCGTTTGCATCGAAAAACGACCCGGTACAATCCGGATCGACCGTGTAGCTTCCGCTCGGCGGGGAATCGGTCCAGTCTCGGATTTCACCGTTGGTGCTTCTGGTCGAGCGAATGCGACCGCGTGTCCCATCTCCGTTAAAGACATCAATGCCCATTTGGGCGATAGGCCCGCCCACGACATTGTTCACGCCCGTCCTGCGGAAGGCATAGGTCCCTTTGAGGCTGGCAACGCTACAGCCGCCAACGTGGGCAGGAGCGCTGATGAGGGCCGCCGTGGCATGGACCGTGGGAACGTGATACAGCGCTGTAATCACGATTGCGGCGCTGAGCAGTGGTACCCAAGTCAATCTTGTTAGCATTTGAAGCCTCCCGCTACGGCTGATTATTTCCACGATCAGTAGCAGCCTGCACAATCGGGCTGCGGGAGTGGCCAAGGCAAGCTGCAGAGTGCTGCAAAGTTGCCGTGCCGCGGCGATGCCGTCTAATGCCGTGCTTCGCCGCGGTGCAACGGTTTTAATGTTTCGCTGGCGTTGAGTGGAAGCGCAGCCCGTGGACCGATCGGCTCAGTCCGGAAACTTCAATTCCCGCTCGATAGCCTGGAAGCGCGGCTCGTTGCGAAGCGGATCGAGCAGCGGGTCGGTCTTCAGGTACACGAGCCCCGCGTCACGCAAGCGCATCGCGACCTCAAGCCATGCGAGCGCCTTGGGGCGATCACCCCACTGAGCGTAGATCTCGGCGTATTGGTAGGGGGCTGCGTCGCCCCAATACCCCCTTATTCTCGCCAGTTCCGCTTTCGCGTCCTCGTGCTGGCCGAGCTTCTCGTACACCACCGCCAGGCAATCCTTACTTCCCCAGTCGTCTCGTTGGGTCTCACACGCTGCGCGCGCCCGCGGCAGGTCCCCGAGCCCGTAAAAAGCGAAGCCCTGCTCGCCGTAGGCCGCCTTGAAGACCGGGTCGAGGCTGATGACTTCTCCGAAGGCCGCGGCCGCCTCGGGGTATCGCCGGGCTAGATACAGCGCGCGGGCGAGGGCCAAATGGCTGCTGCGAGCGAGTGGGTCCAGCACGACCGCGCGGCGCAGAACGGTAATCGCGGTATCGAAGTGCCCCATGAGGGCGCTAAACCTGCCGCTCTGGCGCAGCACCTCCGAATTGCCCGGCGCGAGCGCCATGGCCCGCTCGTATTCTTCACGTGCCTGCGCAAAGTCGTGGGACCCTTGCTCCGAGACAAACGCCAGCGCCAGATGGGCCTCGGCCAGTTCCGGGGCGAGGGCGATCGCCCGGCGCGCATCCGCTTCCGCTTTCTCAAAGCCCTCGCGAATCGCAGCTCCGGTCGCCCCCTCCGCAGTGTAGTCCGTGAGAGCGAACGCTCGGCCTGCAAACGCGAGCGCATAGTTCGGGTCCAGTCGGATCGCCTCGGTGTACGCGGCGATTGCGGCTGGAACATCACTATTTTCGTGTCTCGACTGATACGCCTTTAATCCGCGCAGATACGCATCGAACGCGGCCGGGTTATGCGTACCACCGAGCTCTATTTTCTCGGAGATATCGCCCAGCAAAGTGACCTTGAGTGCCTGGGCGACGGCGGTGGCGATCTCCGCTTGGAGTCTCAGCACATCGCCCAAATCCCGGTCGTAGGTCTTCGACCACAGATGAAACCCGGTGACCGCATTGATGAGCTGTGCGGTGACGCGTACCGTGCGGCCGGAACGGCGCACGCTTCCTTCGAGGATTGTGCCGACGTTGAGCTGGCGGGCGATCGTGCCAATGTCCTTGTCCTTGCCCTTGAACGAGAAAGCCGATGTGCGAGCCGCCACTTGCAGCTCGCTGATCGCGGCCAGGGAATTGAGGAGCTCTTCGGTCAGTCCGTCAGAGAAGTAATCCTGCTCCGGATCCCCACTGAGGTTAGTGAACGGCAGGACCCCAATGGAGTGCGCTGGGGGATTGAAAGCGGCTTGGCTCGTGGTGGAACGGGAAGCGTTGCCGGGTGCGGACGTGGCTGAGTGTTCGTGACGTGAGACATACCAGAGTACGCTGCCAGCGAGTACCAGCAACGCGATCAGGATCGAGAACTCCGGACCACTTACCCGGCGCCGTGCGCGGTGACCCTGGTACCAAGCGAGCGTCACGGCCACCGGTATTCCGAGCACCAACCCGATGACGGTGATTCTGGAGACGAGCACCGGCCACTCGAAGGCCTCGCGAAGCAACTGGACGCCATGCACCAGCGCGTAGCCGAACGCCACGTATGCCAGCGTCCACTGAACCACCTTGTGACCTCGGATGCGAGCCCAGAAGGAATCCAGCGGCGCTGAAGGCATCTGCCGGGCGGCAGATGCGTGCACTTCTACTTCGTGCGATGCGTCCTCGGGGTGCGGCGCACGGTGTTCTGGACTGCCGATGGGCTCGCGCGGTGTGCCGCTCGCAGGCGCCTGCATCGTTGTCGGTGCCTCGGGCGACAGCAGCCGAAGTACCCGCTCGACAAACGCGGGTGGTGTTTCTCCGTCCGGCAACCGCGTCCACTGGAGCTCTCTGAATCGGTCGGGAATCCGCTCGTCTGTCTCGGGTGTCTCGTCGATTACCACCGGCAGCAAAAAGGGCCGATCAGGCGCGATCAGATGCGAACGATCAACCGCTAGCTTCCACTCAAGTCGGAAATATCCCTCGATGCGCGCGTGCGCGTTCGCGGAAATGACCGGCAGAAAGAGAGTGCATGCTTTGATCTGCTTGCGAATCGAGCGGTCCCAGGCATCCCCGCCTCGGAGCTCGCTCTGGTCGAACCAGACCTCGATGCCAGCCGCGCGCAAGGCCGCGCAGATCTTCCGGACTGCCTCGGCATCCTGCGAGGCGTAGCTCAGGAATACGGTCCCCGTCGGTATGCTCGCCTGGTTTGGCGCTCCTCCCTCCATCCTCGCCCTCTTGATCTTTACGGGCCGAGGGAGAATGCCCCGAGGAACCCCTCCCAGGCAACGTAGCGCTGGCAGTGCCCGCTGTCGGCCGTCTCAGTGACCGCTCACCAGAACGGAGAGTGAGCGCTCGGGGTCGGACGGCTGCCGTTCAAGACCGATCGCTCGACAGAGTGCTAACCTCGGTTGGCTTCGGGCGCACGGAACCTTTGACAGCGTCAATCTGACGGGGGGAGATAAGTCATGAGGAAACAAGCGATGTCACGCCGGATACTGCTCAAGGCAGGTGCCTGCGCCCTTGTGGCAACGGTGGTAATCCCGAAAAGCGGTCGTGCGCACGCTGCGACTGGCTTGAGTCAGCAAAATGAACAGATATCGAGCACTTCAATCTGCAGCAGATCGTGGGACGCGATAACGATGCGTTTGTGATGTACGTCTTGCACATCAAGAACGGTAAGACGCTCGAGAACATTGAGCATTTGCAGCTGAGAGGTGGCAAGGTGGAGGCGGTCCGGTGCTACTTCGGTGGGAAGGGCTATCCGGCGGCAGTTGTCAACCAGAAGTGACGCCGCGGCCGACTGGAGGTTTCGCGGCTGACGTTCTGGCTTGCTCTGGAAGAGGACGCCCGGCTGCAGTCATTCGGCCAGGTGCATCTTGCGCAAGAATGCCTTGTAGCGCGGATCGCCTTCTAAGTTCCGAAACAACGGATCGCCCTTGATAGTCCAAAGATCCATGTCGTGAGTCTCATAGGCCTTCTCGAGGCTGGATAGGGCGCGGTCTGGCTCCCCACGAAACGCGTACACTCGGGCAAAGTCTGAAGGGAAGTACAAACCATTCCTCTGCATTGCTTCAAACGCCGCGTCAGAGTCCGCTTTTCGGTTCAGCGCCGCATACACCAACGCCAACCCTTCGAGTTGGCCCTCGTCGATCTTTTCCTCCTTCATGTGGCTAGCGCCTCCTCGAATTTGCCCTGCATGAGAAGCGTTTCACCTAGCATGAACCGTCCGCTAGCATACTTCGGGCTGATTTCCAGCCCCCGTCGCAACCATGACTCAGCATCCTGAAAGTGTCCTGATTTGAACTCGACATGCCAGCCCAAATCGAATCTGGCGTCAGGTTCAAATGGGTCATTTGCCATGATCCGCTGAAGCAGCGGGCGTGCTCGCGCCATGTCGCCAGTCGTGTAGGCCAGCCGAGCCGCAGAGTAATCGGTCAGTGGACCACCACCGAATTCCTCTGCTTTGCGAATCGCGGCCGCAGCTCCGGGCCAATCCCAGAGAAAGCCAATCAGGACCTGCGCGCGAATCGCGAGCGCATCCGCGCTTCGCGGGTCTAGTTTCAACGCCGCGTCAACCGATTCGAGGGCCCTAGGGCAGACTATGTCGGGCTGCACTCCGTCAAGGCACTTGAATTGATCGGCCTCAGCAACTCCAACCGCAGCGGGCGCGAATTGTGGGGCAAGAGCAAGCGCCTTTTGGAAATACTCACGCGCTGCATCGAGACTCTCCGTTGCGTTTTGGTCCAGCTCACGCGTCCCTCGCAGGTAGTAATCATAGGCTTCCGGAGAGTCGATCCTCGCGCGCGGCGGGAGGCCGCTCGAGACCTCCAAATCTAGAGAACGGGCTACGCGCACCGCGATCTCCTCTTGAAGCTTTAGCGTGTCGGAGGTCGCGCCCTTGAAGGTGTCAGACCAACGGTGCGTTCCGTCCCGGGCATCAACGAGCTGCGCCGTCACTCTAATTTGGTCGGCTGAGCGGCGAATACTGCCTTCGACTAGGTAGGCCACGCCCAAAGCCTTGCCGATAGAGGGTAAGTCCACCTGCTTGCCTTTGAATGAAAACGATGAGGTCCGGCCGATGACCCGGAGCTCTGGGAGCTTCATCAACAGATTCAGGATTTCCTCGGCCATGCCATCTGCGAAATACTCTTGGTCATGCTTCTCACTGAGATCGGCAAATGGCAGTACAGCGACGGACTTGTCCGCGATCGTCGTGGTGGTGGCTATCGAGCGTTTCGATCCCAGTAGTCGATCAATGGCGAGGTAGCCAAGCCCGAGGACTAATACGGCAGTTATTCCTAACAACGCACCCTTCCACCGCCAGGATGCGGATGCGTGGGCCGGTTCATGGATCGCCATTACACTAGACACTGCCCTTGGCGGGTAGGTCATCGCGGCCTCAAGAGTCGACTCCGGTGACACCAGACGCTTTACCCGTTCGACGAAAGCCGGTGACGCGTTCCCGCCCGGCAGGCGCGACCACTGTGCCTCACGAAACCGATCCGGCACGCGGGCAGACGCATCAGGGGTGCCGTCGATAACAACCGGGAGCAAGAACGCTACGTCCTCGGCCATGTCGGCGGTGCGATCCACGGCCAGTTTCCATTCCCGACGGAAGTAGCCCTCACGACGAGCGTCAGAGTGAGCAGAGATGACGGGCACGAAGAGGGCGCAGTTGTGGATCTGCTTGCGAATCTGGCGATCCCAGGCATCCCCGCCTCTCAACTCACTCTGGTCGAACCACACTTCGATGCCTGCCGAGCGCAGTGCCGCGCAAATACGCTGAGCTGCCTCGGCATCCTGCGAGGCATAGCTCAAGAACACCGCCCCAGTCGGTGTGCTCGCCGGCTCAGCCGACTCTGCCCCCATCCGCGCCCTCTTGATCTTGTGCGGGTCGGGAAAGAATGCCCTGAGCGGGCAGTCTCAGGCAACGTATCGCTGGTTCTGTCCGTTCTCCACCGTCCCAGTGATCGCTATTGAGAAGGGCGACCGGCTGCTTCGGGTCGAGAGCCGCCGGTCATCTAAGGCGGCCGCACTGTGTTCTGGTGCGCCGGCCGTAGTTCACGATGTGCTGCAGCCTGGCAATATTTGCCCAATCGCGTCGGTCAGCTATCGTGGGGAGATCCTGACAGGTCGTGTGTGGAGCTCGTCATGAAAACACTCACTGCCGTAGTTTCAACTAGCCTGCTTGTCGGGATGCGGAGTGTGGCGTGCGCCGCTCCGCGGTCCAGGATCAAACTGCTGGCCGTTGTCTTCGTGGGATGGCTGCTCCTCGCGATGCCAATCGGTACCTTTGCGTCCGGGCAGTGGAACCCGCAGAACTCGAACACCACCGCGAGCTTGCATGGCTTGAGCATCGTCAATGCAAACGTAGTCTGGGCCAGCGGCACAGGTGGGACCTTTGTCCGTACTACCAACCGAGGCGAGAGATGGCAGGTAGGAACTGTCCCGGGAGGTGAGAAACTCGACTTCCGCAACGTATATGCCGTCGACGCGAAGACCGCGTACCTGATGTCGATCGGCAACGGGGATGAATCCCGGATTTACAAAACGACAGATGCGGGCAAGACCTGGTCTTTGCAATACACCGAGCAAAATCCGAAAGCGTTCCTTGATTGCATGGCCTTCTGGACTGCGACCCACGGCATAGTGGTCGGCGATGCCGTAGACGGCAATTTCGAGCTACTGACGACATCCGACGGTGGTGCGCACTGGACGCCGTTGCGGCCGGAATCGATACCTCCGGCCAAGGCTGGCGAAGGCTCGCCGGCCTCCGGGACATGCATCGCGACGTATTCGGAAAGGAAAGGAACAAATGAAACGTGGCACGCATGGTTCGTGACCGAGAACGCCTCGCGCGTCTTCCACGCCGCCGATGCCGGCAAGACCTGGACGGCCTCCGAGGCGCCGCTCGCCACGGGCCTGAACCAAGGCGTTTTCTCGATCGCCGTACTGGACGCCAACCGTCTGGCCATTGTCGGTGGCGACTACGATCATCCGCAGATGGTGAAACCCAATTCCGCCCATTCCGACGACGGCGGCAGGACGTGGAAGGAAAGCAGCCACCGTCCGGCTGGATACCGCTGGTGTGTCGCGATCGTGCGCGACACGCCTGGTCCCACCGCGTTTGCGGTTGGGCCAACCGGAATGGACTATTCGATCGATGGCGGAAAGAACTGGGATCAGATGAACGAGGTGAGCGCCAACACGATAGCCTTCGCCGACGCTCACCACGGTTGGGCGGTCGGGCGGAACGGACTGATTCTCAAGTTCGAGGGCGCTGTACCGCACTGAGCATACGATGTGACGTCACGCTCGTAGCACGCCCGCTCGGCACGGGCAAGCGCTCCGGGGTGCTGGTGCCGGAGGGTGACTCCTCGAAGCTCTTTATGGCATTCAACGAGGCCGAATCTAATGTGGCTCACGGCGGCCATGAAACGGCCAGTTTTGCGGATCAACGACAGGCTTGGGTGGATGACCGCTAGCGGCCTATTCTGTTGAAAAACGTCATCGGGGTGCCATCGTTTTCTGAGACGCTAGGGATCCAGGACAGTGTTTAGGAGCACTTCCTGATGATGGGTTCCAAGGGCGGCGATCAGGACCGACTCTTCTACTCTTTCAACCTCGATAAGCACGTTCCCGCGGATCACCTGCTGCGCAGGATCGACCACTTCCTCGATCTCAGCGAGCTGCGACGCCACCTTGAACCGTTCTACAGTCACACAGGTCGTCCGTCTGTCGACCCGGAGCTGATGATCCGGATGCTGCTCGTGGGTTATTGCTTCGGCATTCGATCCGAGCGGCGGCTGTGCGAAGAGATTCATCTGAACCTGGCCTATCGCTGGTTTTGCCGCTTGGGGCTTGAGGATGCGGTACCGGAGCATTCGACGTTCTCCAAGAACCGCCATGGGCGCTTCCGCGACAGCGATGCCTTTCGCCACGTATTTGAGAGGGTGCTGCAGCGGTGCATCGGTGAAGGATTGGTGGGTGGTGAAGGCTTCGCGATAGATGCCAGCGTCATTCAGGCGGATGCGCGCCGAGGGAGCGGGTTTCGCGGTAGTGAGCTCGCGAGCCACAAGCTGGATGGCGAGCAAGCTACACGCGCGGTTCGCGAGTATCTGCAGGGGGTTGACGAGGAAGCGAGTCGCCGCCTGGAAGCGGACCGGCGCAGCATCTCGACAACCGACCCGGCGGCGGAGTGGACCTGTGCGCCAGGTGGCCCAGCCTTCTTCGCGTACTCCACCAACTATCTGGTCGATGTGCGGGCCGGAGTGATCGTCGACGTCGAAGCGACCAGTGCGCATCGGAACCGTGAGGTCGACGCTACCCGGACTATGATCGAGCGGACCGAGCAGCGGTTTGCGCTCAAGCCCGAGCGACTGATCGGTGACATGGCGTACGGCGCCGGGCCAATGCTTAGCTGGTTAGTCGAGACCAAGCAGATCGAGCCGCACATCCCGGTGTGGGACAAGACAGAGCGCGCGGACGGGACGATCTCAAGCAGCGAATTTGTCTGGGATGAGGCAGCCGACGAGTATCGCTGCCCGCGGGGTTACCCGCTGCGCCGGGAATGGCGCGCCTACAGCACTCCCAGAACTCACATCACGAAGGCCGAGACGATCATCTATCGATCGCGATCCGCCGATTGCGCGGTCTGCCCGCTCAAGTCCCGATGTTGCCCGAACATGCAGTTCCGCAAGATCGCCCGCAGCGTGTACGAAGTTGCGCGTAACGTCGCTCGTGCGGTGGCTAAGACAAGTCGCTATCGGCGATCGCGCAGAGAGCGCAAGAAAGTAGAGATGCTGTTCGCTCACCTCAAGCGGATCCTGAGACTCGATCGGTTACGGCTCCGAGGCCCCAACGGCGCCCGTGACGAGTTCCTGCTCGCAGCGACTGCGCAGAATCTGCGGCGAATGGCGAGGTACTTCGGCATCCCGCCACCCCAACCATCTGTCGCAGCCGCTTAGCCCGCGTAAGCAGCCAGCAAAGGCCCGAAGAACAACAAGAACATGGCCCAACCGGACTCATCCGGTGCCGCAAAACCTCAGACCGCAACCGACCGACCGTTCCGATGGCCGAGTTTTTCAACAGAATAGGCCAAAAGCAGTCGTCCAGGCGAACCCCTTGGATTTCCAGTCAGCGATCACTGATCCGGTGGCGCGTCGATCAGTGACTCGGTTCGGCCTCACAGGCTTGCAACGAGCCGATTGAGTTTGCAGTAGCTGCTGCGGAGCTGATGTCGCGCGGATCCGATCTGTTCTTTCGCGATTTTGCAGCGGGCGCTTGTCCACGTCGAGGAAGGTCCGCTCGGACAAGCGGACACTGGCGCGACTGAGAATCGCGTTGACACCTAGTCGGGGAACTTCAGCTCGCGCTCGATCGCCTGGAAGCGGGGTTCGTTGCGTATGGGGTCAAATAGCGGAGCCGTTTTCAGTTGCTCCAAATAGGGAGCGCGTTGCCGCATTGATGTCGCGAGTGAATCGAGCGCGCGATTCGTCTGGCCCCACTGAGCAAAGATCTGACTGTAAAGGAACGCGGCGTCTCCTTCGGACGAGGGTATTTTCTTGAGAATGGCTTCAGCTTGGTTGTGCCGTCCAAGCTTGTCGTAGGCTATTGCCAAACACATGGCCAAGAATGAATTGTCGCCCTCTTGTTCGCACGACTTGAGTGCGCCCTCATAATCGCGAAGCTGGTACTGAGAGATCCCGATGTTCACGGCAAAACCCGGGTTCTCAGGATGTAGCGCTTGTCCTCTCTTCAGAACTTCGAGCGCCGCCTCATAGCGCCTGCTCAAGAGCAGACCCAAGCCGAGATCGTTATGAGCACCGATATTCAGCGGATCAAGTGTCAGGGCTCGACGAAGCGCCTTGAGCCCAGCCTCCGCGTTACCCATACAAGTGGCAAAATAACCGAAAAATTCCTGGACTGTTGCACTACCAGGTTCAAGCTCGATCGCGCGCTCGTACTCTGTGCGTGCGCCCGGAAAATCGAGGGCGCTCTCTAACGCGCTACCCAACGCCAGGTGCCCCAGCCCAAGATCCGGCGTGAGTGCCAGGCTCTTGCGCGCATCCGCCTCAGCCTTGTCCGTGTAAGCGCGTATCGAAGGGCCCGAGGCGTAATCGAGGGCGAAATAGGCGTCCGCAATCGATCGACTTGCATAAGCCAGGGCGTAATTGGGATCCAGCTCGATCGCCTTCGTATAGTTGGCAATCGCAGCATCAATGCCGCTCCGTGTATGTCGATCGAGAAATCCTTTTGTTGCGCGCAGGTACGCATCGAACGCGGCCGGATCGCGCGTGCCGCCCAACTCGATCTTCGCGGCCTCATTGCCCAGGAGAGTGACTTTGAGAGCGCTCGCCACTGCAGTCGCAATCTCGGTCTGCAGCTTCAGCACGTCACCCAAATCCCGATCATAAGTCTGGGACCAGACGTGAAAGCCCGAAATGCCGTTTACCAACTGCGTGGTGATGCGGATCGTGTGCGCTGACCGCCGCACGCTGCCTTCAAGCACCGCCCCGACATTGAGTTTGTGCGCAACGGTGGCGATATCGGGATGCTCGCCCGCGAAGGAGAACGATGATGTGCGCGCTGCCACCTGGAGTTCGTTGATCCGCGAGAGCGAATTGAGCAGCTCCTCCGTGAGCCCCTCGGAGAAGTACTCCTGTTCCTTGTCTCCGCTCAGGTTCACGAACGGCAGCACCGCGATGGAGTGCGGCGGCGGGGTGAAGGCAGTCGGCGCTGCACTGAGCGCCGCAGTCGGCGCCGCAGGCTTCGAGATCCACGGGCGCACGACAGCGAAGTACGCCACCGCCCCTGCGATCACCACGGCGGCTCCCACGATTAAGGCGCGCCTGGACCACGATGTCGGTGCCGCAGGCGGCCCGACCCCGGGCACAGCCGGTGCCCGGACCGTAGTGGATGCCTCGCCCGCCAACAGACGCTGTACGCGCTCCACAAAGGCCGGAGGCGTCTCACCTGCAGGCAGGCGTGTCCATTGCACCTCCCGAAACCGCTCCGGTACCCGTTCATCATCATCGCGCGTGTCATCGATGGCGACAGGCAACAGGAAGGCAAGGTTGGCATCCATGAGGTGGCTGCGATCAATCGCGAGCTTCCACTCGAGACGGAAATAGCCCTCACGGCGATCGTGCGTGGTGTGCGAGATGACCGGGAGGAAGAGCCCGCAGGTTTTGATCTGCTTGCGGATCGACTGGTCCCAAGCATCCCCGCCCCGAAGCTCGCTCTTGTCGAACCACACCTCGACACCAGCAGTACGCAGCGCAGTTGCGATGCGCTCAGCGGCCTCCGCATCTTCTGACGCGTAGCTCAGGAATACAGCGTTGGGAATCCCTGGCATGCCCGACCAGCCCCCCTAGCGACAGCTTAGCTTAATCAGGCGAACGGCTGTCAGTTAGAACTTCAGGTGTCGGACTAGTAATCCGTGTGTCGAAGTCCGCTAACGGCCTGAAGTGGTCGGTCGCAGTCGCCGTGTAGATTCCTGTAGAGCGGTCGTTCGCCTCACTCCGGCAGGTTCATCTTGCGCAATATCGCCTTGTACCGACCGTCGTTCTCTATTGAACGAAAAAGCGGTTCACCCTTTATCGTGTACATGCCTGGATCCCTTTGAACGTAGGCGCGCTCCAGCCATGAGATCGCCTTGTCAGTCTCGTGCCGGAATGCCAGAGTCGTCGCGATGCCCCACGGCCACGTGTCGCTGTCTTGGGCGATCGCGCGCTGAAGCGCGGCGTCAGATTCTGCCTTCCTTCCCAGCGCGAAATAGACGATCGCTAACCCTTCAGGTCCGGCATCATCGATTTTGGCTTGGTGCATCGTAGCCAGCGCCTCGTCAAGGTGCCCCTGCAGGAGCAAAGCGACGCCGTGGAAGTAGCGCGCCGAGGCATATTCGGGGCTGAGGTCAAGCGTCCGCTTTGTTTCAGCCTCTGCTTCTGCGAATCGGCCCGATCGAAGGTCGATCACGTACGCGAGATTCATGTGTAGCATCGGGTCAAGGGGATCCATGGCGAGCCCTGACTCTATAAGCTGCCTCGCGCGATCCCATTGCATAAACGTCGCTGCGACCCGCGCCGCAGCTTTTACGCCCTCGACTCCGGCTCCGAAACGCATAGCCAGGTTGGCTTCAGTTTCGGCTCCAACCCAGTCCCAGTCATAGAGCAGCCGGACTTCCGCAAGCGCTGCGTGCGCAACACCTAGCTTCGGATTTAATCGAATAGCGTTATCGGCTGCTTGGCGTGCATGCTCAAACGCGTCTCGGGCAGCCAACCAATCCTGCTCTCCCATGATCCAGTATGCCATCGCAAGGCCTGCCGACGCCTCGGCAAAGTTAGGATCGATCTCCAATGCGCGCTGAAAATCAGCGACCGCTTCCTCGCAGTCCCTTTGGGTCTGCCTATCGAGGGCATGCAGTCCTCGCAGGTATAGGTCGTATGCTGTGGTGCTTCGTACTGCCACACGTGATCCAAATTCGTCTCCAACTCGCACTTGCAGGACTCTGGCGACACTCGATGCGATCTGATCCTGCACGCTGATCACATCGGTCAAGCTCCGATCGTACACGTCAGACCAACGTTGGATGCCATCGTTAGTATCGATCAACTGCGCGGTCACGCGAATCCGGTCAGCTGACCGACGAATGCTGCCATCTATCACGTACGACACGCCAAGCTTCGCACCAATCGTCGGAATGTCGTCTGTCCTAGCCTTGAACTGCGATGACGATCGCAAGCCAACGGCGCGAACCCCGGGCAGCTTCCCTAGCAGAGCGAGCACTTCCGCCGCCATGCCATCAGCGAAGTACTCCTGGTCGTGCTTCTCACTCAGGTCAACGAATGGCAGCACCGCGATCGACTTCTCAGTGATGGCTGGCCGCGACTGAGAGGGCACGGCCGATGCCGCAGGCCTGTGAGGACGAGAGTGTTGCAAAATGAGCCAACCGCTCGCGATCACAAGTGCCAGTGCTGCGACTCCGAGCGGCATCCAACCAGCACGACGGTTCCGAGTGTGTGCCGGCCGTGAACTGACTAGCGCGGGACTCGGGGCGTTGACGGTACCGGCTGGTGCCGGCGCGCCAAGTAGTGCCCCGACGCGGGCGACAAAGGCCGGAGACGTCGCGCCGCCCGGTAGGCGCGTCCACTGAATACCGTGGAACTTCTCCGGCACCCGAGCATTGCGCTCCACGGTATCGTCTATGACGACGGGCAGCAGAAATGGCTTATTCTCGTCCATGTCGCGGGTGCGATCGACGGCCAGGCCCCACTCTCGTCGGAAATAGCCCTCATCGCGAGCGTCGGTGTGGGCGGAGATAAGGGCTATGAACAGCCGGCAGTTGTGTATCCGCTCGCGAATCTGCCGATCCCACGCGTCTCCGCCACGTAGTTCGCTCTGGTCGAAGAAGACTTCAATCCCGCCGGCATGTAGCGCCTCGCGAATCTTCTGGGCAGCCTCCGCATCCTGTGAGGCGTAGCTCAGAAATACCGCGTGTGATGCCTCAGCCACGGCGCGACCACCCCTGACAAGTCGCCGGAGGTCTTCTCACCGCCCCCGTGGGTGGCAGCTTAGCTCAATTTGTCGGCGTGGGCCGAATCAGACCATTCACCCAGAGGTTCGCCTCGGCCGAGTCGCAGATGATCACCGCCAGCGCCAATTGACCCGGTAGCGGCGGTTCGGAGATTCTCCTCCATCGGGCCCGCGGAGGACTTACCAATGGTGCGCAGTGCAATCGGCGTCGTGGTTGGTGTAGTTGCGTGGGTGGTGGGGTTCTGGATTCTCGCGATCTTGTTGGCGCAGCTTTGGCCGGACTATGCGGTCCATGGACGCCAGTGGACGAGAGAGGGTGTGTTTACCTTCACCGCGCCAATGGCTTGTTGCAACCTGGTGGCATGGCTGCTAGCTGAAATCGGGGCCGGTTGGGTAGCGGGAAGGATTGCGCGGCGCGGTGGAGCCGTGTGGGTGCTGGCTGGACTGCTGGGAGTCTATCTCGCAGTCGTGCATTTCGCTCTCTACTGGTCCCGCTTCCCATGGTGGTACAACCTCGGCGTCGTCATTCCGGCGGTTCCCGCCGTGCTCTTGGGCGGCAAGCTTGCGAACTCGCTCCGCCGGCCGCTGAGCTAATCCGTTTTTCGCCTGATTGCGGCTGCAGCAATCGCTTGTGCTCGGGGTCGCTGCCATCGTTCGAGTGTTCAATTAGCTCGCACCAGCGGCTGCACCCGGCGCCGGCGGAACAACGGATAGAGCGGCAGCCCGAGCAGTATCAGCACCAAGGTGGCAATCGATTCCCGCGGTGCGCTGCGCAGCGCACTCACCACGATCCACGCCATCACCAGCGCAAACAGCAGCGGCACCAGCGGGTAGCCGGGCACGCGGTAGGGCCGCGCGGCGTGCGGCAACTTGCGACGCAGCACGGGAACGGCGAGCGCCACCGGGATCCAGAACAGGGCGTACGACATCACCGCCATGTTGGTGAGCTGATCGAAGGTGCCGGAGATCGCCAGCAGCGCTCCCCACAGCGCGAGCAGCACCAATGAGGTTACCGGAACGCGGCTCACCGGGCTCAGGCGTGCGAAGCGCGCGAAGAACAGCCCGTCGCGGGCCGCAGCATAGGGAACCCGGGCCGCACTCAGGATTACACCGTTCATCGAACCGATGGTCGAGACCAGGAAGATCAGCGCCGCGATCGGCGCGGCGCGCCCGCCGAGAAAGGTCTGCACCGCGCGTGCGGCGACCGAAGGCGCCTCGGGGTAGGCGGTGGAGTTGGCGCTCGTCACCTGCCAGAACGGCAGCGCATACAGGTACGCGGTGTTGATGGTGAGATAGAGCGCGAGCACGAGCAGCGTGCCACCGACGATCGCCCGCGGCAGGCTGCGCTGCGGCTCGCGCACCTCGCTCGCTGCCATGGGCAGGAACTGCCAGCCGCTGTACGCCCAGAGTGCGGAGAACAGTGCCGCGCCGAAGCCGGCGAGACCGCCGTGGCTGCTGCCCGTGGGGGCGGCGAGATTGGTCACATCGCCGCTGCGGCTGAAGAGGAACACCCCGGCGGCAACGCCGAGGATCGCCAGCACCTTGGCCGAGGTGAGCAGCGCCTGCACCCGCCCGCCGAGCATGACACCGGCGCAGTTGATGCCGGCAAATACCGCAATCACCCCGACGGCGAGCAGCTGCCGCGCGCCGAAAGCGAAACGGTACTCGCTGCCGAACAGATGCACGCTGCGCGCGATCCACTCCGGGGGGAGCGGGTGGATGTCGGACACGAAGATGGCGACGGCCGCACCGTAGGCCGCCACGGCCGCGCCCCCCAGCACGAACGCGTTGCAGGCGAACAGGAACCCGGGGATCTCGCCGTAGGCGCGGCTCAGGTAGACGTATTCTCCACCGGCGTGCGGCAGCAGCGCACCGAGTTCGGCAAAACACAGCGCGCCGAGCATGGCCACGAGGCCCGCGGCGGTCCAGGCCCCCAACACCAACGCCGGCGTGCCGACCGCCTGGGCAACGGTGGCGCACTTGAGGAAGATGCCGGTGCCGATGATGATCCCGACCACGAGCGAGACGGCGTGGGTGAGCGTCAGGTCGCGGCGCGGTTGCAGCTCATCGGTGGTCATGGGCGCTATCGTACAATCGCGCGCAGCCGTGCACGGAGGTATAGCTCATGAGCGATCACCAATATCGGGCCCGCATCCACTGGGAACGAGACGGGGCCGTGTTTACCGATAACCGCTACAGCCGCGGGCATGTGTGGCACTTCGACGGTGGTGTAGCGGTGCCGGCATCCTCCTCGCCCCACACCGTGCGCCTGCCACTGTCGGTGGAGGCAGCCGTGGATCCCGAGGAGGCCCTGGTGGCGGCGCTCTCCAGCTGTCACATGCTGTGGTTCCTGTCGCTCGCGGCGTCGGGCCGCTGGCGCGTCGATGACTACAGCGACGAGGCCGTGGGGTCGATGGGGCGCAACGCCGCCGGCAGGACCGCCATGCTGAGCGTGACGTTGCGGCCGCGGGTGCGTTTCTCCGGCGAGCGTGTGCCCTCGCACGCGGAGCTCATGCAGTTACATGAGCGCGCGCACGAGGAATGCTTCATCGCCAACTCGGTGACCACTGCCGTGCATATCGAGCCGCTACTCGATGCCTGAGCGGCTCGCGAGCTTCCGTGGCGCGGTGCGCTGCGCGCGTGCGCGCGCAGTCCCGGGCCTCACCCTCAGCGGCAACACGGCAGAAGCGCCCGGGGAGCCGACCGCGCTCGCCTTCAGTGGCTCCGCCCCCGCGGACCTGCCCGAGACGCTCGAGGATGCGGTGGTCGAGCACCTCGGCGGGGCGCAGTACCGCATCGGTGAGGGTACGCGCAGCTGGCTGATTACCGCTTCCGCCGTGCACCTGCACCGCGAGATCGCCACGCAGTTCTACCGTGCGATTCCGCCGCGGCCGGCACCCTGGGCGAAGCGGGTGTTCTGGCGCGCAGTGCTGGCGCTCGCCGCGCGCCGCGCGGGACTTGCGCTGCTCAAAGCGCTGCGGCGCTGACACCCCCCGGTGGCGGCGCGGCCGGGCGCTGCGCAGCTAGGAGCTCGGGGAGCGCAGCTCCAGAATGGGCGTGTCGGGCAGCGGTACGCGCTGCGCTCCGACGAGCGAAGCGTAGGTGGCGAGCTGCGCATGGAACGCACGGCCCCAGGTGAACTGCCGCAACACGCGCGTGCGGGCCGCGGCTCCCAGCGCCGCCATGTCACGCTCATAGAGCGAGGCGATGGCCTGCGCCATGCCGTCCGCGCTATGCGGCTCGGCGAGCAGGCCCACCGTCTCGTCGACGAATTCGGGGAACGCACCGGCGCGCGCCGCCACCACGGGCAACCCGCAGGCCATGGCCTCGAGTATCACGAGGCCGAAGGTCTCCTTGGTGCCAGCGTGCACCAGCGCATCGGCGGACGCGATCCATCGCGCAAGCTCGTGACTGTCGCGCCGATAAGGCAGCATGGTGACATTGGCCGCCGGGCGCGCGCGGCGCGCACCGCCGATCAGCAGCAGGTGATACGGCGCCCCGAGACGGGCGAAAGCCTGCAGCAGGACCGGCAGGTTCTTCTCTTCCGCAAAGCGGCCGGCATAGACCAGCACGCGTGCGTGCGGCGCGAGGCCCAGGCACTCGCGCAGCGTGTCACTGCGGCGCGCCGGGTTGAATACGTTCGCGTCGACGCCGAGCGGCTGGTGCACCACCTGTGGGATGCCGATGCGCTGCAGGTAGGCGCACATCAGGCGGCTGGGCGCAAACACCAGGTCACAGCGCTCGTACAGCAGGCGCACGTAGCGGCGCAGCACCGGCTCGGTGAACCACCCGCACAGGCGCCGGCCGGCGAGCTGCGGCAGATTCGAGTGATAGAAGCCAACGAGCGGAATGCCGCGGCGCTGCGCCACGAGCCACCCGGCCCAGGCCGGGTGGAACACGTCGCCCGCCTCGATAAGGGTCGGCTGCAGCGCATCGAGCAGGCGCGTCCAACGGCGAGGATTCAGCGGCAGGCGATAGTTGAAGGTGCCGGGTACGGGGTGCCCGGACAGCGTGCACACGCCGCCGCGCTCGAAATGCGTGTCGCGCCCCGGCACGACGATGGTGTGTTCCCAGGAAGTGTGCGCCGCGAGCCAGGCGTGCTTCGCCGAGAGATAGCGTTTCACGCCACCGCTGGTCGGAGAATAAAACAGGGTTGCGTCGACGAGATGCACGGTTCTTGTTTCGCCAGCACGCGCCAAGGCTGCATTGCACCTTTATGATAGTTGGGTGTCAAGCGTGGGCGCGGCCCCCTCGGGCCCTGTGTCGGCGCGGTGTTGGGAATCGTGTAAGCGTAAGATGACGGCCAAAAGCATGCTGTTGCGGCAAGGGCCTGACCCATGAGCGAGACCGTGAGCCCCACGCGGCGCGGCCGCGACAACCGTCGCGCACGTGCCCTGTCGAGGGCAGTGAAATATCCGTACATCCGCCGGCGATTGCAGCCGGTGGAGCTGTTGAGCTCCGAGGCCATCGAGATCATCGAGACAAACGCCGAGACCATACTCGAGGAGCTGGGGATCGAGTTCCGGCGGGATCCGGAGTCGTTGCGGCTATGGCGCGAGGCGGGTGCCGATGTACGCGAGGAGCGAGTGCGCATCCCACGCGGGCTGGCGCGCAAGCTGCTCGAGAGCGCGCCGCAGGAGTTCACCCTGTTCGCGCGCAACCCCGAGCGCAACGTGCGCTTCGGCGGCGATGCCACGGTGTTCTCCCCGGTCGGCGGCCCGCCGTTCGTGTCGGACATCGAGCGCGGACGCCGCTACGGCACACTCGAGGATCTGATCAACTTCATCAAGCTCGCCCACGTGGCGCCGGCGATCCACTTTTCCGGCGGCTGCATGTGCGAGCCGATGGAGATCCCGCCGAACAAGCGTCACCTCGATATCCAGTACGCATTCTTCCGCTACTCGGACCAGGGCTGCGAAGCAACCCCGGAAACCGGCGGCCACGCCGCCGATGCCGTCGCACTCACGCAGAGCCTGTTCGGCGCAAGCTACCTGGAAACCCACCCGGTGGTGCTCGGCAACATCAACTCGAATTCGCCGCTGGTCTACGACGGCCGCATGCTGCGAGCGCTGCGGGTGTTCGCCGGCCACAACCAGGGCACCATCATCGTGCCCGCTGTGCTTGCGGGCGCGATGGGGCCGGTCACACCGGCCGGCTGCCTCGCCGAGATTCTCGCCGAGACGCTCGCCGGCATGGCGCTCACGCAGCTGGTGCGGCCCGGCTCGCCGGTGATCCTCGGATCTTTCGTCGGCGCCATCTCCATGCGCACCGGGGCGCCCACTTTCGGTACGCCCGAGGCGACGCAGATGATCTTTGCGACTGCGCAGCTCGCGCGTCGCCTGAAGGTCCCCTGCCGCAGCGGCGGCTCGCTGTGCGCCTCCAAGGTCGCCGATGCGCAGGCCGCGTACGAGAGTGCCCATACGCTGCTGCCCTCGCTGCTCGCCGGGGTGAACCTGGTGACGCACGCGGCCGGCTGGCTCGAAGGTGGCCTGGTGGCGAGCTACGAGAAGTTCGTCATGGATGCGGATCAGTGCGCCATGATGCAGATGCTGGCGCAGGGAATGGACCTCAGCGAGCGCGGCCAGGCGCTCGATGCGATCCGCGAGGTCGGGCCGGGCAGCCATTTCCTTGGCTGTGCCCATACCCTCGCAAACTTCGAGACCGCGTTCTACCAGTCGACCATCGCCGACTACTCCTCCTTCGAGCAATGGTCGCTCGAGGGCAAGCTGACTGCGGAGCAGCGCGCCCACCGGGTGTGGAAGAAGATGCTCGCGGACTATCAGGATCCGGGCATCGATCCCGCGCAGGACGAGGCGATGCTCGATTTCATAGTGCGGCGTAAGGCCGTGCTGTCGGACACCATCGACGACGAGTGAGGCGGTCTCGCTAGCGCGAGGCCTGCTTCGCCGCGCACAGCTGCCGCAGGAGCTGCCGCTGCAAAGCCAGGTATCCCGGCGCGGTCACGCGCCGCGTCGCCGGCAGCAGCGCACTGACCCGGGCGAGAGCGTGAAACGGCACCGACGGGAAACTGTGGTGCTCGGCGTGGTAGGGCATCCGCCAGGTGAGGAGCCGCACCGCCGCATTGGTGTAGGTGGTGCGTGTGTTGCTGAGCATGTCCTCATCGACGGCGCAGCCGGTGTGCTCTGCCAGCAGGAAAAGCCTGAGGAACGGCTGCCCGAGCAGAGCCGGCACGACCCAGTAGAGGAGCGCGTCCGCGCGCTGCAGGTACAACGATACCGCGCCGATCGCGAGGTAACAGGCCCAGAGCATGCGCGCCTCGCGCACCACCTCGACCGCACGCTCCGGCGGCACGAAGGGCTCCGTGACGCGCCCGGTGAGCGCGTGGCGCAAGGTAGTCTGCAGCCGTTCCGCCCAGTACGGGAGCCCCGACGCACGCAACCAGTACGCGCGCAGCGTGGCGGGCGGCGGCACCGCCAGCTCGGGATCGCGCGCCCGGTTCTGGGTGAAGCGGTGATGGGCGAAATGAAACAGCCGGAAGTACCCAGGCGGCAGCACGAGCAGTGCGCCGCACACCCAGGCGATGCCGTCGTTGAGCGGGCGACTCGCGAAAGCGGTGCGGTGAATGCACTCGTGCAGTGCACAGAATAGGAAGCACAGCACGACGCCGTGGAGCAGCAAGGCGGCGGCGAGCCAGGCGTGCCCGCGACCTGCCCAGACCAACCAGCCGCTCGCCGCGAGGAGCGCGAGATGACTGCCGAGCTGCAGCGCGCCGCGGGCATCCGAGCGCTGCGACAGGCGTCGTACCGTCTCGCGCTCGAGCCGCACAACCGGCAGTGCGTCGATATCCACGGGCCTTCTCCGAGGGCGATTCTAAGCCGCGCCGGGCGCCTGCACAGCTTTGACCCTGGGCGGCCGCCGCCCGATGGTCCTGGCTCACGCACGGCTGTGGCACACTACGATGCCTTCGAACACAACTCCAACCGCCGCAACATCGAGGTGCTCTGCCGTGAGCCAACTCCTTCGCCGCCTGGTCGTGCTACAACCCGGTGAGGCGCCGGCACTGCTCGCATCCTTCGCGACACTGCTGTGCACCTTCTCGAGCTATACCATTCTGCGGCCGGTGCGCGATGCCATGGGCGTTACCTCCGGGCTGGAAAAGATCCCTTACCTTTTCTGGGGGGTGTTCGCGGTAATGCTGCTGCTGCAGCCGGTGTGGGGCTGGCTCACCTCGCGTTACCCGCGCACCGTGTTCCTGCCCTGGGTCTATGGCTTCTTCGCGCTCAACCTGGTGGGCTTTTACGTATGGTTCCGGCTCGAAGCCGACCACACCTGGATCGCGCGCACCTATTTCGTATGGGTGAGCGTCTTCAACCTGTTCGTAGTGGCCGCTTTCTGGAGCCTGATGGCGGATGTCTTCACCCGCGAGCAGGCGGGGCGCGTGTTCGGCTTCATCTGGGCGGGCGCCAGCACCGGTGGGCTGATAGGTCCGCTCGTCGCGCGTGAGCTCGCCGTACCGCTCGGAGCCATCAACCTGTTGCCGATCTCCGCGGCGCTGCTGCTGCTGTCGCTGGTGTTCATGTCGCAGGTCATCCGCTGGCAGCGCCGTCAGGGTGCGCCGGCAGCGGGAGTGGCGGCAGGCGCCGCGCAACCGGCCCGCACGGAAGGCGCGCTCGGTGGCAGCATGTTCGCCGCGTTCACGCAAGTCGTCCGCTCGCCCTACCTTCTCGGCATTGCCGTGTTCGTGCTGCTCATGACATGGGTGTCGACATTCCTCTACCTCGAGCAGCAGGCCTTCGTCGCCAAGGTATTCACCAGCGCCGATCAGCGCACACGCTTCTTCGCCACCATCGATTTCTGGGTGCAGGCGGCTTCGCTCGTGATGCAACTGCTGGTCTTCGGTCGGCTGTTCAAGTGGGTGGGGATCAGAGCGATGCTGGCGGCGGTGCCGCTCATCATGACCGCGGGCTACGTGATCTTTGCCCTTGCGCCACGCTTCATGGTGGTGGTGCTGGTTTACGCGGTGCGCCGGGTGAGCGACTACGGGCTCACCCGGCCTTGCCGGGATGCGCTATACACGGTCGTGAGCCGCGAGGAGAAGTACAAGGCCAAGAGCCTGATCGACACCTTCGTGTATCGCGGCGGAGATGCCACCAGCGGCTCGCTCTACCAGCTGCTCACCGGTCCGCTCGGCGCCGGACCCTCGGTAGTCGGCTGGGTGGGCGCGGCGATCTCGGCGCTGTGGACGCTGCTTGCGCTCGGACTCGGCAAGGCGCAGGAAGAGCGCGGGGAACTTGCTTCTGCGGCGCCGGCGACCGCAGCCGCGCGCTGAGCCACCCCACGAATTTGCGCTTGCCGCGCGGGAGGAACGGACGAATCAGGCCGCGCTCGGCTGCGCTTCGCCGGTCGCGGAGAGATCCGGGGTCACGCTGCCGCGCAGCCCGGTGACCGCCGCGATGATCTCCGCCGCGTTGGCAAAGCGCTCGCCGCGCGATTTGGCCATGAGCCGCCCGAGGAACGATTCGTAGCGTGTCAGGTCCGGCGGCAGCGCCGGTAGCGGCGCGTTCACGTGCTGCTGCAGTAGTTCCATGGCAGTACCGCCGATGTACGGCTTCTGCCCGGTCAGCAGCTCGTAGCAGATCACCCCCAGACTGTAGAAGTCAGAACGGGCATCGAGCGGCTCGCCCTGCGCCTGCTCCGGGCTCATGTAGTAGGGTGAGCCGAGGAGCACCCCGGTCTGAGTGCTGATGGTGCTGCCATCCAGCGAGCGCGCGAGGCCGAAGTCGATGAGCGCGACGGAGTCGTTGTCGCGCAGCATCACATTGGGCGGCTTCAGGTCGCGGTGCACCAGGCCCGACTCGTGCACCACCGCGAGTGCGGCCGCGATCTGGGCGACGTAGTGCAGGGCCTCCTGCTCGCTCACGCCGCGCAGGATGCGCGCCTTGAGGTCCCCGCGCGGCAGGTACTCCATCGCCAGGTACTCGAAGCCGCCGTGCACGCCGTAATCGTAGATCTCGACCACCAGCGGGCTGCGCACCGCCATGACGGCCGTGTATTCGCGCTCGAGAAATTGCCGTCCGGCCGCCTCATCGCGCAGCGTCTTACTGACTTTGAGCGCTACGTTGTGACCGCGGTGCGTGCTGCTGGCGAGATACACCACCGCCTTCTCCGACTCCCCGATCTTCAGCCGCAGGGTGTAGCCCGGGATGAACTCGGAGTTGGTGGTGAGCAGCGCCGCAATTCCACTCGGCTGCAGCGGCGCAGCATTGGCAGCCTCGGTGGTTGCCGGCGGCACGGTCTGCTCGTCGGCATTGTCCGCGTTCAATTCCGCATCGCGCGAGAGGTGCGCGAGGCTCGCGAGGCGCCGTGCAACGCGCCGCTCGACCCGGCGCAGCGCGATACGTACTGCGGTGCTCAGGCGTTCGGGAGTGAGCAGGCGCTTGGGCAGATAGTCCACCGCTCCGAGCTGCAGCGCGCGCACCGCGGTGAGCTCGTTCCCCTCCTCGGCGAGTGCGATGACCGCCGGCGTCGCCGGCTGCTCGCGCAGGCGGCGCAGCAGAGTCAGCCCGTGCGCGCCCGGGTCTTCGGGACTGCCGCCGAAGGGAGCCGCCAGCATCAGCAGATCACAGTCGCGCCCGGAGAATGTGGTGCACCAGCGCTGGAACTCCTCGAGGTTGAGCATGCTCACGCTGGCCTGCGGGCAAAGCACGTCCAGATGATGGCGCAGCCACTCCCCATAACGGCGGTCGTCATCGACCACTAGCACACGGGCGGGCGCGGGCGTACGGCGCGCACTCATCGTTGCACCGTGAAGCGCAGCCGCACGCGCGCACGCTGGCTGAGCGCCTTGCCGTCGCGCATCTGCGGCAGGTAGCGCCAGTGGTGCACGGCATCGAGCGCCACCTGCTCGAAGATGCCGACCGGCTGGGCGCCCACCACCTTGACGTCCGTAACCGCCCCGTCGGTGTCTACCAGGAACTGCAGATCGACCCAGCCATCGATGCCGCGTGCCCGCGCGATGTCCGGAAACTGGGGCGCGACATAACGGATGCGCGTCAGCGTGGAGGCATCGACGTAACGCTCTGCCTGCTGCGACTCAGTCTGTCCTGCAGTGAGCGCCGCCTCGATCGTGGCGAGTGCCGCAGCGTCCGCACCAGCACCGCGCGCCTCGGTGAGCCAGCGGCGGGTGGCGGTGAAATCCTGGGCCCGCAGGGTGCTGCGTGCCTCCTCGACGAGTCGCACGCCGTAAGCGCTGCGCGCCCGCTGCGTCAGCGGATCATCCGGCGCCTGCTGGGTGAGCTGCGCCAGGTAGAAGCGCGCGCTGTCGGTGGCGGGCTCGAGCAGCGCGCCGCGCTCGAGCCGTGCGTTGAACTCCGCCGAGAGCTGCGCGAGCTGCTCGCTGTGGGCACTGCGCAGCTGCTGCGCCTCGGCGCGCAGCGCGCCGACTTCCCTGGGGTTCGCCCCGGCTTCGGCGGCGGCGGTGATCCAGATATCCGCCTGCTGCGCGTTCTTCGCATCGAGCGCCTGGCGGGCTTCGGTCTGCAGCCGGCTGATGAGATCCTGGGTTGCCTGCTGCACGCTGGCAGCACCCGGCGCCAGTGCGCGGGCCGACTCGATGTAGAAGCGCGCGTTGTCCTCCAGCGGCGCGACGAGCGCACCGCGCGCGAGCGCATCGCGGCCGCGGCTCAGGAAGTCCGCGACCCGCGTGTCGAGCTGTTTCTGGGCGAGCTGCTGGCGGGCCTCCTCGACCAGCGTCGAGCGATGCTCGCCGCGCGCCGCGTCTTCGAGCGTGGCGAGCGCTCCGGCGACATCGCCCCCGGCCGCGGCCCGCTGGGCCCGGGTGAGCACCGCACGCTCGCGTTGCGCATCGATCTGCGCTGCGAGAAACGCCACGCGTGCGTGATTGGGATCGATGGCACGCGCCTGTTCGGTGAGCTGCTGCGCGGCATCGAGGTGCTGCTGCTGCAGCTGCTCCTCGGCGGAGGCGAGCAGGCGGTCGATCACGGCCGCGAGCCCATTGACCGCGCGCGGATCGCGCGCATTGCGGCGCAGCGCCTCGCGGTACAGATCCGCGGCATTTTCCTGCGCGGGCGCCACCAGTGCGCCCGCAGCGAGTGCAGAATCGGCGCGGGACAGCAGGCTCTCGAGCGCGGGGTCATAGCTCGCGGCGGGAGCGTGTGAGTCGGTGGCGCCCTGCGGCGCCTGCTGTGACTGTTGCGCACGCCACAGGAGCGGTGCGGCGAGAGCGAGCGCCGCGGCAAGGGCGATCCACGGAAGCGCGCCGCGGTTGCGCCGCGGTGTCGACAGCGCGGGACCGGCCTGCGGCGGGACCGCATCCTGGGCATGCCGTCGCCACGCGGCCTCGACGAACAGCCGCACCCGTTGCTCGGAAAGCGGCCGGTGCAGGAAGCGGTGCACCGAGCCATCGGTGATCTGTGCCCCGAGCGTCGCCTGCTCCTCGACCCTCCCGACGACGATGAGCACCAGCTCGGGGAACTGCACCCGCAGCCGATCGATGAGCTTGCCGATGGGACTTGCGACAGCCACGCAGTCGATGAGAGCCACTCCGCCCTGGTGCGTGAGGAGCACGCCCGACAGATCGACCTCGGAGCCAACCGGCAATACCTTGTGCGCCGGATCGGTAACCTTCTTCAGTGTCACCACCAGTTGAGGGTCGCGGGTGAGGGCGATGAGGGGCGAAGGCGTAAGTCCGAGGCGCAGCGCCGCCATCCCGAGGGGCGTTGCCGCCCGCGGGTCTCGCGCTCGGATCTTGGGGGCCACGACTGTCACAATCGGAAAACCCGCCCGTCGGGCCGCCATGCCCGGCCGCCGGATTAAGATGACGTAAGACCGGGGACCTGTCGCTAACCGCGCGGGATTTCTGTGAAATTGGTCATCATGTGACGCGGGTGGCCGCGTCGGTCCGTAGGTGGGGTGCCCTTAATCCCGCGGCAGCAGGAACTTCGAGCCGTTGAAGCTGAGCACCGCTCCCTCGGGGGTAATGCTCTCGACGTGCGCCCCCTCCGGAAGCGTGTCGCCCTCGCGCAGCTTGTGCATGTTGATCATCACGAAGCGGTCCTGCGGCCGCGCGGCGAACACGTGCAGGTCGAGCCGCAGTTGCGGCAGCTGCGTCCCGGGGGTCGTGGCGAGGTCCTGGTACAGCGGCACCCCCGACTCGGTGCCTCTGCGCACGTGGCTGGTGAGCGGTGAGGGGGCGCGCTCCTCGGCGGGCGCATAGTCCTCGGCATTGGTTGACTCAGCGGCAGGCGGCGCAGCCGCTGGTGCAGGGGGTGCGCCGGTCGACGCCGGCGGTGCACTGCCCGCGCCGACCGGTGCGCTCGTGGCGACCACCGGCACAGGCGTCGCCGCCGCGGCTGGCGCCGCCGTGGAAGTGGCGACCGCCTGGGGCTGCGTTGCCGCGGGTGCAGCGGCCGGGCCGGTGAGGGGCGCGGCCGTGGTGCTGGCGAGGGGAGTGGCGGCGTGTTCCTGGTGGCGCAGCAGCATCCACATGACCACGCCAAGGTTCACCACCAGCAGCAAGGCGACGGCGATAGCCCACAACGGCAGCCGCGTGCGCGGTGGTGCTACGCGCACCTCGAACAATGCGGGTCCGTTCTGCCGCTGGCGATCGCTCTCCGACTTCTTCAGTGCATCGAGGATGAACGACATCGATCACCCGCCATGATGAGTGTCTGCCACCGACAGCAACGGCACGTCTGCGCCCGCGACGGCGCTCGCGAGCGCGATCTGGGTCTGCACGCCGGCGATGCCGTCCACCGCGAGCTGATGCATGCGCTGGAACTCGCGCACTTCGGTGGCGAGCTCGGCGTCGAACACATCGCTCACCGCTGCATCGCCCTGCAACCCGTGCAGCCGCTGCAGGCTCTGGCGCAGCCAACGCACCTGCGGCCCGCGCATGCCGCTCGCGAGTGCCTTCACCGGCGAGCTTGCCGGTCGCCACAGCATCACGAAGTCGCCGAGCCAGTAGCGTGAAAGCTCGCCGAGACTTACCACCTGTCCGCCGCCGAGATCGAGATGGGCCTGCTCATCGTCGAGTGCGGTCAGCACGACCTGATGCGTGGCGCCGCCGCCATCGTGCAGCAGGAGGATGGCCGGGTGATTGTAGAGTCGCAGCTGGCCGAAGGAGCCACGCTCGGCGATGCAGGCGAGGCCGAGGCTGCCGGCCTGTGTGCACGGATCGGTGCCGCTCGGTTGGTACTTGGCGCCCCACAGCCCGAAGAGCTTGCCGAACGCGCCGTCGGTGTCGGTTTCCGCGAGGTGCTGGGCGAGCAGTTTCTCGAGCTGCGGCGGCTTCGGTGCGACCGGCGGCGTGGTGGCGAGCGCGACCGGCAGTGCGGAGGCGCCATCATCACGCGGCACGGCAGTGGCTGCCGCAGCGGACACGGCCGCCCGTGCGTGCCATGGCTGCACCTTCCACACTGTGAAGGTCACAGCGCTCAGTACCAGCGCGATCGCCGCGGTCGCCGCCCACGGCAGCCAGTCGGGGGTGAAGCGGCGGCCGAACACCTCAGCCGCAGCGCTGCGGACCAGCGATGCGGTCACGCGGTGCCGGTCGAGCGAGTAGGCGCCAAGGAGTGAGCGGTCGCAGATGACGTTGATGACGCGCGGCACCCCCTGCGAGAGGCTGAACACCGCATGCAGCGCCGGCGGCGCGAAGATGTCCGTGGTGGCGCCCGCAACGCGCAGCCGGTGCAGCACGTAAGCTGCGGTTTCATCGTGCGACAGGGGATTCAGGTGATAGCGCCCGGTGATGCGCTGTGCCAGCTGCCGCAGCTCGTTGCGCGCGAGCAGCTCGCGCAGCTCCGGCTGCCCGATGAGGATGATCTGCAGCAGCTTCTGGGTATTGGTCTCGAGGTTCGTCAGCAGCCGCACCTGCTCGAGCACCTCGGGTGAGAGATTCTGAGCCTCATCCACCACCAGCACTACGCGGTGTCCCGCGGCGTGCGCGCGCAGCAGGTACTCGCTGAGGATGTCCACCAGGTCCTTGAGACTGCCGAGTGCCGAGTCGGGGACGCCGATGCCGAGCTCTTCGCAGATGGTGAGCAGGAACTCCGGCGCGGTCATCTTCGGATTCAGGATCAGCGCGATCTCGGCATTCTTCGGCGTCTGCGCGAGGAGCGATCGCACGATGGTGGTCTTGCCGGTGCCGACCTCGCCGGTGAGCTGCACGAACCCGCCCGCCTCGTTGATGCCGTACAGCAGGTGCGCGAGCGCTTCCGCATGCCGCTCGCTCAGGTAGAGGTAGCGCGGATCGGGGGTAATCGCGAACGGCTTTTCGGTCAGGCCGAAGAACGACAGGTACATGAAATGATGCTACTCGATCGTGTTGCCACGGCGCAGTGCCCGGCTGCCGAAGCGCGCCCGCGCCTCATCGAGCGCTGCGTCCAGGCGGCCGGCACGGCGGCTCTCCTCGAAGAGCCCCAGCTGCGAGGCGGGGGTGAGCTCAGTGAGGACCACCCCCAGCAGGCGAAGTTTCGCACCGCGGTTCGCGGCGAGCCAGCGTTGGAGCAGTTCCGCCGCTACACCCTGAACCGCGCGCTCCTCGCATGTCGGTGGGGTAACCGCCCGCTGTCGCGTGAAAGTGACGAAATCGGCCCGCCTGATCTTCACCCCGATGCATCCGGCCATGAGGCCGCGGGCGCGCAGGCGGCTCGCCGCCAGGTCCGCCAGCCGCGCCAGCTGCCGCTGCAGGGTGCGCGGATCGCCGATATCGCGCTCGAAGGTGTCCTCGGCGCTCAGGGACTTCTCCTCGACCTCCGCCAGCACCGGCCGCTCATCGACCCCTGCGGCGCGCTCGCGCATCATTGCCGCGTAGCGTCCAAAGAGCGGCCAGAGCACGGCGTCGGGAGCGCTGCGCAGCTCCCCCAGGGTATGGATGCCGGCCGCCTCCACCTTTGCGCCGGTCTTGCGCCCGAGTCCCGGCAGGCGCCGCACCGACAGCGGATCGAGCACCGCATGCACCCTGGCGGGCTCAACGACCGTGAGCCCATTGGGCTTCATGAGGTCGGATGCAATCTTCGCCACCAGCTTGTTCGGCGCGAGGCCCACCGAGGCGGTGAGCCCGGTGAGCTCGGCGATGCGGCGTTTGACGCTGTCGGCGATCCCGACCGCGCCGCCGGCCTGGTGCTGGCTTGCGGTTACATCGAGGAATGCCTCATCGAGTGAGAGTCCCTCGACCAGCGGTGTCACCTCGTGAAACACCGCGAACACCACGCGCGATACCTCCTGGTAGCGCTGCATGCGCGGGCGCACGCAGACCGCCTGCGGGCACAAGCGCAGCGCGGTGCGCATGGGCATCGCCGAGTGCACGCCGTAGCGGCGCACCTCGTAGCTGGCGGCTGCCACCACCCCGCGTGCGCCCTCCCACCCGACGATGACCGGCAGACCGGCGAGGCTCGGGTCGTCGTGCTGCTCGACGGATGCGTAGAACGCATCCATGTCGACGTGCAGGACTGCGCGCGTCATGGTCTGCCCGGGGCTTGCGCTATGGCTTCACCGTGATGGTGATCTTTTCCGAGAGCACCGGCGGTGAGTGCGGGATGTGATTGGGGTCTGCGAACAGCAATTGCAGCGTGTGCTTGCCGGGACTCAGATTGAGGGTGGTCTCCGTCTGACCCTTGCCGAAATGCACGATCTTGTCGGTCACCGGCAGCGGCACGCCCATATCAGGGGGCGGATCGCTGTCGATCAGCAGATGATGGTGTCCGCTGTTGTCGAACTTGATTCCGGCGGGTGCGACACCCATGCCTTTCAGTCCGAACTGCACGAGTACGGGGTTACGCACGGTGGCGCCGTTCTTAGGGCTGATGATGTAGACCGCAGCCCCCGCAGGCGCCGGGGTGCGCGGCAGGGCCGCGGCGGCCGCCGGGGCGCCGGCAGGGGCCTGCGCGATGGCGAGTGGAATGATGATGAGCGGCCCAGCGATGAGCACTGCCGCCGCGATCCGTTTACGCATGGAGCTCTCCCTTCACAAGGTAAATACGCTGTACAAGCTGACGAGTGCGAGCATGAGCGAGCCGCTCACCAGGTAGAAGAACGACAAAAACAGGAGCTTGCCGAGAGTCAGGGCGCGGCGCTGTCCGTAGACCACGCGCATGGAGCGGTACAGGTACCAGGCAATGTAGAGCGTCGCGCCGCCGGAGATCCAGCCCGCGAGCGCCGGCAGCAGGGCGGACGCGAGGCCCGCGAGCAGCAGCAGCAGGAACACGAAGGCATGGTTGTGCACGAACAGCAGCAGGTGCTCGACGTAATAGTGACGCGGCCACCAGTAGATGAGCATCATGGCGCCAGCGAGTAGCGGCAGAAACAGAAACATCGCGCGCGGCACGTTGTGCAGGAACGTCTCGCGCAGCGAGCGCCCCTGGTCGGCGACCATGTGCACGCAGGCGCGGTGCGCGGCCGGCTGAATCCGCTCTCGCCAGGGGCCGTCGTAGTTCACGCCGCTGCTGCAGACACGTTCGGCGTGTTGTTCCGCTGACTCACCGGGGAGCGGCGTGCCGAAGGCGCCATCGAAGGGCGTCACCACCGCCCGCGGGGCAGTACCGCCGTGGTCCGTGATCTGCAGCACCTGCAGCTTGTCGTGGCTGGAGGAGGCCCACAGGAAAAAGACCAGGGAGATCACCAGGTACAGCCGCACGGGCGGCAGGTAGCGTACCCGGCGGCCGGCGAGAAACTCCCGCGTCAGCTGCCCGGGGCGGAACAGCAGCGCGCCGAGGGTGCGCCACAGCCGCGAGTCGGCATGCGTCAGGTCCTCCGCAGCCACGCCGGTGAAGTGCCACAGCGAGTGCACCGGCGACTCGCGGCGCTGGCCGCAGGAGGAGCAGTAACGGCCCGTCAGGGCCGATCCGCAGTTCTCGCAATGCGCCGGCGCCGCTTCGATGAGTGCAACGGTCCTGCCCGCGGCAGCTCCCGCGTCTGACACGGGTCCTGCCGCGGCGGCGCCGCTCATGCCACGTGGACGCTGGACCTCGCAGCCGGCTCGGCCTGTGCGGCGAGCTCCCGCGGCTCGAAGTCATCGACGTTGATGAGCTCCATGACCTTGCGGTCGTACTCCCGCAGCGCCGCGGCCTCGGTCTCCGAGAGGATGCCGGCGGCGAGTGACTGCTGGATGCGGCCGGGCAAGTCGAGCGCAGTCACGCGGCCGGTCTTTACGCCCTCGACGCGCATGCGCTTTTCCAGCGGCTCGAGCTGCACCGCGAGCAGCAGTGCCTCCTGCAGCAGTCCGAGTGGATTGGCGGGCTCGAGAGTACGGTAGATGAACTGCCCCAGGCGCTCGCGTGCCTGGGTAGGGGCAGTCACGAGAGCTGCCACCTCGTGGCCGAGGTGGTCGTGCGGCGCCGAGTACACGCGCCCGCGCGGAAATATCAGTGCACGCATCAGGCCGGCGAGCAGCCGATTGGGAAAATTGCGCAGGAATCCGTGCAGCTGCTCCTGGGCGTCGTAGAGGAGATTGCGGCAGGCCCACTCGACGATCGGCAGGTCCTCGAGCTGCCGGCCTTCGTTCTCGTGATGCTTGAGCACCATCGAGGCGAGATACATGCAGGAGAGCACATCGCCGAGCCGCGCCGAAAGACCCTCCTTCTTCTTCAGATAGCCGCCGAGCGCCAGC